>Ga0207697_10001928_pt1 | contig 11028 bp, 10 predicted proteins | sample KBSSwiS5withPhiX_FD_184293 | JGI IMG/M metagenome (GOLD analysis project Ga0207697, IMG submission 184293) | Switchgrass rhizosphere microbial communities from Kellogg Biological Station, Michigan, USA, with PhiX - S5 (SPAdes) (version 2) | ecosystem: Host-associated > Plants > Roots >... | reverse complement strand
GGGCCGTGCGCAGGAATCCGAACTTGGTCTTTTCAGTTCTGATCATTAGTTTCTCCATTGGTGTTTGGTTAGGTTTGAGTTTCGAGCTATACGTCGAATGAAAATCCGGCGTTAGGACTTAAAACCGACAGTTTCAGACTCTCTCCGCTGTCGGGAAGGTGCCGACGGAACCCGGCTTTCCTTCGGGATCGAGGACGCTGGCGGCAGCGACCCAGTCAAGCCCCCGGGCGGATCGCGACTCTCGCGACTAAAATTGTTTGAACGCGAGACCAACCATTTTGTCCCGTTCTCGCCTAACGACGATAGCTAGCGAACCGCCAGCCTGACTTAGCCTTCCGACAATACCTTCAGTTTAGGCCGCAGAGCGGTCCGTGTGGCTTCACCATCAAGGCAGGCGCCCGGTCCCGTGCCGAAGCGGCGGGCAAAGGCGCGGCGGAAAGTACTCGCGTTGCTGAACCCCACCGACGTGGCGACGCTGTCCAGTGTCTTGCCAGGCGAAGAAAGCCTGCGACGAGCTTCATTCAGGCGCAAGTTTTCGACGAATTCACCCGGTGCGTCACCAAAGACGCTTTTAAAGGCGCGCGTGAAATGAGAGGGACACATACAGGCCTGTCGCGCGAGGACTTCAACGGTAAGACTCTGATTCAGATTTCGCATGATCCAGGCAATTAGATCTCCGAAACGATCGGTCGATTGGCTGGCATGGTCGCGTGGTTTGAATTTTTCGTTAGGCCACATTTCCCCCGCAAGATACATCATAAGGTCCCGCCGAACCGAGAGCGCGAGTTGTGGGCCGTAATCTTCCTCGATCAACGCCAGCGACAGGTCGATCCCCGCAGTCAGACCCGCGGAAGTGTAATAAGGGCCATCCTTGACCAGGCGGCGTTTGTGATCGATACGCAGGGTTGGATAACGCCGGCGCAGATCGCTGGCGAAGCGCCAATGTGTAGTGACTTCGCGCCCGTCGAGCAAGCCGGTCGGTGCCAGCGCATAAATACCGGTGCAGATCGAAGCGATTCGGCGCGTTTCATAGGCACGGCTCAGAATCCATTCCGCCAGCTCGCGACAAATCTCGGGTCGCCGCAACCCACTTCCGCCAGCAACGATGATCGTGTCCAACGGCGGTGCCGTGGCGAGCGTCGCCTCAGGGCGGAAGACCATGCCAGCGTCACAGGTGAATGGTTGGCTCGTTAGGCCAATCGTCCAGGTCTTGTAGCAGGAGATCCCGCCTCCAAATCCATCTGCCAACGTCGCAACCGCAAGGGTATCGGCCGGTCCGGTCAGGTGTGAGGCCGTGGCTCGATCGAAGCCGATGAGCCCAATCGACTTCGGTCTCATAAACAATCTCTGGCCGCCACCTTTCGCGTGGTGGGAGCAATTGTTTGGGTCAATGGCTGGGAACCGTAATGCTTCGCTAAGAGCGCGATCGGTAAACCAATGAGGAACACGTGCACCATGAAATCAGTCCAAATGAAGTGCGGTGGCGACTTGGGATGAGGCACGGCGGACAACGGAATCACGACTCGCCGCATGAAGAAGAAAATGGCCGCACCGTATAGCATTCCGGCGATCGGCGCCCATCTCAGGAGGATTCTTAACTTGCGGCTGACAGTGTAGTACAAGGCCGCAGCACAGAAGGCAGTAAAGAAATGAAGGATGACACCAAGAACCGCGGTTTCCCATCCGCCCTTGAAAGAGTTAGATCCGAGCACGCCACTCGCGATCGATTGTGGAATCCGAATAGCCGGAACGCCGCGCAGGGCGTAATACGTCACCGCGTAGGTTAAATCACAAAACCCCGCGATCAGACCTCCTAAGACGATCGCCCGAATGGAGTGACGACTCATCAATTTGGAATTTCTTGTCATGTCTGATCCGAGACTCCGGCTTTCGCCCGGGGAGCGGTAGGACATTTAATCGATCATCTCAGCCATATCACTTTTTCGGTTTGCGCTTTTAGCGCCGAGAAGGGTAACCAAACGGCAAATCCTGGGACTTTCGGTGGCAAGTTTTCGAGGAAGCGAACGTTATTCGTTAGGCGGCTCCGCCTTGGCTCCGGTTTCGACGCCTGCCAGCAGAGCCCGCACCTCCTCATCGGTTGTCTGGCTGAAGTCCTCGTAAAACTGGCCTACGCCAAAAAACGGTTCGGGAGTAAGGGCACAGACCACTTCGTCGGCTTCGGTCCGCATGTCGCGACAGGTCGATTCCGCCGCGACTGGCACTGCGATGATCAATCGCGCCGGCTGACGTTGCCGCACCGCGCGCGCGGCCGCTCGCATTGTTGCGCCCGTCGCCAGTCCGTCGTCTACCAGCACCACTACCTTGCCCGAAAGGTTCGGGAAGGGGCGATTCCCGCGGTAACGTTCTTCACGCCGCCGAAGCTCTTCGCTTTCCCGTTTTGTCGCGTGCTCGATCGCTTCCTCCGCATGCCAGCCGAGCGCGCTCACCACGTCGGGGTTCAGGACCCGCACGCCGCCCGAGGCCAGGGCACCCATTGCAAGTTCCTCCCGTCCCGGCACCCCCAATTTTCGCACGACGAAAACATCCAGCGGCGCATGCAGCTCGCGCGCGATCTCGTACCCGACCGGCACACCGCCACGCGGCAACGCGAGTACGATCAAGTCGCGTGCATCGCGCAAGTGCGTCAGCTCGCGAGCGAGATATTGCCCGGCGTCCGACCGATCGAGGAAATGCATTCGTGGAGTTTGTTAAACGTTAGATCGTAAATCGACGATTTAGCAATTTAATGCTTCCAACGCTTGGTTTCGCGACCAAAGCAGACGAGGAAATCCCGCCCGCCGAAGCAGCAGAAGTCATGAAAGGAACCGAAATGGAACGCACCGCCAACGTGCCGGAGGATCTGACCGGCCGCCCGCGGCGCGTCGCGACCGGCGGCGTGTCGTGGCGGAACACCTTCTCCGCTTTCCAGTATCGCAACTACCGGCTCTACTTTTGCGGCCAGCTGGTTTCTCTCATCGGCACCTGGATGACGAGCACGGCGCAAGGCTGGCTCGTTTACCAACTGACTGGGTCCAAGGCATTGTTAGGCGTCGTTGCCGCCGCTGGGACTGCGCCAATGCTTGTCTTCGCCGCTTGGGGCGGCTGGGCAGCCGATCGTTTCCCGAAACGCTCCGTCCTTCTCTGGACCCAAAGCGCGATGATGATCCTCGCCTTTGTTTTCGCTCTTCTGGTCTGGTTAGGGCTCATCCGGCCATGGGAAATTATTGTCCTTGGTCTGTTTGGCGGCGTGGCGATGGCTTTCGATATGCCGGCCCGGCAATCCTTTGTCGTCGAGATCGCGAGCCGCGAGGACTTAATGAATGCGATCTCGCTCAACAGCGCGATGTTCAACGGCGCGCGGATCGTCGGCCCCGCCATAGCAGGCTTCCTGATGGCGAAAGTAGGGATCGCTCTCTGCTTCCTTATCGACGGCGTTAGCTTTCTCGCCGTGCTTGCCGGGCTCCTCATGATGCGTCTTCCCCCGCGGGCGCGGAGCGCGGCGATCGGCGGCGCGATTGCCCAATCGCTCGAAGGTTTTCGCTACGTCTGGAATCACACCCGGGTCCGGACCATTTTTGCGCTCTTCGCGATCGTCGGGATTTTCGGCTGGTCGTACTCGGTGTTGATGCCGGCTTTTGCGCGCGATGTCCTGCACCTCGGCGAGCAGGGCTACGGATTCTTGTTAGGCGCGAGCGGCGTCGGCGCGCTGATTGGAGCTCTGACGACGGCGACATTTGGCACCAGCATCTCCTCGCGCAAGCTCGCCTTCGGCGGCGTCTGGCTTTTTTGCCTGATGCTCCTGATCTTTTCCTTCAATCGCAACCTGACAATTGCGACGCTTTGCCTGGCCGGTACGGGCTTCGGGATGATGCTTTTCTTTTCCACATCCAACACCACGGTGCAGACGATTGTGGCCGACGAGATGCGTGGACGGGTGATGGGAATCTGGGCCTTGATCTTCGGCGGGATGATTCCTTTCGGCAGCCTGGAGGCCGGAGTCCTCGCCCATTATGTCGGAACGTCCGCGACCCTCGCAATCGGGGCGTGCATCTGCGCCCTTGCTGCGTTCGTCACACTGATCATTGTGCGGCGGCGCGATGCGCAGTTGGCTGCGAGCGGCGAGGCCTGAAAAGTGGCTGCCATTTGCTGCGGCGATCGGTCCGATTCGCGGACTCGAGTTCGGTTGGCGGCCATGGGCCGCCAAAACCCGCTCAAAAATGCAGATGGGTGGCGATCCAGACGATCGCAATGGAGAGTGCGATCACAAGCACCGCGAAGAGCAAACGGCCTTCGCTGCGCTGCTTGCGGAGCGAGCGTGGACGACGGTTTCGCGGGGCGTATTCGCCGTAGCGCTTGTCCTGCAGCGCCACCGAGACGTCAAGGCGGTTGCGACCTTCGCTGGCGCGTTGCAACAGCAATTCGCGGTCGCGCCGCGTCCTTTCCTCCGCGACGCGTGGCGCTTCCTCGATCAGGCGCTGGAGGTCGTCCATCTGCCTGCGCAAATCCTCTTCGAGTCGGGCGAGTTCCTGCTGCTTCTGATCGAGCGGCGTGTTGGAGCGAACGCGTCGGCGTGCCATGGTGCGCCTAACGACTCGGGCCGCTCAGGTAAAAGAAAATGAAAAGCGCGATCGCCCCGAAAACGATCAACGGCAGAGTAAAGGCGAGGCCGATCTGGAGCCATTGCCCAAAGGAATGCGGCATTCCGCTGCTCGTCTCGAAACCGCTCGTCGTTTCGGGCAACGACACCACTTCATGTTCGTCGGCCGTCGCTTGCAAGCGACTGCGCTGCTGGCTGTACTCGGCTCGTGCATCGTCCACTGTGCTCAGGGCGCGGCTTAATTCCTTGTTCAGGTCTGCCGGGTTCCAGCTCCGCGGATCGATCGTCTCCAGCAGCTCGAGATGCTGGCCGAAACTCTCGCGGGTGGCGCGGAGTTGTTCCATTTTTTTCTGCGCGTCGGAGGCTTCACGCTCGAGCACGACGAGGGAGCGAGCCAGCTTGTCCGTCATCTCGGCGCGACCGCGCTCCAGTTCCTCCTGGCGGCGGCTCAATTCCTCGAGTTCGCGCTTTTGTTTTTCGATCTGTTCCTGCTGGCGCTTGAGTTGGAGCAGCTGTTCCTGCGCTTTCTGTACTTGGGAGTCGAGGTGCTCGGTACTGATACCGTCGTCTTCGTTGAGTTCGAGCATTTGTTCGATCGGACGGATGCGTTCGGGCATGGCTTTTGCGCGGCGGATGTTACGTCGAGGATATTAAATGGCCGCCGGGAGATTGCCAGATTTTTCAACACCAAATCGCAAATCAACTCGTGCTCCCGAACGTAATCGTAATTGTGACCGATCTTCTCCGGCTTCGAATACGAGCACGAATATGAGCACGAAAACGAGGAAGAGCCTAACGACCGGGCATCATCTCGAGAAGCATCCCGCGAAAATACTCGGTCTCTGGCAGCGTCGGAAGCACCGGATGATCGAGTGCCTGTTCGAAACGCCGCAAGCGCCGGGCGGAGCGGCGCGCGTCGACCAAGGCGTCGGCGATCATCTTTTCAAAAATCTCCGCGCCGACGTGATGCGAGCAGGAAAACGTCGCCAGCATTCCGTTGGGAGAAAGCAAATTGAAGGCGCGGACGTGCAGTTCTTTGTAGCCGCGCAACGCGTCGTGCAAGCCTCCTTTGCTCTTGGTGAAGGACGGCGGATCCAGAATGATCAGGTCGAATGTCCCTTCGGCTTTCCCGGCCCCGCGGAGGAACTGGAAAACATCCTGGTCGATCCAGCGCACGGGTAGTTGATTGCGTGCCGAATTTTGTTCCGCGGCCCGGACGCTCTCCGCGCCTGCCTCCACGCCAACGACTTCACGCGCGCCGGCCCGGGCGCAGGCCAGCCCGAACGCTCCCTGGTTCGCGAAGCAATCGAGGACGCGCCGCCCTCTTGCATGCTCTGCGACGAGCGCATAGTTCGGCAGTTGATCGAGATAAAAACCGGTCTTCTGCGCGTGCAACGGGTCGATCCGCAGTTTCAATCCGGCGACCTCGATTTCGATCTCGTTAGGCGGGTCGCCGCGCAGAAGGCCACTCTGCAATTCCATTCCTTCCGCGCGCCGCACTGCTGCGTCGTTGCGCTCGATAATTTGTAGGGCCGGCGCTCCGCCTGCCTCGTCACCCTTGGCGGGCGGGACGCCCGCTCCACAAAAATGATCTTCCAGGGCCCTAACGATAAGCTCCTTCCGCTGATCCATCGCAAGCGTCAGGGTCTGGAGCACGAGACAATCGCCGTAGCGATCGACGATCACCCCGGGAAGTCCGTCGCTCTCGCTCCAGACGAGGCGGCAGAGCCGCGGCTCGATCCCGCGACGCGCCCGGTATTCAACGGCCTGGGCAATTCGACGCTGGAAGAAATCGAGATCAAGGTCCTGTTTCCGGCGCGAAAAGCGGCGCGCGACAATCTGCGACCTGGAGTTGTAAATCGCGCTCCCAAGAAGGCGGTCGCGTCCATCCTTGAGCGAAATCACATCGCCGTCGGCGGGACTTCCAAACACCTTCAGGACCTCGCCCTGGAACACCCAATCGTGTCCATGCAAGATCCGCGCGCGAGGTTTAACGACGAGGCCGCCCATCGCCGCTCACTGACGAGCAGAGACAATTCGAGAGCAAGGGGGAAGTCGACTCTGAGCCCGGCGGGACCGTCTTGCCAGCCGCGGAGCTTTTTCATCAGCAACTGGCCTCCGGCCGTGCACGAACCGCTTTTGCTTGGCCGGTTAGGCGGCGGGAACTAGCCAAGACGTCTCCACTCGTTCGCATTCGCGCTGGCAATCCCGGCATCATTGCCTAAGAGTACCCGGCTAAACTTGTCATTTTAACGGACCCTAATCGCTGCGTGAATCCAACTCCTACTGTGCCCGAAGCCAATCATCCCACCGGCTCGCCTGAGCGCGCCGATCTACGCCCCGAGAGCATCAACGACGCCGTAATCCGCCTCGCGGGAGATTCGCAGGATGGCATTCAAAGCGCGGGAGCTTTCCTCGCGCGACTGGCCGGACGCAGCGCGCAGGACGTCATGACTTACATGACGATCCCCGCCACCATCTCCGGTGGGCCGTCGATCTTCCAGGTCCGCATGGGCACGGGCGAAGTTCTTTCCGCGGGAGATGAAGCCGATTTCCTGGTTGCGTTCTATCAGCACAGTTATCAGGACCACATCGGCTTTTTGAAAGATGGCGGCGTCCTGCTTTACGATTCCGACAACGTCGAGCCGAACCTTGACGACAAACGTTTCGTTTACGTCGGCGTGCCGATCACCGGACTGACGGTTGAGGCGCTGGGCGGGACGGCGAAAGACAAAGGCAAAAACATTTTCGTCCTCGGCCTGATCTCGAAGATTTTTCACCTCGATGTCGAGAAGCTGACGACGCTGATCAAGGAAAAGTTCGCCGGCAAAGATGCGAGCATCGCAAACACCGCGATCATGGCGTTTACGGCTGGATATGCCTACCCGGTCGGCAACGTCCTGACCAAGCAGTATAAATTTGAGGTGACGGTGCCCAAAGAGGGCGATCGCGCGCAGATCACGATGGATGGCAACCAGGCCCTCGCCTACGGATTGATCGCCGCCGGCGTGCGTTACGGCGCCGGTTATCCCATCACGCCCTGGTCATCCGTCATGGAAATTTTGCGGGGCGAACTCCCGAAATACGGCGGCATCTTCGTGCAGGCCGAGGACGAGCTTGGCGCGGTGTCGATCGCGCTCGGCTTCTCTTTCTCGGGCTACCTCGCCGTTACCGGCAGCGCCGGTCCCGGCATCTCGCTCAAGACCGAAGCGATCGGCTGGGCTTCCATGTCGGAGATGCCGCTCATCATCATCAACGTGCAGCGCGGCGGACCGAGCACAGGCCTCCCGACTAATGTGGAGCAGAGTGATTTGTATCAAGCTATTTTCGGCGGGCACGGCGACAGCCCGCGCGTCGTTCTCGCGGCCGCGACAGTGGAGGATTGCTTTTATACTGCGATCGAGGCGGCTCGCATCGCCCGCAAATACAGCACACCAGTTTTTGTTTTGAGCGACACTTCTCTGGCGACACGGATCGAAGCGTTCGACGAACCGGAGCTGAAGGGTTTGATGATAGACCCGAAACTGGATCTTTCGCCGCGCGCTTCTGGCTTCAAGCCCTATGCGGTCGATCAGATCACGCAACATGCCACGCCCGGCGCGCCGATGATCGACGGGAAATATCCCCTCGTGTCCGGACTCGAACACGACGAGATGGGCCATCCGACCGGCAGCCCGAAGTTGCACATGGCCATGACGGCGAAACGCCGCAACAAATTGCGCAAGCTCGCCGAGGAAATCCCGGTGCCCGAGGTCTATGGCGATCAGGATAGTGGCACGTTGCTCGTCGGCTGGGGTTCCACTTACGGGCCGATCCACGACGCGGTGAAACTCGCGCGCGAACATGGCGAGAAAGCGGGCGCGCTGCATCTGCGTCACGTCCACCCATTGCCGAACGGTCTCGAAAAAATCTTCGCCAGATTCAAACGAATCGTTGTCGTCGAAATGAACGACCAGGGCCTCTACGGGTTCGGCCAACTGGCCACCATTCTCCGCGCCCGTTTCTGCGAACCGAAAATCGAAAGCGCTACCAAGACTGACGGTCTCACCTTCCGCGTGAAAGAAATTCTTGAACGCGTTTTCGAAGGACGCTCGTTTGCCGCCCGGAATATTCCGCGCGAGGGCCTCCCCATCGTTCACACTGACACCTCAGCCGAGAACGTGAAGTCCTTGAAAGAAGTCGTCCCGCAGGGAGTCGGATAGAACGAATCAGGAACGCAGGAAAGCAGGAATCAATTTGGAAACCATGAAGCCACGAATGGAACAGAATTGGAAAATGTCTTCTCTCTCCTCGGTTGCTGCCTTCCAAATTCACCCAAAAAACCTGATTCAATTTCCTGCTTTCCTATTTTCCTGATTCATACTTTCCGAATTGTCACCATGAGCACCGAAACCAACCCAACACCACCAACCGGAAACGGTTCCACCACCGCCACCGCGGCTCCGCCTGACGCCACGCTGGAATTCGTCCGCGAGAAAGTCACCAAGAAAGCCGTCACCGCCGACCACCCGACCTGGTGTCCCGGCTGCGGCGACTTCGCCGTGCTCGCCTCCTATTACAAAGTCATCGAGAAACGACAGCTCGATCACGAGAAGATCGTCACCCTCGCCGGGATCGGTTGTTCATCGCGCTTCCCCTATTTCGTGAACGGCTACGGCGCGCATTTCATTCACGGCCGCGCCGTCCCTCTCGCGTCCGGCATCAGCCTGGCCCGGCCCGACCTGCACGTCTTTCTCTTCGGCGGCGACGGCGACGGCTTCTCCATCGGCGGCAACCATCTCAATCACGGCGCGCGCAAGAACATCAACATGACTTACTTCATCATGGACAATTTCGTCTATGGCCTGACGAAGAAGCAGACCTCGCCGACGTCGCCGATTGGTTTCAAATCGAAGACCGACCCGACCGGCGCGATCGACATGCCGGTCAACCCGATGAAGCAACTCATTTGCGCCGGCGCCACGTTCATCGCGCGCACGCACGCCACGCAGGTCAACCACATGATCCAGATGATCGAGCGCGCGATGGATCACCAGGGCTTCTCTGTCATCGAATGCCTGAGTGAATGCGTAGAATTTTTCCCCGGCGCCTTCGACCCCGCGAACCCGCGCAAGGGCGGTGCCTTCTCGTTAATCGAAGAAAGGAAATGGGACGACACCCCCGAGGACGAACTCCGTCACGACGTCACCGACGAGCTGGCCGCCTATAAGCTGGCCCAGATCCCATTCCCCGGTGTCTTCGGCGTCTTCTACCAAAACGATCGACCGACGAAGAACGCCCTCGAGAAAAAATGGATAGATAGAACGCGCGAAAAACTCGGTAACCCGAGCGACATCGACATTCTGCAAAAGACCTTCGATCGAATGAAGTGAGTGGGAAGACGGGTTCCCGGCCCCATTCTGTTTCCACGCACGTCGCGACGCCCTGAATGAAGCGAGAGCCTAACAAACAGGAGTTGCTCGGCATATTGGTTAGGAACTCGGTTTGCCGGGGAAATTTCACCCTCGCTTCTGGCGCGCAGAGCGACCTCTACATCGATGCCCGGCTCACGACCCTGGATCCACGGGGCGCCCGGCTCATCGGACGAGTCGGCTGGAAGCTGATCAAGGAGAACACCATACCTGGCGGCGAAATTGACGCCGTCGGTGGCTTGACCATGGGAGCCGACCCGATCGCGCTCAGCGTCGGCCTCGCCGCGCTTTCGGATAATCCATCCATCGCCCTCCAGGCTTTCGTGGTGCGCAAGAGCGTCAAAGCGCACGGGCGGCAGAAATTGATTGAGGGTAATTTCCAGAAGGGCCACCTGGTCGTGGTGATCGATGATGTCATTACCACTGGTGGCTCGACGCTGCAGGCGATAGAGGCCGTCGAGAACGCGGGAGGCCGGGTGGCATTTGTCCTGGTTCTGGTGGATCGAGAAGAAGGCGGGCGGGAGGCGATTGAAAAGAACGGTCATAAAGTTGTGGCCATTTTCACCCGCACGGACCTCATTGGGGCCAGTGCCGGATCACCATCCCAGAGCGTGGTTGCTTGAGACTCTGCCGGGCAAACCAAATTGGAGAGGCGCAACGCAGTCAACGCGGAATTGCAGCCGCAATCCTTGAAACTCTAACTTCTCTCTTCTGTTGCGCCGGGATCTTCCGACCAGATCGCGCACTCGTTGCCGCTGGGCTCGGCAAAGTGGAACCGTCGCCCGCCCGGAAATGAAAAGATGTCGGCCGTGACGCGACCGCCGAGATCGATCACACGCTGACGCACTTCCTCCAGCCGCGGATGATAGAACACCACCAGCACTCCGCCCGACTCAATGGTGGAGCGTTTCGGGGCGCGGCTAAATCCACCGGCGATCCGCCCATCTTCGAAGGACGTGTAGTCCGGACCGTAATCGGTGAACTTCCAACCGAACAATTGCTCGAAAAATGTCCTTGTCG
>Ga0207697_10001926_pt1 | contig 11046 bp, 11 predicted proteins | sample KBSSwiS5withPhiX_FD_184293 | JGI IMG/M metagenome (GOLD analysis project Ga0207697, IMG submission 184293) | Switchgrass rhizosphere microbial communities from Kellogg Biological Station, Michigan, USA, with PhiX - S5 (SPAdes) (version 2) | ecosystem: Host-associated > Plants > Roots >... | reverse complement strand
CTCGTCCGGAGACGCCGTCGGGTAGAGCCAGTGGGCATCTTCGTCGCTGAGTTTTACGACGTCCGTGAGCGGGAGCAGGTCCTCGAAGACACTCTTTGCCTCGGCGTGGCTGCCAAGCAGGGCAGGGCGGATATTGGGGTCATAGGTGACCAGGCACGACTTGTGGCCTTGCTCAAGAAGGGAGCGAACAGTGGAGGCTCCCGGGGCCAGGAATGTGGCGATGGATCCGGTGTGCAGGACTTTCGGGATCATGGCGGGCGCTACCGGAGCCAGTTCCCAGGCGATGTCGAACTCGTAGCTGGCCGAGCCGTCAGCTGCGAGTGTTGCGGTAGCGGTGGCTGTGCGTTCAAGGGATGTTGAACCCGGAAGAAGCCGGACACCTGCGCTCTGGAGGTGGTTGGCGATAGCGGTACCGTGTTCGTCTTCGCCGATTGCTGTGAGCAGCCCTGTGGATACGCCGAGCCGGCCAAGGCCATAGGCCACGTTCGCCGGGGATCCTCCTGGATAGCTGATGGTTCCTTCGAGCGTGTTAACGATGTCGATCAGGGCTTCGCCGATAACAACAACATCCAGCTGGTCGTGGGCGGAGGTGCCGGGGGGAGGCTTATGCATCTCGGTTCTTTCGTCGGTACCGGCTGGACGGCCGGGTGTGGATCCGTCCGCGGACCTGTGGGCAGGTCCGCGGACGGAGAAGGGGGTTCCGTTTGGAACGGAAGGTGCGGCGCGCCTGTCAGGCTTTGGCCGCACCTGTCATGATGGCGACGGCGTCGGTCATGGTGTGGGATTGCGGGGTGATGGTGGCCGCGCATTTACCCAGGCGCTGGATGTGGATCCGGTCGGCCACATCAAACACGTGGGGCATGTTGTGGCTGATCAGGATGACAGGCAGGCCGCGGTCACGAAGGTCGCGGACCAACTGCAGTACCTGGTTGGATTCACGAACGCCCAGTGCCGCCGTCGGTTCGTCAAGAACAACCACCTTGGATCCGAATGCCGCCGCACGGGCAACGGCGACGGCCTGGCGCTGGCCGCCGGAAAGGTTCTCCACCGGCACAGTGACGTCCTGCAGGGTGGAAATGCCCAGCCGGGTCAGTTCTTCCTTGGCCTTCTTGCGCATACCCTTGGTGTCGAGCATCCGGAAGATGGTCCCGAGGGGCCCGGGAAGACGCTCTTCACGGCCGAGGAACAGGTTGGACGCGACATCGAGGGCCGGCGAGACGGCCAGGTTTTGGTAGACCGTTTCGATGCCGTGGACCCGGGCGTCCTGTGGCCGCTTGAAGTGCACCTGCTGTCCGGATACGAAGATTTCTCCTGTGTCCGGAACTTCGGCGCCGGTGAGGCACTTGATGAGCGTGGACTTACCGGCACCGTTATCGCCGATGATGGCCAGGACTTCGCCGGGGTAGAGATCCAGGTTGACGCCGTCGAGGCCAACCACCCGGCCGAAGGTCTTCACGAGGTTCCTGGCTTTAAGGATGGGCTCGCGGGTTTCGGTGTGTGAGGCTGTAAATTCAGTCATGGTCATGACTTGACCTTTCGGATCCACTGATCGACGGACACGGCGATGATGATCAGGATGCCCACCGCGAGGGTCTGGTAGAGCACGTCCAGGCCAGCGAGGGAGAGGCCGTTGCGGAAGACACCGACGATCAGCGCTCCGAGCAAGGAACCCCAGATGGAGCCGCGGCCACCGAAGAGGCTGGTTCCGCCAATCACGACGGCGGTGATGGAGTCCAGGTTCAGATCGACGCCGGCGTTGGGGCTTGCGGCGTTGGTACGTCCGATCTGGATCCAGGCGCCGACGGCAAGGACGGCTCCTGCGGCCAGGTAGACGCTCATGAGGACGCGGTTGACCGGAATACCGGCCAGGCGGGCTGCTTCCTTGTCATCGCCCACGGCGTACACGTGCCGTCCCCACGCGGTCTTGCCCAGGATAAAGGCGACGGCGATGTAGAGCAGGAGCATCATGACGACGCCGGTGGAGATCCGGACGGGTCCGATCGGGAAGGTGCTTCCCAGCCAGGTGAGTACACCAGGCATGGCGGATCCGCGGACGGTGCTGCCGCCGGAGTAGAGCAGGGTCAGGGCGATGAAGATGTTCAGGGTTCCCAGCGTGACGATGAACGGCGGGAGCCGGAAACGTGTCACGAGGAAACCGTTCAGTGCACCTGACGCAAGTCCCACGATCAAACCGGCGATGAGTGCCAGTGGACCTGGGACGCCACTGCCGACAGCCATCTGAGCGATCACCATCGAGGACAGGATCATGACTGCCCCGACGGAAAGGTCGATTCCGGCGGTCAGGATGATGAGGGTCTGAGCAATGGCCAGGGTTCCGACGACGGCGACCTGCTGGGTGATCAACGAGAGGTTCTCTACCCGAAGGAAGCGATCGTTGAGGAGTCCGAAGACCACCACCGCGATCAGCAGGACAATTGCCGGGCTGAGGGCGGGGTAGCGGTGGAGAATGTTGCGGATTCTGCTGAGCGGCGTTTGGCGGTCGAGGAATTCCTCGGCCAGGTCAGCGTGCCCGGCGCTCGGGGGGCCTGCGGTCTGTTGCTGGGTCACTTTAGGTTGCTCCTGAACTTACTTGCCCCAGCAGATCTGGGAAGCCTCGGTAGTGGTGATGCTCTTCACGCCGTCTGCAGGCTTGTCCGTGACGAGCTCGACGCCGGTGTTGAAGAAGTCCAGGCCCTCAGAGTTGGCAGGCTTCTTGCCGGTCTTTGCGAGGTCAACAATGGCCTTGACGCCAAGCTCGGCCATCTTCACCGGGTACTGCTGTGCCGTGGCGCCGATAACGCCGGACTTGACGTTGTTCACGCCTGAGCAGCCGCCGTCAACGGAGACGATCAGTGCGTCTTTTTCCTTGCCCGCGGATTTCAGTGCTTCGAAGGCACCGGCAGCGGCAGGCTCGTTGATCGTGTAAACGACGTTGATGTTGGGGTTCTTGGCCAGCAGGGTCTCCATGGCGGTACGTCCGCCATCTTCGGCACCCTGGGAAGCCTGGCTGCCGACGATTTCGTACTCGCCACCCTTGCCGCCCGTGTACTTGCCCGTCTTGGCTTCGTCGCCGTTCTTCTTCTTATCGGCAGTGTCGATGCCCAGGCCGGTCAGGAAGCCCTGGTCACGGTTATAGTCAACGGACACAACCTTGTCATCGAAGAGGTCCACAAGTGCGATCACAGCCTTCTTGCCCGCCAGCTGCTGGGCGGTCCACTTGCCGATCAGCTCGCCAGCGGCAAAGTTGTCCGTGGCAAACGTGATGTCAGCGGCATCGGCCGGGTCCGGCGGGGTATCCAGCGCGATGACGAACAAGCCGGCGTCCTTGGCCTTCTTCAGGGCATCCACTACGGACGGGCCGTTGGGGGTGATGAGAATACCCTTGTCGCCCTTGGAGATTGCGTTTTCAATGGCCTGGATCTGGGTGTCTTCGTCGCCGTCGGCCTTGCCTGCGGCAAGCTTGAGATCAACGCCGTCCGCCGCGGCAGCCTTCTTGGCGCCATCCTGCATCGACACAAAGAACGGATTGGACGTGGTCTTCACAATCAGCGAAACGCCGATCTTTTCATCGCTGCTCGCGCTGGACGAAGGCGAGGAGCCGCCGCCGCAGGCAGTCAGGCTTAGCGCGCCCAGCGTCAGTACTGCACCAGCGGCAAGAAGGCGGGTCTTGGCCGACCTCGAGGCTTTGGAACTCAACATTGAAACTCCTGTTTTTTGTGGCTGCTCATGGCGAGTGATTCCCCCATGACAACGTTGTCAGGTAACATGTAACCAAGCTCACACAGTGCAGTCAAGTGTTAATTGAAGTTGAGGAGTAATTCGTTGACAACGATGTCTAATCGTTACCAACCCGATCCTGCGCGCAAGCCCCCAACGATGAAAAACGTCGCTGATCTTGCCGGGGTAGGCATCAAGACGGTCTCAAGGGTGGTGAACGACGAACCAGGCGTTTCGGAGGAAACCCGTCAGCGGGTCCTGCGGGCAACGGAGCAACTTCAGTACCACCTGGACATCACGGCCGGCAGCCTGAAGCGCTCCGGACGGAAAACCCAATCCATCGGATTGTTGCTTCCGAGTGTGTCCAACCCCTTCAGTGGTGAGATCCACCGCGCCATGGAAGATGCCCTCGGTGAGCGGGGAATTGCTGTCTTTGCCTCGAGCCTGGATGACGACCCGGACCGGGAAAGGAAGCTGATTTCGGCTTTCCTCGGGCGTCGTGTGGATGGTCTTGTGCTGACCACCATCGCCAAGAGCCAGGCGTACATGATTCCGGAACATTCACGGGATCTGCCGTTGGTGTTCATCGACCGCGAGCCTGTGGGTATCGAGGCAGATGCGGTAGTCACGGATAACGAAGTGGGCGCCGCGGCGGCAGCCGCGCATCTCATCAAGCACGGCCACACGAGACTGGCTTACCTCGGGGACCGGACCGATATCCAGACCGCTGTGAAACGGCGGGCGGGTTTCCTGAACGAGGTCGGCAGGTCCGGCATCGCGACCTCCACCGTTGCGGTCCGCGAGAATCTTCACGACGAGGAAACGGCCCTCCGGGCAGCGCAGGAACTGCTTACTTCGGAGAACCCTCCTACGGCGATATTCTCCAGTCAGAACCTGGTGACTTTCGGTGCCATGCGGGCGCTGAAATCCCTCGGTGTGCAGCACAAAGTCGCCTTGGTCGGATTTGATGATTTCACCCTGGCCGACATGATGGAGCCAGGGGTCACCGTGGTTGCCCAGCACCCTGAACGCATCGGAAAGCTCGCTGCTGAGCGGATTCTTGCAAGGATCGACGGCGACAACCGCCCACCGCAGACGTATATCGTCCCAACGGAACTCATCCCCAGGGGTTCCGGCGAGATACTTCCCCCGAACTAACTGCAATTCCACTCAATCGATCAAAGGACTGGACATGACCAAAACCTTGTACGCAGAATTCACAGTCAAGGAAGGCAGCGAAACCAGGGTCGCTGAAATGATGACAGAACTCGCCGGGCACGTCCGCCAGGAACCCGGCAACGTGACCTTCTTGCCCTACACGCGCGAAACCAATCCGCGCGAATATTTCGTGTTCGAGGTCTACCGCGACGAGGAAGCCTTCCAGGCGCACATCAGCGCAGAATACGGCCTAAAGTTCAACGCGGAATTGGCTGATCACATCGAAGGCGACGGATCCGTCCTCACCTGGCTCACGCCCGTATCGTAGCCTTCCGCCCGGCCATGCCAGACTGGACGCATGTTTCCCCGTCCTGAGAAACCGCGCATTTTGCCCATGAGCGACGACGCCCAGCCCCCGACGCCCGAAACTGACAAGGGCCGTCATCTAGCTGTGAAGCTCGACGACGCGTGGCTGAGGTTCCAGACGCGCCTCGCCATCCGGCGGGGTCGAGTGGAAACGGTCATCCCGTACACCGGTTACGGCACTACTTCCTGGGTACGGGTGCTGGCACGGGTTGTTCGGAGCGACGCCCGGGACGCCGCCGGTCATGCCAATCCCTTACAGGAGAGCATGCGCGGTTGGCGGAACTTCATCAGCGCACCCGTCGCGCATGCAACCGTGCAGGTAACCATTGCAGGCACCGTCCATGACGTCGAAGCCGATCGTGGGGGCGTCGTCGATGTCCGCATTGAGGCAGCCCTGGCTCCCGGCTGGCACACCATCACCCTGCAATCCGGAAGTTCCAGGATCGTTGAGGCTCCGGTGGAAATCGTGGCGGACGACGCCGACTTCGGAGTCGTCTCAGACATTGACGACACCGTGATGGTGACAGCCCTGCCCCGACCGTTCCTGGCAGCTTGGAACACCTTCGTGCTCAATGAGCATGCGAGGACACCGACGCCGGGCATGGCCGTCTTGTACGAGAGGATCGCCAGGACGGCACCGACGGCGCCCGTGCTGTACCTGTCCACCGGTGCCTGGAATGTTGCGCCCACGTTGTCACGGTTCCTGTCCCGCAATCTGTACCCGGCAGGGCCCAAACTGTTGACCGACTGGGGACCCACGCCGGACCGCTGGTTCCGCAGCGGCAGAGAGCACAAGCGGACTTCCCTGGAACGCTTGGCTGAAGAATTTCCCGGCATCAAATGGCTGCTTGTAGGCGACGATGGACAGCACGACGAAGCCATCTATTCCGAATTCGCGCATCGCCACCCGCGGAACGTCAGGGCGATCGCCATCCGGCAGCTCTCAGTGGGTGAAGCAGTGCTCGCAGGCGGCAGGTCGAAGACCGGGGGACAGCCCACGCCGGGAATCCCTTGGATCTATGCTCCGGACGGCGCCGGGATGTCAGCGCAGCTGGAGGAACTGGGCATCATCCACAGCAGTGTGCGTTCAGCGGATGAGCCGGAGCAGGGCGACTGAGGTGGCTGTTGGATCACGCGGATGAACTTATCCTGACCGCCACATGGCGGTCCTGACCGTTCCCTTTGGGGGCTTTTGGCGGTTAGCTCCGCGGGCAGGCGCGCCTAGGCTTGCTTCAGGTCACGGCGAGGTGGCCGAATTTATGGAGGTCAAGATGACATCGTTACATAATGCGCCACCCTTTGACCCCGAGCTCGGGGCGACTCTTGTGGCTTTGGGTGACCTGATCAGTCCCACGCTGACGCCTGACATGATCGAAGGCATGCGGCAGTCCTTCGTGACGGCCCCTATCGAGGATTTATTGGCCAATCGCCCCGTAGAGCACTTTGAACGGACCATTCCAGGCCCCGTCGGGGCTCCAGACCTCATCGTTTCCGTTTTTCGGCGGAAAGACCACGTGGCCAACGGTCCCGGAATCTTCCACATTCATGGCGGTGGAATGGTCCTGGGCGACCGGTTTCTCGGCGCAGATTGGCTCATTGACTGGGTGGAGCTTCTGGACGCAGTTGCTGTCTCTGTTGAATACCGCCTCGCTCCTGAAAACCCGGATCCGGCGCCCGTGGAAGACTGCTACGCCGGCCTGGAATGGGTGGCCGCGAATGCTGCAGAACTGGGCATTGATCCTGGTCGCCTCATTGTTGCCGGTGCGAGCGCAGGTGGAGGGCTTGCTGCCGGTGTTGCCCTGCTGTCACGCGATAGGGGTGGCCCTGAACTGGCCGGTCAGCTCCTGATCTATCCAATGCTCGATGACCGCAATGACACGATCTCCAGTCGCCAAATTGATGGCATCGGCGTGTGGGACAGGACGAGCAACGATACCGGCTGGGACGCACTCCTCGGCGACCGTCGGAAGACAGAGGACGTTTCCATTTACGCGGCGCCGGCCCGGGCGGAGGATCTTTCAAACCTTCCTCCCACTTTCATCGATGTGGCCTCCGCAGAGGTTTTCCGCGACGAAGACGTTGCCTACGCTTCCACCATTTGGGCCTGCGGGGGTGACGCCGAGCTTCACGTGTGGCCTGGCGGCTTCCACGGATTCGATATCTTCTTTCCCCAAGCCGCTCTCTCCGTCGTGGCGAGGGAAGCCCGGACACGGTGGCTCCGACGCATTCTGGACGCCTGAATCCAGGTCCGGCTGCCCGCCATGCATTGCCGCAGCAGCCGGACTGGGCCACCATTAACTTCTTCAAGACCAAAGGTGGCGGGCGATAGTTATGCAAGGACTCGTGTGGCGCCTCAAAGCGCTGGATCCCCAGGCCTCGGAAAGCCTCAAGGTCATCACGTATTTCGACGCGCTGGTCAACAGCCGGGCGAACGCAGAAATGCTCATCCGCGGTGCGGCGGTGCTGTGTGACTGTTCAGTTGGCTTTGCCATGGATGGCCGTTCCATATGCGTTGATGCCTCTGGCCAGAGGGTGCCCGAACAACAAGGTGAGTGGCCTTCCAAGCCGTTTGGTGCCGACGGCCGGGCATGGATTGAGCGCGCCAGCCCTGGGTTCGTCAATGATGAATTGATCCTGGAGCGGCTCGCGATTGCACTGGGCATCTTTTGGGATCGAACGAGTCCCGTAGCAGCAACGCGACGCGCAATTGAGACGATCGTCAGCAGCGAGTCATCAATGGAAAGGCGCATGGAGGCGGCTGCCCTTCTGCACTTGGAGCGCAGTGGCTCCTACAGGGTTCACGTGGTCCCTGCGGTGATGCCGGTGCCGGGATCGTCGGCCGTTGTTCACACGGAATTTGGTGCAATCCGGGCATTCATTCGCCCGTCCATGGCGACTGCGCTACAGGATACGAGGGCAGGAATCGGCTTGGCCACCGTTCCGCAGGAGCTGGACAGATCTTGGCAGACAGCGCTCCTGGCCCTCAGAATCACCAGTCCACACCACCCAACTCACAATGCCGACGATCTTGGGAGCCTCATTGTCCTTGCTGAAAGGGCAAGCGAGGCCACCCACGAGCCGACTGACGTCACGGCGTTGAAACGGCTGATCGCAGAACAACCCAAGGCGTGGCGAATGCTGGAAGCCATTGCTGAATCGGGCAGCCTACGCGCTGTGGCGGGCCAGCTCAACCTGCATCACTCGAGTGTCCAGAACCGCGCCAGCGAGTTCACGTCCGCCTTGGGCTTCGACATTCGAACGCCGTCAGGCCGCGTGCGCCTGACGCTGGCTCTGACTCTATTCCTGCTTTCCACCAATAGATTCGACTAAGGCAGTGACCCACGACGGCGGTGGGTAGCTCCGCGCCGGTGACCCACCACGGCTCGTGGAAGAGGTCACCGCCATCCGGCAAAGAACCAAGCCGGCCGGGGCCAGAGATTGCCTTCACCACGGGGCCAACAAACGTTGCCCCCCGCCAGCGTTGGCTGGAAAGTCCTGACGAGCTAGTGCCGTGAGCGCAGCGCGGCCTGAAGATTCTCAGGCCACCCCAACTCCGCGGGGCCTTTGCAGACCTTGCACGTCACTGCCGGCGCTGCCCACGATGAGCGCCGCGTTGCGCTATCTATTTCGAGGGGCAGACGTAGTCGTAGTCGAGTCCGGCTGACACGTACTGGGTCAGTTTTACCGTGCTGCCAGGGGTGAGCCCAGGAAGAGAACAATTCGACTTCGCTCCCCGCAGTGTTTTGGCACCTGCAAGCCAGCTTGGCAGGCCGGTTAAGGGGCTGCTTGATGGCACGGTCCCGGCGATGGTTCCCCACTGATTGCTTGTCGAGTAAATCCCGACACCGGCAGGCTTAAGGTCGGCGGTCTTACGGTTGGTAGTGATGGTCGTGAAGTAGTCGACCATCCCTTCGAGAGTTGCCCGGTTCAGGGCTGTGCTGTTAGCCTCTCCGGTCTGCCAGCTGTTGCCCGTCTCCACATCCAGCCACCAGAAATAGCTGCCGGGGTCTGTTACACCTCGGGTAGTGGCGTCCTCATAAGCCCTCACGTAGCCGTATACGTATGAGCAGGCGAGGTCGACCGGCCCTCTTGTTGCGCCTTCGAATTCGGGCACGCATTCACCGTAGCGGTCTCGGGGGACCACCACGTCTTTGTAGACGTTGGACGATGGCCACCAAGAGCCCTCATGTCCCGGGTTGGCAGTGTTCACGTATAAAGAAACTTGGGGCTGGGTAGGGTGGTTCCCGGTCCCGGTGGTCTTTGTCTTAGCCCATTCGATTTGAGCAGCGAAGCAAGGGTTGTTGTTATTGGCCAGTCCACCGTTCACGCCCACAATCGCGAACGCCTGCCCGAGGGGAAGGGTATTCGTCTTCCCGCACTGGGGCCAGGAGATGTCGATGCCAACCAGGTCCTTATTCTGGGACGGCGGAGCCGCTGCCACCGGAGCTATTCCTGTGGCGAATAGCCCAATAAGGACCAGGAATGCGCCCGCCATTCTCATCCCGAAACCGGTCATGTCCAAGGCTCCCGTCACCCATGTGTCTGTACGTCAAGGTGGTAAAACTTTACGCTCGGGCGGCAACGGGAGATAGTGCAAGGCCCCCTCTACGGCCGCGAATAGAAGTGCGTAGTGGGACGTGTTCCTTGTCTCGCAGCCTTCAGGCAAAATCTAGTGCTCATCGTTAGCTATGAGACAGACCATTCTGGTGGAGTTCAGCCCTACGGAGGAACTCGCGCGCACCTTGGCGGTTGTAGAGAAGAACCTGCAGTAGCCGCCGTCAGGACTCCAGCACGCGCTTCAGGTTCTGGACAAAGACCTTGTTTCGCCGGGGAACCATGTACGCCATCATCGGGGTCATGAGCACCTTGAGCCCGCTTGGTTGCATCTCTACGCCTCGAGTGAAGCGGGCGCCTTCCCCGGCCGGCTCCACCGTGTAAGTGATGCGTGGCTGCAGTCCGGCGAAATCCGCTCGATATTGCAAGCGCGAGCCGTGCTTGACGTCCAGTGCTGTGAATGTGCCGTCGGTCTTGCCCATGAAGGGTTTGAACTTCAATGGATAGGTCTTGCCAACGATTGGGACAGGGTCCGTTTGCTCGGGCACGCTGGCAATGTCAACGTGCCAGTTCGGTTCGTTGCGAAGGTCAGCCACGTACTGGAAGACCTCCTCCGGTGGCCGGGCGATGACAACGCTCTGTGCAGATTCGATCATGGCTACGTGGCGCCTTTCGCTTCCAACTTTTTCAGGCCCATTCGCAGTGAGCTTGCCACCGGCGCGCCCCGGGTCACGACGATCATGAAGGCGGCCAGGCGACCCATGAAACTGGTGGGCCTACGGTTCCACGTGACGTGAATGCGTGAACCACCAGACTCGTTGCGTGTGATTCGCGCGCTGACGTAACTTCCCGGCGCGCAGAAATTGCTCTCCTGGACTGTCCACTTCACTTCGTCGGGGGCTGCCCAGTCGTAGTGCTCCTTGGCCCAAATCACGCCACCGGGAGCTTTGCTTCCCTCCCGAATGTCCGCGAAGGTGTCGCCCACCTGGTAAACCTCGTACATGGGTGGGTAGATGCCTGGCCAGATCTCCGGCCGACGCGGGCTAAAGTCCAGCAAGGCCTCCCGTACCTTCGCCGGTGGGACGACGGAGTCCAGATCCACTTCCACTTTTGGCATGTCAGCTTCCTCACCTGATGCTTCCAGTGTGGTCGTTTCTCTTGGGCGTGCAAGGGGTTTAGTAGGGGCTAGCCGCCAGCCTGGCTGAGCACGCCGACGTCCTTTGGCGAACCCACTGAGCCTCGCCGCACGAG
>Ga0207697_10001923_pt1 | contig 11049 bp, 6 predicted proteins | sample KBSSwiS5withPhiX_FD_184293 | JGI IMG/M metagenome (GOLD analysis project Ga0207697, IMG submission 184293) | Switchgrass rhizosphere microbial communities from Kellogg Biological Station, Michigan, USA, with PhiX - S5 (SPAdes) (version 2) | ecosystem: Host-associated > Plants > Roots >... | reverse complement strand
CCGCTCCCTCAACGCCGTGACGTGTGCCGTGTGATGCCGGCCGTGCCACGAGTAGAGCTGAAGCAGCCAGTCGGTATCGACGAGGCCTCGATCGGGATGGGTGAGCGTCCGCCTGAACTCCGGCTCCTGCATGCCCTCGAGCAGGATCGCCCACCGGCGGTGCAGCGCGTCCAGCAACGCGAGTGAGGTATCGATCGGAGTGGCGACGGTGTCGCCCAGTTGCGCCCAGGCGTCTTCGTTGTACGGCTTGATCGTGGGGGCGTCCTCGGTCAACGCGAGCTTGAACCGGATGTAGGCGTTCATATGGCTGTCGGGGACGTGGTGGACGACCTGACGCACGGTCCACCCGCCCGGCCGATAGGGCGTATCCAGCTGCGCCTTGGTCAGGCCGTCGACGGCGGCGCGGAGCTCCGCCGGCGCGCTGGCAATGGCGGCAATGCAGGCCCGGCGCGAGGCCGGCGTCGGAGCGGGATTGATCGTGAAGGTGCCGGTGGGATAACGGAGATCATCCATGCGCGCATTCTAGCCCTGTGGCCGCGCGCATGGATGAACGACCGCGCCGGTTACTTGGCCGGCTTGGCGCCTTTCGCGGCGGCTGGAGCGTCGAACGACTTGACCGATTTCGCGTCGATCTTGCCGTTCGCGTGGCTGAACATGATCCGGTCGATGTCAGGCTTGCCGTTCAACGGGGCGCGCAGTTCGAAGTCGATGATCTCGCCCGGGAGGAACGGCTTCCGATACATGCCGTTGGTCGAGGTCACGAGATTGCGCTGCTTGCCGTCACCCTTGTCGTACCAGTCCTGATCGGCCCGGAGCAGATTGATTGAGCCGGTCGACGTGTTCTTCAACTTGAACGTCGACACGATCTCTTTGCCGACGACCTTGGCCGGTCCGCGCATCACTTCAATCGTCGCCGTGCCCTTGACCGGGGGAACCCACTTCGCTGGTGCGGCTGGCGCCGCGGTCGTCGGGGCCGCCGCGACGGCTTTCGCCGGCGGGGCGGTCTTGGCTTGGGCAAAGGCGGGAGAGACGCTCACACTGCACGCGAAGAGGGCGACGGCCGACGCGAATACGCAGCGCTTCATAGCAACCTCCGGGGAAGCGGTCAGCTCGATAGGGTCGTGATCCTGATGGCTGGCAGCCGGACGAGGCCAGCTGGCAGGATTATAGACTTCTACATCTCGCCGTTCCAGTCCTCGGGTTCGGGATTCGAGGACCGGAAGATCTCGAGGTGCCATTTGCCGCCGCCCCACGGCTCGATCACCTCCGCCGCGACGACGTCGACGAGGATCTCGGCGAAGGATCGCCCTTCGGGATCGCCCTCGAGGTGGTAGGCCGCCTCATCCCACGAGAAGCTCGGGTAAAGCATCATCGTCAGGAACAGGTCGTAGCCATCGTCGACGACGATGAGCTGGCCGCAGGGCCGCTTGAGCGTGGAGTGATAGATGAGGTACTTCTCAGCGCTGTGGGCGCGGATGTAGCGTTTCAGCGCGAACTCGCGGGCGACGATCTCCTCGACCGCGATCTTCTTATCCCAGCAGTCCCGGCAATATCGCTCCTCACCGCGCGGCTCCGACACTTCTTTCGCGCCGCACAGCGCACACTTCGCCTGGGTCATCGTCTTTCGGGACATCGGTCACGAATTGTACTACGCCGGAAACAGCCGCGGTGGCCAGCGCGGCTCGTTCAGCTGCGCGGCGACCCGAGGGCTCAGCGCCGTTTGGCGCTGAGCGCGGCGGCGTACATCGTTTCGGCGTACTCGCGGACCATACGTCGCGCGCTGAACGTCGGCGCGACGGTCATGATCGCTTGGCGTACCGTTTCGACCCAGGCGGTCGGGATGCCGCGAGCGTCGCGCTGGTAGAAACGGGGCACGACGTCGCTTTCGAGCAGGTGATAGATCGCGTCTGCGTCCGCCGCGTCGACCGCCTCCTGATCGGCAGTGTCGACGCGCGGATCGATCACCCAGCCGTTCTGACCGGAGTAGGCCTCGGCCCACCAGCCGTCACTGACGCTGAGGTTGGGGACGCCGTTGATCGACGCCTTCATCCCGCTGGTGCCCGACGCTTCGAGCGGCTTGCGCGGATTGTTGAGCCAGACGTCGCAGCCCTGCACGAGGAAATGCGCCACGTGCAGGTCGTAATCGTCGACGAACGCGATGCGGCCGCCGAACTTCGGATCGAGCGCGTAGCGATAGACCTGCTGGAGGTGGTGCTTCCCGGTCTCGTCAGCTGGATGCGCCTTCCCGGCGAACACCAGCTGCACCGGCCGGCGCGGCGAATTGAGAATCGCGGCGAGTCGATCGGCGTCGCGGAAGATGAGCTCGGGGCGCTTATAGCCGGTGAACCGGCGAGCGAAGCCGATCGTCAGCGACTGCGGATCGAGCAGCGTCCCGGCGGCCACGACTCGTGCGGCGCTGACCCGTTCGACCTTCCAGCGCTGGCGGGCCCGCTCGCGGATGAACGCGAACAGATACATGCGCAGCGCGCTGCGGACGCGCCACAACTCCTCGTCCGGAATCCGCTGCACGGCTTCCCACACCCTGGGATCGTCGTGGTTGTCCAGCCATCCCGGTTCGAGGTACGCGTCGAACAGCGCGCGCATGTCGGATGACAGCCAGGTCGGGAGGTGGACGCCGTTGGTGATCGCGCGGACCGGCCGATCCTCGGCGGCGACATCGGGCCAGATGGGTCCCCACATGTCGCGGGTCACCTGGCCGTGCAGCTGGCTCACGCCATTGACGAAGCTGGCCGCCCGCAAGGCCAATGCGGTCATGTTGAAGAGCGGACCGCTGCCGTTGTCGTAGTGGCCGAGGGCCAGGAACGCGTCGCGCGAGCCGCCCAGCGTGCCCCATGCCCCGGCGAGATGCGTTTCGACGAGGTTGAACGGGAAGGCGTCGTGCCCCGCCGGCACCGGCGTATGGGTGGTAAAGATCGTGGTCTTGCGGACCTCCGCGAGCGCCGAGTCGAACGTCTCGCCGAGTTCGATCAGATCGCGGATCCGCTGCAGCACCACGAACGCGGCGTGACCCTCGTTGAGATGCCAGGCGGCCGGAGCGATCCCGAGCGCCCGCAGGGCGCGGACCCCGCCGATGCCGAGGATGATCTCCTGCTGGATCCGGATCTCGCGGTCGCCGCCGTAGAGCCGGGCCGAGAGCTCGCGATCCCACGGTGTGTTCTCTTCGAGGTCGGTGTCGAGCAGGTAGAGCGTCACGCGGCCGAGGCGCACGCGCCAGACGGCCGCGAGCACCGACCGGTTGCCCAGCGGCACGGCGATGACGCACGGCGTGCCGTCAGGCGTGAGGGCCGGATCGGTCGGCGCGTCGGCCCAGCTCAGACGCTCGTAGACTTCCATCTGCCAGCCTTCGGGCGACACGTTCTGATGGAAGTAGCCCTGCGGATACATGAAGCCGACGCCGATGAGCGGGACCCCGAGATCGCTCGCTTCCTTGCAGTGATCTCCCGCGAGCACGCCGAGGCCGCCGGCGTAGATCGGCAGCGATTGATGGAGCGCGAACTCGGCCGAGAAATACGCCAGCGGACCCGGCGTCTCGGCGAAGCGCGTCGACCACCACGTTTCGCGATGGGAACGCTGCTGATCGAGCGCGGCGATCGAGGCGTCGTACAGCTCGAGGAAATGGGGATCGACCGCCGCCGCCTCGATCATCTCGCTCGAGATGAGTCGCAGCATGAGCACCGGGTTGTGGGCGGTCTGCCGCCACAACGGATAGTCCAGCCGCCGGAACACCTCGCGCGGCGACGTGTTCCACGTCCACCACAGGTCGTTGGCCAGTTCCGGGAGCCGCTTGAGCCGTTCGGGGATTGCCGCCTGATCTGGAGTCACCGTTAGCCGATCCTCTTTGCTACTGGGGGCGGGCCGCGTCGGCGGCGCAGGCCCCCACGATTTGCGCGAAGCGCGCCAGGTCGATGTTGCCGCCCGACACGACCGCGACGATGTTGCGATGCCCGCGGGCAGCCATCACCGGCGAGACCGCCGCGGCCACCGCGCACGCCGCCGCCCCCTCGGCGATCACGTGCAGGCGGTCGGCGACGAGCCGCATCGCCGCCGCAGCGTCGTGCAGCCCGACGACCACTGATTCCGAGACCAGCTCGCGCAGCAGCGGCCACATGCTCCCGAGCACCGACTTGCCGCCCGCTCCGTCCACGAACGACGGCTGCCACGCGTCGAATCGGCTGGCCTGGTCCGCGGCGAGCGACACGGACAAGGGCGCGGCAGTCTCGGGCTCCGCCGCGTAGATGGTCACCTCGGGGCGCAGCGCCCGGAGACCGACGCCCACACCCGCCAACAGGCCCCCGCCGCCGAGCGGCGCGATCACCGCATCGACGTCCGGCAGATCCTCGAGGATCTCCAGCGCCATCGTCCCGTTCCCGCTGATGAAGTCGTCGTCGTCGAACGGGTGGATGAGACGCCCAGGCATCCGGTCGGAGCGGTGCTCCTCGACCGCGCGCCAGCACTCGTCATACGGGGCTTTGACGATCGTGGCGCCGAGGCGCTGGATGGCTGCGAGCTTGGTCTCCGGTGCGGTGTCCATGACCAGCACCTGACACGGCACACCGGCGCCGCGGGCGGCGAGCGCCACACCCTGTGCGGCGTTGCCCGCGCTGACCGTCCAGACGCCGTTGGCCAGCTCGGCGCCGGGAACGCGACGGAGGGCATAACAGGCGCCGCGGATCTTGAACGATCCAATGGGCTGAAGGGTTTCGAGCTTGAGATACACCTCGGGGCCGCCGCCGTCGGTTGGCAGGCGGACCAGCGGGGTGCGAACGACGGTGTCGTAGACGACCGTGGCGGCATCGCGGATCGTCTCGATCGAAATCTGTCGACTGGACAACCTGACGATCGTAGTGGAGCGGACGGATCCTGTCCAGAGAGGAACGTGGCCGTCCGCCGCGGCGCGTCCGCCGCGTGGACGGGCGGAAATCCGTTAGACTCGCTGGCGTTGGGCGCAATCGCCGGGCCCGGGCACGAGGTGTTGAGAGCTGAGAGCTTTCAGCCCGGACAGATTCCTCGAGGTCAGTCCCATGAACGAGAGACTGTCGAATCAGATGAATCGACGTGAATTCGTACGCACGAGCACCGCGGCCGGGCTCGCGGCCGCGGCGGCGGGGACCTCGACGTCGGCCCAGGCGCCGGCTGTGACGAAGAGCCGGGCCAGGCCCCTGGTGATCTCGTCCGACAACGGCCATCAGTTCAAGAACGGCGGCAGCAAGACCTGCGTCGAGACCGCGTTCGCGATGATCACCAGCGGCAAGGACGTCCTCGACGCCCTGATCGCCGGCGTCAACATCGTCGAGCTCGATCCGCTGGATACCAGCGTCGGCTATGGCGGGTTGCCGAACGCGGACGGCGTGGTCCAGCTCGACTCGTGCTGCATGCACGGACCCAGGAAGCGGGCCGGCGGCGTGGCCTGTCTCGAAGGCGTCCGCACGCCGTCGCTGGTCGCGCAGAAGGTGATGGACTTCACTGATCATCACCTGCTGGTCGGGAAGGACGCCCAGGCGTTTGCGCGGAACTTCGGCTTCACGATCGAGGCCGATCTGAATACGGAGCGGTCCCGCGCCGCATGGCTCGAATGGAAGCGACGAGCCGACCCGCTCCACTACCTCGATCCGACCAAGCGTGAAGCGGCGCTGCGCCGGATCAATCGCGACATGATGGCCGAGGGCTGGATCGATCCGAAGCATTTCTACGGCACGATCAACTGCAACGGCATCAATGCCGCCGGCGACATCTGCGGCGTCACCACCACCAGCGGACTGGCGTGGAAGATTCCGGGGCGGGTTGGCGACTCGCCGGTCCTCGGCGCCGGGCTCTATGTCGACGGCGCGGTCGGCGCGGCCGGTTCGACGGGGCGTGGCGAAGCCAACCTGTACAACCTGTGCTCGTATCAGATCGTCGAGGAGATGCGCCGCAGTCGCAGCCCGAAGGACGCGGGCATGGAAGCCCTGAAGCGGATTCAGGCGAACACTGTGGAGAAGCGGCTCCTCAACTCGCGCGGCCTGCCGAACTTCGACATCAACTTCTACATGCTCAACGCCAAAGGGGAGCATGCCGGGGTCACGCTCTACGGCGGCAACGTGAAGTACGCGGTGTGCACCGAGAACGGCGCGGAGCACGTCGTGTGCGATGCGCTGCTCGAGGGGCGGTCGACCGACTGACCGGAAGCGCTAGCGGTTCGACAGTTCGAGAGGTTCGACATGTTTGGGTTCGTCGCTTCGCCGCCTCACCATTGAACCTCGAACCTCGAACCGAACCGTCGCACCCTCGAACCTTCGAACCTTCGAACCTTCGAACCTTCGAACCTTCGAACCTTCGAACCTTCGAACCTTCGAACCTTCGAACCTGTCGAACCCTTCGACCTGTCGAACCCCCCTATAATCCCCCCACGCATTCCTGAGGAGGAGGCCGGAGGCATGAGTCAGTTCCGCGTGGTGGGTCTTGGTGTAGCTGTGATGCTGGCAGTCGGTGGCCAGTCGCTGATCGGACGATCGGCGCAAGAGCCGCGCCCGGTATCGCCGGGAACAGTGGTCTCGAATGGCCCGTTCGAAACGCTGCATTTCCGGCCGCTCGGGCCGGCCTCGATGTCCGGGCGCATCTCGGACCTGGCGGTCTACGAGGCCAACCCGGCCATCTTCTACGTCGGCACGGCGCACGGCGGGGTGTGGAAGACCGTCAACAACGGCACCACCTTCGAGGCCCAGTTCCAGGACCTGGGGCTGATGTCGATCGGCGACGTCGCGATCTCACAGAGCAATCCCGATCTGGTGTGGGTCGGCACCGGCGAGTCCAACAACCGCCAGAGCACATCCTGGGGTAACGGCGTCTACAAGTCGACCGATGGCGGGAAGAGCTACCAGCGTATGGGGCTTCCCACCTCGCGCCACATCAACCGCATCGTGATCGATCCGCGCGCCAACGACACGGTGTTCGTCGCCGCGACGGGGCCGCTGTTCGGGTCCGGCGGCGAGCGCGGCGTCTACAAGACCACCGATGCCGGCAAGACCTGGAAGCAGGTGCTCAAGGTCGACGACGACACCGGCGCCAACGATCTCGCCATTGATCCATCGGACAGCCAGGTGCTGTACGCGACGACTTACCAGCGCCGCCGTACAGCCTGCTGCATGAACGGAGGCGGTCCCGGCAGCGGCCTGTGGAAGTCGATCGACAGTGGCGAGACGTGGACGCGACTGAAGACCGGAATCCCCGAAGGCTCGCTTGGCCGCATCGCGCTGGAGGTCTACCGCAAGCGGCCGAACATCCTGTATGCGCTGATCGAAGGTCCGACGCCGCCTGCTGGCCGGGGCGGCGGCGCGGCCGGGGGCGCCGGTGACGAAGGGCCGACTGGGGCGGCGCCCCAGGCGGGTGGAGGCGGGCGCGGCGCAGCGCAGGCGCTCAACACCCAGCCGACCGGGCTCTATCGTTCCGACGACAGCGGTGCCACCTGGCGCAAGGTGAACAACGCGAATCCCCGCGCGATGTATTTCAGCCAGGTGCGCATCGACCCGAACGATCCCGAAGTGGTGTATCTGGGCGGCGTCGGCCTGCATCAGACGCTCGATGGCGGCAAGACGATCGCGACCGACGTCGCCGAGCCAATCCACGACGACGTGCATGCGATCTGGATCGATCCAGGCAATTCCAACCACGTGATCATCGGCAATGACGGCGGCCTGGCGTCGTCGTACGACCAGGCGAAGACCTGGAATTTCTATCCCAATCTTCCGGTCGGGCTCTTCTACCACGTGAGCTACGACATGGCGACGCCGTTCAACGTGTGCGGCGGGATGCAGGACAACTACGATTGGTGCGGCCCGAGCCAGGTGCGCGGCACGGCCGGGATCGCGAACCATCACTGGACGACGGTCCAGGGCGGTGACGGGTTCGTCGTCCTCCAGGACCCGCTCGATCCGCGGATCATCTACAGCGAATCGCAGGACGGGAACATGGTCCGCGTCGACCGCATCACCGGCGAGTCGATGTCGATCCGGCCGCAGGCCGCACCCGGCGAGCCGCCCCTGCGCTGGCACTGGGATACGCCGATCGCGCACTCGCCGCACGATCCGAAGGTCCTCTACACCGCCGCCAACAAGGTGTTCCGGTCACCCGACCGCGGCTTGTCATGGGTCGCCGTCAGTCCCGATCTCACGTCCAATGGCAACCGTGCGGACATCGTGACAATGGGCGTGAAGGGCAGCGACATCACCATCTCGCGCGACGACGGGATCGCGGCCTGGCCGACGATCGTGTCGCTCGCCGAGTCGCCGAAGAAGCCAGGCGTGATCTACATCGGGACGGATGACGGCGCGCTGCAGGTGACGCGCGATGCAGGGAAGACGTGGGCGAACGTGATCGACAAGGTGCCGGGCATTCCCAGCGGTGTGTTCGTGTCCGAGGTCGTGCCGTCGCGTTATGACGAGGGCACGGTCTACGCGACGTTCGACGGTCATCGCCAGAACGACTACGAGCCGTACGTGTTCGTCAGCACCGATTTCGGCCAGACCTGGCGCTCGGTCGTGTCCAACCTGAAGGGGGAAGTGGCGCGGACGCTCACGGAAGATCTGAAGAACCCGGACGTGCTTTATCTGGGTACCGAAACCGGCCTGTTCGTCTCGATCGATCGCGCCAAGAGCTGGGTCCGCGTGAAGGCCAACCTGCCGACGGTACGAATCGACGAGATCACGATCCACCCGCGCGACAACGCGATGCTGCTGGCCACACACGGGCGGGCATTGTGGATCCTGGATCACCTCGAGCCGATCCAGGAATACGCGGCGGCGCAGGCCTCGACGATGGATGCGGCGCTGTTCACGCCGCCGCCGGCCGCAATCTTCCGCCGCCCGGTCCGCGATCGCAACTACGAGTTCTGGGGCGATCAGACGTTCTTCGGCGAGAACCCGCCGCAGGCGGCGGTCATCTCGTGGCTGTTGAAGAAGCCGGCGACGAGCGTCGCGCTGACGGTCACGGACAGCAGCGGACGTCAGATTCGCGAGATCAGCGGGCCAGTGCTGGCGAACAGCAGCATGCCGGGCATCCAGTCGGCGTGCTGGGACCTCCGTGTGCAGCCCGTGCCGGCCCCGGCCGGGGCCGGACGAGGGGGACAAGGCCGTGCCGGAGCGGCTGACACCGCCGGCGCGCCGGGCGGACGGCAGGGTGAGGCTGCGCAGGGCGCGGGTGCGCAGCCGAATGCCTCCGCGCCGGCAGGTGCCGGCGGGCGCGGAGGGCAGAATCAGGCTGCGAATGCGTTCGGTGCCGGCTGTGGCGGCGCAGGAGGCGGTTTCGCTGGCGGCGCGGGTGGCGGCAATCCAGGGCCCTACGTGCTCGGCGGCACATACACCGTGGCGCTGGTTGTGGACGGCAAGCCGGTCGCGAGCAAGCCGCTGCGCGTCCTGCCCGATCCCGAGGTGGCGCTCACCGAAGTGGAGCGCAAGAAGATGTACGACATGGCGATGGAGATGCACACGCTGCAGCTCCAGGCCGCTGAGGTCGCCACGCAGCTGACGCCGTTCAACACGCGCCTGACGGAGCTCTCCAAAGAGGTCGCGGCGCGCACGGATGTACCCGCAGACCTGAAGACCTCGGTCGAGGCGCTGGCCAAGGACGCCGCCGCGCTGACGCCGCAGCTGGTGCCGCCCGTGGGTGGCTTCGGCCGCGGCGGGGCCGGTCGCGGCGGGGCGCCGGACACGGCGATCGGTCGCGCGGGTCAGGCCAAGACCGGTCTGATGGCCGCCCTGTGGCCGACCGAACAGACGATGAAGGCGTATGTCGCAGCGAAGAGCGACCTGCCGAAGGCGATCGCCGAGGCCAACGCGGCGTTCGCCAAAGGCGCGGCGCTGTCGGCCAGCCTGGCGAAGTTCAACCTCGCCTTGACCGCGCCGCAGCCGGTTCCGGTCAAGCCGGCGGGCAAGCCGGCGAAGCCGGTCAAGTAAGCCGGCGATGGAATAAGGCGTTGAGGGCTGAAGGGCTGAAGCCCGAAAGCGTCAGGCCTTCAACTACCACCAACAGGAGAGGAGCCTGCGATGGTATCCGTGTCGGCTCGCGTGTTCTCGATCGGCGCCGCGGCGGTGCTGATCATGTCCGGGGTTCCGATGCTCGGCGTGCAGGCGGAGCCCGCGGCGCAGGCGCCGGCGGCCCCGGCCGCGTCGACTCTCGATCCGCTCGTGCTGAAGACGCTCCAGTGGCGTAGCGTCGGTCCGGCGCGCGCAGGACGATCGATCGCGGTCAGCGGCGTCAAGGGGCGGCCCAAGGAGGCCTACGCCGGGCAGACCGGCGGCGGCCTGTGGAAGACCGTCGACGGCGGTGAGAGCTGGCTTCCTGTGACGGACGGGAAGATCCACAGCAGTTCGGTGGGGGCGGTCGCGGTCTCGGAAACCAATCCTGACATCGTGTTCATCGGGATGGGGGAGTCGTGCATCCGTGGCAACATCCAGCCCGGCGACGGCGTCTACAAGTCGACGGACGCCGGCAAGACGTGGACCCACGTCGGCTTCAGCGAGTCGCAGGCGATCTCGAAGATCCGCATTCATCCGACCAACCCGGACATCGTCTTCGTCGCGTCGTTTGGGAAATACGGCGTGCCCAGCGAAGAGCGCGGCATCTTCAAGAGCACCGACGGCGGCAAGACCTGGCAGCGGAAGCTGTTTCGCGACGCCAAGACAGGCGGCGTCGATATCGCGATCGATGCGCACAACCCGAACGTCATGTTCGCGGCTTTGTGGGAAGCGTTCCGGGTCGAGTACTCGATGTCCAGCGGAGGTCCCGGCAGCGGTCTCTTCAAGTCGACCGACGGCGGCGAGACCTGGACCGAAATCAGCCGTCGTCCTGGCCTGCCGACCACGGTGCTCGGCAAGATCGGCGTGGCGGTTTCGGGCGCCGAGGCCAATCGCATCTTCGCGATCGTCGAAGCCGAGCACGGCGGGTTGTTCCGTTCCGATGATGCGGGAGCGACCTGGACGCTGATCAACGACGGCCGGAACATCCGCCAGCGCGCCTTCTACTACACACACATCGCCGCCGACCCGCACGACAAGG
>Ga0207697_10001919_pt1 | contig 11069 bp, 10 predicted proteins | sample KBSSwiS5withPhiX_FD_184293 | JGI IMG/M metagenome (GOLD analysis project Ga0207697, IMG submission 184293) | Switchgrass rhizosphere microbial communities from Kellogg Biological Station, Michigan, USA, with PhiX - S5 (SPAdes) (version 2) | ecosystem: Host-associated > Plants > Roots >... | reverse complement strand
TAATGATTGGTTTTTAGAGGTTCGAGGCCCAGAGTGTCGGCGCAGATCCCACGCTTCCCTTCGGATCTTGTAGAATAATTCGACCCAAAAAGCAAACCCGGTCGTCAAAACATGCTGGTCTGCCAGCGCCGCACAATCCGGCGAACGGCGGTTTGGTATACCGCGCAAGGAAAACTCCGCCGAGGGGCTGGCCAGGCCAGGTTAAGGCGCTCGACGGAGTTCCTCCTCAGTCTCCAGAAAGTCAACGTTCAGCTTGTGTGCTTCAAGCGTTCGTCGTTGTGAGATCCCCAGCTGCGCTTCGGATTGCGCACGACTGAAAGTACGGCGGCGTGAACACCGTATCGGTTGATTGCATTGCATCGTCCTCGTCCTCGTCCCCATCCTCTTCATCAGCATCTGTTTCGGGCGCGACGGAGGGTAAGTCATTTTGCTGCAATTTTTCATAACGTTCGCGAACATCGACAGGGATTTTATCCCGATCCTCTTTTGTCTCGACCGGTCCGCTAAAGACCAATTTTCCCTGGGTATCTTTCACGGTGAGTATTTTTTTTCCATCCACATTTTCCAACTTCATCTGGCCTTTATCGTCCGAGAAAACGATTTCTGCTTGGCCGAGGTCGATCCTGGTAGCTTTGAGTGTGCCATTGTCTTTACTCAAAATGCGAATTTCCCGAGCGGCGCGCCGGGCGTCTTCCCGCGCACGTCTTGCCGCCTCGTGAGCTTTCATCACCGCTCCACGGATCATGCCGCGTTGTTCCCCGAGTTGTTCTTGCAACTGTTCTTTTAAACCTTGCATCTGCTCGCCGACGTCACCCGTCTCATCAAAATCCCAGTGCGATTCGTGTTTGTCTCCAGGCGCCCAGGAATGATGCTGCGGCCTTTCTTTCTTCGTAACCTTGACGGTGACCTTCTGCTCCTGTCCCTTGCGCAAAATCGTAAGCGTCACGTCCGCGCCGTCAGAGAAGGTCTGCAGGAGCTTCCGCAATTGGCTCGGTTCGATCAGAATCTGCTCGTTGAGCATTTTGAGAATATCGTTCTGTTGAATGCCCGCAGCCGCTGCGGGACTGTTCGGCACAACGTACTCGACCACTAGACCCAGCCCTTTGGACAAGCCCAGTTGTTCGCTGACCACAGTCGGCACCTGCGAGGTTTCTACGCCGAGAACTATGACCGGAACTTTGGGCCCTTTTTCATGGCCACCCGGCGGTGGAGGATGCGGCTGGCCAGGCGGTTGCGGCGGCGCGGGTGGTGTTTGGGCAAATCCTGCGATCGGCAGGAAGGCAACGGTTGCGATGATAGCGATGAGTTTAATTTTCATGGTTGTTTTGTTAAATCATTGGCCGGAAACGGGAATGAGGACGACTTCCTCGCTGGGGTAAGAGACGCGAAGCGATGCGCCCGTAGAGGGATTACGCCATTGCCACGTCTGCTGTGTTTGATAACGAAGGCGCCTCAACGGTTGCTGCGAGCCGTCAGCGAACTGCAAGCCCTCGTCGCGAGTATTATAGACGACCTGTGTCGCCCCAGAGGAAACGAATTTGTTGGACGACATCGATCCATCGATGCCGCTCCTACCGGAAAAGGAAGGCCGCACCGGTCCTGTCTGTGACGGTGGTGAAACTTGCGCGATTTCTGTGTTTTCGTTTTGCGTTTGATCGGTGTTGATCCGCGCGATTAACAGAACGACAGCCGCGGCCGCTGCTGCAAGGCCGATACCAAATCTGTACGGCGTTTCTGTGAAACGCCAAAACCAGTTGGCTATTGGCGTGGCGTCTGACACACGAGCCTTAGAATCTTCGGCCATCGCTCCCTCGATGCGTTCAAAAAGCACGGGCGAAGGCTGCGCTGGTCGCAACGCTTTCAAGTCCTTCTCGAGCTCGGAAAAATCGTTCATTGGGGTTGCAGGCTTTTCTTCAGGTGGGCAAGGGCATATCGATATCGCGATGCGGCGGTATTTTGAGAAATGCCGAGTGCACCGGCAATCTCGCTAAAGGTGAGTTCGTTCCAGATTTTCAAGACGAGCACCTCGCGTTGATCGTGTGGCAAACAGCTGACTGCCGCAGCAAGCGCCGATTGCGCTTCATCTGCCCATTCAAACTGCGGCTCGACGGTTGGATCGGCGTCGGCAAAAACAGTGGCTTCGCGTCGAGCGCGGCGTTTGTCGCGACGGATAAAATCAAGAGCAATCGAACGGACTGTGGCGTAAAGCAGGGCGCGATTGTTAATCTGATGGTTTCGCCGCCAAAACTTGACGAAAGCTTCCTGGACAATGTCTTCGGCATCAGCTGCTGATCGTGTCCATTGCCGGGCGAAAAGAAGCAAGCCGGGCCCGATTTCAGAAAAGCAACTCTTCCAATTCTCATGGCTGGCGATGTTGTCCATGACCTTTTCACGGTCTTTATTTCCAAGACGCCGCCAACCAATGAATTTGTCTATGCGATCGAAATTTTTCCCGTTCGTCGCGTTACTGGCTGTTGCACCAGCGCACGCGGAAGACGTCGGTCTTGAAAAAGTCGTCGATTCACTCATCGGGGCAGAAAAGGCTTACGCTAAACTTGCCGGCGAAAGGATTTCGCGAAGCCTCCATATCTGTGTTCGCCGACGATGCGGTAATCTTCGCGCCCAGTGCAGTCAACGGCAAAAAGTTTTGGCGGGAAGCAAAGAAGGATCCGGTCATAAGCTGGCGACCTGCCTTCGCGTCGATTTCCCGAAGCGGTGAGCTCGGCTACACGACCGGGCCTTGGGAATCACGCAAATCGCGTGACGTAGAAAAACCGGAGGGGTTCGGACATTTCGTTACAATCTGGCAAAAGAACAAAGACAACGTGTGGAAAGTTGCCCTCGATGTTGGGTTGGACCATCCACAGCCACAAGGAGTGGAGACCGAAATTAGAACATACGTTCCAAACGCTGCGATTCCTCATTCCGAATCGGCAACTGCTGACCTAGAAAAAGCACTGCACAAGTTTTCGGAATCTCTCAAGGACGGTGAAACCGACGCGATTATCGACAACGCCAGCGACGACATTCGCATGTATCGCACCGGCCAACTTCCGGTCGTGGGCAAGGCAGCTGCCAAGAAAATGCTTTCAGCGGAGGATGCAAAAACGAGTCGCACACCAAGGGGCGCAGGCACAAGCAACCCGCTTGACCTCGCCTATGAATATGGTGAATTCGCAAGCGAGCGCGACGATGCTACCCAGCGCGGCATCTACCTTTGCATCTGGCGGCTTGAGTCCGATGGTGCGTGGAAAATCGCGCTCGATCTTCAAAAGAGCGCACCGAAAGAGAAACCGTAACACGTTTCTGTCTTCTGAGCCCTTCGACCTGGCGCGACATTTACGCGGGACAATGGAGCGCGCGCTCTCTCGCGCCGAAGAGCGATACGGCCCCGGGGCGGGCCGTCTCTAAGCCGATCGTCTAAAATCGCGGTTTTGGAATAGGCCGCAGAATCAAATCCCCGAGCCAATCGGAGTTCGCTACACCTTCTCGGTACGCTCTGAGCGCTTCGACAGAAGAGTTCACACGCAGGTTGCTATAGGATCCGTCGGCGTTTTGCCAGCGCTCGTGCCAGTAAACTGCGGCCTTGATCCGAGGAAAACGCGTGGGAAACAGCTTGAGTCCCTGTCTGATCCACTGGGCCTTGCCTACTCCACCACCCTCACCCGAGTGCGGAAATTCGCCGGTCGCCCATTCGGCAATCATGATCGGTTTATGCGGATCAAGCCTGGATATTTCCTCGTAGGGCCAGTTTACCAATGAAGGAATGTCCGGGTTTGGTTCGTCCTTATACTGCTGCCCATAAACGCTCAAGCCCAGCCAATCGACGTAATCGGATCCCGGATAGTAAGCGGGCGCACAATTCCAGGTTTCGTACGGATAGGGATAATTATTCGTGTGAAACATCCACTTGATATTTGAAGCGCCGCGCGCCCGCACGCGATCCACGACGTAGCGAAACGCTTTGCGAAATGTTTCCGGCCCTTTCCAATTGTTCTGATCTTTATCCCATTCCGCGCCGCCATAATACGCGCCCGACCACGGGAACCAGGTGCCATTCATTTCGACGCCGAACACGACAATCATTGGATGGCCAAAACTCCGTGCAGCATCGGCCCACATGTCGATGTACGCATCCCACTTGCCGGCAAGAATCTCGGTCAAACTGAACTTGTCCGGCCCATGATCCTCCTGATAGGGCTTGTCCCAGGGCGACCAAAACACGAGCGGCAGCGAACCGTGTCGCCAAATGACATTGAGGTTGCCCACGGGAAAATTCTGTTCTCCCCAGTAACTGGACGAAGCGATGATGGCTTGGTGTTTGCCCACCATCTGCTCAAAATCCTCGATTGTCTCAAGCGTGACGTCATCCTCCTCGTCGCCAAAATCCATGAATGCACCGGTATAAGCGCCCTGCTCGGGAATCACTACCTCGACCGGTTCGTTCGGATCGACTTGCGCGACAACCACGCCTCGACGGCACCCGATTAGCGCCAAACTCGATGCAACTACTACAACGATCACCACAAAAAACGTACGCATCCGAGTTCGGGAAGTTCTCAGCAAAAAATGGAGTGTCCAGAGTCGAAGCGGCTTCGAAAGCAATAACTGTAGAGGCAGCCGTGCCGGCTGCAATCGTGGTGGAGTTTTGCAGGCGGCACGCCTGCCACTACAGCTGCTCGACCGGGTATCCGGATGAATCTGGCAATTTTTCTTGACTGGAAAACCATACTTGAGAGCAGAATCCCGATGATCGAATCAACGAATGCAGACAAGACTTTTCACTTTTTTGATCCTGCCGTTCGTATCAGTCGCCTTCTCAGACGATTTTAAAACGCTCGCTGGAAAAGAATACAAGGATGCCACGGTGAGCCGAGTCGAACCTGACGGCCTCGTACTAACCAGTAAGACTGGCATCTCCAAGGTTTATTTCACCGAACTTCCCAAGGACGTTCAGGACCGCTTTGGCTACGATCCCCAGAAAGCTGGGAATTATTCAGCACAACAAAGTACAGGATTAGAGCAAGTCCGAAAACAACAGGAAGAAACATCGCGACAGAAAGTGGATGCATCGCAAAAGGCCGATCAACACCGAGCGGAACAAGCAAATCGGCGGAACGCGATCGAAATGCTCCAAGCTCGCTACGAGGAGCTTCAGAGACAAGAAGACCACTTGCTTCTTCAGATCGGAGAAGCGAAGAAGCCCGGCCCGCCGTATTGGGGCGGTACGAAAAATAAAACGCTACGCCACTACCCGAACCCCCAAGCATCCCAGCTACCGTTGCTCCAGAGCCATCTAAAAGACATTCGCCACGAAAAGGACCAGGTCAGGAAGCAATTGGAGAAAGCGCAGCGGTAGCAAAAAAAGCGACGCGAGGGCGCGTGCGCACTCCTAAGATTGTCGCGAAATGAAATTGACGACTTAATGAATTTCGCACGGAGTGTTTTGGGAGTGCGACGCGTCCGCGCGTCGCTTTTTTCTGTAGCTATAAGCGTTGTCCACCCGGCGTTACAAACACAGGCACATGCCGATGAGAGGCCCTTTGAGGTGTCTGCCGTTGTCCTTGCGGATCGACCCGTAAACCAGTGTGTTCCGACTCAAGCATTAGGCGCTGGCGTTGATGGCCACGAACAAGGCGAATGCGCCCGAATGTTTACGGACAAGAACGTCGCGGAGATGCGATCAGCCGGATTCGGCCCGCTGACATATCGCCTGCGAACCGAACTTGCCGGCGAAGTTTGGCACTGGAATCCGCGCGGCACGTGGAGCGATCCAACTCATCAATGCGGCTATTGGATATCGGACGATTCGCTCGCCGATCCGATTAACCTTTCTTACGGCTACCGTTTGCCCCGGCGCGGAAACACGATTGATCAGGCGAACGATGATGGTTACTCCCGCCTTGCTGACGGTGACCAGGAATCATTTTGGAAAAGCAATCCGTATCTCGATTCCCGCTTCACCGGTGAACCCGGTGAAGCGCATCCGCAATGGGTGGTGATCGATCTGGGCGCGACCAAGCCGGTAAACTGCATCCGGATTCGCTGGGCCGCGCCGTACGCCCGGCAATACAGAGTGGAGTACTGGAATGGAGAGGATCCGATGCATTTGCACGCCGATCGGAAAGATGAGTGGCGTCTTTTTCCAAACGGCAAAGCGAACGGCGGATCGGGCGGGGACGAATCTGTTCGACTCTGCACAAAGCCACTGCCGGTCCGCTTTGTGCGCGTCGTAATGAGCCGGAGTTCGCAAACAAACGCGCAAGCTTCAAATGACATTCGTGACCGGCTTGGATTTGCGATTCGCGAGATTGAACTGGGAAGCACCGACAGCAACAATAATCAGTTTCGCGATTACATCCGCCATGCGGCTGATCGTAATCAGCAATCAGTGATCTATGTATCGTCGACTGATCCCTGGCATCGGGCAGAAGACATTGATTACAAGATCGAGCAACCGGGACTCGATTTCATCTTGCGCAGCGCGCTTGCGAATGGCTTACCCGTCCTTCTTCCTGTCGGCGTTTTGTACGACACCCCGGAAAACGCAACAGCCGAGATCAACTATCTTCTGCGGCGTAATTATGATTTGGAAGGAATTGAATTAGGAGAAGAACCCGACGGCCAGTGGGCGTTACCGGAGGATTATGCCGCGCTTTACGCGGGAGTTGCTCGCCGGCTTGCTGCGTTGAATCCCCATTTGAAACTGGGAGGACCAAGCCTGCAGAATTTCGACGACCAACTTCTCACGTGGCCTGACGAATCAGGCAATCGGTCCTGGATGAATCGATTTCTCAAGTATATCGGCAACGCGAAATGCTCTTTTGATTTTTTCTCCTTCGAATTTTATCCGTTCGACAACATCTGTGCCGATGCGGCCCCGCAGTTGTTGGAAACGCCAAAGAGGCTCGGCGCGATGATAACGAGCTTGCGAACCGATGGCGTCCCTACGGCAATCCCATGGCTACTGACAGAATATGGCTATTCCGTCTTTGCAGGACGCCACGAGGTAGAAATAGAAGGCGCGCTCTTCGATGCAGATACGGTTGGAACGTTTCTGACTCTTGGGGGCTCCAAACCCTACTTATACGGATACGAGCCAAACTTTCTCCAGAACGAGCTCAACTGTTCCTGGGGGAATCTCATGATGCTTCAGCTAAACCCCAACAGCGACCAACTAACCCGGCTGTCCGCTTACCATGCCGCACAGCTCATCACGAAGGAATGGATGCAGCCAATAAGTGAAACACACGAGATCTTTCCCGTAACTATAACACAGAGGAAGCCGACCTTATCACATGCTGTTAGTCTCTTTGCAGTAAGGCGACCGGATAAACAGTGGGCGCTCCTGGCAATTAACAAGCATCCAAATCGCACTGCGCGACTGAGTGTACGGTTCACCTCCTCTGAAACACAACGACAAGTAAGCTTTGCAGGCGAAGTGTCTGTCATCCAGTTCTCCCGAAATCAATATCTCTGGCACGATGACGGACCGGACGGCCACCCGATTCGAAGTCTTCCTCCCGCGAATTTTAGACAAAAGGCGGCTTCGATTTACGAACTGCCTCCGTATTCACTCACTGTGTTACGCGGAACACCTTCAGACTGATGGATCGGGATCACGCGCGACCTACTTCTGGACGATCGCCTTAACAAGCGTCATCTGCGCGAGAGGTATCGTCATTCGAACCGGTGCTGTCGAGAGCCGTGCAGCAATACCTGCTTCCAATTGGTCCATGAACTCGGCCGAACGTGTGTCATCCGGTACTTCACCCAGGCTGGTCGCGAGTGTCGGAAATACCGAAGCTCGGCAAAAAGCAGCCCATTGGGCCCCAAATGCACGAGCGTCTCCGCTTGCCTTGAACCGAGTCCAGATACGATCTTCGCCGTCGAACAATTTGAAATTCTCGAGAGAGAGTTCTGCAAAATGCCCGCCTTTCCCAAATGGCTCGGTAAATTGGGCTCTGGTTCGACCGACAACGGGAATCGCCATTCTCCGAAATTCTTCCTTCCGAATGAAGCCGCGATCGACCATGTCGATCAGTGCGCCGTAGAGCGCATCCACTACGGGTCGATAGCCAAAGTCACCGCTGTCCTCGGTGGCCATTGCCAGCACCACTAGCCGGGCGCCTGGACGGAGCTCGCAGCTGCGCATGGCAAGAAACCTTCTCCAATCTTCCGCCGCCTGTTCGGCAAACGCTCTGCGCGCGGCCGCGTCATGGCTATACGCAACTTGCACCTGGTCGGGAATCGTACCGGGGACCCGGCTCAGCCATTGCACCGCCCACGCGCTCCATCCCAGCGTCACGCTCGATGCCGGCAGGATCTGCTCGAAGTAGGATCGTCCGATCGCCGCCGCGAATACGGCGGGATCGTTGCGAAGATAGCTGTCAGGATCGTTCGCAAGCGTTTCGAAAAGCGCTGTGAAATCGTTGCCGGGCACGTCAGCGTGAAAAACGAAGATCGCCGGCTCGTTACCGACGCGCTCCCTGAGCATGCCGAGCGCCGCGGCGATTGGCACAAGCGAATTGTGTCCTTCGGATGAACCATAATCCGCAATGAATACCGGCTCCGGCGCCGACGGCAGCGCTACCGCGCGACCCGCGTGTTCCAGAAGCGCGACCGCAGGCAACGAACCGACCGCCTGCACAGACGAGCTTCGATTGTACGCCCCTTTTCCTTCCATGGGCGCCGGTTGAAGAAACTTGGATGGCTCGGTCACGCCTATTTCTGCGCGAGGATCTGACGACATTCAAGGGCCTGAGTCGAAGCAGCGTGAAGTCTCAGTCCCAAACGCGTGTTTAAGCAAACACTTATTCAGCACGTTTTCGCCAGAACGCGGTTCAAGCAGGCCAGAACCACAGGACCAGAACGCCAGAAATAAGGATCAAGCCGAAGACCGCGCCGATGCGCAAGTCAATAAGCGGTGGCCAAGCAAGCTGACAGTCCCGAACTTGAACACGAAGTTTGACATTGCCGCGATCAGGATCGCGTGCCAACCGGTGGAAGAGTCGGTGTGGCCACTTTCAACCAAACGGGCCGACGAAAGCGTAATAGCATCCATGTCAGTTAGTCCGGAAACGATGGCTACTGTGTAAAAACCCGCCGAGCCGAAATGCTCCTTCGCGATGGCAACCGCGAGCAGGACGAGGGCGTAAATTGCGGCAAAAATAAACGCCGGTTTCAATTCGGCTGGATTTTTTTGCTCGGGCATCTGCGCATCGCCCGACGGCCGCCATAAGAACATCGCGACTGCGATAATAATGGAGACACCTAGGACAGCGGCAACAGGCGACGCCATTGAAGCGAAAGCGACCGGAGCTACCGCCGCCATTTCGACCAGTACGCGCCCCAGCGAAATACATGATGCAACGACGATGACAACCGTAGCCAGGTTCACGAGCTTTGTATTCTCCACGGTGCGGCGCGCATAACTCACTGTCGTCGCCGTGCTGGAGATAAGGCCGCCGAGAACACCGGCCAATAAGGTACCCCGCCGTGCACCAAGGCACTTGTATGCGATATAGCCAGTGAGGCTGATGCCAACGATCAGCACGACCACGAGCCATATTTGGAATGGATTCCAAACACCGTATGGCCCCAAATCTTGGTGCGGCAGCACAGGCAAAATCACGAGTGACAGCAGAACGAACTGCATGATCGCCTTCATGTCCCGCTCGCCAATCGCACCGGCTAAGGCATGCAACGGCTTTTTGAACTGCAAGAGCACTGCCATTGCTCCACCGACCACAACTGCCACAACCATGCTGCCAACGACCAGATAAGCGCCCAGTCCATACAGAAGAAGAGCTGCAACTTCGGTGGTCATCCCCGGATCGATGTCGCCTGATTTGATCTTGGCGAAATTCGAGTAGGCCACGATAGCCACGAGCGCGAGCAAACCGGCCGCGACCAATCCACCCCCGAAAGTCCTTCCGAGCAGCGCGCAAACCGTTCCGAAAAGCGCGATCAACGGAAAGGTGCGGATACCGCCAATCGATGATTCGGCGCGTTCCCGCTGAAGGCCAAGCAGCAATCCGAGGCCAAAAGAGACAGCCAGCTGCTGAAGAACGATCAAGTCCACGCCCATGGAATGGAGGGATCAGGCGCCACTATGTCAACATGATGCGAAAGCGCAGGCCAGGCTTGGAGCCGAACTGCTGCGGTTTGATGAAGTGCTCGACCAAGATGCCTCCATTCGCTTCGATCACGCGCTGTGACGGGATGTTGTCCGGATCAGTAGTGATCTCCACGTACGGCAGGCCGACTGCCTTGGCTTCCGGAAGTATGAGGCGTAGCGCTGACTTTGCATACCCGAGGCGCTGCTTCCACGGCACGACCGCGTAGCCGATATGCCCCAGACAATAGGGTGGTAGCGCCGTAGTACCTGGCTGCCACCGCAACCCAATGCTGCCGCAGAATTCACCGTCCCAGAGCCAGCGCCTGAAGCCCGGGAGGCGCTTGGCCACCGAACCATCTGGAAGAGTGATAGGAGGACCCTTACCTTCGCAGTCTTCCATGCTGGCGAGAAATGCCGCGGCATCGGACTGAATGCGGGAGAGCTCTTCGTGTGCGGCCTCGACACCGCGCTCGTTGTCGGGAGACCACCCAAGCTCGAGCGCAGCGACGTAGCTGGCAAGGTGTTCGGGGCCGGGACGCACGAGATGCATACTAGACGCCTAACGAGGCGGAGCTGAGCCACCGCTGGGAGACAGGGTGGCAAACTCTGGGAATCACTTCATTACGTTAAACAGGAACTTCACAACAGCCAGCGGTTGGCTCCAGCTATTGGCTAGGTCTCAACATCAGTGACGCAAAAACCAGATTGCGCTAAAAAGGGTGACCAGTTTCGCGTGTCGAGGGAACGAAGGGCTTCGAGTTGCGCAGCATTGGAGAATTGCGCAGCACCTCATCTTGAGAAAGCATTCGTTGGGTGCGAAAGTCGCGTCGTGACAATGAATGGCGCGATATACGGGCGCACACTCTCATCGCCTCCCAAGCAGCGCCGCCGTCGTTTAGTCATGTCGTTCGAAATGGTGCGGCTGGATCGCGCGTCGTCCGAGCCGCTT
>Ga0207697_10001918_pt1 | contig 11072 bp, 17 predicted proteins | sample KBSSwiS5withPhiX_FD_184293 | JGI IMG/M metagenome (GOLD analysis project Ga0207697, IMG submission 184293) | Switchgrass rhizosphere microbial communities from Kellogg Biological Station, Michigan, USA, with PhiX - S5 (SPAdes) (version 2) | ecosystem: Host-associated > Plants > Roots >... | reverse complement strand
AAGGACGGGGCGCGGGCCGCTACCGTCGCCGCGCGGCCCGAAAAAAGAGTTGGCTCACCGCCTACTGGAGGTGAACGGTGCAAGTCTCTTTGCAGAGGATGTCGTGCCCCAGAATAGAAATGCACGTTGTCGTGCAAACCTCTACTCCAACTTCAGTGGTGGGATCCGGCAGTGAGATGGTCGCCTTCGCCATGAGCTCGACGGACCCGTCGTCTCGGATCAAGTCAGGGTGATCTCTTACGGCCTCTGCGACCGCGTTGCTTGCAAGAACGCCAACGTCGGCACTTGTCTCAGCGGTGAGAATCGCTTCCTGGAGGCGTGGTTCGACTAGCTCCGGGTTGAGCAGCGGTGGCCCCGGCGTGATCTGGGCGAGCAGCTCCTCGTCCGCGGGCGGTGCGAACGCCGGATTCGTCCCGGTGGTACAGGTGGTCTTGCAATACACCCGCGCTCCAAAGACTATCCAGCATTCGCACAAGTAACCCCGTACCTACAGGGTCGTTGTCACTGAAGCTCGCGCTGAACCGGCGCATTGTTCGCGAGGGTTCGATGTGCTTCATCCCACTGACCTTTGATCCGAAGCCCGTGTTCGGCAAAGTCCGTGCCCCCGTCAGAGTCACGTTAAACGGTTACACCTACCGGAGCACGATCGCCGCGATGGGTGGACCGCCCTGCATTCCACTGAGGAAGAGTAATCGGGAAGCCGCCGGGTTGCAGGGTGGCGAGACGATCACGATTCGTTTGGACCTCGACATCGACAAGCGAGAGGTCAAGCCGCCCTCCGATCTCCTTCGAGCATTAAAGGCCGATACCTGGCGCAATCCAAACTGTGCGCCCACATTTGTCGAGTGCTGACACGCAGCCCACGCTGAATCCAGCTCTGTGCAGTTTGTCGCCGATGATTTCCCAATACTTCATCCGATCCGCCAAAACATAAACGCGATGTTAAGCAGGGCGGCTGTCAGCCACATGCAAAACATCAATGGCCAAATCATTGGCAGCAAATAACCGTAACTAATCGCGCACGCTGCGAGTGCGACGAAACTACAGAACAATTCAGTCTCCCTTCTCTATCTTTTCGACTTCTTTCGCTGACATTTCATGCGTTTTAACAATCTTCCACTTGCCAGCGGCGTCGAACTTTACTGTGAACAGGAACGCGGCCTCCACTTTATCCGACTTGCGCCCATAACACGGCGCATAAAGGATTGCCGTGCTTGTGTCAGTCCACTCGTGAAGCTTCAAAACGTCACGGTCCGGCGCGCAATCCCGTGGGTTAAACTTCTTGGGCAGGTGCTGTTTCAGCGATTGCACCAGTTGGCTGCCCTTTGATAGGTCGCCTGCAGGTGATTGCAGTGCTACCCATTTGTCGCCGCGCAGCTCGTAAAATGCGACCGATTCAAAAGTATATCCGCGGCGGACGGGCGTCTCAATCACATTGCCAGCGGTATCGTAAACACGGGCATGAAAATCATAGTTGAACCCAAAACGCTTCGAATCCGGCGCCCAAACCACCATGTCGCGGCCTTCAAAAACAACCTCGCAGTTACAAATTTCCATTTGTTTTTCAGAAAGGGAAACTTCGTTTTGCTCAAGCGCAATTACCACCTGGTTTGTGCCTGCCTCTAGAATTCTAGGTTTCTCCCCGCCGACGTATTTCCATTTCTTATCAGGAGAAATCGAGGAATCCTGCGCGTTGGAAAAGTCGGAGCCAATCGCGAACACGACTATTGCGATGAAAGCGAAAGGCAGTCTCATTGACGAGACGGAATTCTGCCTCTTTTCATCTCCACATGGCAACGACAATATAATCAGCAGTGATCAGTGCTTCATTGAATCGTCACGTCACAAGTTACAGGCAAGTGGTCGGGTGCATTCGTCTGCGTTATAATTGGCTTTCCCATCAGGACATTCTTACCGGCTTCCACAGCCGCTGGCAGGGGGGTCACCAAATCTAAAACCTAGAAGGGTAAACGTGGCGTTGATCGCATTTTTCATCCTACGCCATTCGGCCTTGCCATCCTACCGCTTTTTGAGGGACACTTCCCTCTATGGAGGCAGAAATAGATTGCAACGTGCAGTCTAATTCTAGTTAGACCCCAACAGCGAGTCAGCCATGGTGGAAGCAAGATTCCCTGCGTCACAGAAGGAGCGATTCGAGCTCCTTTTGACGGCGACCATTCGCTTCCACGAGCGTTTTGTCGATAGCGGCTTCAAGACCGCAGCGGCGCTAACAGTTTTTCTAGGCTGGCTGCTAACGGCCCAGTCGGCACAGACATTCCTCAAGAAGGCGCCAAATTCGTTGTGGACCCTCTGCGTCGCAGTCGGAGCCATTGGCACGGCCGCAATTATAGTGAGCTTTTTCCACGCTAAGAAGGAAATGGACATCTTGTTCAAAAAGCTCTGCGAAGTTCAGTACATGGAACCCACGTATCTGCAGCAGTATCGACTTCGGCCTCGAGTGTACTGGTTGGTCATTTTACTTAATGGTGTCATCTGCGCCTTGCTTCTCGGTGGAATGGTGGTCACAAGAGCGACCCCATGAGAGCGCACGAAAGAAACAGCGCCGCGATCTAACCAATCGATGAAGCCAACGGCCTCACTTCGAAATATGTCCAGCGTGCTTGCCGCGCCACCCTGCCGTGGCTTATCTCTTTCTCGTTAGGCCTATGCGCTTGCTTATTCTCGGATTCCTGATCATCGCTTGCAGTTCAGCGTTCGCACATAGAATGAGCAGGAATCTGCGAACGGTGACGATCGTGGCCGCATGGATCGGCGGGTGGGCGTGGTTCTTTGTCGCGGGTATTGGCGGATTGGCTCTTCTCGTAAACCAAGGACCTTTGCCGATAACGAATGGCTGGTTTGCAATGTTTTCAGGCATCGCAGCGTGCCCTCTCCTCGCGTGGCTACTGAAAAGATACAGCGGTGTCGGTGTTTCAGCTCACGTGCAGTTTCTCGCTGCACTGCTCATTTTGATTGCAGGGCGCATCTCGGTTGTGTTCGTGCTGCACCGGCCTTTTTTGCCCCAATGATCCCGCGACTTGTCGTTTCCGGCAGAGTGTTTGCCACGACACCCTGTCGTGGCTTATCTCCTTCTCGTTAGACCTCATGCGCGCTCGAAAAGCCAACCGTCGAAATGCGTGGCTAATTACGTGGGAAGCAACGCCATCATACCGCTTAAAGGACCTTGGGCGTCCCCGCGTGGTTGCGATCCTCAAACCACAACTTAGCGCGACAGCATCAACAAGGTCTTACCCATTCTATTTACTTCTGAGTCCCGTTTGACCTTCACGGACAAGATCGGATTCAGCTTCTTTCGGCAGGAACCTTACTGGTTACACGAAGACTTTAACGGCCGAATCTCTTGTGGAAGAAACCCGGAACTCTGGGCTCGACTCGTAAAAGACCTATACGTCGAGTCTCATGAGGATGCTTTGGATCACCAAACACTGCATTGGACAGAGCTCGCGAGAACCGAAATAGATCCGAAGACGAGTCGCGTTGTGGAAGCTTCACCAGAATATCAATGTTCCGAGGAAGTTCGCTTCGAAAAAGTGTGGAATGAGCCTTGAGTTCCGAGCTTCTCAGGATCGCGCTAGAAGCATCCGACCATTATCCCAACGACAACGCCCACCAATACGCTGACAGCGCAAGCTATTACTGGCGCGATCATTCAATCACCTTTCACCCTACCGGCTCGATCGTGGCTCCCGAGAGTTTCCCCGAATCATCTCTCTTCACGGTCAAGATTTTCGCGGGCGGCGAGAACACCTCTTTCGCGTTTACGATTTCAATTTTCATCGGCGCCGCCGGTTCCGCTCCCCCATGCCGTCACGTTCCGGGGTTGATTTGACGGACTGGAGCGCGAAGAGCAAGAAGGCAGCGCCCGCCGCGGTAAATACCGAGTAATCCAGGCTTCGCCGGCAACCAGCTTCGGAGTTAGCCTGCTGCCGATGCGCATCTTGCTCTGGCACGGTTACCTCCTCGGAGGAACCGGGTCGAATGTCTACTCCCGCGCGCTCTCGCGTGAGTGGAGCCGCGGGGGACACGAGGTCGTCGTCGTCTCGCAGGAACGCGCGCCGGAGCAGTACGACCTCGGCGGCGCGCAGGCGGTTGCCGTCGATCTCCCGGGTCGGCTGCTGCCCGTGTTCGTCATGGATCGGTACGAGGGGCTCGAGCCGAAGTTCCTCCAGGACTTCAGCGAGGCCGAGCGACGCGCGTACGTCGAAGCGAACGCGGCTGCGCTTCGCGCGTTGCTGCCGGCTGATCTCGTGTTCACCAACCACGTGCTGATGGGCGGGCCCGTCGGAGCGGCCAGCGGCGCCCCCTTTCGCGTCACGGCACACGGCTCCGAGCTTGAGTACTCGATGCGAGGGCGCCCCGAGTTGGGCGAGTGGGCGAGGGAAACTCTTGCGCGCGCGGACGCGACCTACGTTGGCTCCGAGCACATTCGCAAAGTGCTCGCAGACGTGGTTGGCCACACTGACCGCGTGTTCGACGTTCCTCCCGGCGTGGACATCGACAGGTTCGTTCTGCAGGACCGTGGCGCAGCGCTCGAGGACTTGCTCGCAGAGGCCCGCAAGGATTCACCGAACGGCGGCGATGAGCGCTTGCCCGACGACGGCAACGCGCAGCGCCTGGCCGCGTTTCTCGACGGGCGCGCGCCGCTCATCGTTTACTTCGGGAAGCTGATCGAGGAGAAAGGCGTGCAGGTGCTGCTCGAGGCGATGCGTAGAATCGATGCCCGGCTCGTTGTCGTCGGGTTCGGGCCGTACCGCTCAACGCTCGAATCGCTTGCCCCTTCGCGCACGCTGTTCACGGGGCCGCTCGAGCACCGTCATCTCCGGCACCTGCTGCCGCTCGCAGACGTCACGGTGGTGCCGTCGATCTTCCCCGAAGCGTTCGGAATGGTTGCGGCCGAGGCCGCCGCCGCCGGGTCGCCCCCGGTCGTCGCCCGGCACTCGGGACTCGCGGAGGTTGCGGCCGGACTGGAAGAGGAGTATCCCGAGCGTTTCCGCCACCTAGCATCCTTCGAGACCGGCGATGCGGCCGATCTCGCCCGCAAGCTGAATGAGGTGCTCGCACTTTCTCCAGCCGAGCACGACGTGCTGCGGCAGTCCGCCCGGCAGGCGGTCGTCGACCGCTGGTCGTGGGCGAGCATCGCCCGCCGGCTGATCGCCCCCGTGTAGGAGGGACCGGCGGTTACGCTCTCGGCGAATGGGCGACGAGCAACGCATCTCCTGGCAGGAGCTCCTCGCGCAGAGCCGCGACGACTTCGAGGCCGGCACTGTTCATCGAGCGAACGAGACAAAATCGAATAGCACTAAAGGCCACGTTCGAGCGAGCCGACCAGCTACACGAAGGCAAAGTTTGGCCTGAAGGCTGACAGCCAGCCAAAACGCGCCTCAACCCACCGTTTGCAGTTTTGCGTAATCTGAAGGCAATTTTTTACGCCAAATTGAGCCTCTTGATGCGTTTGGTTTTATGGACCGGTGTGTGGGCTCCTTTGGCTTCCTGGGATGATGAGCGATGGGCACACGCTGGAGCCCCGCCGATCCCTTGCCGCGGGTGCTGCCGATGCTTTTAACGGACATCGCGGTTACGTTCGACTGCCGCTCCGCATCTCCTTGATTTTTAGCTTAATTTCTTCAAGCAATCCTCTAAGCACTTCGATCCCGTCTCTAAATATTTCCGCAGCCAGTTGATTCATGTCCGATTGCATCTTATCCCTCCCCGAGGCAGAGAAGTCCTGAACGCCCGCCGGACTCCCAGCCCAGGGACTTGAAGGAGTCCGGCAGTAGTCAGGATTTTTCTCTTATTCCAATACGGTTTCGGATTAGGGCTTCGAAGTGAGCGTATCAGCCGGGCTTATCGACTCCAGCCTCGAGCTTTTTGTCCTCCTCGAGCCACTTGCGAAGCTGCTCGGAAATTTCGTTCACCGACTTAACCGGTAGGCCGCTTGCTTTGATGATCGCGGCAGTGTGGTCGGTAATTTCTTTGTTCACCCGAGAACGTCCTCGATTGGAATGCGTTCGCGCCGCGCAATCTGGTTTTGAAGCTCGATCTGTTCCTTCTTCGCCATCGTTAATTCGCACAGCTTCGGGCGTCGAAATGAATGCTCAAGGCCGGCGACAGAAGGCGACATCCCGACAATCCAAACTTTCACGCGTAACCTCGCGCCGCATTCTTCGCACTACCTGAGTGAACCATGAAAAGATGGATGTACCAGGACGATCTAGTAACATGGCATAGAATCTATTTTCTATGGTATGTGATCGCATTTTTGGTTGCAATGTGGACTGTCCCCGCTCCTGAACCGCCTTGGGGAGTGGTAATGAATTTTCGTCCGGTTCAATCGGACTGTATTGTTGCTCATTCGGAGGCGCGCGGGCATCACGGCGACTTTCGCGAACCGTAGCTCTTACGGCTTCGAACACCCTTCCATCCACCCGCGCGATCCGGATCCGTGCGGACAATGAAACGCTTTCCATCAAGTTGCGCATCCGATCTGAATAGACGAGAGGCGATCTTGAAATGAAGCGTAGCGATTACTCCGGCCTGGAACTCGTTTTTGATTGGTAAATCACAAATAACGCCCTTAGCATGGGCAGCACGATTGTTGTAATTGTTTAACAATGCGATTTAGCTGAGACAAAGCGAATTGAGGAGGGCCAAGTGGCAGTCAAAATTGCACAAATCCAAGATCTTCAGCAGCTGGATGTCGTAGTAGCGGGTCCCGACGATGCGAACCACCTTTTCATCATCGACGGACAGTTTGATGCGAGTCTGGCTATAGGATCTCAAGGGACTAATTTCGCTACGGCAAAAGAAATCTTCAGGGTGTTGATCGGGCCCAAGCTCGCTAACAGACAGTTCGTTCGAGCAATTGCGACAGCTTCAATCGTGAAGACGCAAGTCGCTAACATCGCGCCGGGAGGATCTGCGACCTGGAACATCGTAGATGTGGATGCCGATTGGGATGATGAGTCCGGGCAGGTCGAATTGAGAATCGAGGCACAAGTGAGTTGTTTAGGTTCGAACCAGAGTGCAAGCATTAATGGCTTCGCATTTCATGTAACGATTCTTGCGGCTCTCCCTGCCAATTAAAATTGCCCCGAGGCGAGTCGGCCCCGGGAAGGGTGGATCCTAAAAAGGCGCGTTTTGCTCGTTTCGAAATATTTTTAAGAGCTTCGGCCGCAACCTGCTGGCGAAAACGGAGTTTAATGGCTAAGATATCTACCATGAAATCAAAACACAGCTTCGCGAATGTTCTTCTGATGTTGGTTTTCGGAAGCGCAATGTTCATTAGCACTCTTGCGCAAGGAGGCGCTGGTTACCTTCACTCTCCTCACGTCCCGCCTGGGCGTCTCACCATCGATAGAGCGCCGAATTTCGGATGGAATCTCGGTTACCAACTTCAGATCGATGGCAGGCCTGTGGCGAGCGTCGCACAGGGTCACACCTTTAGCACCTGGCTACCAGCCGGGCCCCATGTGTTGACCGTCCTCAAGGTGCCGGCGACAGGCTTTACCGCACCAACTTCGACAACGGTGAATATCCAGCCGGGTACGGACCATTTGTACATAGCCATGTGGGATTCAGGTCTGGTTTATCTCCATCCAGCAGATGTTTCGATCACGCCTGGAGCATACTGGCAAAATCACGGTAACGGTACCCCATAACGCGGTTACCGATTGTTCAAGCGCTTCGCGGCTTAACTGAAAAGCGAAAATCTTATCTCGGAAGCCAGGTAGATCCTGTTCTTTCATTCCCGTACGCGCGGCCAATCGCGTACATTTTCGATGCGTCCTGCATTATCTAGCAGCGTGCTCGCGCTCTGTGTTTGCGTGTTGGGAAACGGATGCTCGAAAGCAATCACTCGCTCGACGGTAACGGTCGTGTTTTTCGTAAGGGGCAACGTCGTTTTCGGCAATGCGGAACGAAATAATTTCCAACCGGTGACGCCTAAGAGCAAAATTCACGCGGGCGACGTTGTGCGGACATCAGACGGTGCCTCGATTAATCTGGCGTTGATTCCGGGCGCATTCATCCAACTGTCCGGAAATTCCGAGATCAAAATAGAAGACCTCAGAGTAACGAAGGACGGCAACGACACCGCCGAACGCATGCTTGATCGACGTGCATGGATACGATTGAACCGTGGAAGAATTGTTACTTTGTTCCAGCAAAGTGATAGAACGGCATCAGAGTTTGGCATCACAACAGGGCAGGTAACGCTCAGACCCAACTCCGATTGCCTGTTCTCGGTTTGGACTGACGGTGCGACGAGCAGAGCAACGTGCTTGCATGGTGAGTTGAGCGCGTCCGATGTGCAACCGCCGTTGAAAATTGGTGCGGGATATTTCTCTCAATGGCCAACAGCGTCCAAGGAGCCGATCGTCGCAAGTGCCGATGCGAACGCGCAAATGGACATCAAAACGGCACTCGAGGTCGAACCGGAATTGGCGGATCAAGCGGCCGGTTGGTAAACGGCCGCATGTTTTAGATATCTTGTCGGTCGCTAAGACCGGCTGTAGCGGCGGTGTTTGACCCTCGTATTTTCCACTTCAGTCCCGGTTCGGGACGCCAGAAACTGCAAGCGCGCATGTGCTTCACCGAAATCGTTTGCAGTCGCGCGCGGAATTTTGGATGATCGCCGTACATGACGCAGCCATCTCTCGATTTAGTCATCGCAGCGCTGGAGAGGATTCGGGAGAAAAGTGATCATGCGCCGCGCGCATCGAGAACTGCGCTGGCGCGCTTGCAAGCTGCTCCTGTAGCCGCTTCCCTGCTTGCCGCGCCGGAGTTGCGCGAAGGCGGGCGGGAAGGGTGTACATCGCCCACAGAGCGAGGGCTACAGGCGCCAAACAAAGCCGATTTACTAGCCGCGGTTCGCGAACGCGTTCGCGTTTGCACAAAATGTGCACACCTCGCCTGCTCGCGGACGCAAACCGTGTTCGGTGTCGGAAATCCGGACGCCGATTTGATGTTCATCGGTGAAGCGCCCGGTGCAGATGAGGATCAGCAAGGGGAACCGTTCGTTGGACGCGCCGGACAATTACTGACGAGAATTCTGAAGGCGATGAACTTCGCGCGCGAAGACGTTTACATTGCGAATATCCTGAAGTGCCGCCCCGATATGCCGGCAGGCAGTTTTGGGAATCGACCGCCCACGCCGACAGAGATGCAAACGTGTCGGCCATATCTTGTGGAACAGATCGACATCATTCAGCCAAGCGTGTTGGTCGCGCTCGGCGCGGTCGCCGTCGAGGGATTGCTCGGAACGCGAGCGACCATGCGCGAATTGCGCGGCCGCTGGCATACTTGCAACAGCATTCCTCTGATGATCACGTATCACCCCGCGTACTTGCTGCGAAACCAGGCGCCTTCCGAAAAACGAAAGGTTTGGGAAGACATGCTTCAAGTGCTGGAGCGGCTCGAGCGACCCATCAGCGAGCGACAGCGAAATTATTTCCTGTAGCGGCGCTCTCTGAGCGTCGAAACAACACGATCGGTGGTCGCAGACCGCCGCTACAGTTTGGCACGATCAAAAATCGCGTCGATTCGCCTGCGCGATGCGAGCGTAAGAGCCAGCGATAAAATCATCGCGCGCACTTCGCTGCGCGCGACCTTTACGGTTTGCTGCAAGGCCGCAAGACCGGACGCATTTAAGAGGGCAAGTGTGCGCGCGCCGATTAATGCGGGCAGCACTGTCGCCGCGCGGACGCGACGATTTTTAATAGCGCGCGAATATTCCATTCCAGACATAAGACCTGCTTTTGCTTTCTCCAGCCATGTTCGATAGATCGGCTGGAACTGCTCTGGTTCGGAGAGGATCTGCGAGGGAGTCAGATGCACCGCGGTTAATTCGTGTTCGGGAAAATAACATCTTCCCGCTCGAAGATCGGAGCCGGCGTCGCGCAACACATTGATCAGTTGAAGGGCCATGCCGTAACGCTTTCCCAGAGCAAGCATCTCGTCTTCGGTCAGGATCGAGAACTGGCGAACGTGACGGAAACAAAGTCGCGTCCAAAATTCACCGACACAACCGGCAACCAGATAGGTGTATTCGTCGAGCTCCGCAGCAGTATTAAGCGCGCGGATCTCCTGGGGATTATCGAAACGTTGCAGGTCAAGCATCTGGCCCCGCGCGATTTTTTCGAGCAAGAGGCGAATGTCGTTGCGGTCTGCGTGCTCCATTCCCTCAAGGCAAGTCAGGCAATCGGGCAGTGATTCGAGAAGTTGTCGCTCGCTTACGTTCCTTTGCAGCGAAACAAAGGATGCAATAAGCCCCACGACGACATCACGGGAAGCTGTGCCTTGAATGCCATTGGAAAGCAACTTCAAGGTTTCCATTCGCACGTTCCCGGAGATTTGTGCTGTGTCAGCAACGGTATCGGTTGTCCGGGCAAGCACATACGCCAGTGCGATTGGCTCGCGCAATTGCGCCGGTAAAAATCGGATCGACAGGTAAAACGAGCGCGAGACGGAGCGCAGAATTTCAGCGTCCAATGTTTCTTACCTCTATTCGATTAGCAGCCGAGTTACCGAGTCCGAGCTGGCCGGCGAGATCGATGTAAGCGGCTACTCGACCGACAGGACGGAGATTCCCGCGTTTCCGCCATTCTTCCAATCGTTTCAACGCGATGGCATCCAGCGCCACCGGGTCCTTGCTCGCATACAGCGTCCCATGGTGCACTGCGTAATTGGGCTGCGGTTGCGGCCCGCCGGCATATTGCGCGATGAGGCCATCCATCAAATTGAAGACCACCTTTTTTGCAATGAGTGGGTTGGCGTAAATTTCGGCGAGACTTCCCGCGCCGAAGCGCGAGCCCTGCGCGAACCGGCGCCAGTTGTCAATGTTCGGAATCGTCATGTTGTAAATGCAACCCGCAATGCCGTTCGTTTCACTGACGCTCATCACAGGAACGTTGATGACCTTGTCCACCTCGCTGGAGATGATTTTCGAAAAATGGCTCACGTTGCTCGTAACATCGGTATCTGCGAAAAGCGGCATCTTCCCGGTGTCACCGACAAACTCAAAATCACCCCACACTAGTTTTCCGACCAAAGGA
>Ga0207697_10001917_pt1 | contig 11073 bp, 10 predicted proteins | sample KBSSwiS5withPhiX_FD_184293 | JGI IMG/M metagenome (GOLD analysis project Ga0207697, IMG submission 184293) | Switchgrass rhizosphere microbial communities from Kellogg Biological Station, Michigan, USA, with PhiX - S5 (SPAdes) (version 2) | ecosystem: Host-associated > Plants > Roots >... | reverse complement strand
ATTCGCCGCGAAGCGAAATTAGCCGGGCGCAAGCACCCGGAGACCCCGTTCCCGCACCCGAAACTCTACCGGGCAGGTCCCGACCACCTCGCCGTCGACCTCGACTGGCACATCTTCCTCGGATGAAACCCGCAAGCGTTTGGTCTGAAAATACTCCAGCTCCGGCATGCTGATGGAGGAGCTGAAGATCACTTCTTGCAGGTAACGAATAATGTCGAGATAACCGATTCGCTTAAATACGACGACATCGAGCAAACCGTCGTCGATGAGGGCCCGTTTGAAGAACGGGAATGGTCCACCGTAAAGGCGACCGTTTCCGATGAGGACGAAGGAGCCTTCCATGGTCTTCGCCCCTTTCGACTCAATTACGAGGTGCGGGGGCGGTCGGGAGGCGATCTGCGCCGCCGAAATAAGATAACTGAGCGGGCCAAAGCTGCGTTTAAAGGCGACGCTGGTTTCCTTCACCGCCTGGGCGTCGAGCCCGATGCCGGCGAGTTGTACGAAATGTTTTCCATTCGCACTGGGCAAATCAATCGCGCGGGTGTGTCCATCGCAAATAATCTGCCAGCATTGATTCAGGTCGCCGGAAGGCAACCCAAGTTCGGTGGCAAAGACATTGACCGTGCCGATCGGTAATAAACCGAGTGCGGCCGATGTTCCAGCGAGACCATTTACGACTTCGTTGATCGTTCCGTCCCCGCCGGCGGCCACAATTCTCTGGTACCCTTCCCGCGCCGCCTTGCGGGCGAGCGATTCCGCTTCGCCAATGCGTGAGGTCGAACGCAAGGCCGCTCCCCGCGCTACCTTTTCCACGCGCGAGCGCCAATGACCAGCCCGCTCGCTACGGGCTGCCGGATTTAGAATAACAAGGGTATCCTGCACGAATGATTTACTGCGATGACGCGCTGGGTAATGTTTTTTGAATGTTCCGCCTCAGGCGAACCATCGGATGGCTGTTTCTGGTCGTGGTCGCGATTTTTCTGGTATCGCTGCTAGGGGCAAACCTCTATGTGCAATCGCAGGCAACACAAGAGCGGATTCAGCAGGAACTCAGCCAACGTCTTAAGATGCCGCTGCAAATTCAGCGCATCAGCGTCACGCCATGGGGCGGACTAAAACTTAGCGGAATCACCATTCCGCAACGCAACAATGTCCACGATCCACCATTTCTCCAAGCCAGGCACTTTCAACTTCGCGTCCGTTTGGGTTCGATTTTCTGGCGCCCGCTGGTGATTAAAGAGGTCGCGCTGATAGCGCCGACAGTGATTTGGCCACAAAACGAATCTGGAAAATGGCGAGTGCCGATGGCTGAAAGGCCCTCCGAAGCTCAGACGCAAGCCGAGGAAGAGCCGACGGTTTCAGCCCCGGAAAACTTGCCGGAAGACACGCCGCCTCAAAACGAATCGAAGAAAACCAAACCCGTTGTGGTCGAAAGCACACCAGCCGGGCCGCAAATCAAAAAGATACGGTTGAGCGACGGCAGTTTCCATTTCCTGGATCATGAAAAGCGAAACATTGCGTTGTTCGATGGGGTCCAATTTTCTTCCTCCATGCGAGATGTTTATTCGATTCGGGGCCAGGTCCGTATCGACAAAATCGTTCTCCGCGATCGCGTTTTTCTTTCAGCGTTGCGTTCGCCCATTCGGTACGATCCGAGCGAGATCGAGCTCTTCGGGATTACCGCGCAAATCGCGAAAGGACAATTGACCGGCGATTTTTCAATGGAACCGCAGGCGGAAGATTCCCCCTTCACTGTGCACGCAAGTTTTCGTCGGGTACAGGCGGATGACTTAGTGGCTGAAGCGGGCGGTTCCCGGGACATGATCCGAGGGGTTTTGGAAGGGACGCTCGATGCGACCGGAAAGACAGCCGACCCCGATGCTCTGACCGGTTCAGGCACCATCCTCTTGCAAAACGGTCATGTGCAACAGTTCGCCGTGCTCGCTGCGCTCGGACAATTGCTGCAAATCGAGGAACTGATGCAGCTCGATCTCGAACAAGCCGAAGCAAAATATCGTCTCGCTGGCAACACCGTTCTGGTTGATGAGTTGCTCTTGCGTTCGCCTAATTTGCGCCTTACCGCCACTGGCTCCGTTTCATTGCGAGGCAAACTCGCACTGGATTCTGTTCTAGCGATCAATGAAAAAATCCGGAGCCAATTGTTTCGCGGAATTCGCGAAAATTTTGTTCCGACATCCGAGCCCGGCGAGTACGCGCTCCAGTTCCATGTCGGCGGCACAGTAGACAAACCCAAAACCGACTTGATGGAGCGCGCCGTCGGAGCCGATCTCAAAGATCTCGGTGGTGTCATCGACGCACTCCTCGGTCACGGGAAAAGCAAAAAAAAGAAAAATGCGGAGTCACCCACACCGTCGGCCCCGCCCAAGCCGTGAGAGTAATTGCAGGCACGGCTGGCGGCTTGCAATTGAAAGTCCCGCGCACCGGTGTGCGCCCAACGATGGATCGCGTAAAGGCGGCAATCTTTTCGAGCCTGGGCGAGAAAGTGATTGGAGCACGCGTGTTGGATCTTTTTGCCGGTGCCGGCGGGCTCGGCATCGAAGCAATGAGTCGCGGCGCGGCTTCCGCGGTCTTTGTTGAATCAAATCCAAACGCCGCGCGAATCGTCGAACGCAATCTTGCCATTGCCGGCCTGGATGGGCGCGTGCGGATGCGGGATGCGTTTGCGTATTTGAAGGACGCGGCCGGACCGTTTGATATTATTTTTGCGGATCCGCCCTATGAAGCCTTGCCCGGAGCAAAAGCCTTCACGGATCAGCTGCTAAACCATCCGAAAATACCTCTTCTTCTTGCTCCTGACGGTTTGTTCGTGCTGGAGAAACGACCGGGGGAGCGCCTGCCAGAACATCCACACTGGAAAATAGTGCGAGCACGGCACTATGGCGCGACCGAAGTAATTTTCGCGGAGCATCAGAGATGATTCGACTCATCTACAATCTGCTCTGGCCACTCGGTCTGCTGCTGTTCCTGCCTTCCTATCTCGCAAAAATGTTCCGCCGCGGCGGCTACCGAAAGGACTTCGGGCAACGACTCGGTTTTTACTCAAGCGAATGGCGTCGGCGATTGCACGGAAAAAGCCCGACGTGGATTCATGCCGTTAGCGTCGGTGAAGTCGTAATCGCGTTAAAACTGGCGGAACAATTGCGCGCGCTTCGACCGGATCTGAAGTGCGTTCTCACCACCACGACAACAACCGGCCATGCTCTGGCGCAGAAGTCTGCCCCCAGTTGGATGGATGTTCTCTACGCGCCGCTTGATTTTTGGCCAGTCATGCGTCGGGCGTTTCGCGCAATTGCCCCGCAACGTATCATTCTGATCGAAGCCGAAGCGTGGCCAAACCTGGTGGCAGAAGCGACGCGCCGGAAAATTCCACTCGTATTGGCGAATGCGCGCTTATCTCCACGTTCAGAACGAAGGTTTCGGCGCTTCAAGGTTTTTGTCGGCCCCATTTTTCGGCGGCTCGATCTTATTTGCGTGCCAACAGCGGAAGATGCCGAGCGCTGGAAAAATCTCGGCGCTAAGACCTCCCAAATTCATGCCGTTGGTAATATTAAGTACGATGTTTTCAATCAGCCCATTTTGTCCGATGTGGCGCAACGATTTCGGGAAACGGGAATTGATGCGGCCCGGCCAATTCTCTTTGGCGGTAGCACCCATCGGGGCGAGGAACAGATTCTGGTTGACGTTTTTTGCGGGCTCCGACCGGAATTTCCCGATTTGTTTTTGATTCTGGCGCCGCGTCATGTTGAGCGGGCAAACGAAATCGAAGCTGAATTGCGCAAACGCGATCTGCGATCGATCCGGCAAACTGCTCCCGGAAGCCGGACGCAGGAACTTGACTGCCTGCTTATCGATACAACTGGCGAGCTGCCGGGCTGGTACAACATTGCGACGATTGTTTTTATCGGGAAGAGTCTGACAGCACATGGCGGTCAAAACCCGGTCGAAGCGATTAGCGCGCGAAAGCCGGTAATTTTTGGACCGCACATGGAAAATTTCGCAAGCCTGGCAAAGCAGCTCATCGCGGGAGGTGGCGCCCTGAGTGTCCAAAATTCACAGGAATTAATAGAACACTCCCGTCGCCTATTGAGTAGTGCGGTGGAGCGAGAAAAGCTGGCAAACAACGCGCTTCGTGTCATTCAGCCGCATCGAGAAGCGGCTGCGCGAACAGCGGTACTGATCGAAAAAAGTTTTGTAGGGCACGCGCTCCCGCTCGCCGGGATTTCTCAGACCCGGTCGCCGTAATGTTTTGTCCTTGATTGCCCGCTCTACCGAAGAAACGCAGCTTGCAAGCCTCGGCGCCGTCTCGATATTTGGCGCTCGTTGACCCTATCGTCCAGTGGCCTAGGACACCGCCCTTTCACGGCGGTAACACGGGTTCGAATCCCGTTAGGGTCGCTTCCCTCGTATAAGCTGCGGTATATGCAATTCGCATAACGGTTTCACATAACATCGCTGCCTACATTCGCCTGTGTGCATGCATGTTCAGAAACATTCCGGAGACGTGATCGGGCTGGGCAACGAACACCGATGCCCTCAGTGATCGCAATCGATAACGTCAATGAATGCCACCGAGTTCTACTTATTGTTCTTCGTCCAGGTTTGTAAGTCCTGGCGCACCCTGCGCATTCACTTGAACGACGGCATGATTCGTGAGCACGCTGAGGGTTAATGATCCCTGGTTAGACGGCGCCTCGTTCAATCCAAATGTTCGGCGCGCAATCGTATCGATCTTCTCAAATTGAGCACTGCGGTTGAGAATTTCGTCTGGATCCATGGACTCAACATGCCCGACCACTCGTTCGCTGACACCCGCCACGCGCTCACGATAACGTTCTCCGCGCTCTTGCATCACCGCCGCGATTGATTGCAATGGCGTGATTGCATTTGATTGCGGTGTGACAACGACCTGTTTTGCTGCTGCAATCTGCTGTGTCCAACCTTCGCGCTTGGCCCGAGCAAGCACAGTCCCTTCCGGGACATTCATGTTGCGCGCGATTTCCAAGGCCGATGCCGGCGTATCCTGCCTTAATCTGCTGCCATGTATCCTTCGACAGACGCATGAATGTTTGTACCACATGGTTGCGTCTAAGTCGCATTAGAAGAAACTCTTGCGGGAAATTTCATTCGCGAATCTGCCCCTGGCCGCGGATGACGTACTTGTAAGTCATTAGCTCTTCAAGTGCCATCGGCCCACGCGCGTGCAGCTTGTCGGTGCTGATGCCAATTTCCGCACCAAAGCCAAATTCGGCGCCATCAGTGAATCGCGTCGATGCGTTCCAGTAAACTGTCGCGGAATCGACCTCGTTCAGGAATTTCTCAGCACGCCCGACGTCGCGAGTGATGATAACGTCGCTATGATGAGAGCCACATTTTTCGACGTGCTCAATCGCTTCTTCGATGTTGTCCACGGTGCGGGCGGCGAGGATGAGATCGAGATATTCCGTGGTCCAGTCTTCGTCGCGGGCGCGACGGAGCGGCTGATAGCTGAGAGCTGAGAGCTGATGGAAGCTGTCGGGATCGGCGCGCATTTCCACCTTCTTTCCGGCCAATACTGGTGCGATTTTTTTGAAAAAGGGAGCCGCGATTTCACGGTGCACAAGCACAGTTTCGATGGCGTTGCACACGCCGGGACGGTGCGTCTTCGCGTTGACCACTATCCGCGCCGCCATATCGAGATCGGCTTCCCTATCCACATATGCGATGCAGACCCCGACGTAGTGTTTGATCACCGGCATCCGCGCATAACTAACGACCGTTTCGATCAATGCCCGGCCGCCACGCGGAATGATGAGATCGATGTATTGGTCCATCTCGGCCATGTGCCGCACGGCATCGCGACCAGTTTTTGGGATGAGCAAGATACTGTCTTCGGGCAACCCCGCGCTGGCTGCGCCTGCTTGGAGCGCTTCGGCAATGGCGACGTTCGAGTGAATCGATTCCGAGCCGCCACGCAGGATGACTGCGTTTCCCGTCTTTGTGCAAAGCACCGCCGCGTCGCTCGTCACGTTCGGGCGTGACTCGTAGATGATTCCGATAACGCCGATAGGGACACGCACTTTTGAGATGTGCAATCCATTGGGACGGATCCATTCGGCGATGACTTTTCCCGCTGGATCCTCGAGTGCGGCCACCGCACGAATGCCGTCCGCCATCCCCTGAATGCGTTTTTCGTCGAGCCTTAGCCGGTCGATCATCGGTAAGGAAAGCTGGTCGGCGGTCGCTTTTTCGACATCCTTACCATTCGCGCGCAGGATTGCGCCGGTGCTGGCGCTAAGTTGATCTGCCATCGCGAGCAAAGCGGCGTTTTTCCGCTCAGTGCTCATCCGCGCGAGCGCACGCGCGGCGGCGCGGGCGCGCTTGCCGAAATCCAAGACTTCACTTTTTAAATCGTCCATTTCAAAGCAGAACTAATCGCTTGAATCTCTTATTTTCGCCGATCAAAGCGATCGTGCCTCAGAGTTCTCCGCCCGCAATAAGAAACAGTGTTCCGACTCGCTCGCCCGCCGCGATCCGCGGGATGATTCCGGCGCGCCGGCCGTTTGCGATCACTGTGGGAATTCCGGCTGCGGTCGCAAGTTTTACGGCATCGAGTTTCGAGACCATGCCGCCCACCGAGACCCTGCCTTTTTCGCTGCGAACGAAACGATCCGCGTGGGTGACATCGGCGATCATCGGAATCCGTTTGCCGGCACGATCCATCAGTCCATCAACACTTGTAAGCATAATGAGCAATTCGGCTTCCACCAGTACCGCAACCTCGGCAGAGAGGCGGTCGTTGTCTCCGAAGCGCAGCTCCTCCACCGCCACCGAATCGTTTTCATTAATGACCGGCACGACATCCTTGCATTCGAGCAGACGCTCTAGTGTATTCTTCGCGTTTTGGTGGCGGGTACGACTGTCGAGATCGCCATGCGTGAGCAAAAGCTGCGCAACGTTAAGCTGATGTTTTGCGAACATCGAGGCATACAGATGCATCATCTTTGATTGACCCACCGCAGCGCATGCCTGTCCCGTCGTCAAGTCGTGTGGACGCTCCTTCAGCCCGACTACGCGCATTCCGGCGGCGACCGCACCGCTGGAGACGATGATGCACTTGCATCCGCCGCGAACGAGTTGCGCTACCTCGGCGGTGAGACGCGCAAATTGTTTTGTGTCGAGCGCGTTGGCGCGCGGCCGAGTGAGAATGCCGGAGCCGAACTTGAGGAGAATGCGCCCGGGTTTTCTGGACATGGGGAGCTGCTAAGCAAATCGGAAAACGAAAGCGCGCAAGAGTATCTCGTCCGACGGTACGAACATAATTATTTTCGTGGTTGGGTTGTTGGTGGGGTTATTGCGGCGCCGTTACCCAAGATGGCTGGCGTTGGATAGTTGACGCCCATCGCGAAGATCGCCGCTACATTTTTATTCTACGAGCTGCTGAGCGCCTTTCTTAGAGCTGGAGGGTACGTTGCTGTAGGGTTTTTGCCATCCGAAGTGTAGGATTTTGCTTGACAATAGGGTCGCGTTCATGTCAAAGACGCCCTAAGTTAGCGCCTAGATTGGGCCGGGACGTTTTCGGATGATGTGAACAACGGCATCGCGGATGCAGGTAGCACACCTAAAAGATGCCATTGAACGGTTCGTTCGTCCCGACGTAGTAAGCGACCAAGCGTCACAAGCCGTTGAGGCCGAAGTAGAACTATATATTTAGACTGTGACACATTCACACCGTAAGCGTCACACGAACTGTCAGAGAAAGGTGGCCAAGCGTGGTAGAAATCCCCGGACAGACATGACGGTTGTGACACACATAGTGACGGACATGTCACAAAGTAAGCGTCACGATAATGGCGACTTACAAAATCTTTGACGCTGTGACGCTTAGAACTTTCGTCACGAGGCGCCGCAAGCGCAACAAATCAATCCATCAAGTCGCCGCCAATTTGCACTCGGTGACTTATGGCCCACAGCCGATTGTAGATCTGAGGAACAAGATCGTTCTTCTCTGGAGTGCAAAAGCAGGTTCCGTTTTCGCGATCAAATGGATGTTTAAGCATATGGGACTGCTTGAAGAAGCCCTGGCCTTTCACCCATGGATTCACTGTTACCGGATGAAAGTTTTCTGTGTTAGTGATCGATATAAAGCGGCGGTAGAAGACTTCTTTCAGTCACCCTTGTCGTATCGCGTTATCAAGTTCGTGCGATCGCCATTTAAGCGCGCTGTAAGTTCGTACGTACATGTCTTACAAAATGCTGAAAGGAACTCGGATTTGGTCGAAACCCTCGTTGGAGCCGAGCAGAAGTTCACATTTTCATTCGATCAGTTCGTTGGCTATCTCGGCACTATTGATTTGAGAAATGGCGACGTTCACTATCGAACTCAAACACATCAACTGGAGCGTGAGTTGTCACCGGGATCGGTGTTTCTATTAAATCTGGACGATTCAATGGAGTCGTTACCGAAGCTCGAAAGCTATCTAGGCTTGCCGCAGACAGATCCACAACAATACCGGATATCATCTCATCACGCTACTCGCTCCCTGGGCGCTCCCGCGCAATTTATTGGCGATCAACTCTTCGAGTTTTCCGATCGTGGCCAGGCTTCGGTTCCAGACTACCGTAGCTTCTATAACCGTGACCTGGAGCAGCGCGTTTACCATCTGTATGCAGAGGACTTTCTTCGCTATGGATTTTCGACAGTTATAAATAGGCGAGATCCGTAAAGCTTTGGTTTAAATAGCCGTGCAAAATAGCGAACGCGTTATGTCGAAATCGACATCACGTTCGAAACGCATGTGATTTTAGTTGGCTTTTACCGTCAATTCAATTCCCGGCCCGCAGATGGGAAGGCAATCGATTTCCGGCGAAAAACAAAACTTGGCAAAGGCCAAGGTGATTGCGGAGATATCTAAAAGCAAAGCCGACGAGCCGGAATATTTCATTAACCTCGGCCACTTCGAGTCGAAGATTACTTTTTATTCCGCAAGAAAACCCCAGTGGCAACCGCAATCGATCCGACTGTAAACCAATTCACGCCAGCCCAAGTGTTGCGATCCAAATGGACGCGGAAAACTGGATTGTGTAACGCGACCAACAAAAATCCAAGCCCAAATCACGCGATTCAAGGTGACCCTGTGAAGTACTGGGAGGTGATCGCGGATCGGTTACACGCAGAGGGCTGGTCGTGGGGGTTATTGCAGCGCCGTAACCCGAGTTGGCTGGCGCTGGATCCTTGATGCCCATCGCGGAGACGGGCGCCGCTACATCGTTCAGTCTGATGAGCTGTTGAGCGCCTTTCTTGAGCTGGAGCGGGTGACAATCGGGCAGTACGAGCCCCCGCAGATTAGGCTGAAGTGTGTTCGATCTGTGCGGTCTAGGTCCCGAAATGATACGAAGTCTTGAAAATGATCTTTGCGTTTTTCTCCGTCACAATTGAAAAAGTAACAGTTCCCCGGTCACCCGATAAGGGAGTTGCTCTTCCAAGCACCACATGAGTTGTTCCATCTTCGCGCGTGAGGGCCTTACCGGTAAAATCAATCGCTCGCCCAGACTGCAGCCTCCGAACGAAATCCTCGGATACGCCCAGAACCAGAGTGCCTGTCTCGCTCTTAAAGAAATAGGGCCTTACCTTGAGTTGATAATCGCCGATATAATTACCACCCCGACGGGTAAGCGGACTGACGATCAAGGTAGCTTTCCCCAAGCGGACTGAAGTGGAGCTGGGGTCGATAAACAGTTTACGCTTAACTGGGTCTGATATCTCGGCAGTCGGTTTAGACTTTTCCGCATGGATGCAGTTTGTCGAACCCAGTGCTAGAAAAACGGAAAGGGTAATCGTCAGCTTCATGATTGGAGAGAAAATCGGCGCGGAAAGACTTAATTCCTTCTTGGATCTTGGCCCTCCTTTCTCTTATATCGCGCTCGGGACCGCCGTTGGTTTCGCAGGAAGCAGCAGCAGTGAAACTTCCGATACCTTGATATGCAGAAAAAAGCCCCGGGAATTCAATGCGCACCGCGATGGAAAACGATTCATCGTTAAGCCGATGATTTGTTGACAGCATTTCTTTCGCTGGATTCCGCCTTTTCTGCCGAAATGACGTTGGAGATCTTATACATCAAGAACTGGTGATGATTTCCATCCTGGCTTCGATTCGCGCGGCCCGTAGCTGGTCCGTGTCGGCTTGAGCGAATTGCTAGCTGCCATCTTTGTATTAGTCGCCCTCTTGTTGCCATCTATATTTGGATCCATCCCAATAAATTACAGCACTCGCAGTCTCCCTCTTTTCAACATACAGTTGGTCTACTTTACCTGAGTGCCGCATTGACCAAACATCCATCCAGCGAAAGTCGTCTCCGCCATTCCCAAAAGATCTACCGGCGCCTAATATCTTAAATTGGTTTTTGCCGCTCTCAAGTATTGCTATGCCGACCTTGCCCGTCGTTCTTTCCTTAATTAGCAGGGCAACATCTGATCTCCCATCTCCATTGAAGTCGCCCGTAAAGAAGGAAGGCTCCATTTTCTGAACACGTTCGTATCCTGCGATTAATTTCTCATTGAATACCCTTATCGCCCATGAAGGTAGTTCCTCGACTGCGCGCACAGTTAGACAGACTAAAGCTTGCAGAAGAAAGCCAGACATTAACCGCTTCATGCTGCGTCCCTTTCAATGGCAGCTAACGTACGAAGCTCAGCCGCGCCACACCGACGCGCAGAGGCGGGATGGCGTCGGGCTGCAGCGCGTTGTTAGGCACAAGCCCTATCCCTTCAATATTTTCCAAAACGAACGCCCGTTCTTGTATTGAATGTCAGCGATGCGCCATCCCATTTTTGTTCGCTGAAGTGCGAAGATGATCTCTTGGTCGACCCCCATATTCTTAAATCGGGCCGCCACGTACCCTGACCCTTTTTTATTAGGGAGCACGACCAGGTTGAAATCCGAGATTTCAAAATCCTGAGCATCGTAGAGGGGGTCAAAGTCGATCTTACCCACTTCGCCTCTTGAGTCCTCTTGGTCCTTAAGATAGAGGTCAAGGAGCGGTTTGTAAAAATAGCTTGGAAGTAGTTTCTTGCTG
>Ga0207697_10001914_pt1 | contig 11074 bp, 13 predicted proteins | sample KBSSwiS5withPhiX_FD_184293 | JGI IMG/M metagenome (GOLD analysis project Ga0207697, IMG submission 184293) | Switchgrass rhizosphere microbial communities from Kellogg Biological Station, Michigan, USA, with PhiX - S5 (SPAdes) (version 2) | ecosystem: Host-associated > Plants > Roots >... | reverse complement strand
CGCGAAGCACGCGCAGTTCGCCGAGCCGCGTATAGAGCTTCTCCTCCGCGTGCTCGCGCACGCTGCACGTATTGATCACGATGACGTCGGCGTCGGCATCGCTCGTCGTCGCTTCATAGCCGGCCTGCTCGAGCAGACCCGCCATGCGCTCGGAGTCGTGCACGTTCATCTGGCAACCGTGCGTTTCGATGAAGTACTTCACCTTTCGCTTTCGCCTTTCGCTTTCGTTTTGGCTTCGCCTTTCGCCCCTGTCCGCCGAGCGCGCAACATCTCGCCCGCGCTAGCCCGGACGGCCGTGGATACGACGTTTCCGGCAATCATCCGCGCCAGTTCTTCCTCGCGTTCTGCCACACCGAGCCGAGCCACTGACGTCTGCGTGCGCCCCTGCCGCACAGCCTTGGCAATGTGGAAGTGCGTGGCGCCGTGCGCCGCAATCTGCGGCAGGTGCGTGATGCAGAGGACCTGAAACCGCTCGGCGAGCCGCTGGAGCCGGCCTCCGACGACGTCGGCGACTGCCCCGCCGATCCCGGCGTCTACCTCGTCGAAGATCAGCGTCTTGCCGGGCGCGTCCGTGGACGCGAGAGTCTTCAAGGCGAGCATGATCCTCGACAGCTCTCCCCCCGAAACGATCCGCGCCAGGGGCCGGAGGTCCTCGCCGGGATTTGGAGAGATGAACAGCTCCGCGCGTTCCACCCCATGCGGGCCCCACTCCGCTTCGGACGATGCGGAGGTGAAGCGGACTTCGCAGCGGGTGCGAGCCATGGCGAGGTCGCCGAGCGACTTCTCCAGTGCCGCGGCAAACGTCGTCGCGGCCTTGATGCGTCGGGCCGTGAGCAGCTGGGCCTTCGCAAGGTACGTCTGCCGCGCCGCCGCCACGACGACGTCCATCTCCGCGCTCCGCTCGGTCGCCTGCGTGAGGTCGGCGACGTCCTCGTGAAGACGGGCCCGCTTCTCCAGCACGTCAACGAGTGCCGGACCGTGCTTCTTCTTCAGACGATCGAGTAACGCGAGGCGGTCTTCGATTTCCTGAAGCCGTTCTGGTGACGCGTCAATCCCGCTGGCGTACGATCGCAGGAAAAAGGCGAGATCCTCGAGGTGCGATTTGACGACGTCGCGAGCTTCCAGATGAGGGGTGAACCGCGGGTCGATCGCGGAGAGATCCGCCAGACGCTTCCAGACGATCGCGAGCGCCGGAAGCGCGGCGGCCTCTCCCTCGTACAGTGCATCGTAAGCCTCGGTGCAGAGGCGCTGCAGGCGATCGGCGTTCGCCAGGACCTGGCGGGAGGCCGCGAGCTCCTCGTCCTCACCGGTGACTGGGGCAACGCGATCGATCTCCGCCAGTTGAAAGGTCAGGAACTCGGCGCGCGACGCGTTCTCGCGGGCATTCGCGAGCCGTCGTTCCCGTTCGGTGTTAAGCGTGCGCCAAGCGTCGTAGCTGCCAGCGACATCGGTGCGTTCAGCGGTGACCCCGGCGAAGGCGTCGAGGAGGTCCGTGTGGGTTGACGGGTCGAGCAGGACCTGGTGTTCGTGCTGGCCGTGCAGATCCACGAGAATGCCGGACAGCTCGCGAAGCGCGGCGCTGGTCGCCAGCGTGCCGTCGACGAACGCCCGGCTGCGTCCTGCCGCCGAGATCTCGCGGCGCAGCAGCACCTCGGGTCCTTCCGGCCGGTCGAACACCGCTTCGACTATCGCCGTATCTTCGCCTGTGCGGACGAGCTCAGCGGATGCGCGGCCGCCGACGAGCAGCCCCACCGCGCCGACGAGGATGGATTTTCCCGCTCCAGTTTCGCCGGTCAGTACGTTGAGCCCGGGTTCGAACTCCAGCTCGAGGCGATCGATGACGGCCAGGTTGCGGATGGAAAGGAAGCGCAGCATGAACGGCCAAGTGCCATCTTATCAGATGTTTGACAGCCAAAATCGTGACGTGCTAGGCTTCTGGCAACCCTGCGCTGTCCCAGCGGCGCCCAACCTGTTTCGGAGGCCTGTTTGTACATGCCTGTCTACGCCCTTGCGCGTGTTGCGCAAGCGGCGCAGCCGGACGCTGGGGCCGGCGAGCTGACCTCGAGTCCTGACGTCGTCCGACTCATCGCGGAGGCCGGCCCGCTAGTCAAAGTCGTTCTTCTTGTCCTGCTGCTGTTCTCGGCACTGTCCTGGGGCATCATCCTCTACAAATTCTGGGCGTTCCGGCGCGCCGAGCGGCAGACCGCCAGATTCATGGCGGTCTTCCGCAAGAGCAGCAAGTTCTCGGAGGTCCAAGCGGTGTGCCCGGGGCTGGGCGAGAGCCCGCTGGTCGGCCTCTTCCAGTCCGGGTATGCCGAGCTGAACGCCCAGCTCCGAAGCGCGCCGGCAGGAGACCCGCAAAGACCGGCAGCAGCCGCTACACGTCCAACGCTGAAGAGCCTCGACTCGGTGGATCGTGCCCTGCTCCGCGCTACGACTGTGGAACTGAGCAAGCTGGAGAGCCGGGTAACGTTCCTGGCGACGACGGCCAGCCTGACGCCCTTCATCGGCCTCTTCGGGACGGTGTGGGGGATCATGAGCTCCTTCCTCAGCATCAGCGCGGTCGGGTCCTCCAGTCTGCAGACCGTCGGTCCCGGCATCGCGGAGGCACTCATCGCCACCGCGGCCGGCCTCTTCGCGGCGATTCCGGCGGTGTTCTTCTACAACCATTTCACGAACCGGGTGAAGCATTTCAGCAACGAGATGGACGACTTCGCGCTCGAGTTCCTGAACATTTCGGAGCGTAACTTCACGTAATCCGGGCCGCCGCTCGCACCGGAGCGGAGACCTGGACACCTTCACGCGGAGCGATTGCAGGGTGCCAACAGTCCATCAGAACGGGTCATCGGGTAGCCGTCGCGGGCGGGGTGCGCGCGTCAGCACCACCCTGTCCGAAATCAACGTCGTTCCCCTCATCGACGTGATGCTGGTGCTGCTGATCATCTTCATGGTCACGGCGCCGATGATGCAGCAGGGACTGCAGGTGAATCTGCCGCAGGCGCGGCGCGCGGACCCGGTCAACGCCCAGCCGATCACGGTCACCGTCCCACCCGACTTCCGCACCCGTCGTGTCGTGCAGCTCGGGTCCGACGATGTGCGGCTGGAGTTTTTGCAGGAGCGGCTGCGTCAGGCGATTGCCGGGCGGGACGACAAATCGGTGTACGTCAGGGGCGACGGCGCCGCGACGCTGCAGGATCTCTTCGACGTCACCGACAAGTTGAAGGAAGCGGGCGTGGACAAGGTCGCGGTCATGTCGAAACCGCGCGAGGGCCGGTGAGGCGCGTAGCCTGAGCATGCACGAAGCGGTCAGCGATGTGCTGGACCTCCGGGTCCGTGAAGGCGACGGGTTGTCGCGCATGGTGGCGGTGTCGCTCGGGGCCCACGCTCTGCTCCTCGTGGCGATCATCCTGATGCCGGCGGATTGGCGGTCCTCCCAGCCGAAGGCCAAGATCACGCCGATGCTGATCTCGCTCGGTGGCGCGGTCGGTCCGAACGCGGGCGGGATGACACAGTTGTCCGGGCGCTCGGTTCAGACCGTGGCGCCTCCAGAGCCGAAGCGGGTCGAGACTGCGCCGGCCAAGGCGCCGGAGATGGCGTTGCCGGATCCGAAGCTCACAGCCAAACCCAAGCCGACACCGAAGGTGGACAAGCCCCTCGACAAATCGAGCAGCCGGACCCCGACGGCGGGCGCGGAAGTGAAGCGCGGCGACGCCCGGGCCGACACGGGCGCGGCGCCGATTCCGTTCGGCGGCCTGTCGACCGGCGGAGGCGGCGCTGGCGGGGTGCAGATCAACGTCGGGGACTTCTGCTGTCCCGAGTACATTGCCGCGATGAACCAGCGGATTACCGAAAACTGGAACAAGAACCAGGGTGCGGCGGGCATCACGGTCATGAAGTTCGTCATCCAGCGTGACGGCACCATCACTGGCGTCGAGACTGATCAACCCAGCCGCAATCCGGTGCTGGACCTGGAGTCGCGCCGGGCGCTCGTTACGACCCGGCAGCTGCCGCCGCTACCCGCCGCATTCACGCGGCCGACGCTGACCGTGTTTCTTTCCTTCGAGTACAAGCGCTGATGACTGTGACCCGCTCACTCACTGCCCTGCTGACCCTCGGTGCCGCCGTCGCGCTCGCCGCCCAGACGCCGCAGCCGCCGCCGCCGCAGCCGCCCTCGACCCAGCAACCCGAGGCGATCACCACGACAATCACCGGCCCTCCTGGGCTGCCGCCGAAGATTGCGGTCCCGGACTTCATCGCGCTCTCGACCGATGCCGAGACCGTGGCCGCGGCCACGGCGATGAGCCAGACCCTATGGGACGACCTCAACTTCGAGCGCGAGTTCTATCTGATACCGCGCGACACCTATCGCTCCATTCCCCAGGCGACCTCAGCCGACCAGGTGGCGCTCGATCGCTGGAAGGAGCTCGGCGCGGACGGCGTCGTGATCGGCACGATCCGCAAGGGTCCGTCCGGTTACGTCGTCGAGGTGCGCCTCCTGCAGGTGTCCGGCGGGCGGGTGGCGTTCGGCAAGCAGTACAGCGGTTCGCTCAACTCGCTGAAGGACGGCGGCCGCGTCTACGCGCACACCGCGTCCGACGAGATTCATCAGAGCCAGCGCGGGCTGCGCGGCGTAGCCCGGACCAAGCTGCTCTTTTCGTCCGACCGCGACGGCACGCGGATGAAGGGGCCGGTCGGCGATCGCGAGATCGCGAACATCTATCGGTCTGACTACGATGGCGCCAACCAGACGCGGATCACCTACACCGCCTCGATCGACATCACCCCGATATGGGCGCCGGACGGCTCGCAGATCGCATACACCTCGTGGCGCAGCGGCTACCCGGACATCATCGTCCAATCGATGACGACCGGCTCGGTGCCGCAGAAACCCGCGAAGGGCTCGCCCGAAGTGCAGAACTATCTGCCGGCCTGGTCGCCTGACGGCACGAAGATCGCTTTCATGTCGAGCCGCGACGGGAATCAAGAGATCTATTACATGAACCGTGACGGCAGCGGCCTGCGGCGCGTCACCAACCATCCCTCGATCGACGTGACGCCGACCTGGTCGCCGACGGGCCAGCAAATCGCCTTCGTGTCCGACCGCACCGGCCGGCCGCAAATCTATGTGGTGAACATCGACGGCACCGGGCTGAACAAGATCACCAACGAGGTCGCCTGCGACCGGCCGACCTGGTCGCCGGCGCCGTTCAATGAGATCGCCTACACCTCACAGTCAGGCGGCGGGCACGACATCCGGGTCTATGAGTTCGCCACCGGCCAGACCCGGACGATTACGGACGGGAACGGCAGCAACGAGAGTCCGGCATTCGCGCCGAACGGCCGGCACATCGCGTTCTCGTCGGATCGCAGCGGCGTCGAGCAGATCTACATCATCGATCGCGACGGCAAGAACCTCCGACAGATGACCAAGGCCGGGCGCAATCGCTATCCGAACTGGTCCCAGTAGTCCGGGCGGGTCTACGGGTCAGGGTGCCACAGCCAGTGTTCGCGCGACCGCGTCGCGCCCGAGCGGAAAAGAGAGAGCATGCACATTAGACGAGTATCAGGTGTGATCATCACGGTAGCGTTGGCGATCAGCGTCGGCGCATGCGCCAAGAAGAAGCCGCCGGTCGCGCGGCCCATCCCGCCGCCTCCGCCGCCGGTGACGGATACAGCCCCCCCCCGGCCCCCGGCGCCGCCGGAGCCCGTGCGCGAAACGCCGATTCCGCCGGAGCCGGTGACCAGCGATCCGCTCGTCGCCACGGACATCGACCAGATCAACAAGAACTCGCCGTTCCAGCCGGTCTTCTACGCTTTCGACAGCGCCGAAGTCGATGCCGAAGCCCAGAAAGTGCTGAACGCGAACGCCGAGATCCTGCGTAAGTACCCGAGTTGGGTGATCACCATCGAGGGGCACTCCGACGAGCGCGGTACGGCGGAGTACAACTTGGCGCTCGGGGAGCGCCGCGCGGCCGCGGCCCGCACATATCTCGTGTCGCTGGGGATTCCGGCGGACCGGCTGAAGACCGTGAGCTACGGCAAGGAGTTCCCCTTCGATCCGGGCCACGATGAAGCCGCCTGGGCGAAGAATCGGCGGGCCCACTTCGTCGTCACGTCCAAGTAGCCGGGGTCCACGCGGGTCCCATATCGAGATGGTTCGTTTGCAGTGGTGAGGATGCTATGAGATCGACCGGACGTTTCGTGACGGTGGCCCTGACCCTGATGGCGCTCGGGGTTCCCACGCTGGCGAGCGCCGCCAACAAGGAGCATGCGCAGTTGCTCGCCGAGATCCGCATGCTCCAGGAGCAGCAGGCGCAGCTCCAGCAATTGATCGGCGGGCTGTCCGACACGCTGAAGGCCATGAACACCCGGCTCGACAACGATGCCGACGTCACGCGCAAGGCCTTCGCGGACGAGAAGGTGCTCGTCAACGGTGTGGCCGACACCGTCCGCGTCCTCCGGGAGAAGGCCGACGACACCAACGTGCGGCTGTCGACGATGACCCAGGAGATGCAGGCGCTGCGGCAGGCCGTGGCGTCGATGCCGTCGCCGTCGGCGGCGATGGCTCCCAATGCCGCGGATCCGGTGACCGGCGATCTGGTGCCGGGAGGCGCGGCGCCAGGCCCGGCTGGCGCGCCAGGTGCAGGGAATATCTCCCCCACCCGGATGTACGACCAGTCCTACGCCGACTACAGCGCCGGCCAGTACGATCTGGCAGTCGATGGATTTCAGGCGTTCATTCGCACGTTCCCGACCTCGCCGCGCGCCGCCGAAGCGCAGCTCTACACCGGCTACTCCCTCTACAACGCGGGCAAGAACGCCGAAGCGGTGGCGGCGCTCAACAAGGTCATCACGGACTATCCCCAGAGCAACAGCGTCTCCTCGGCTTACTACAAGCTGGGGCTGACCTACGAAGCGCTCAAGCAGCCGGATAACGCGCGCAAGTCCTTCGAGACCGTCGTCCAGAAGTATCCGAGCTCGTATGATGCTGTCCTGGCCCAGCAGGCGCTCGAGCGGCTGAAGCGGCGGGAGCAGCAAGAGGAGTAACGCAGACGGGACTCGGGACCCGGGACCCGGGACCCGGGACCCGGCGTTGCGGACGGCTACACGCGACCGGGTTGCCGGCCTTGAGTCGTTGTTGCGAAGGTATTACGGAGCGGCCTTCGGTCCGTAAGCGAAGCTGGGGCGTAAACGAAGGACGAGGACAGGTGAGTGACCTCGTCCTTCTTAAGTTCAGGCCCGACTTACAGACGCGGATCCCGGATCCCCGGGCCCCGATCCTGGCGCGCGACGACCTCGGCGTAAGTTCCGGGGCGTCGCTAAAACGGAATATCGTCGTCCGTCAGCTCCGCCCCCATCTCGCCGCCGCCCATTGGATCATCCGGCGGGGCTGAGCCGCCACGGTTCGAGGTCCGCCCACCGCCCATCCCGCCGCCGCCCCCGCTCAGGAGCACGATGCGGTCGCCGCGGATCTCGGTGGTGTAGCGCTTGTTGCCGTCCTTGTCGTCCCACTGGCGGGTCTGCAGCCGTCCTTCGACGTAAATCTGCTTACCCTTTACCAGATACTCATTGAGCGACTCGGCCGACTTGCCCCACAGCACCACGCGGTGCCATTCGGTCTTTTCCTGCTTCTGCCCACCCTTGTCGTTCCACACCTCGGTGGTCGCGAGGTTGAGCGTGGCGACCGGGGCGCCGCCAGGGGTGTAGCGGAGCTCCGCATCGCGACCAAGATTGCCGACGAGGATGACTTTGTTGACACTGCCCATGCGATTCGATCCTTTCAAGGGGCCCGCCACTCCGGCGGTGCCTGTCATTTCCGGGGTTGTGCCGGGATCGACCCCGCCCGCCGCGCAGGAATTGCGGCGTCGGTGATCTCCGTGGTTCGCAGGATCTGCGACTGCTGTGTGCCTCACCCTCCGTGCGCCGATCGGGCCAGTCGCATCTTCGAGCGCTGGAACGTACCGGACGCCATGCGAGCATGACACGACCGCGTGTCAAGGGAGGTCACGCCGCCGCCTATGTCTGCCGACCGTAGCGATCTTCCAGCCGGACGACATCGTCCAGTTCGGGGGTCGACACTTCGAAGATGTCGCAATCGGTGATTGCGGTCATGCGATGGATCGTGCCGGGTGTGACGTGCACGGACTCGCCGACCTTCATCTCGCGCGCGACGAGATGTCCGTCTTCCTGGATCTCGAACTGCATCCGCCCATGCCAGAGGAAAATCGTTTCGTCCTTCTGATTGTGGTACTGGAGGCTGAGCGCGTGGCCTGCGTCGACGTGGATCACCTTGCCGACATAGCGGTCGGTCTTCGCCCAGTGCAGCTCGTAGCCCCACGGCTTGTCCACCCGTTTCACGTTCTCTGACACGTCTGCTCCTTCTGCGCGGGCGTACCCGCGAGGTTGATGTCGTGCGGTTCGTCACCCGCCGGAGTGCGTCTGCGGCACCAGCAGCTCCGCCAGCGCGTGCTCGACGTCCGCCGCCGCCCGTCCGGCGAGTGCCCGGCGCGCCGCCCGCCGAGCGTCTTCGGCGTTCAGGCTGCGCAGCACCTGCTTGGCGAGCGGAATCGTGCCTGGCGCCATGCTGAACTCGCGCAGCCCGAGCCCGACCAGCAGCGTCAGCAGGCCGGGATCGGCGGCCATTTCACCGCAGACGGCGACCGGGATGCGGCCGCGCCGCCCGGCCCGGGCGACCAGGCGCAGCGTGCGGAGCACGGCGGGATGGAGCGGCTGATAGAGGTCGGACACGCGATCGTCGGTCCGGTCGACAGCGAGACAATACTGGATCAGATCGTTGGTGCCGATGCTGAAGAAGTCCGCTTCGCGCGCCAGCAGGTCGGCGGTCATCGCGGCTGACGGTACCTCGATCATCACCCCGATCTCGACCGGACCCGGTGTCTCGCCGCGCGCGCGCAGGGTGTCGGCGGCGCGGACGACCGCGGCTCGTCCCGCCCGCAGCTGCTCGATGCCGGACACGAACGGAAACATGATCCGCAAGGGCCCGTGGACCGCGGCCCGAAGCAGTGCCCGCAGCTGCACCTGGAACACGTCCTCGGCCACCAGGCTCAGACGGATTCCGCGGAGGCCCAGTGCCGCCCGTGCGCCGTCCACCGCCGGCACGCCACTCCGCGGCGCGGTCTCGCTGACATCGAAGGTGCGGATCGTCACCCGCCCGGGCGCGGTCAGCTCGATCAATCTGCGGTAGGCGTCGTACTGAGTCTCTTCGGTCAGTGCCGCGGTTCCCCCGCCGGCCAGCAGGAACTCCGATCGAAACAGCCCGATCCCGGCGGCGCCGCGCTCGAGCGCTTTCGACGCGTCCCCGGGATCCTCGAGGTTGGCCTCGAGCCGGATCTCGACGCCGTCCTCGGTGACCGCCGGCAAGTCGCGAAAGTGATCGAGCGATGCCTCGAACGCCAACCGGCTCCGCTGGCGTGCGGTGATCTGCGCCAATGTGTCGGCATCCGGCTCGACGAACACGTCGCCGGTCAGCCCGTCCACCGCAACCAGCGCTCCTGGTGCGATCAGGCCGCTCGCGTCGTGCAGACCGGCCACTGCCGGGATGTGGATCGAGCGAGCCAGGATCGCGGTGTGATACGTCCAGCTCCCGGCGTCGGTTACCAGCGCGGCCAGGCGCTGCCAATCGAGTTGCGCGATGACCGAGGGTGAGATCTCATCGGCAATCAGGACCAGCGGTCCTTCGAGTCCCTCGAAGGGATCCGCGGCGTCGCCGCCGGCGCGCAGGTTCATGCGCAGCCGCCCGACCACATCCGCGACATCCCCTTTGCGCTCGCGCAGGTAGCTGTCGCGCGCCTCGTCGAAGATCGCCGACATCTCATCGAGTGCGTGCTGCAATGCCGACGCGGCGTCGAGCCGCTCGTCGCGGATGATCGTCGACGCCCGGCCGATCAGCAGCGGGTCGTCGAGCATCAGAAGCTGGGCGTCGAAGATGTAGGCGTGGTCGGCGCCGCTGCTCCGGGCGATGCGCGTCTTGATGTGCTCGATCTGCGTCCGTGATCGACGCCGCGCCTCCTCGAGGCGCGCCAGTTCCCGCGACACTCGTGCCGCAGGAACGCGGAACTGCAGGTCCCGGGTCCGGCCCTTCAGGACGAGCGCCTTGCCGACGCCGACGCCGGGCGACACGCCGAGCCCGGTCAGGCGCACGGGACCTCGTCGAAACCGCGCGCGACGAGCGCGCTCAACGCCTCGGCGGCGGCTTCTTCATCGGCGCCCTCCACCGTCAGCGTGATCGTGCTGCCTTGCGCTGCACCGAGCAGCAGCAACCCCATGATGCTCTTGCCCTCCATCTCGCGGCCACGGCAGCTGACCCGGACCTGTGAGCTGAAACCGTTGGCGGCATGGACGAAGCGGGCCGCGGCCCGCGCGTGCAGCCCCAGGGCGTTGACCACCCGCAACGTCCGCACCGTCATCCCTTCTCGCCGCGCAGCAGATCCGACGTGACCCAGATAGCGTTGCGCCCGTGTTCGCGCATCTCGCGCGCGAGCGTCAGGAGATCCATGTCCCGCGGCGGCCGTGCCAGCTTGATCAACATCGGCAAGTTGACGCCGGTGATTACCTCGACGTGCGGATCGACGAAGGTGACGGCGAGGTTGGCCGGCGTTCCGCCGAACAGATCTGTCAGCACCAGCACGTTCGCCGGCTCGGTCTCCGTTCCGCCGGCGGATGCCCGGACCCGCTCGATTGCCTTGCCGATGTCCTCTTTCGCCTGATCCACATCGTCGTGCCAGCCCATCGACACGGCGGCCATGTGCGGCAGGTCGCCGCCGACGATCATCTCGGCGGAGTTCATCAGCTCCGCGGCGAGCTGGCCATGCGTGACGACGACGACGCCGAGCTTCATGCCTGTACCTGCCGGTCCGCGGTGCGGGACCGGCTCCGGATGAAAGCGAGTGCCATGTCTATGTCTCGAGGCCGATGTCGCGCGTGTTGAGGCTGCGTCCGACGGCGACCAGGATCTCGTCGCCGGATATGGACTCGTGCCCGTCGAGCTCCATCGTGACCCGGCCGTTGCGCTCCACGGCCGTCGCCCTCGCGCCCGTGATGATCCGGACGCCGC
>Ga0207697_10001905_pt1 | contig 11109 bp, 9 predicted proteins | sample KBSSwiS5withPhiX_FD_184293 | JGI IMG/M metagenome (GOLD analysis project Ga0207697, IMG submission 184293) | Switchgrass rhizosphere microbial communities from Kellogg Biological Station, Michigan, USA, with PhiX - S5 (SPAdes) (version 2) | ecosystem: Host-associated > Plants > Roots >... | reverse complement strand
CCAGCAGTTCGGCCTGTCGGCCAGGCCGAGATCAGCTCCGCCTGGGTTGAGTCGCCTCTCACCGAGTACAAGCTGCTGCGAGGTCCGGAAGTAATGGTGAAGGAAAGCCGTGCCCTTCCGCTGATTTCAATCGGGGTCTTCTTTCCCGGGGGGCGCCTCTTTGAAGGCCGCAACAACAATGGCATTACGGAACTGATGCTGCGCACATCAGCCAAGGGTGCGTTGAAGATGAGCAGTGCGCCGGCACCATCACCGTAGGGTCCGCTCGCAAGCAGCGTGCCATCCTCTGCGAGATCGCCCAGCCAGGCACGGTGCGCCGCGCGGGCTTCGTCGCGGAGGGCGCCGGACTCGGCGACGTATACATACTCAACAGCGAAAACAGTCATGAAGCTAGCCTATCCCGCCGCGTGGCGATGATCCGCCATCCATTCCAGCTCACCAACAGACCCTGCTGTCCGAGGCATGACGATTTCAGCCAAAGATATTGACGGGCTTGACGATGTCCGCGTAGATCAGCAGCGCGCCCATGGCCATCAGCAGCGCTGCCACCACATATGTGGCGGGAAGCATCTTTGCGATATCGAAAGCACCTGGATCCGGCTTTCCCCTCAGCCTGGCAACTTGGCGCCGCGCCCCCTCATACAGCGCACCTGCCACGTGGCCGCCGTCGAGAGGCAGCAGGGGTACAAGGTTGAAGATGGCCAGCGCGAAGTTCAGGCCGGCAAGCAGCCCTACCAAGGTTCCGATGCGTGCTTGGAGCGGTACCTCTTCCATCGCAGCAACTTCGCCGGCCACCCGACCGACGCCCACCACACTGATGGGCCCGTTCGGATCGCGGGGTTCCTCGCTGAAAGCGGCCTTCGCCACACCAACCACACGGGCAGGCAGGTTAAGGATTACTCCGGAAATCTGCTTGATATTCTCCCCCGCCATGGGAAGAACCGACGACGCCGGCTGGGGAACCAAGGCGCTCTGCGCGCCGATTCCCAGGAAGCCAACCTCCTGGTACTTCAGCACGCCTTTGGCGTCCTGCTCCTGGCGTCCATCGGCACCCACAACCGGCCGCGAGGACAAGACCGGAGTAACGGTGGTGGAAACTTCCGAGCCGTTGCGTTCTACTGTGATGGGTACCTCCCTGCCCGCCGAGGCCCGGATCCAGCCGGTGAGTTCATCCCAGCTGGTGACGGCTTTGCCGTCGAAAGTCTTGACGGTGTCGTTCGGCTGCAGGCCGGCGGCCGCCGCAGGTGTTGGCTTGCAGTCCACCGAATCCGGGTCCACCGTTTTGCCTGCAGCCACCTGGCATTTTGAGACGTCCGCGATGGTGGTGGTGGCCGTGGCAACGCCAAAACCCATGAGCAGGATGGCAAGGAGAACCAAACCGATCAGCATGTTCATGGCCGGGCCGCCGAGCATGATGATGATCTTCTTCCAGACCGGCAGCTTGTAAAAGACCCTGCCTTCGTCCCCGGGGCCTACTTCTTCATGCGCAACGGAACGGGCCTCGCTGGCAAGTGTCTGGAACATGCCCGTGCTGGAGGGACGTACCCCGCCATCTTCTTTGTTGGGCGGGTACATGCCGATCATGGCCACGTAGCCACCCAACGGAAGCGCCTTGAAGCCGTACTCCGTTTCACCCTTCTTCCTGGACCACAAGGTTGGCCCGAAGCCAATCATGTACTTGGTCACGCGCACCTTAAAGAGCTTCGCGGGGACCAGATGGCCAACCTCGTGCAAAGCGATGGATACCGCGACGCCAAGGGCGACGAAGACGACTCCGAGGATGAACAGAAGGACGGGACTCATGCTGACGGGACTGCTTCCATAGGGGTTTCTCTGTGGGTTTCTGAGCTATACGGCGCTGTTGGCTAAACGATCATGGGTGCGCGTGCGTGCCCAACTCTCAGCATCCAGCACGGACTCCACCGTAAGCTCCGAAGAACCTGAATGTTCGCTGAGGACGGACTCCACCGTGTCCACAATGTCCGTGAAGCGGATACGACCCGCGTGGAAAGCCTCCACAGCTTCCTCGTTGGCCGCGTTGAAGACGGCAGGGTAAGTGCTGCCCTGCTTCGCGGCCTCCTTGGCGAGCTCCACGGCCGGAAACGCAACCGAGTCCAGTGGTTCGAACGTCCAACTTGTGGCTTGGGTCCAGTCACATGGCTGGGCAGCCCTTGGAACCCTCCCGGGCCAGCCCAGCCCCAAGGCGATGGGAAGCCGCATGTCAGGCGGCGACGCCTGGGCAATGATGGACCCATCCACAAACTGGACCATCGAGTGGACCACCGACTGTGGATGGACCACGACGTCGATCCTGTCCAGGGGTACGTCGAACAGCAGATGTGCCTCGATCACTTCAAGGCCCTTGTTAACGAGGCTCGCCGAGTTGGTGGTGACCATGAGGCCCATATCCCAGGTGGGATGCGCCAGGGCCTCGGCCGGTGTGACATCGTGAAGCTGCTCACGGCTGCGGCCCCGGAAAGGTCCGCCGGACGCCGTGAGAATCAACTTCTCCACCTCCTGCTCAGTACCTGAACGCAGGCACTGGGCGATGGCCGAATGTTCGGAATCGACAGGCACAATCTGGCCGGGGCGGGCAGCTGCTTTCACCAGGGCACCACCGACAATCAGCGACTCTTTATTAGCGAGCGCCAAGGTGGCGCCGGATGCCAGCGCGGCCAGGGTTGGCGCCAGGCCAATGGAGCCGGTGATGCCGTTGAGAACGACGTCGCATTCCACTTCGGCAATGCGGGTGGACGCGTCCGGTCCAACGAAAATCTGCGGGGCGAAGTTGCGCAAGCCGCTTCGGGCCGCCGCGGCGTCAATCAGGTTCTGCAATGCTTCCGGATCGCCGTGGGCAATGCCAACGGCCTGCGCCCGCGTATGCACAGCTTGGTGGGCAAGCAGTTCCAGGTTCCCGCCGCCGGCGCTCAGTGCCACCACTTCGAAAAGGTGCGGGGCGCCGTCGACGACGTCAATCGCCTGTGTGCCGATGGAACCGGTGGACCCGAGGATGACGATCTTGCGCGGCTGCATTGCTTAAGTATCCCAGCAGCCGCAGAAGGGTGCGAACGTAGCATCCAGGTAAGTGGAAAACCCCGCTTGACCAGTTCTTTCCCGCGCGTAACGTGGAATTGTGGAGTGGCTGGCCTGGTTTGACGCGCAGGACTGGTTTGACGCGCGGGACTACGAATTCGCGCGGCAGGTATTGCAACGCGGTACTGCCGCCCTTTATCTGGTTGCGTTCCTCTCCACCATGAACCAGTTTCCGGCACTCCTTGGCGAGCACGGCCTGCTTCCCGTACCTTCGTTCCTTGAGATGGCCCGCCGCCTGGCTCGGCCCACTCTCTTCCAGTGGCGGTACTCCGATGCCCTGCTGCGGGCAGTCTGTTGGGTGGGAATTGCCGTGTCCGCCTTGCTGGTGTTGGGCTTGCCGCAGCTGGGACCACCGTGGCTGCCGATGCTGGCGTTCCTCACCCTCTGGTTCCTGTACATGTCGATCGTGAATGTGGGCCAGACGTTCTACGGCTTTGGCTGGGAGATCCTGTTGTTGGAGGCCGGTTTCACCGTAGCTTTCCTTGGCTCGGACCAGGTTCCGCCACCCACCACCATCCTGATCCTGGTTGCGTGGCTGGTGTTCCGGCTTGAGTTCGGCGCGGGAATGATCAAAATCAGGGGCGGCCGTGAGTGGCGCGACCTCACGGCGATGTTCTATCACCACGAGACGCAGCCGATGCCCGGACCGCTGAGCCGTCAGGCACATCTTCTCCCCCGCTCGTTGCACAAAGTGGAAGTGGTGGGAAACCACTTCGCGCAGTTGGTGGTTCCGTTCTTCCTGTTCGCGCCCCAACCGCTGGCCAGTATCGCGGCAGGAATCATCATCGTGACGCAGCTTTGGTTGGTGGGCAGCGGTAATTTTGCCTGGCTGAACTGGATGGCAATCGTTCTCGCCTTCGCTGCCGTGAGTGATCCGGTGGCGCATGCGGTTCTTCCCGTCATCCCGCTCCAGTGGCACACAGGTGCCGAAACTCCGGTGTGGTGGCTCGTCGTCGTACTTGCCGTGACGGTCCTGTTGCTGGTCCTTAGTTATCGCCCCCTTTTGAACCTCTTCTCGCGCCAGCAACTCATGAATGCGAGCTTCAATCGCTGGCGCCTGGTCAATGCCTATGGTGCGTTCGGCACGGTGACGAAGCAGCGGATCGAGATCGTCGTTGAAGGCACCATGGCAGAAGAGCCGGATGCAGCTGACGAGGAATGGCTGGAGTACGGCTTCAAAGGTAAACCCGGGGACGTGCGCCGCCTCCCGCGGCAGTGGGCGCCGTATCACCTCAGGCTTGATTGGCTCATGTGGTTCCTGCCGCTGCGGACCGTCCACGAGGGGTGGTTCTACGCCTTCCTGGAGAAGCTGTTGGAGGCAGACAAGCCCACTCTTGGGCTGCTTCGCCATGACCCGTTCGACGGCGAACGCCCCCGTTGGGTGCGTGCGCGCAGCTATCTTTACCGTTTCGCCAGCCGTGCGGAGTTCCGTGAGACGGGTGAGCGTTGGGTGCGGGTGTTACTGTATGACGCCATTCCGCCGGTCTCGCTTACACCTCGACGGCGGCGGCTCCTTTAGCGTTGTCTGATTTCGCCTCGGACGCGGGCTTGGCCTTCGACGCGGACTTGGTCGTGGACGCGGGCGGTGGCGCCGTGGACTCACGAACCACCAGATGCGTAGCCAGTTCCACCCGGCGGGAGTCGATATCCTCGCCACGGACCTGGCGCAGGATGAACCGCAGGGCCGAACGGCCCATCTCCTGAAGCGGCTGTGACACGGACGTCAGGGGTGGAACGGATTCTTCCGCTTGGTGTGTGCCGTCGAAACCGACGAGGCTCATGTCCTCCGGAATCCGGATGTTCTGCCTTCGCGCTTCTGCCAGGACACCGAGCGCGATGCTGTCGCTTCCAGCGAATATTGCCGTGGGCGGATCCTCAAGTGCCAGCAGGGCCTTCATGCCTCTTACACCGTTCTCGGGCCGGAACGCGCCGGAAGATACGTAGTCCTCGTCCACGGTGATGCCCTCTGCCATGAGTGCCGCCATATAGCCGTGGAGCCGTGCCTGGCTGCATTCTGCCGTGGCAGGACCGCCTATATAGGCGATCCTGCGATGTCCCAACTCGAGCAGGTGCGTCGCCGCGGCCTTGCCCCCGGCCCAGTTGCTGGCACCCACGCTGAAGACGTCTGCCGGCGGCGGATTGAGGGGGTCAACCACCACGATGGGGATCCGGCGGCGTTGGAAGGCTTCCAACTGTGCGGACCCAAAGGCGGAAGTGACCACGATCATTCCGCTGCGGCCTTCGTCGATGATGCGCTGGGCCCGCTCTTCGGGGCCCAACGGCGACGCTGTTTGCCTGCTGGTCACCGAGAGGATGACCTCCATGTCCGAGACCGCCGCGTGCTCCATGACACCGTTGAGGACTTCCACGGAGTAGGCCGAGTTCAGGGAGTCGAAAACCACCTCAACTGACTGCTGGGGCGGAGGACTCTTGCGTTGCAGGGGCGACTTGTATCCGGTTCGCTGCAAGGCCGCCAGAACGCGCGCCCGGGTTTCCTCGGCCACGTCCTCCCTGCCATTCACCACTTTGGAAACCGTGGGCGCTGAAACCCCCACTTCTTTCGCTACGGCAGCCAGTGTGAGCTTGAGCGGACGTTGCTCGCGTTCCATGAATCCCCCTGCTTTCGAAATATTTCGGCTTGCTTCGAGTATGCGGGAAGCCGATGGAAAGCTCAAGAGAGCTGCAACATCGGGCCAATCAGAGCCAAAGTAAGCCTTGACGTGTGATGAATTGCACTTTAGTTTAGACCGTGACCTAAACAGCACTCGCGAAATATTTCGATATTTTTCGGGCAATGGTCACTCCTTTTGGGAGATGGGCACCGCAACGTGCCCAACGAGGCGACTACACATGGAGAAGCAATGAAGCAGTTCCAATCATCACGGCGTTCTTTTCTGGCTCTAGCGGCAGTTACGCCATTCGCAGTCATGGCAACCAGCGCCTGCGGTACGTCCGGACCGGGCAGCGCAAGCGGAGGAGGCGCCAGCATGTGGTTCCTCTCCGGTGAGCCGAACCAGACCACCATCCAGAAAGCCGTCGATGCTTTTGGCTCATCGAATCCCGATAACAAGATCGCTGTGACGTACTTCCAGAACGATGCTTACAAAACGAAGATCAAAACCGCGATCGGCGCCGGCCAGGCACCCACGATTGTTTATGGGTGGGGTGGCGGGACGTTGAAGACGTACGCCGAGGCCAAGCAGGTGGAGGATCTGACCAGCTGGTTCGAGGCCAACCCGGATCTGAAAAACAAGTTCTTCCCCGCTTCTTTCGGTGCAGCCACCGTCAACGGCAAGATCTACGCCCTCCCCAACCAGTACGTGGCCCCTGTTGTCCTGTTCTACAACAAAGAGCTCTTTGAAAAGGCCGGGGTGCAGCCACCCAAGACCTGGGACGACGTCATGTCGCTGGTAAAGACCTTCAACGACATGGGCGTAGCCCCGTTCTCCTTGGGCGGTCAATCCCGCTGGACATCCATGATGTGGCTGGAATACCTGCTGGACCGCATCGGAGGGGCCGAGGTGTTCACTTCGATTTTCGAAGGCAAACCCAATGCCTGGATGGATCCGGCCGTGATCGAAACAGGTACCAAGATCCAGGAACTGGTGTCCGCCGATGGCTTCATCAAGGGCTTCTCCTCCATTACGGCAGATTCGAAAGCGGATCAGGCGCTGCTGTTCACGGGCAAAGCAGCAATGTTGCTTCAAGGTTCGTGGACGTACGGACCCATGAAGAAGGAAGGCCAGAACTTCGTCCAGGACGGAAAACTGGGCTTCGTCACCTTCCCGACGATCCCGGGAGGCAAGGGAGATCCGAAGAATGGCGTAGGCAACCCCGCCCAGTACATGTCGATTTCGGCCAAGGCCACCGACAAGGAAAAGGAAACGGCTAAGAAGTTCTTCAAGGAGGGCATCATGACGGATACGGTCATCGATGCCTACATCAACTCCGGCTCGGTCCCGATCGTCAACGGAATTGAAGACAAGCTCGCAACGTCCCCGGACAAGGACTTCCTGAACTTCGTCTACGATCTGGCCAAAAATGCCCCGAACTTCCAGCAGTCATGGGATCAAGCCCTGAGCCCGACTGCGGCCGAGGCCCTGCTTAACAACATCGACCAGCTCTTCCTCAAGTCGATCACGCCACAGCAGTTCGCCGAGAACATGAATGCCACCCTGGGCAAATGAGCTCAACAACCACTCAAAGGGCTGCCACTGCATCGCGGAAAATCGAGCAGAGCGGGCAGCAAAAATCTGCACTTGCGTGGCTGACGGTGCCGGCTTTGATCTTCTTCGTGGTGTTCGCACTTGCGCCACTGGTAGGTGTCCTGGTTCTGAGCTTCGCCAACTGGGACGGCATCGGCGCCATCGGAGCAGCCGGCCTGGAGAACTGGTCCTCAGTTCTCAGCGACCCCGGACTGTACAACGCACTGGGCCTGACTTTCCTGATCATGATCGTCTCCTGGCTGGTTCAGACACCCATCAGCCTTCTCCTGGGAGTCTTCACCGCCGGCACACAGCGTTACAGGGCCGCCTTGGCGGTGTTGTACTTCTTGCCGCTTCTCCTCTCCTCCGCGGCAGTTGCTATTGCTTACAAAGCATTGTTGGACCCTAACTTTGGGCTGGCCATGGGGCTGGGTTTGCCCTTCCTTGCCCAAGACTGGCTGGGCGTCCCACAGTTGGCATTGGGCCTGGTCATCTTTGTGATCGCCTGGCAGTTCGTGCCCTTCCATACGCTCATCTACCAAGGTGGTGTCCGGCAAATCCCCAAGTCCCTGTATGAGGCAGCACAGATCGATGGTGCGGGAATCATTAAGCAGTTCTTCCACATCACGCTTCCGCAGCTGAAATACACCATCATCACGTCGTCCACCCTGATGGTGGTCGGATCGCTGACGTACTTCGACCTCATCTTTGTCCTGACCGGTGGCGGCCCGGGTAATTCCACCCGCATCCTGGCGCTTGACATGTACTTGCGCGGCTTCCGGGCCAACCTGATGGGCCCGGCAAGTGTCATCGCGGTCATCCTCGTCGTCATCGGCCTTGTCCTTGCCTTGTTCCTCCAGCGCCTTGGAGGCAAGGACAAGCAGGGCAGCCAATTGGAAGGTTTGTAAGGTGAGCACTGTCCTTCACAGCGATTCGAAAATCGCTCCAGCCACTCCCCCGGGCCATTCCATCAAGGCCAAGCAGAGCCTTGGTTCACGGGTCAGGCGGCTGAACATTCCCGGAGGCCTTGGCGGTTGGATATGGCTGGCCATCATCATTGTGCCGATCTACTACATCGTCATCACCAGCTTGAAGACGTCCGAAGGGTACTTTGGGCAGAATCCGTTGGCCCTCCCGGCGGCTCCTACGTTGGAGAACTACCAACTGGTTCTCGAGGCCAACTTCACCACGTACTTCATGAACAGCGTGATGGTCACACTTGGCTCCGTGGTCCCCACGGTGTTGATCTCCTTCATGGCCGCCTTCGCGATCGTTCGTGGTCGCGGCCGATACCTGAAGTTTGTTAACGGCATGTTCCTCATGGGCTTGGCGATTCCGCTCCAGGCAACCATCATTCCGATCTACCTGATGATCATCCGGCTGAACCTGTATGACAGCCTCCTTGCTATCATGCTTCCCTCCATAGCGTTCGCCATTCCGTTGACGGTTCTGATCCTGTCCAACTTCATCCGCGATGTGCCGAACGAATTGTTCGAGTCAATGCGCCTGGATGGCTGCAGTGATTGGCAAACGATGTGGAGGTTGGCGCTGCCCTTGACCCGTCCGGCGATTGTAACCGTGGCAATTTACAACGGCTTGCATGTCTGGAACGGATTCCTGCTGCCCCTGGTACTCACCCAAAGCCCCGGACTCCGCGTCCTCCCGTTGGGATTGTGGACTTTCCAGGGCGAGTTCAGCGTCAACATCCCCGCCGTGCTTGCCTCCGTTGTCCTGAGCACCCTGCCAATCCTGGTGATTTACGTCCTCGGACGCCGTCAGCTGGTCAGCGGCCTTACGGCAGGCTTCAGCAAGTAGAAAGGACCTTCACATGTCAGAACCCAAACGCCTCCGCGTGGGCATGGTGGGCTATGCCTTCATGGGCGCTGCCCACTCGCATGCCTGGCGGACAGCCCCGCGATTCTTCGACCTCCCCCTGATACCTGAACTGACTGCCGTCGCCGGCCGCAACCCGGACGGCGTGCGTGCAGCCGCCGCCAAGTACGGTTGGGATTCCGTTGAAACCGACTGGCGCCGCCTGATCGAGCGCGATGACATTGACCTCATCGATATCTGCACCCCCGGAAACACGCACGCCGAGATCGCCATCGCGGCCTTGGAAGCGGGCAAACGCGTGCTCTGCGAAAAGCCACTGGCCAATTCAGTAGAAGAGGCGGAGAAAATGACAGTGGTTGCCCAGGCGGCAGCCGAGCGCGGCGTACTGTCCATGTGCGGCTTCAGTTACCGCCGCACTCCGGCTTTGGCTTTGGCCAAACGGATGGTGGAGGAAGGGCGCCTGGGCAACATCCGCCATGTCCGGGCGCAATACCTGCAGGACTGGCTCAGTGACGCGGATGCGCCGCTCACGTGGCGCCTGGACAAGTCCAAGTCCGGCTCCGGTTCCTTGGGCGATATCGGCGCCCACAGCATTGACGCCGCGCAGTGGATTACGGGCTCCACAATCACCGGCGTCTCGGCGCTGCTGGAAACCTTCGTGAAGGAACGGCCGGTCGGCGGGGACTTTGTGGGCCTTGGCGGGCACGGTGGCATGGATGGTCCGCGCGGCCCGGTCACCGTGGATGACGCAGCGATCTTCACCGCCCGTTTCAACGGCAACGGGGACGGCGGCCCGATCGGGATCTTCGAGGCCACGCGGTTCGCCCTGGGACGCAAGAACGCCATGCGCCTGGAACTCAACGGGACGCTGGGTTCCCTTGCCTTCGACTTCGAAGACATGAACGTGCTGTCCTTCTACGATGCCGCCTCCGGGCCGGACGCGGGCTTCCGCCGGATCATCGTCACCGAGCCCTCTCACCCATACGTCGGAAACTGGTGGCCCACCGGGCACGGCCTGGGCTATGAGCACGGCTTCACCCACCAGGTGGTGGACCTCGTGGCTGCGATCGCGCACGGACAGCAGCCCGCGCCGTCGTTCTCTGACGCGCTGCAGGTGCAGAAGGTGCTGGCTGCGGTGGAGGCCAGCGCGGCCGCGGACAGCCGCTGGCAGAACGTGTGACCGCGCGCGGACGGGGCCGGGCCGCAGGAAAGCAAAGCTGCGGTTCAGCCCCGTTTCGCGAGCCTGAACTCGAGGTTGGCGCGCACGGCCGGCCATTCGTGTTCCAGGATCGAGAACACCACGGTATCCCGCAGCACCCCGTCCGCAGTGCGTGAGTGGTTCCGCAGCACGCCGTCCTGCTTGGCCCCGAGCCGGGCAATCGCTTCCCGCGACTGATGGTTCAGCCAGTGCGTACGGAATTCGACCGCCGGGCAGCCCAGGGTTTCGAATGCATGGCGCAGGAGCAGCAGCTTGGACTCGGCGTTGCTGCCGCTTCCCTGGGCAGAGGCTGCGTTCCAGGTGGAGCCGATTTCGAGGCGCGGGGTGGCGAGGTCGATGTTCATGTACGTGGTCATGCCGATCAGGCGGCCGCTGCCGTTGAGCCGGGTGGCGAAGGGCAGCATGGAACCGCTCTCCTGCAGGGCCAGTCGGCGCTCGATCTCGGCGGCCATGCCGTCTGGTGTAGGCACCGAGGTGTACCAGAGCTTCCACAGCTCGCCGTCCCCGGCGGCCTCCACCAGGCCGTCGTGGTGTTCGGGGCGCAGCGGCTCCAGGGTTACCAGCCGGCCGCTGAGGGTCACGGGCGCAATCGTCGTCACGGCTTCAGCCTAGCGTGGCGCGGAGCGGGGGCTCCGCGCGTACAGACGAGTACCGGCTACTCGTGACCGGCGGCCAGCGCGCGGGCATGGAAGGCCTGGGCGGCGCCGGCGTCGTCGACGAGCGCGCGCTCGGCGAGATAGCGGCCACCGGTCACCCGGC
>Ga0207697_10001900_pt1 | contig 11135 bp, 10 predicted proteins | sample KBSSwiS5withPhiX_FD_184293 | JGI IMG/M metagenome (GOLD analysis project Ga0207697, IMG submission 184293) | Switchgrass rhizosphere microbial communities from Kellogg Biological Station, Michigan, USA, with PhiX - S5 (SPAdes) (version 2) | ecosystem: Host-associated > Plants > Roots >... | reverse complement strand
GTACTTGATGTCCCGAGCCTGCTTGGTAGCTTTTGCCTTTTGACGGCCGCGCCCCATGGCGTGACCCCCTTTTGTACTTGGACCGGAGGTGGTCACCTTGGCTATCGGTGAGGCCCCGGAATGTTTGGTCAATTTGTCGTATGTCTAGATTACATGCTTTCGGGGGTGCCTGCGCGCCACCCTGGACCTGCGTCGGGTGCAACTGCAGCCCAAACCGCTCCCCACCACCTCCAATACACCAAAAAATTGGGTAGAGTCTGCCTCAATGCGGCTCCAGAGCAGGAAGGCAGACTCCGGGATATGAGCGAGGACAACACCCCACCACGTGATGATTCACCGCGCGACAAAGGCGAGGCCGAGGTGCCAGCTGCGCCCAAGGTACCGCCCACGCCGCCGCAGGCTCCCGGAGCCCAGCCACCGCGCGCCCCCGGAGAGCAGCCGAAGCAACCTTCGGGAACACAGCCCGAAGCTTCAGGCCTGCAGCCCGATCCTGCGCCGGATCTTGACCCGGACTTCGTACCTAATCCCAGCGACCAGCCTGATCCTGCGCTGCCCGCTGACTCAGGCCAACCAGAGCACTCGGGCCAGCGAGAATACCCTGGCCAGCCACAGTATCCGGCCCAGCCAGGTGATCCCAGTCAGCAGCCCCAACCCGCCCCGCACGGGGACCCTGTGAAACGTCAGCGGCTTGTCATCGGCGGAATTGTGGTGGGCGTCCTGGTGCTCATCGGCGTCGTGATCTGGGTGCTGTTGAACCTGCTGGGCACGCGGCCGCAGGCTGTGGTTACTACTCCGAGCCCCACGGTTAGCCTTGGCCCACTTCCGCGGGATACCGAAGCCAAGGATTTCCAGGTAGGCGATTGCTTTGCCGACTTCGATCCCAATGCTCCCAAGGCTCGGGCCGTGCCCTGTGACACGGAGCATTCAGCCCAACTGGGCGCCGTCCACATATACCCAGCGGATGATTCCTTCCCCGGCACCAACGCGCTGAAGGACAAGGGCCGTGAAGTCTGCGGCGCAGTAAAGCTGAATCACGAGGCGGCCGATAAGTACGTGCTTCTTCAGCAGAATGTCTACCCGAGCACCACCAGTTGGGACCGGGGCGACCGCCGCGTTGATTGCTTCATCGTCGTGGATTCGGGCAACACCATCAAGGAAGACCTCCTCAATAAGTAACCCGCCTGACTACTTCTTCCGAACCAGTAGCCCCGTGCCCACGGACGGGCCGCCGTCGGGACCTGTCAGCGACTCAAATCCCTCGATGGTGAGTTCGTCAACATCGGCCGCAGTATCCACCAAGACGGTATCGCCGTCGGTGATCTCGCCGGCAAGGATCTCCTTGGCCAGGCGGTCTCCGATCTCGCGCTGGACGAGGCGTCGCAGTGGTCGCGCGCCGTACGCGGAGTCATAGCCGGACATCGCGAGCCAGGCGCGGGCTCCGTCGGTCACTTCCAGGGTCAAGCGGCGGTCCCGCAGACGCTTGGTGAGTTCGGCAACGTGGAGCTCCACGATCCGGGCAAGCTCCTCCACGGACAGGGGGTCGAACAGAACGATCTCGTCCAAACGGTTCAGGAACTCCGGCTTGAACGAGGCCTGAACCACCGCCATGACGGCATCACGCTTGGCTTTGGCATCCAGCGACGGGTCCACAAGGAACTGGCTGCCGGAGTTGGACGTCAGTACCAGGATCGTATTGCGGAAGTCCACCGTCCGTCCTTGACCGTCTGTGAGGCGGCCATCATCCAGAACCTGCAGGAGGATGTCGAACACCTCTGGGTGGGCCTTTTCCACCTCGTCCAGCAGCACAACAGAGTAAGGGCGACGACGGACGGCTTCTGTCAGCTGACCGCCTTCTTCGTAGCCGACGTATCCCGGAGGGGCGCCGACCAAACGTGCTACAGAGTGCTTCTCGCCGTACTCGGACATGTCGATCCGAATCATGGCGCGTTCGTCGTCAAAGAGGAAGTCGGCCAGGGCCTTTGCCAGCTCGGTCTTGCCGACGCCAGTGGGGCCAAGGAAGAGGAACGAGCCCGTGGGACGGTTGGGGTCGCTAATGCCCGCCCGCGCACGGCGGACGGCGTCCGAAACTGCCTGCACGGCCTTGGTTTGGCCGATCAGGCGCTTGCCGAGTTCTTCCTCCATGTGCAGCAGCTTTTGGGATTCACCCTGCAGCATGCGCCCAGCCGGGATGCCCGTCCACGCGGAAATGACCTCGGCAATGTCGTCTGCTGTCACATCCTCTGCGACCATGAGTTCGGGCTTTGCGTCGCCCCGGGCAGACTCCTCCTCGGCAGCCGCATTGAGCTCACGTTCGAGGGCAGGCAGCTCGCCATAAAGTATCCGCGATGCCGACTCGAGGTCGCCTTCGCGCTGGTACTTTTCGGCGGCTGACCGCAGTTCGTCGATCTTCGCTTTAAGGTCACCCACCCGGTTGAGTCCGGCCTTCTCGGCTTCCCAACGGGCGTTAAGGGCCCGGAGTGCTTCCTTCTTGTCCGCCATGTCAGCGCGAAGCGCAGCCAGACGCTCGACCGATGCAGGATCGGTTTCGCCCTGAAGCGCCAGTTCTTCCATGGTCAGGCGGTCGACGGAACGGCGAAGCTGATCGATCTCCTCCGGCGCTGAGTCAATCTCCATCCGAAGCCGTGACGCGGCCTCATCCACGAGGTCGATCGCTTTGTCAGGAAGCTGACGGCCAGAAATGTAGCGGTTGGACAGCGTTGCTGCTGCCACCAAGGCGGAGTCGGCAATTGCCACCTTGTGGTGGGCCTCGTACCGTTCCTTGAGTCCGCGCAGAATGCCAATGGTGTCCTCTACGCTTGGCTCGCCCACGTAGACCTGCTGGAAGCGACGTTCCAAGGCAGGGTCCTTCTCGATGTTTTCGCGGTACTCATCCAACGTGGTGGCACCAATGAGGCGCAGCTCGCCGCGGGCCAGCATCGGCTTGAGCATGTTGCCCGCATCCATGGCACTCTCACCCGTGGCGCCGGCGCCTACAACAGTGTGGATTTCATCGATGAACGTGACGATCTGGCCGTTGGAGTTCTTGATCTCCTCCAGAACTGCCTTAAGCCGTTCCTCGAATTCGCCGCGATATTTGGCACCGGCCACCATGGAGGCCATGTCCAAGGCGATGAGGGTCTTGCCGCGGAGGCTCTCCGGGACGTCGCCGGCAACCATGCGTTGCGCGAGGCCCTCGACGACGGCAGTCTTACCAACGCCAGGCTCACCAATCAGCACGGGGTTGTTCTTGGTTCGCCGACTCAGGACCTGAACCACGCGACGGATCTCGCTGTCCCGGCCAATGACCGGATCCAGCTTTCCTGAGCGTGCAATAGCAGTGAGGTCCGTGCCGAACTTCTCCAGGGCCTGGAATGTATTTTCAGGATCCGGCGAGTTGACCTTTCGATCACCCCGGACACCCGGCAGGGCGGCAAGCAGCGCTTCGTGGGAGGCACCGGCGTCGCGCAATAACTTTCCGACCGAGTCACTGCCGGCCGAAAGCCCCAACAGCAGGTGCTCCGTGGAGACAAAGGAGTCGCCGAGTTTGTCGGCCTCGTTCTGGGCAGCCTGGATGGCCTGCATGGACTGCCGGGAGAGCTGGGCCTGCTGGACCGAGCTGCCCGAAGAGGACGGCAGGGACTTGATAGCCGAACTGGCCTGAACGCTCACGGCATCCGGATCAGCACCCGTGGCGCGCAGGAGAGCAACAGCGACACCCTCACGCTGGTCCATGAGGGCCTTCAGCAGGTGCGCTGGCTCCAACTGTGGGTTACCCGCTGTGGAGGCATTCATGGCGGCCGCAGAAAGGGCCTCCTGGCTTTTGGTGGTGAATTTGACGTCCAAAGAGAGCTCCCTTTCTGGAGTAAGACCAATACTTTCAAAGTTGAGTCTACTACGCTCAACTTTGCTTTGTGGCCCATGTGTTCCATGTTTGCCGACAGCGAAACACCTGTCCAGAAGAAACCATGGCTATGTGAATAACAGGGGTCTACGATCAGGCAGTGACAGGGTGGAACCACCGCCAAATGCCCGCAACAAAGGACCGATATGACTAAATTTGTGGCGCTTTACACCGCTCCCCAGTCCGCCGAATCCGCAATGGAAGAAGCCTCCCCCGAGTCAGCAGCCGAAGGCATGAAGGTCTGGATGGACTGGGCCAACAAGGCCGGCGACGGGATCATCGATCTTGGCACGCCACTGGGCGGAGGTAAGGAAGTGGCAAACTCAGGTGTCTCCGACACCAACACAGGCGTATCGGGGTACACCATCCTCCAGGCCGAAAACATGGACGCAGCCCTTGCACTCCTGGAGGGCCATCCGCACCTGATGATGCCTGGTGCCAGCATCCAGATCTACGAAGCCCTGGACATTCCCGGCATGTAACCGCTCGGCCAAGCGGGGTGGGCCTCACGCGGGGTAGATGGATACGAGGGCCGACTTCACGACGAACCGCACATCCATGCCCGGCGCGAGGCCGAGATCCGCCGAGGCCGCAGGAGTGATGTCGGCGGATAAGGTGCCGCGCTCTCCCGCACCCGGCCCGCCCGCCCTGACCCGGATCTGATCGCCGTGCGGCTCCAAATCCCTGATGGTGACGGGAAACGAGTTGCGCGGGCTTCCATGCACGTCGCCAAGGAAAACGGAAACGGCCGACGGCGGAAAGGCTGCCACGCCTGCCTGGCCGGGCGCAGGTGACCACTCGGGATCGTGGTGTCCGGCGAAAAGCCCGCCATCCGGCGTCGTAATTCCCTCCGCGGTGATGGTTCCGGCAACGAGGTTGAGTCCTGCAAGTCCGGCCGCGAAGTGGCTTCGGGGGCGTTCCAGGACCTGGCGCGTCGGGCCCTCCTCCGCGATGCGTCCGTTCTCTACGACAATGACGCGATCGGCGAGCATGTAGGCGTCCAGGACGTCGTGCGTCACGATGATGGCTTTGCGTCCGGCCAGGACCCGTTTGAGGACGCGGCGCAGCAATGGTGCGGCATGGATATCGAGGGCGGACATGGGCTCGTCCAGGAGGAGTAGTTCAGGCTCGGCAGCAAGGGCCCGTGCCACGGCAACGCGTTGGGCCTGGCCGCCGGACAACTGCGCGGGTTTGCGGAATTCGAGGTGAAGAGCGTCCACTTCGGTCAGCCAATGGCGGGCGCTTTCGCGGGCAGCGGCTTTCGACGCGCCCGTACTGCGGGGTCCGAACGCCACATTGTCCAGTACGTTCAGGTGCGGAAACAGCAGCGCCTCCTGAGCGAGCAGTGCGGTGCCGCGAAGGTGCGGTGCGCTCCACTGGTGAGTGCCGCCGTCGAGGTTAAAAAGCTGCCGGTCCCCGATCCGGGCCAAACCGGAATCCGGCCTTAGCAGCCCGGAAATCACACCCAGCAACGTTGACTTGCCCGCACCGTTTGGACCGAGGATGGCCACCGTTTCGCCCTCCCCGAGGACGAGGGACATCTCGAAGCCTCTCGCCTTAAGAGTTGCCTGCAACTCGAAACTCAAGGCTGTACCTCCACAGAGACGCGGCGACCATAACTCAGCCCAACAACCGCCACGGCCACCGCCACCAGCACCAACGAGAGCGCGACGGCGGCGTCGGCGTCGGTCTCGCGCTGCAGGTAGATTTCCAGCGGCAAGGTCCGGGTCACGCCCTGCAAGCTGCCAGCGAACGTCAAAGTGGCACCGAACTCGCCGAGGCTTCGGGCAAAGGACAGCACGGCGCCCGACGCGAGCCCGGGCAGGACCAGCGGAACGGTAACGCGGCGCAGAACCGTGGTCGGCCGGGCGCCGAGGGTAGCCGCCACGGCCTCATACTTGCTACCGGCAGTGCGCAAAGCGCCTTCCAGACTGACCACAAGGAATGGCAGGGCAACGAACGTCTGGGCCAGCACTACGGCTGTAGTGGAAAACGCGATCTGGATTCCGGCCACTTCAAGCGATTTCCCCAACAGCCCTTGCCGCCCGAACGTGTACAGCAGGGCGATACCTCCGACGACGGGCGGCAACACCAGCGGCAACAGCACGAACGATCGCAGCAGCCTCTGCGCGGGAAACTCCCCCCGGGCCAGGACGAGGGCCAACGGCACACCAAGCACGATGCACAACAGGGTGCTTGCTGCTGACGTTCTCAGGCTGAGGCCCAACGCATCGAGGGAGGACTCAGAAGTGATGAGAGGAAGGAACTGGGACCAGTTCACGCGCACCAGCATCGCGAGCAGGGGAAGTACCACCAACAATCCGCCCACAGTGGCGATCACATAGATCCACCGCGGGATACCGTGGTAGCCGGAGGCGCGGGTACGATTCATGGCCGGTCCTACGAAGGGCCGAAGCCAGCGTCGCTGAGGACCTTCTGGCCTTCGCTGCCGGTGACCATGGCAATGAAGGCGCGGGCGAGTTCCTTGTTCTTGCTGGTGCCCACTGTGGCAACCGGGTACGTATTGACGGCTTTGCCGGACTCCGGGAACGGGATGCCCTTGACCTTGCTCCCGGCACTCTTGATGTCCGTGACATAAACCAGTCCGGCGTCGGCCTCCTGCGAGACCACCTTGCCGAGCACGTCGCTGACTGACGACTCTTCGCTGACCGGGCTCAAGGTTGTCCCCGAGGCCTTCTCGATGGTCTCCGTGGCCGCACCGCAAGGAACCTGGCTGGCGCACACCACAACTTTGACGCCTGGCTTGGACAGATCCGCGAAGGACGAGATCGACGCCGGGTTGCTGGGCGGGACGGCGATCTCCAGTACGTTCGTGGCAAAGTTTTTGGCAGTTCCGACAACGAGCTTCGCGTCAGCCAGTTTCGCCATGTTCTTGTTGTCCGCGGAGGCAAACACATCCGCGGGGGCACCCTGGGTAATCTGCGTTGCCAAGTCTGCGGAACCGGCGAAGCTGAGGTTCACTTTGGTGCCGGGGTTTTTGGATTCGAAGTCCTGGGCCAGTTGGGTGAACGTTGCTTTGAGGGACGCCGCAGCGAAGATTGTGATCGTGCCACTCGGCTGATTCCCGGTTGCAGCTGGGCCTGGGGTGTTGGAAGCACAGCCCGCCATGCCGGCCGCCAGAGCTGCCGCAACCAAGAGCGCGGTGACGTTGGTGCGGATGTTCGTCATACGATGCTCTTTCCGTGCGGCGTTTCGATGATGACGGTAGTGGCCTTCACTACCGCTGTAGCCACTGACCCGAGTTCCAAGCCCAACTCGCGCACGGCTTCGCTGCTCATCAGCGACACCACACGGAACGGCCCACATTGGAGCTCCACCTGTGCCATGACCTTGTCCGCGGTAATGCCTGTGACCAGCCCGACGAAGCGGTTCCGGGCCGAACTGCCTGTGCGGGCGGGATCGTCCGGAAGGTGGGACTGATCGCGGGCAACCTTGGCGAGTTCCAGCCCGTCCACGGCGAGTCGTCCTGCTGCGTCCTTCCGGGCAGTGAGGGTTCCATTCTCGGTCCAACGCCTCACAGTGTCGTCGCTTACACCAAGGAAGCGGGCTGCTTCAGAAATCCGTATTTGCGGCATCTTTTGATTCTAGATCCGTATATGCGGTTCGCGCAGTTTGATTCGTTCGCAAACGAAAAATAACAATTTTCAGTGTGGCAGGCCGCAGCGCCGAATAGCCTGCCTGGTGCGCCTCTTTCCGTCCGAGGCAACCGCAAGCGCCGGTGCGCCGCGCCCGTAGAGGTGCGGGCCGCCGTCGTCCGCTCCGAGAAGCAGCCGAAAGGGATCCGTAAGCAATACCCATGGCTCCTTGGCAGGCGCAGCCGTACCCTGATCTAGGGAGAGAGTCTCGACGCGGAGGAGCGTCCCATGGAATGGATTCGTCCGGATAACCAGGACTATGAGCAAGCCCGAAAAGTCTTCAATGCGATGATCGACCGTCGCCCGGCCGTGATCGCCAAATGTTCAAATCCCGACGAAGTGGCTGAGGCCCTCAAGTACGCCCGCATCCACAACCTGGACGTTGCGGTGCGTTCGGGTGGGCACTCAGTGGCGGGCATGTCCACCAACGACGGTGGACTGGTGGTTGACGTCCGTCCCATGAAATCCATCAGCGTGAACCCTGAAATGAAGACTGTCAAAGCCGGGGCAGGGCTCACCTGGGGCGAATTCGACCGAGCCACCCAGCAACATGGTTTGGCTGTCACAGGCGGCCGTGCCTCCACCACGGGCGTCTCCGGTTTCACCTTGGGCGGCGGCTCGGGCTGGCTGGAACGGGCCCACGGCTTCGCTTGCGACAACCTGCTCTCAGTGGACCTGGTCACCGCGTCCGGCGAACAGGTGACGGCGAGCCCTGGCGAAAACCCGGAATTGTTCTGGGCCCTGCACGGGGGTGGTGGCAACTTCGGTGTGGCCACCTCCTTCACTTTTCAACTCCACGATCTTGGACCTACGGTCATGGCCGGTCTCATGTTGTTCCCGGGCGAAGCGGCCACGGACGTGTCGCGGGCTTTCCGCGGGCTTGCCCTTGAGGCTCCAGACACCGTGGGCACGGCACTTGTGTACCTGACTGCTCCGCCGGAGGAGTTCGTCCCGAAGGACATGGTTGGCAAACTCGCTATCGGGATGGCCTATTTGTATGCAGGCGACGTGGAAGCCGGCGAGGAGCATGCCAAACCATTCAAGGAACTCGGCCCCTCTGTGGACCTGGTTGCGCCCATGGAATACGCCGACTTCCAGTGCATGATCGATGACCCTCCGGACCACTACAACTATTGGAGCGCCGACTATCACAACGAACTCAACGACGACGCACTGGACCTACTGGTTGAGTCGGCGCACAGGCTTCCCGGGGTTCATTCGCAGCAGTTGATAGCTCGTTGGGGCGGAGCCGTGGGAGGGCCTGCCGCTGCGAACACACCATTGCAGCACCGTGGCGCGGCCTGGGTCAGCCATCCCTTCGGCTTGTCCGAGACTCGAGAGGGCGGGCAGGAGGCCAAGGCCTGGGTGAAGCAGTTCCGAAAGGACATTGCCCCGCACACCACCGGCGGAGTCTGGCTGAACTTCATTGGTGACGAAGGCCAAGACCGCATCATGGCAGCATACGGAGAGCAGAACTACAGGCGCCTGTCCTTGGTCAAGCGCGAGTTCGATCCCGATAACGTGTTCAGGGGCAACCAGAACATCTTGCCGGCCGAGCACTGAGATTCCTTATGCTCCTTCCCAGTTGCTGCGAACCACGCAGGCAGTGAAGCCTGTGTTTCCGGGGCGGACGCTCGGCGGTAGCCGCTCCGATGACCGGTAACTGGGAAGGATCGTTTGGCTTACACTTTGGCAATGGCCGTATATGTCGATCCGCCCCTGTGGCCCGCCCACGGCACCGTGTTTTCACATCTGGTATCGGACAAGTCCTTGGACGAGCTTCACGCTTTCGCCGCGGCGGCCGGAGTCCCCGAAAGGGCGTTCGACGGCGACCACTACGACGTTCCTGAACGCCGCTACAACGATCTCGTCGCGGCGGGTGCCATTCCCGTGGAGGCAAGGGTGCTGGTGCGGAAACTCATCGCGAGCGGCCTTCGCATTCCAGCGCGTGAACGCAGCAAAGCCCTCACCGTCCCGTTGATGGAGCGCTGGAACAGCACCTACCCCGGGCACGAGGAACTCGGCTTGGAACTCCTGGAAAGGTGGGGGGACGACAGCCGTAAGTACCACAGTCGGACCCACTTGCTCGCCGTCCTCGAAGCCCTGGACATTTTGACGGAGCCCGCCCTCCCCGCCCGCACAGTCACACTGGCCGCCTGGTTCCACGACGCCGTCTATGAAGGTGTCGCAGGGCAGGACGAGGAAGAGTCCGCGCTCCTTGCGGAGGACCGATTGACTGCTGCGCGGCTTGCCCCGGACGACGTCGCCGAGGTCGCCCGACTGGTCCGGCTCACAGCCGAACACAATCCCAAACCCGGCGACCATGCCGGAGCCCTCCTCTGCGACGCCGATCTCTCAGTACTCGGAGGCGACGAACAGTCCTACGCTCGCTACCTGGGCGCCGTCCGGGAAGACTACGCCCACGTCAGCGACGACGACTTCGCCAAGGGGCGTGCCGCCGTCGTGCGTCATTTGCTGTCACTGGACCCTCTCTTCCATGGCGAACGGGCCAAGGCACTCTGGCTCGACGCAGCCCGCCGCAACCTCACGGCCGAACTCGCATGAGCGAAGCCGGAGCGCCCCAGCGGCAGTTGCCGTACTCGGTCCGGTTCGAATGGGGTCTCGACGGCGCCCGCGCCATAGTGCCTCGGGCGGACCTTGCCGTGGTGGTTGACGTTCTATCGTTCACCACCTGCGTGAGCGTCGCCGTGGATCGGGGAGCGGCCGTATTTCCCTACCCGATGCGGGATGCTGCGGCGAGTGAGTTCGCCGCTCATCATCAGGCTGCGCTGGCCGGACCGCGTGGCGGGGAAGGGTTGAGTTTGTCGCCGTCGAGCCTGCGTCATGCGCCCCATCTGGAGCGTGTGGTCCTGCCATCGCCCAACGGCTCGACGCTGAGCCATGAGCTCGCCAACTCAGCACGGCAAGTGGTGGCTGTATGCCTACGAAACGCCGCGGCGACCGCCGATTGGGTCCATGCCACGTTGCCTCCTGATGCGGTAATTTCTGTGATCGCCGCAGGTGAGAAGTGGACCAATGGCTCGTTGCGGCCAGCATTGGAGGACGAGCTTGGAGCAGGAGCGTTCATCGCCGGTTTAGCAGGATCTGGGCGCCGCAATTTCTCGCCTGAAGCCGGGTCTGCGGCCGCGGCCTTCGACGCCGCCGAGCCCAAGCTGGCCTCGGTGCTGCGCGGCTGCTCCAGCGGGCGGGAACTAATCGACTCAGGCTTCACTGAAGACGTGGCAATCGCCGCCGAGTTGGATGGCAGCACGGTGGTTGCTTTGCTGACGGATGGAGCTTTTCAGGGCGTCGGTCCCACCGATTTAGACGACTCGCTGCAGGCCAGACGGTAGGAATCGTCTGCCCTGCAGCGAGTCGTCTAAATGGAGCGGATCAGCTCAGCGATAGGTGCTGACGAACGGCTGGTTGGTCGGCACAATCTGCTTGCCGAGAGGCATGAGCGACACCGGGATCAGCTTCAGGTTGGCGATGGCAAGCGGGATGCCGATGATGGTGATGGCCATGGCGAAAGCAGTGACCACGTGTCCGATCGCAATCCATATACCCGCCACCAGCAG
>Ga0207697_10001896_pt1 | contig 11157 bp, 8 predicted proteins | sample KBSSwiS5withPhiX_FD_184293 | JGI IMG/M metagenome (GOLD analysis project Ga0207697, IMG submission 184293) | Switchgrass rhizosphere microbial communities from Kellogg Biological Station, Michigan, USA, with PhiX - S5 (SPAdes) (version 2) | ecosystem: Host-associated > Plants > Roots >... | reverse complement strand
GAGCCATTGGTCCCGAGCTAGGTGCACCTCCATATAATATTCCCAATGCATTGGCTAATCCGACCTTGGAATTGCACAATGGTACAGGGGCTTTGATCGCCTCTAACGATAATTGGAGAACGACGATCATCGGCGGGATTATCACCAGCGACCAGGTCGTGGACATACTGAGAAGCGGCCACGCTCCAAGCGACGGCAGAGAATCTGCGATCATCGCAGATCTGCCGTCGGGTAACTACACGGCAATCGTGCGGGGAGTAAACGACACGACCGGCGTTGGCCTCGTAGAAGTGTACGATTTGGATTAATCGTAGCTTTCAACGGAAAATTGCTTACTCGGCCTCGTGCCGCTCGCGCATGAAACGATGTGTTGCCGTTTGTCGTCACCGATTACCTTGGGGCTTTCATGATTTTTAACTTTTCCGCTGCGCGAATTCCGGAGAAGGTTTTTGAAAAGGAATGACTCCCGTTAAAATCACGGCCAGCGGGTACACCATCCGCAGCGGAGCGGCCGTGCTGCTACTGCTAACTGCTCAAATTGGCCTGGCAGGCAGCGCGAGATGGCTGTTGGCCCCGCAGGACTCCGCTTGGGAGAACCTCAGCAACTGGACGCCAGGCGGTCCGCCTAATGGACCATCCGATACTGCGACTTTCGGTCCCACGTCGCAGAGAAACGTCAACATCTCAACCGCGGTAGAAGTGAACAGCATCGTGTTCGCCTCCAACTCCAACTCTTTTACCTTCAATATCTCGCCGGAATGCCCCGGGTGCACGCCCTCTGGTGGCGAACTGATTTTTAGCGGCACCGGCATCGACGACCAGAGCCACGTTTTACAAAGCTTCGGAGCTGGTGACCGAGGCCAGATAATCTTTAACAACGCATCGTCTGCCGGTCACGCCAGCATCGGCAGTGGCGGCGGGATAATGGGTCTTTATGGCAGCCAAATCACCTTCAATGATTCATCGACTGCCGGGAGCGCAATCCTCGGCGCTGGTGGAGGATGTTATGGAGCCGGCGGTGGGATTGTTTTCAATGACACCTCCACCGGTAGCACCGCCCAGGTGGCAGTCTATAGGGGATGCTCGTTGAACTCGCCGACGGGTTCCCTGAATATCAGTCACCACCAATCAGGTGTGACCATCGGTTCTATCGAGGGCGATGGAGATGTTTTTCTAGGAGCAAATGACCTGACAGTGGGCACAAACAATCTGAATACCGTTTTCTCCGGCTTCATCGGCGGCAGCGGTTCGCTCGCCAAGGTCGGCAGTGGGGTGCTCACTTTGCAGACCAACTACTCCATCGGTGACACGGTCGGTCTCATCCTGGTAAGCGGCTCGATTATCAAGCTCGGCTTTACCGACGGCCCGGACGTAATCGCATCTTTAGCAGTCGACGGCGTTTCGCAACCGCCGGGTATATATGGAGGTCCAATGAGCGGCGCTCCGCATATCCTTCCTGAGTTTGCGGGCCCTGGAACAGTGCATGTGCTCACTTCAACTCTCGTAAACATTTCTACGCGCGCCTTTGTGCAGACAGGGGATAACGTGATGATTGGCGGATTCATTGTCGAAGGGCCGTACTATAAGCAGGTAGTTATTCGCGCCCTTGGGCCTGAGCTCACCCATTATGGCGTTCCGAACGCGCTGGCTAATCCTACATTGGAACTGCACGACGCGACCGGAGCTTTGATCGCCTCTAACGATAACTGGATGACCACGGTAATCGGCGGGATTATTATGGACGATCAAGTGAATTGGATCCGATCCAGCGGCCATCCTCCAACTGACCCAAGGGAGTCGGCGATTATTGCAGTACTGCCACCAGGTAACTACACCGCGATCGTCCGCGGTGTGAACAACACTATTGGAGTTGCCCTCGTGGAAGTATATGATCTTATCGGCGATAAAGGTTCACTCCTGGGCAACATCAGTACCCGGAGTTATGTGCAGACAAACGCCGATGTGATGATTGGCGGATTCATTGTGCAAGGAACCGGGCCAAAGAGAGTCGTTGTGCGTGCCATTGGTCCTGAGCTCACTCAACATGGTGTTCCCAACCCATTGGCTGATCCGACATTAGAGCTGCACAACGCCAGTGGAGCTTTGATCGCCCATAACGATAACTGGATGACCACGATACTTGGTGGGATTATCACCGGCGATCAGGTCCAGGACATAAGGGACAGCGGCCACGCTCCAACAGACCCAAGCGAGTCGGCGATTATCGCGACGCTGCCACCAGGTAACTACACCGCGATCGTCCGCGGTGTTAACAGTACCATAGGTGTTGGGCTCGTAGAAGTCTACGATTTGGATTAGTAAGTGCTGGAAACAACAACTGAGCTAATCTCCGGGTCAGTTAGACGGCGTTTAGCGCCCTCTCTAGATCCACCGAGAGCGCCCAGTCAGCCGAAGTGGCCACTATTCAAACGTCCCGGAAGGATGGTTCCTGGTAAGCCGGCGTAACACAAGTTACAGTTAACGCAGTTCTACAACTGCCAACCTCAACGAAAATGAAAACAAATAATATTACAACCGAACACGCCAGAAACTCGATTGACCGGTCCCCCTGGCTACGCGGCGTACTTCTCGTCGCACTTAGCCTCGCCTGCTTTGTGCTCGTCCGAAACACGCAAGCGGTAAATCCGCCGCCTGATGGCGGTTATCCTGGCGGCAATACCGCTGAGGGCAATGCTGCCCTGCTCAATCTGACCAACGGGGTCTGGAATACAGCCTTGGGCGCTCAGGCGCTCAATCACGACACCACCGGTCTTCAAAACACGGCCACCGGTTATCAATCGTTATTCAGCAACACTACCGGTGGGCAAAACACCGCCAGTGGCGTTTGGTCGCTCTTTAACAACTTGGACGGCCAGGAAAACACGGCCACCGGTTATCAATCGTTATTCAGCAATACTATGGGTGGACAAAACACTGCCAGTGGCGCCTGGTCGCTTTTCAGCAACTTGTCCGGGCAGTACAACACAGCCGATGGTTATAAGGCGCTAACGAATAACACCAGCGGGGGCGCCAACACGGCGGTCGGTGCTGAAGCACTTTGGCGCAACACCGAGGGCACCGCCAACACGGCCATTGGTGGAGGCGCTCTGACTCACAACACCACTGGAGGACCGAACACGGCGATCGGTGCTGACGCGCTCGAGCACAACACGACTGGCAGCAGCAATACGGCCATGGGTTATGCCGCGCTCGATCGCAACAACGCTGGCAGCAGCAATACGGCCATTGGCGATTTAGCGCTTTACAGCACATTCGGCAACTCGAACACGGCGATCGGTTCTCGTGCCGGTCAGTACGTCGTTACAGCCAGTAATGTTACCTGTGTCGGCGCGAATGTCGGAGGCTCGAACGTGAGCAACACCACTTGGATTGGCGGAGTCTATGGCGTCACTACGCAAAGCGGCACCACTGCGCCAGTGGTTGTATCTGCTGACGGCCAGTTGGGCACGGTGGCCTCCTCACAGCGATTCAAGAAAGACATCACTACGATGCAGAGCGCTAGCGAATCAATTCTGTCACTTCGACCGGTGACCTTCCACTACAAGACCGACACGACAGGCACACCGCAATTTGGCTTGATCGCCGAAGAAGTGGCAAGGGTGAATCCAGCACTGGTGCTGCCCGATCAGGATGGAAAACCCTACACCGTTCGCTACGACCAGGTGAACGCGATGTTGCTGAACGAATTCTTAAAAGAGCACAGCAAGGTGGAAAAACAGGAAAAGACCATCAACCAACTAAGGTCAACAGTGGCTCAGCAGCAGAAAGACTTCCAAGCGACGATTGCGCAGCTCACTGCACGTCTCGACGGTCAAGCAGCGCAAATCCAAAAGGTGAGCGCTCAGTTCGCCGCAACCGGCACGTCCGGTGGGGGACTCGAAGCGAACAAACAAGCGCGGCAAATAGCTAGCAACGATCAGTAAGCCTACAACAGTTGGCTTGAGGCCCATGCTGTCGGAGCCTATGCGGTAACCACGAGCTAAAGCAGCATTCTCGAATCGGCTATCGCGCGATGGAAGCACTCGATCTCACCCAAATGATGGAGGAGCAGATGAGCGGATGAGCCATACAGAAGAGCAGAAATAGCATGCGGTGAGGCAATATCACTTACTCTGTAGTCTTAGTGACAGTCAGTTTCGCCAGGAGCTCGGTGTGATCTGAATTGTAAATACGAAATTCGTAACTGGAATCTGCGAAGATCCAACTTGCTACCTGGGAGCCTTCACGCTTGTCCGCGAATAGTGCCTCGTTACCACCGTTTTTCGAAACGTAAACTTTGCCGCGGCTCCACGAAATCGTAGTCTTGCCTGGATCGTCACCCGCAGGGACTGGATTTGGGGAAGCGCTCAGCGTCGCCTCAACCCGGCTCAGAAAAACAAAGGTGCGCTCGTCCCGGTCTCGATCTGCTGGTGTAGAATTCGTTGTATCGCCAATGTTGACTTGGGACAAAACATTCCAACCCGTGCGATCGAACAATCTCTTTAGACCTTCATCGGTAAAGATCCAGTAGTTCGTACAGTCGTCATTGCACTCTCGTGGCCCCAACAAATACGCGACGGGGTAAGGCGAAAGTAAGTGACCGTCGGGTGTCTGCCTGGCAATGCGAGTGCTGGCGAAACAATACCGCGTCATTTGTGCCAGCTTCTCCAGGACGAAGAAGGGGTTTTTCAAATGGTAGAGTGTTCCAAGAAGGAAGATGACATCGTATTTCTTGCTGGGAAGATCGATGTCAGCATCCAAATCAACTGATCGGAGAGTAACAGACGACTTTAGAGCGTCCTTCAAAACTCGAACCCCCTGGAAGCGGTTGAAGTTTGTCGCTTCATTGTCGATTACGTCCACAGACAAGCCCTGATTCTCCAGGAAAAACGCAAGGTCCCCATCGGCGGCTCCAATGTCTGCGACCTTCCCATGTTCGCCCTGGCACACGTGAAGCAAGTTCAGGCCTGCGTCCGATGATAGCCGCTCAAGAAGCGCAACGGTCCATAGGCTTGGGTACGGGTACCAGAATGACTTTGGACGATGAGCCAACTTAACTTCCCAAAGCCTTTGTTCCATCGAACTGGCCAGGTCGCTCAGCGGGCGACTCTCGACTGAGCGGAAATCGGGTTCCAATGCCACAGGGCAATCTGACGCGGCAAATGGCCGAGGACAACTGGAAGGCTTGGGAACGTTCTGAATCTTGCGTCAAACTCGTCGGGAACCTGTGCTTGCTGCCCTGGCTGTAAGAGCTACCGACCGCGCAGCTTTAAATGTTAGGACGTGGCTACCGCACGGAGACACTTCGACGACCACCCAATCGCACGCGCACCTTCCTGTGACAAGCGTTGCGCGCACACTGTCAGTCTACGATCCGAACGTTGGATCTTCGGTGTTGCTAGCTACTATCCTCAATGGTGACGGGGCCACATGGGAATGCCATTAGCCTCGCGGAGCCTCAAAAGCTCGTTTCCCTTAGTCACGTCTGCAGCAACGATCATTGATCTTCCATCCATCATGACGCGAGAACCAGTCACCTTGATTATATCATTGGGTTGGATGCGCGGCCTCTGCTTGTCGACGTACCAATCTGGCCCAAGCTGCACCGCGATTGTTCCTTTCCCGGTCTGTAGCAGTACATTGATCCAGTTGCCCCGTCTGTTTGCAGGTGCGGTTTTTTCAATGGACAAAACTTTGCCTCCGAACGTTTCAACCGTTCTGACGTCGTAATCGTTTTGAGCCAGAGTATTTTGGATTCCCGCTAATCCGACTGCAAACACCATCATCGCTATCGCTTTTGTTATCGTTTTCATTGTCCCATTTCCTTTCGGTTTGGTTGCGCGCTCGGCTCTAAACAATGCGCATCTCACTGAAGCTGCCGCTAGCTGGTTCGTAGCGTTCGACAGCAGTGGATGCGCGCCACGTCAAACTAGACATTTTGATATGGCACCATTTCGTATCAGTTCTGAGCTGGACGAATTGCGCAGTCTGCATGAGAAGCTGATGTTAGCCACGGCAGGATCCACATAAAATTACGAAAATGAATACCCAGATTGAGCCGCCGCCACAACGAGGAACGGGTTGTTTAGGAAAAAGCTGCCTAAGCCTGATTGTCCTTGCGATCCTGTTCGTCGCGGTTGGAGTTGGCGGAGCGTATTGGGGTCTGCGCCACGTCTATCTTTCGAATAAACCCGCTCCGATTTCTGAAACTATCGCGCGACCTGAAACAAGCGCAGCCACGCCTGGCGAAACAAGTGTCGCTATGCCGAGCGAAAAAAGTGCCGAGGTCCGCAAACGCATGGATACGATGAAGAAAGCGGCGCGCGCTCATGAGCAAACCGAAGTGGAGTTAAGCGCCGCAGACATCAACTCACTAATAGCGGCCAATCGAAAATCGCGCGGCACAGCTTCTGTCGACATCAATGACACCGTTCTACAGGCCCAGTTCTCCATTCCGCTGGAAAGATTGGACGTTCCGTTTCGAAGCGCAGTTGGCCTGAGTGATCGGTATCTGAACGCTAATGTGACGATAGGGGCGCCACCGGGAACCAATGCGAACAGCGTGCAGTTGAGCGAGGTGACAGTCAACGGCCATGGAATTCCGTCCGGTCTGCTGGACTGGGGATTACCCGGAGTCGGACGATCGCTACGAAGTTACGTGATTAAGTATGCCAATCAGTATGGTGTCACGGACGGAGAAATCAGGGACGGCAAAGTAATCTTGCACACCGGCGGCCAATAATTTATCGGCGCTGATGCGTGGACGTGATGAACAGACGTTCGCAGTGAGACTATTCGCTGTGTCGGTTTTTCGGCTTGTGCGGTAAAAGTGTCCGTCTAAACTTGCCAACTCTTATGGCAAGACGATGCGGGCGGCAAGGTTTGCGGATAGTCAGTTCAATCATTCTCTCTGGCGGCGTGGCGCTGGTGCTGACTGCGCTTGCTGGCAACGTCAATTTGCCGGACCAACACCTAGCCGCGGGTGCGTCGTTGCCTTTCGAAGTTCGTGCTGACACACATGAAACGCGCGCCGACTGGCAAGGCACAGTTCAAGCTCCAAGCGCGAACGAAGTTGCCCCGGAAAATGAAACTATTTTATCGGCACCGGCTACGCGGAGCACTTTTATGGCGACATGGCAGAGTGCAAGCGGTGCTATCGGCTACCTGCTGGACGTTTCTACAAACGATTCGTTCAGCAGTTACGTGGGCGGATATCGCGAGTTGGACGTGGGCAACGTAACCGGGCGAGTAGTCACAGGATTGAATCCGGGTACTACCTACTACTACCGAGTACGTTCTTATAGGTCCTTTGGGACCGGCAGCTACTCGGAAGCAATGATGGCTACGACCGTTCCCACTACAGGACTGATCATACACCCGACGTTTGACAGCTCCATTACGAACAGCCCAAACGCACCGGCTATTGAGGCAATGATCAATCGCGCCATCTCAATCTATGAGTCGCTGTTTAGTGATGCGGTCACGATCCAAATTTATTTTCGCTACGCGACCACTCAGCCAGACGGCACTCCTTTGCCCGCAGGCATAATTGCGCAAAGCGCGTCCCCAGTTTACGGGGTTCCGTGGAGCAGGTTTATCAGTGCCTTGACAGCAGATGCGACGACAACCAACGACAATGTTGCCAATGCAAGCCTGCCGGTCAACGCACTGTCGCCGAACGTCGGTACTCACAGTGCGAACGGGCGAGCGATCCGGTTGAATACCCCACCGGTCATGTTCGCGAACGGTACCGTCGGCACCGGTGGGCCATATGACGGAATCGTCACACTTAGTTCGGCGGCCCCGTTTCAGTTCACCCGGCCTATCAGCCCGGACACCTTCGACGCGCAGCGTGCGACTGAGCACGAAATGGACGAGGTCATGGGTTTTGCATCGCACGCAGCCGTCGCTAACCTCCGTCCTCAAGATCTGTTTAGCTGGTCATCCGCCGCGCACAGAAATGTCGGCTCCTCTGGAGCACGCTATTTTTCAATCAACGGTGGAGTCACAAACATCGTCGGTTTTAATCAAAATCCGAATGGCGACTTCGGTGATTGGTCTAGCAGCGGGTGCCCCGCGGCACATCCGTATGTGCAAAACGCCTTTGCCTGCACGAACCAGTCTTCCGATGTAACAGTTACGTCGCCGGAAGGTATCAACCTCGATGTGATTGGGTTCGATTTACTGAATATTGCCGTCACCACGAACGCGGCGAGTAACGTAACAAATTATTCAGCCACACTCAACGGCACAGTCAATCCCAGGGGACTAACCACAACCGTTCATTTCGAATACGGCCTCACCACCAACTATGGACACAGCACCACAAGCCGGACTTATTCTGCACATACGACGCAATACGTTAGTGCAAATATCACCGGCTTAAGTTCGAATACCACGTACCATTTCCGGCTTGTGGCAAGCACCGGCGGCACCATTACGTTCGGTGACGACCGGACCTTTACGACGTTGAGCCCCATCGGAGCTCCGGTTGTTGCGACTAGTGCGGCAACTAGTGTAGCGAGTTTTTCAGCCACTCTGAACGGCTCGGTGTACCCGCATGGATTGACTACCACAGTGTATTTTCAATATGGCACGACGACAAGCTACGGGCTCACCACCGCCCCACAGAATCACAGTGGAAACACGTACCAGAACATCATCGCGAACGTCGGCACCTTAAGCCCGAACACCGTTTATCATTTTCGAATCGTAGCGACCAACAGCGCGGGCACCAGGTTTAGTGCCGATCGGACCTTTACCACGCTTACCCCGACCGGGCCTCCCATCGTCACAACCAACGCGGCGACGAATGTAGCTTCTTCCTCAGCGACACTCAATGGCTCACTAGATCCACATGGATTGGCTACAAACGTCTATTTTCAGTACGGGACGACCATCAGCTACGGCCAGAGTACGCCTATGCAAGGGCAGACTGGAAACATGTACCGGGATATTGCTGCCAACATTCGTAACTTGGGTACGAACACTACCTATCATTTCCGAATCGTAGCTACAAACGCCGCTGGCACCAGGTTCGGCAGCGACCGAGCCTTCAGAACACGGTAGCGACCAGTGAGGTGGCATAGCAGTAGGGGATTGGGATTGGCCGATGCTATTGCAGTTAGGTGTAGGCATCGGCCCGCGATGCTCGTCGCCCTATCCGGTTGTTGAGGGCGCGGACGAATGCTGGCTCACGTTTTGCAACGCGAATCTTTTTACCATGCAAATCTTTCTCGCGAACGCGCCGACTTTTCGGTACAACTCAGCTTATATGTCATTCCGAGCGGAGCGAAGCGTAGTCGAGGAATCCCGCAGAATAGCGAACCGTGTCGTCAACGGGATGTCTCGACTTCGCTCGACATGACGATTCCTTTAAAATGAATAAGCGCGAAACAAATCTCTGGCACGGAATCGACCCTGTCGCGCAAAGCGCGCTTAGCCCTCGTGATTATCGCACAGCGTCATTCGCGCAGGAGCTGGCGCAACGAGGCGTAGACGCGGGCGAACTCGTGGTCGCCGACAAAAGCCAGCGCGAGATCAAAGAAGCGTGGATACCCGGCGTGGAAATTTTCGCGCGGAAAATTTACCCACAGCGTCATCGTGGTTGCTTCGGCGAATTTGTTCGCCGCGACGAAGGGATTCTCGCGCGGATCGGCCTCTGGCCGAAGCAATGGTCGGCTGCGCGGATGTTCGCATACACGGCGAAAGGTTTTCACGTGCATCCGCCGAGTAATCCGGAAGACAGCGCCGCGGCGAATTGGTTGCGGCGCTTGTTTGTCGATGAACCGGAAAACTATTCACTGCGTCGGTACGATGATGAGCAATGGGACGTGATGTTCTTTTTACAGGGACGCGTTGAAATGATTTTGTGCGATATCCGGGCAGGATTGCCGCGGCGGGTCATGCGGTTCTTCATCGACGGCGACAATCATCGCGGCAACAACAACGTCGGCGTTGTGATTCCGGCGGGTGTGGCTCACGCGCTTCGTGCCGAAGGAGGGGAAGACGTCATGATGGTTTACGGCACCAGCACGATTTTCCAACCTGAATTCGAGGGACGCATCGCGAGCGACGTCGAGAGCGCGGAGTTGCCGGAATCCTGGCAGAAGTTCCTGGGTAGGGGCGATTGACCTCAATCGCCCGAGGCGGTTCGGTGAACCGCGTACCTTTAATCGAATGAAGCGCAGCTTCGATCCCGCCGTCTTGGAAATGATGGATCGGCCGCAACCGGTCTCGGCGGAATTGGAGCGCGATCTTGAACGGCTTCGGCAACTTAATCGCTGGTTCGGCAGTTATCGTCTCGTTTCGACTTTTATGCGGCGCTGGATACTGCCCGGCGCGCAAATGCGCGTTGTCGATCTTGCCACGGGTTCCGGCGATATTCCGCGGTTGCTCGTGGATCACGCGCGAAAAACCGGCGCGCAAATCGAAATTGACGCAGTCGATCGGCAAGCTGCGACGCTGGAGATCGCCCGGCGACTGAGCGCCGATTACCCTGAAATTTCCTACCACGAAGCAAACGCTCTGGAATGGCATTCATCCCAAAGCTACGACATCGCGCTTTGTTCGTTAGTCCTTCATCATTTCAGCGAGGATGACGCCGTAAAACTTTTGCGGCGATGTCACGAATTGTCGAAGAGATTTGTGATGGTGTCGGATTTGCGGCGCGGGTTTCTCCTCCGGGCGGGCGTTTACTTGTTGACCGCAGTTATCTTTCGCGAACCGATGACGCGCTTTGACGCGCGTCTTTCCGCCCAACGCGCATTTTCATTTGTCGAAATGCGCGAGCTTGCGATCCAGGCGGGCTGGAAAGATTTCGGTCGCAAAAAATTCCGATTCGCGAGGCAGGCGGTTTGGCTGGAGTGATTGCCCCGAAATGCTCTTGAAAGTTCTGTCTCGAGAGTTAATTGGACTGAACCACCAAACACCGAAATTTTATGCCATTACTCAAACCAGATCCCACGTTTTATCCTTCGCCACGCCTGGCAATGCAGGCTCCCCCAGAAAAACACGCGTTCGTCGCCGCGCTGAATCCTCCCGGCAGCAAATTGAACGATGCGCTGCTGGTTGTTGATGTTGATCCCGAGTCGTCAACATACGGCCAGCGTGTCGGGGAGGTCAGGATGCCAAAATTCGGTGATGAGTTGCACCATT
>Ga0207697_10001894_pt1 | contig 11159 bp, 9 predicted proteins | sample KBSSwiS5withPhiX_FD_184293 | JGI IMG/M metagenome (GOLD analysis project Ga0207697, IMG submission 184293) | Switchgrass rhizosphere microbial communities from Kellogg Biological Station, Michigan, USA, with PhiX - S5 (SPAdes) (version 2) | ecosystem: Host-associated > Plants > Roots >... | reverse complement strand
TACTCCCCTCAATCCAGAGCGTGGATTCCACTATGGACCACCAATACCGGCGGAGGGCGCGAGGAACTCAGATTACAACCGCTTCGCCGAGAGACTCGAATTGCGTTATACCGGCATCAAGGATTGGCTTTTTTATGCTGAAGGCGAATGGGAAGAGGAATTCGGCAACGTCGATGAGTTTCAGAACATCGACGAAGAAATCCCGTTGAATAAGGACACTACCGCGCTGGGGCAAAAATATACCATCGGTTCCACCTGGAATCCGACGATGAGGTTGAGTATGGCCGGGCAGTACTTTCACAGAATCGCGTCCTATAACGAAGATGTCTTCACTGGACAGTTCCCACGCTTGATTAATCAAGACTGGAATATCGACGACTTTAATATTCGAATGACATTCCGGCCAAAACTTCCCTTGTGCATGGGCACTCTGGCTCTGGTCACGCGCTACGATTTCGTGCACACGTCGATCGACGGTCAATGGGAAGTAGCTCCACAGGAAGAGTTGCTGGCCGAACTGCAGAGTGGCGAGATTAAAAAGCATGTGATCAGTGAGTCACTGAATTGGAATCCTCTGCCGCGCTTCTTCCTGCAGGCGAACGTTTCTTACGTTCTTAATCAAACCGACACGCCGGCGAACAACATCGAACTGGTCCCCGACGCAGGCGCAACGGTGGTGAACTTTAGAAACGATTACTGGACCGTAACCAGCGGCATTGGCTACATCATCGACGATAAAACGGACTTCTTCGCCGACTATTACTTCTACTGTGCCAACGACTATCTTAAAAACGCAGCGGTCGCTGTGCCATACGGATTGGGCGCAACAGAACATGCCGTCTCAGCGACTGTGACGCGCAAATTAAGCAGGAACATGCGCCTGACGCTGAAGTACGGTTATTTCAATTACAGGGACGTCACCTCGGGCGGTCATGACAATTATCGCGCGCACTCGCTTTTTTCGAGCCTCCAAATTCGATTCTAAGCAACCAAACCAGTCAAACCTCATATGAAAACGATCGTAATCCTTACGTTTAGCCTTTTAGTTTCGGCGCCGTTAGCAGTCCGTGCCGCGGATGCAAAAGCGAATTGGGACGCCAACTGCGTCCAGTGTCACGGCGCTGCCGGCAAGGGAGATACAAAAATGGGGAAAATGTTAAATGCGGCGGACCTAACAGATCCGAAGAAGCAGGCATCGTTCACCGATGCGCAAGCTGCCGCAGCAATCAAAGACGGTGTCAAGCAGAACGGCAAAACGGCGATGAAAGCCTTCGGCGGTAAGTTGAGCGACGACGAAATCAAAGCGCTTGTTGCCTATGTTCGGACTCTCAAGAAATAAATCCGTTTTCGATCTTACTTGCTGAATCATCGAGGTGAGATTTGGGCATTGGCAAAAGCGCTAATCAGTGAAACGACAAATATTTGTCCTTGCGACAGTCGTCATCGCGTCAACGGGCGTCAGTATTGCAGCTGATGCCGGGCTAATGTGGGCGCAAAATTGCGCCTCCTGCCACGGGAAAGACGGCAGCGGAAACACCATGATGGGAAAAAAATTGGGCGTTAAAGACTATCATGACGCCAAACTGCAGACAGCGTTCAGCGATGCCGAAGCGGAGAGAGCGATCAAGGAAGGGGTAAAAACGAACGGTAAGGAAACCATGAAACCATTCGGCAGCAAGCTTTCTGACGCTGACATCAAGGCATTGGTTGCACACATTCGGTCCTTTAAAAATTAGGCACTTAACTCCGTCCCAAGTGCTCTGGAGTCTGCGAGAACGGCTTCTGCACAGCGTACGAAATGGCGAGCTTATTCATAAATTGCATTTACGCGGCGTTTCAAGGTGACTTTTGAACCGAGCTGTAAATAATCGCCGCAATGCCTGAAGCTCCAGCTCCCGCGCAGCCTCGGCCGTTCAGGCGCAATTTCCGCAACTGGCTTAGCTGGTCCGGCATGGTGCTGGCTGCGAGCGCTCTTTTCGCTTTTTGCCTCCTCTTTGCGATCGATCTGATCGCCGGCCATCCCAATCCTTACATTGGTATTCTGGCGTACTTGATTGCGCCACTATTCTTCCTTCTCGGAATTTTTCTCACGTTCCTTGGCGCCATTATTCGTTGGCGCACACGGCGACGAGCTGTGGAAGCGGCCGAGCCTCTTGCCATCAAGATTGATTTGTCGCGCCCGCGCGACCGAAGAATTCTTGCGGTATTCGGGTTTGGCAGCATGGCATTCTTGTTTGTCACCGCGCTTGGCAGCTACGAGACGTATCAATACACCGAGTCGGTAGGTTTTTGCGGCAAGACTTGTCATCTACCGATGACGCCGCAATACGTGGCCTATCAACACACGGCACACGCCAGTGTTGAGTGCGCGGCGTGTCACGTCGGTCCCGGCGCGGCCGCATACTTCAAGACGAAGCTCAACGGCGTGAAACAACTTTATCATACGGTTCGCAACGACTTCGATCGACCAATTCACCTGCCGACAGATATGCGTCCGGCTCAGGCAATTTGTGAACAGTGTCACTGGCCCAAGAAATACGTCGGCAACGTAGATCGCACGTTTCAGCATTACCTGTCCGACGAGAAAAACACGCCGTTCGCCGTGCGCCTTCTGCTCAACGTTGGCGGCGGCGATCCGTCGAACGGGCCGGTGGGCGGGATTCATTGGCACATGAACATTGCGAACAAAATCGAATACGTCGCCACCGATGGGCAGCTTCTGAAAATTCCGTGGGTGAGAATGACGAATGCGCAAGGAGAGACGACCGAATATCGCGATCCGGATTTCAAAGAGGATCTCTCGAAGTATCAGGTCCGAAGAATGAGTTGCCTGGATTGTCACAGCCGACCCGCTCACAAGGTGCATACGCCTAACGAGGCGGTTGATTTGGCGCTAACGACTGGGCGGCTCGACCCGAACACGCCGTGGGTGAAATCCAAAGTAGTCGCCGCATTGGTGAAACCGTACTCCACGAAAGCCGAAGCGGAGCAGGGGATCGCGAACGACCTGCGCGCAGCGTATCCCGATCCCGCGCAGGCGAACACGATCGTTAGCGTGGCGCAGGCGATCTACCGCGAAGATTTTTTCCCGGAGGTAAAAGTCGATTGGCGGACGTATCCGGATTTTGTTGGACATAAAAATTGGAACGGGTGTTTCCGTTGCCACGACGGCAAACACGTTAGTGCCGATGGGAACAGGTCGATCAAAGCCAGCGACTGCAACTCGTGCCACCTCATCCTGGCGCAAGGCAGCGGTGAAGCACTCCAGCAGATTAACGCAAAGGGGCACGAGTTTATGCACATCGACGCCCCGTACACGGAATTTTCATGCACCGATTGCCATACTGGCGGAGTTCAGAAATAGTTTGTTTGTGACGATGGGGTTATTGGGTAAGCCGCAACAATACAATTGGGCGGGTAGCAAGGCGGTTGTCCTTTACATCGCTGTTTTCACTGCCCTGGCGGCCTGCGAGAAAAACTCGGAGATCAAGGTTTATCGTGTTTCCAAGGCGCCGCTGGAAGAATCTGCGCCTCAGCAGCAAGATGCCATGCCGACGAACACGGCAGCGCCTCGAATGCCAGGCGGAATCGCGCCGGCGGCGGAAACCGCGGTGACGACACCGCCGAATTGGGAAGCGCAACCGCTTTCGCAAATGCGTCAGGCAAGCTTTCTCGTTAAAGGGGAGAACGGCGCCGTGGCGGACGTTTCATTTGTGAGTCTGGGTTCCGCTGCTGGCAATGTTCTCGAGAATGTGAATCGCTGGCTCGGTCAGCTCGGTCAGCCACCGATCACCGAGCAAAAGCTCGGCGAAATGGCGCAGCGACTGCACACTTCGTTAGGCGACGTGACTATCGTCGATCTGGCGGGACTTCCTGACAACGCGGACCCTGCAAGAGATGGCAGAATCATCGCCGCAATGCTGACCACTGCTGATACAACGCTGTTTTTCAAAATGCGCGGCAATGCCGAGCTGAGCGAGGCGCAAAAAGGCGACTTCATCAAATGGGTCGCAGCAGTTTGCGACGCTCAGACTCAAACCGGACCACCGCAAATGGCCGCTGCGCCGCCGCAGACCACGAACGCGCCTCAGGTCAAATGGACAACGCCCGCAGGCTGGACAGAAGTGCCGCCGTCCTCCATGCGGTACGCTAGCTTCAGCGCGCCCGCAGATGATGGCGGAAAAATCGATATTTCCGTTGTGACGTTCCCCGGCGATGGTGGAAGCGATGCCGACAACATCAACCGGTGGCGCGGACAAATGGGTCTGGCCCCTGTGGACGCAAACGCCGTGACCTCACAAGTCACTCCTCTCAAAACCGAAGACACGACGTTCTCCACCACCGACATTGCTGGTAACAAAACGCGCACCATCGCGGCTTGGACCCGCCGCGACGGACGCGTGTGGTTTTTTAAAGCAACCGGACCAACGGCGGCAGTTGAAAAAGAAAAAGCGAATTTCGTGAAATTCATCGAATCCGTTCGATTTTAGTTCACAAATGATTGTCATGTTGAGCGAAGCGAAACATCTCTGGCTATTTCACGACGGCAGAAATGACTTGAGATTCTTCGCTTCGCTCAGAATGACATCTGGAGACGGGTCTTAGAAATATGCTGCACAAAATCGTCGACGTCTTTACATCGCTGAAGCTGACGATCGTTTGTCTGGCGGCGGGGATGGCGCTGATCTTTGCCGGCACGCTGGCGCAGGTGCATCTCGGGATCCACGAGGCGCAGCAGCGTTATTTCCAAAGCATGTTTGTGTGGTGGCCGCCGGAGGGCCGCGGATTCCAGATCCCAATTTTTCCGGGTGGCCATCTCATAGGCGCCGTGCTGCTGATTAATCTCATCGCGGCGCACGTAAAACGTTTCCGCTGGAACTGGCGAAAACTGGGGATTCATCTCACCCACGCCGGATTGATCATCATGCTCGCCGGCGGGCTGTTCACTGATTTATTCGCGGTGGAGAGCCACATGCGGCTGGCGAACGGCGACGCCAAAAATTTCTCCGAAGACGCGCGCGGGACGGAGTTGGCCGTGATCGATACAAGTGGCGAGGATCTCGATCAGGTGACGGCCATTCCCGAAAGCGTGCTACGACACCAACGTGTGATCGACCACTCGAGTTTGCCGTTCCGGATTATGGTCAGGAACTTTTATGAAAACTCGCGGCTGAAAATGTTGAGCCAGGCTGGAGAAGGCGCGCGACCGATCGCGAATCAGGGCCCCGGCGCAAATATTGCAGTCGAGCCTGCCGCGCGTGCGACCGCTGCCGACGAGCGCGATGTCCCGAGTGCGGCAGTCGAAATTCTTCCGAAGGATGGGGGTTCGTTAGGCACGTGGTTGGTTTCGGATGCGCTTGGTGCTCCGCAGACATTTGCATGCGGTGGCCGCACATGGATGATCGCGCTGCGGCCTGCGCGCTACTATAAACCTTACAGCGTCACCTTGCAGAAGTTCACACACGAAAAATACGCAGGGACTGAAATCCCGAAGAATTTCTCAAGCAAAGTCACCTTGATCGATCCGGAACGGTCCGTGAACCGCGACGTGTTGATTTACATGAATCACCCACTCCGTTATCGCGGGGAAACGTTTTATCAGGCCGGGTTTCAACCGGACGATTCCGCGACAATTTTGCAGGTAGTGCATAATCCAAGTTTCATCGCGCCTTACGTGGCGTGCGTGATTGTCGCAGCAGGTCTGCTGGTGCAATTTGGTTTTCATCTCGTAGGATTTTCACGACAACGTCGGAGGGCAATCGCATGAAACGTTTTCTACCTTGGATTATTTTCGCCGTCGCCGCGGCATCGATTGCCGGCAATTGGCTACCGCGAAAAGCGGCGAATGACGATTTCGAGCTTGGCAGGCTTGGAAAAATCCCCGTGCTCGTGGGAGGTCGGGTCAAACCGTTGGACACGGTTGCGCGTAATTCGCTCTTGATCATTCACGGCAAACAGGAACTGCGCCTCGAAGGCGGCAAGCGACTGAGCGCGATGCAATGGCTTACCGACGTCCTGTTCAATGCTCCCGTTGCCGACCAATATCCGGTGTTCGTTGTGCAAAACGCCGACGTGCTCGGCTTGTTTGGGTGGCAACAGAGCGACCGGAAATATTTTACCTTTGCCGAGTTTACGCCTTTTCTGAAACAGATCGACGAACAAGCCACGCAATCCGACAAGCTCGAAGCAGTCCAGCGCTCCGCTTATCAAAGCGCGATCCTAAATCTGCGTAACGGTCTGTCGCTGTACCAACGCCTGAAGAACAGCATTCAACCGGAGGACGCGCAGAATTTCGCTTCCGAACTTCACCGCTTCGAAAGCACTGTCCCGGGTGCAGCAAAGGCAGCGCGTGAACGCTCGATGGGCGAAAATTTCGACAAAGCGAAGCTCGATGACGTCGCTGCCATGATTCAGCGTTACGAGCGACTGTCGGAGATGGCATATGTCCTGGCTGTTCCGCCATTCGGACAAGAGAATCAGTGGCATTCGGTCGGCGATAGTTTGCTCCGCTCTGTCGGCTCCGGCCAAATTCATCCGGTTGTGAGCGAATACGCTGTCATCAGCGATTCATATCGCGCCGACGATCGATTGCTCTTCAATCAAAACGTGCAGCTCGTGGCTGATGAGTTCGCCAAAGCGCAGCCGAATGCGACCAAGCGCGCGTCATTTGAATTTTTGTTCAATCGGCTTCAGCCGTTCAGCCAAAGCATGACGCTTTACGTGCTCGCGTTTTTGCTGGCGTGCGCGTCGTGGCTCGGGTGGAGCGGTGTGCTCCGGCGTTCGGCGTTTTACATTTTGCTGCTGGCGTTAGCCATTCATACGTTCGGTCTGATCTCGAGGATGTATCTGCAAGAGCGTCCGCCCGTCACCAACCTGTATTCATCGGCAATTTTCATTGGTTGGGGCGCGGTCATTGTCGCGCTGATACTTGAACGAATTTTCCGCGACGGCATCGGCGCGGCCTGCGCAGGCGCAATTGGTTTTGTGACCTTGATCATCGCGCATCATCTCGCAGGCAGCGGCGATACCTTGGAAATGTTGCAGGCGGTGCTCGACACCAACATCTGGCTGGCGACACACGTCGTTGCGATCACAACCGGCTACTCCGCGATGTTTCTCGCCGGTATGCTTGCCATCATTTACGTAGTGCGCGGCGTGTTCACGACATCGCTGAAAAAACAAACTGCCGATTCGCTCGCTCGCATGACCTACGGCGTGCTTTGCTTCGCCACGCTATTTAGTTTCGTCGGCACAGTCCTCGGCGGTATCTGGGCCGATCAATCGTGGGGGCGTTTCTGGGGCTGGGACCCGAAGGAAAATGGCGCGGTGCTGATCGTCCTTTGGTGCGCCATCATTTTGCACGCGCGCTGGGGCGGGTTTATCCGACAACGCGGACTGATGATCATGGCGCTGTTCGGTAATATCGTGACCAGTTTTTCCTGGTTCGGTGTGAACATGCTTGGTGTGGGCCTGCATTCCTACGGTTTCATGCAAAAAGCGTTTCCGTGGTTGGTCGGATTTATGATTAGCCAACTCGCATTGATGGCCATCGCTGCCATGCCTTTTGAAAAATGGCGCAGCTTTGCGACGGCGCGCGTTCCAACTCGTGGCGACCAGCCGCAAATTTCGCCTGCTCCGTCCACCGGTTAAACTTTCCTGTTTTCAAAGCCGGCCACCCCTGCGATCTCGGCGGCCAATAAATGCACAGTGTTTGCCAACGGGTGCATAGGCAAAATCGTGGCTTGTCGGCATCATTCAGCAAATGGAAAGCGCCGTACCGAGCTGGCCGGTCAAGCACAACTGGCGATACATCGCGCGCGAGACTCCGCCGAAACGCGCTGCCGGCGAACGCATGTGTGATTTCGACGAGATCTATGCGTTGTTCGATGAAGCGACCGCTCGCGCGCAAGCCAGTCGGTGCATCAATTGCGTGGATCCAGGCTGCGTCACAAATGGCTGCCCACTCGCGAATCGAATTCCCGAGTGGCTCGCGCTTACCGCCGACGGTCGATTCCTTGAAGCCGCCGCGCTGTCGCGTTCCACCAGCAACATGCCGGAAATTTGCAGTCGCGTATGTCCGCAGGACCGGTTGTGCGAGAGCGCGTGCATCCTCAACGCGCGCTCGGAGCCGGTATCCATCGGAGCGGTCGAAGGGTTCATTAACGAATACGCCTTCGCGCATGAGGAACTCGATGCAGCAACTGCTCCGCCGAACGGATTCAGCGTCGCGGTGGTTGGCAGCGGGCCGGGCGGAATGGCTTGCGCGGATGAATTGGCGAAACTTGGTTACGCCGTCACGATTTTTGAAGCACAAACGCGTCCCGGCGGTCTGCTCGTCAATGGCATCCCGTCATTCAAACTCGAAAAGAGGATCGTCGATCGCCGCTTCGACTTGTTACGTCGGCGTGGTGTAGCGGTCCGATGCGGCGTGACCGTTGGACGCGATATTTCGTTGTCGAGTTTGCGCGAGAATTTCGATGCGATTTATCTCGCAATTGGCGCGCAGAAACCGAAAGAGCTCGACATTCCTGGCGCCGATTTGCACGGCGTGTTTCACGCGCTGCCTTTTCTCATTCAGAAAAATGTCGGAACGTCCGATGACTTGCCGATCAAAGTACGCGGCAAACGCGTCGCAGTGCTCGGCGGCGGCGATACCGCGATGGATTGTTTGCGCACAGCGATCCGATGCGGCGCGGATGAGGCGATATGCATTTATCGACGCGATCTCGAGAACATGCCAGGCAGCCGGCGCGAGTACATCAATGCGACCGAGGAAGGCGCGCAGTTCATGTTTCTCACAAATGCAATTTCATTGGCAGGCAACGCTGCCGGCGAACTTTGCCAAGCGCGCTGCGTGCGAATGGAACTGGGCGAACCGGACGCGAAAGGCCGTCGCAAACCGCGCACAATTCCCGGCTCCGAATTCACTCTGCCCATCGATGTCGTCCTGATTGCCTACGGATTCGATCCGGTCCCGATTTTCGCTGCCGGCAATTCCGCCAAAATCGACGTTAATAAATGGAGCGGCGTGATCGTCGACGAAAATCAAATGACCAGTGTTCCTGGTGTCTTCGCAGGCGGCGATCTTGTCCGCGGTCCGGATCTTGTTGTGCGTGCTGTACGTGATAGTCGCAAAGCCGCAGCAGGCATTCACAAATATTTGTCATCGCACACGCCGGTCTGAAGACGTGTCGTTACCCGAACAAATGCTTGCACTGGGTCTAACGAACGCATAAAAAAATCGGACATGAACGAACGAGCCGAGACGGCTCCGACAACCTCGCGCCGCCATTTCCTCGACCTTCTTTTGGGCGCGAGCTTCCTCGGTTGGTTGATTAGTATTGCATATCCCATCATTCGTTACCTTAAACCGTTGCCGCAAACCGGGCCGACCGGCCCAGCACATCTCACACGCGATGAAACGTCCAAGCTTGAGCAGAACAAGTTCGTGATTGTTCCGGTGAGCGGACAACGCGTCTTGGTTTTGCAGGCTGGTGACCAATTGCATGCGTTCAGCGCGAAATGCACTCACGAAGGATGTACGGTGACGTTTTTGCCCGGACAATCAGTCATTTGGTGTCCTTGCCACGATGGGCGATTCGATCTCAACGGACGGGTATTGTCTGGACCGCCGCCGCGGCCTCTGACGCAATATCTCGCTCAACGCCAAACAGACGGTGCAATCGTCATTTCTGAAGAAAAAGCCCAAACCTAACGGCGCTGAAGAAAGCCAGGGCGTGCGCGGTTGGCTGGATCGGCGGTATCAGCTCACGCCGCTCGTTGAGTTCCTGCGGCACAAGGAAGTGCCGATTGGTTCGCATTGGATGGGTTGGTATTACCTCGGTGGTATCACCATGTTCTTTTTTGTTGTCCAGGTGATCACCGGCGTGCTGCTGTTGATGTATTACCAACCCGGTGAAGCAACCGCGTACGAGAGCATTCGTTTTTTGACCACCAAGGTGCCGTTCGGGTGGCTGATCCGATCAATTCACAGTTGGAGCGCGCATCTGATGATCATTTCGCTGACGCTTCACATGTTCAGCACCATGATGCTGAAAGCGTACCGGCCGCCACGCGAGATGACGTGGGTGTCCGGTTACCTGTTGTTTCTGCTCACGCTCGGCTTTGGGTTCTCGGGATATCTGCTGCCGTGGAACAAGCTGGCGTACTTTGCGACGACTGTGGGCACAAACATCGTGCAGTCGGTGCCCTTGTTAGGTGACTGGCTGTTGCAGGTGTTGCGTGGGGGGCACGATGTAACGATTAACACGCTCTATCGATTTTTCGCTGCGCACGTGGTGATTTTGCCGCTGGGTTTTGTTGGGATAATCGCGTTGCACTTGCTCCTGATTCAGCGTCAGGGAATGGCGCCGCCTGTGGGTGCTAAAATTGCGCCGCGCGGGATGAAATTTTTTCCCAGCTTCGCATTGCGTGATGCGCTGCTGTGGCTGGCGTGTTTGATGGCGTTGGCAACGCTCGCAGTTTTCTTGCCGTACGGGCCGGGCATTCCAGGAATGGATTGGGAACTGGGCGAGAAAGCAGATCCGCTTGCGCCGGCGTACCCCGGAATAAAACCCGAATGGTATTTCCTGTGGGAGTATCAATTGTTAAAGGAATTTCCGCCGCATCTCTTTGGTCTGGAAGGCCCGCAGGTCTGTTTATTGTTGATCGGAGTGTTGTTCGGCATTTGGGCCATCATTCCCTGGCTCGATCGGCGAGCTTATCACGACAAACCTTCGCCGGCATTCAGCGATTTTGGTTGGGCGGCGATCCTTTTTCTAACTTACCTGACGCTGAAGGGCTGGGACATCGGAGCGCGTGGAATAACAGATGAACTGGCTGCGGTGCGGAACGTCGCTCGCGTCTGCGCATGGTGGACTCTGATCGCCGGCGTTGCGATCATTGTTGTTCGATATTGGAAATTCGGAGGCCGCTGGTTCATCCTGTCCGGCGCCGCGCTGTTGCAGGTCGCGCTGCACGGCTTGGCCGGTGTTTCCTATTTGCTCTCCGGCGTGATCGCGGTCGCGGTGGCGACGATCGCAATTGCAATTTCGCACATGACCCGTTCGCGGACTGATCTGAGTCACGCAAAATGAGGGCGATCGCTATTGTTGTCGGCGCGTTGTTTTTTTCGGGAGCAATTTTTGCAGCAGATCAAG
>Ga0207697_10001892_pt1 | contig 11164 bp, 10 predicted proteins | sample KBSSwiS5withPhiX_FD_184293 | JGI IMG/M metagenome (GOLD analysis project Ga0207697, IMG submission 184293) | Switchgrass rhizosphere microbial communities from Kellogg Biological Station, Michigan, USA, with PhiX - S5 (SPAdes) (version 2) | ecosystem: Host-associated > Plants > Roots >... | reverse complement strand
CGAATTGCCGCTGCTGGATGTCTTCGGCCGCGGCGGATCCTTGAAGTCCTCCTGGTACGGGGACTGCCTGCCTTCCCGCGACTTCCCGATGCTGGTGGAGCACTACAAGCAAGGCAACCTGAACCTGGACGCCTTCGTGACCGAACGCATCACCATCGACCAGGTCGAGGAAGCCTTCGCCCGGATGCAGGAGGGCAAAGTCCTTCGCTCCGTAGTGGAAATCGAGCCGGCGGTGGCGCTCTGATGGCCGTCACCGTACAGAACCGGGTCACCTCCGGAACGTTTTCGCTCGACGGCGGCACGTGGGACGTGGACAACAACGTCTGGATTGTTGGGGATGAGCAGGAATGCGTCATCATCGATGCCCCGCACGATGCCCGAGCCATCATCGAGCAGGTGCAGGGCCGCAAAGTCCTGGCCATCCTGCTGACCCACGCCCACAACGATCACATTGGGGCCGTGCGGGAGGTTGCTGACGCCGTTCAAGCGCCCATCTACCTGCATCCCGAGGACCTGGTGTTGTGGGAACAGGTCTATCCGGACACCACGCCGGACAAGTACCTCAGCGACGGCGACGTTTTCACAGTCGCGGGAGCCGAATTGCGGGCCATCCACACGCCGGGCCACTCGCCCGGGTCCACCTGCTTCCTGCTTGAAGAGCAGGACACGGTCTTCACCGGAGACACCCTGTTCAACGGTGGTCCGGGAGCAACCGGGCGGTCCTACAGCGATTACCCCACCATCCTGACATCCATCCGGGAACGGCTCCTGACCCTGCCGGCCCACACTGTGGTGCGCACCGGGCATGGGGACAACACCACCATCGGAGCCGAGCGCGAGACGCTGGCGCTTCTAAAGCAGGACTAAGCGTTCGGCTACCGGAGTCCCGCACTGTGCGCCAAAGCGATGGCCTCAGTGCGGGACCGGACGTCGAGCTTCCGGAAGAGGTTCCGGATATGAAATTTCACAGTATTTTCGCTGACATTGAGTTCAGCGGCGATGGCCCGGTTACGTTGGCCGGCCGCCAGTAATTGCAGGACTTCCAGTTCCCTTGCCGCAAGGCCCCATGCCGCGACATCTCCTGCCGGCGCTGAAGGTGGATCGAGCGGCAACACCACCGAAATGTCGGCTCCCCAGCCCTGCATGACGTCAAGGCTCATCCTGCCGTTAACGGCCTGCACGCGTTGGCGCAGGCGTTCGATATTGGGAGCTTCGGGGGATAGCTCACCCCTGCCATCGTCGCGGACATTGATAAGCAGGTTCTCGCCATCGCAGTCCCACTGTGCCCGGACACGATGCACATCAGGTTGCTCGGCGATGGCCAGGACCAGGCCTCGAACCACGGCACGCGCGGCGTGGGCTACTTCGCCCGGCAGAGCCCTGCCGTTCGCAGGCGGTTCAATGAACTGGATATCGATGTTGCTGAAGTGCATCAGCGGCCGGAGGTCCTCGCGAAGCCTTTCGAACGCCGTGCTGACCGGTTCCTCCACAAGATCGCTGGTGCGGTCGTTCAAGGTTCGCAGGCTGATCAGCGCCTTGACGGTCATGTCGGTCACGGCCGTACGGGCTGCGTGGTCGTCCATGGAGTTGGATCTCAACGCCGCGAGCACAGTTTCCAAGGTGGTGGAGTGCTGATCCACCAGCTCGGCAGTTACGCGGATCCGCTCCGCTGATGCGGCGCGGGACTCCAGAAGGTACGACGGCGGCGCGTCGGAGACCTTCTCCTGGATACGGGCCGCTGTGAGCCGCCAAAGGTAGGAGAGGACACGCTCCGCATCTTCTGCCTGGCCTTCTGCAGGATCCGTCAGGACCAGGAGGGCGTTGCTCGGCGTATAGCCCAAGGCCAGTACCTCCCGCTCTTTTCCCGCGACAACAGCCGTGCCTCGCCATGGGCCCTCATCCGGAATCGCGGCCCGTACACGGTCCAGTTCCGGGATGGAAACCCTGCTGACAATGCTTTCCTCGCCCGCCTTCTTTTGTGGCCGGCCCGTGCAGTCCTCGGTAAAGATCACCAGGGCGCTGGACTTGATGAAGGGTGCAAGGGCAGTACGCAGGCTCTCTGCAATACGCATCAGGGGTGCCTGCGCGATATCTGCGATGGCGTCCAGAAGCTGCCACGGAAGGGTCCCGGTATCCGGGCGGCGTTTGCTATCGGTCAGCTGGGTCATGGATGCAGCCTAGCCGTAACGTGAGCCAGCGCGCCAACGTTAACTACCCAAAAGGGTGGTATGAACTGCTCGTTTTCGGCGTTCCCCCTACCCGAACTGCCCGGAAGACTTGTCTATAGGCCCGAAAGGCTTGAGCACCTATCCACGAAGGAGTGAATGTGAACGTCACCGCAGAAACAGCAACTGCCACGAGCGCGGACGTAGCCGGCAATGTATCCCTGATCCTCGGCGAAGTCGCTGACACTACTTCCGGCATTGACTACGCTCAGTTGGCCCATCTTGCCGACAGGATCAAGGGGGCCGGCCGTGTGTTCCTTGCAGGAGCCGGGCGCAGCGGCCTGGTCCTCAGGATGGCGGCCATGAGGCTGATGCACCTGGGCCTGACCGTCCATGTGGCCGGTGACACCACCACGCCAGCCATCAGTTCCGGAGACCTCCTGGTGGTCGCGTCCGGTTCAGGTACGACGTCCGGTGTGGTCAAAGCTGCCCAAACCGCACTTGAAGCAGGCGCACAGGTTGCTGCGATCACCACCAATGCCTCCTCACCCTTGGCGGGGCTGGCAGACGCGTTGGTGATTATCCCGGCGGCCCAAAAGACGGACCACGGTTCCAACATTTCGCGCCAGTACTCCGGCAGCCTCTTTGAGCAGGCGCTGTTCCTCGCCACGGAGTCGGTTTTCCAGACCCTCTGGGACGCCGCCGACGAACCCGCTGAACAGCTCTGGCTGCGTCACGCCAACCTCGAATAGGCCTGAGTTAGCTGCTCAGTTGAGCTACATCCTTGGGGCCGACTCCAACTCACCAACAACCCACAAAGAAAGTAACAACACTATGAAACTTCAAGTCGCACTGGACCTCCTCACCACCGAGGCAGCCCTGGAACTGGCCGGCAAAGTAGCCGAGCACGTTGACATCATCGAGCTGGGCACGCCGCTGATCAAGGCAGAGGGCCTCTCCGCAGTAACGGCGATCAAGGAAGCACACCCCACCAAGATCGTCTTCGCCGACATGAAGACGATGGACGCTGGAGAACTCGAAGCCGACATCGCCTTCAAGGCCGGTGCCGACCTCGTCTCAGTGCTCGGAACGGCAGATGACTCCACCATTGCAGGTGCCGTCAAGGCAGCCCAGACCCACAACAAGGGCATCGTGGTTGACCTGATCGGCGTTGCTGACAAAGTCACCCGTGCAAAGGAAGCCCGCGCTCTGGGCGCCAAGTTCATCGAGTTCCACGCTGGCCTGGACGAGCAAGCCCAGCCTGGCTTCGACCTTCGCGGACTCCTTAACGCCGGTGAAGAAGCCCGTGTTCCGTTCTCGGTTGCAGGCGGCGTCAACCTCTCCACCATCCAGGCAGTGCAGCTGGCCGGTGCCGACGTAGCCGTGGCCGGCAGCGCCATCTACAGTGCCCTTGACCCGGAACTGGCCGCCAAGGAACTCAAAGCCGCCATCCAGTAAGGCCTGTTACCACCTCACGCAACACGCTTGATGCAGCCGCCCGGAAAGTACCCTTTCAAAGGTACTTTCCGGGCGCCTCGCTTTTTGGGCCTGACTTTTTTCGGACCTCAGGTTTCCGGGCTCCGAAGGTGCGCCTGTTCCAGCAGCTCCGTGAGCCAAGGCCGCTGCGCATGGCGGAACGTCAACCCATCCGGCAGGCCTTGGACCGTGGGCTTCGAGCCGACAATGTCGATGGTGATGCGGCCACTTCCCATGGGGGCGTTGCCGATGTGGAGGTCTCCGAAGGACGGCGGCAAAACGGGGTCCAGCCAGACGCCGCCCAACGAAATGTGGGCGTCGTAGCGCATGAGGCCCATGACCAGTTGAATGGGCGTTGTGGCAGCCCATGCCTGGGGTGAGCAGGCGGTGGGATAGGGAACGGGTTCGCTGAACTGTTTCCGGTCGAATCCGCAGAAGAGTTCCGGGAGCCGGCCACCTGAATACTGGGCGGCTTCCAGCAAGGCTGTGGCAATCCGTTGTGCTTCTTCCACAAATCCGTACCGCAGCAGCCCTTGGACGATCAACGCATTGTCGTGCGGCCAGACTGAGCCGTTGTGGTAGCTGGCCGGGTTGTAGGCGCCCATGTTGCTGGCCAACGTCCGGATTCCCCATCCACTGAACATTTCCGGGGACATCAGGTGCTCCACTACAGAGGGGGCCTTGTCCTCATCCATCAAGCCAAACCACATGGAGTGGCCCATGTTGGAGGCGCATGCGTCCACAGGCCGCTTGTCGCGGTCCAACGCGACGGCATAATAGCCCTTGTCCGGAAGCCAAAACTCTTCGTTGAACTTCTGCTTGAGGCGATCCGCGCGTTCCTGAAGCTCTGCAGCCAAGCTGAGGTCGCCGGCGTCGTACGCCATCCAGGCCCGCGACGTATAGGCGCCGTGCACGTACGCCTGGACTTCGCACAGCGCCAAGGGCGGTTCAGCAAGGGTGCCATCGGCAAAGTTGATGCCGTCCCAGGAATCCTTCCATCCTTGGTTGATGAGCCCGTGCTCGTTGGGCCGCGCGTACTCCACGAAGCCATCGCCGTCCCGGTCGCCGTAATCGCGGATCCACTCAAGGGCGCGGTCGGCGTTGGGCAGGAGGGCGGAGATAGTGTCCTTGGAGAATCCCCAGCGGCTGACTGATCCCAGGACAACCACGAAGAGCGGGGTTGCATCAACGCTGCCGTAGTACGCGGACTTTCCGCCGAGAGCGAGGCCGCTGGAGACGTCGAGCCTCACCTCATGCAGGATCTTGCCCGGTTCTTCCTCGCTGATCGGATCCACCACTGTTCCCTGGCGATCCGCCAACGTTCGCAGCGTGCCCAAGGCCAGTGACGGGTCCACCGGCAGGGCCATTTCCGAAGCCCACAGCGAGTCACGGCCAAACAACGTCATGAACCACGGCGCGCCGGCAGCAACCACTACCCTGTCCGGATGTTCCGGGTCTTGGATCCGGAGAGCGCCCAGGTCCTCATAGCTGCGACGGAGCGTGCTTTCGATGGAGTGGTTGCTGATCTGCAAGGCAGGGATCCTGGCCACCCACTCCTGCCTGCGTCTATCGCTGGGGGAGAGCTCATCCTGGCTTGGATGGGCAAACGGCACCGGCGTCCCGGCTCCATCAATGGTCGGCACCACGCTCACGCGGGTACTCCAGCTCCCAAAAGGTGGAATTTTAGCGGTGAAGCCCAAAGCCTTTGCTCCCGCACCCGCACCTTCGGCCTGGATCACGACGCTTTTCCGGAAACCCTCCCACTTGCCGCGAATTTCCAGGGAATTGCCCTCAGGAAGCCGGGTTTCAGTCCAATGACGGGTAATCCTGGCCTCCTTCACCTCAAAAAGGTCCGCGAAGTCAGACTCGACCGTCAGCAGGATTCGGCAATCCGCCGCGTTGGTGGAGTAGTTCCGGACCGTAATCTTCTCCAGGATTCCGGCTCCTACCTCGCGCAGGCGCTCCACCAGCAGCGGACTGTCCGCATATCCATCTGAACGGGGCACCCGGCAGGCAAAGAGCGCCCTGTAAGGTTCCTTGGTCTCCGCCGCCAGTGGCTCAAGTGGTTGTCCATTGACCGTCAATTCCCACTTGGACAGGATCCGGGTATCCAGATGGAAGACACCCTGCGGTAGCTCCGGGCGGATGTCTCCGTTGGCAGCAGAGATGCAGAATGATGAGCCTTCCACCAGCGTGACCGTGCCGGAACCAAGGGGTCCGGCGGCAGTATCGGCGTTCCATCCAGCCACGTCTGTGCCTCCAATCAGGGCGGAACGATGCCCTACACAAAACGTTGCACGGCTCGCCTGGATGCCGAGGCAGCCCGTATGTGTGGACGTATCCGAAGCTACGCCGATGCGGCGGTGGGCACCAGAGGCGCCAAGGTTCGATTGACGCTGTCGCCGCAGCGAATGCAATCCAGAGTTAACCTACTTTCCGGTACAGGCGAAGCTCCGGAGGACTATAGTGGGTGAACAGGACATTCGCTGATGCAGCCCGGCGGCCCGTTTTTACTTCCGCCACCGGAGGCCCCGCAATGACCGACACCCAAATCAGTAGTTTTCTGAGTGACTGTGTGGTGTTTGATGACGACACCGAGGAGGGGCTGGATTTTGACACCCTCTACGGCCTCTACATCAGTTGGTGCGTCCTCGGACGCAAAGTGCCCATTCCTGATTCCGCTTTCCGGACCGCCCTTGAACTTGAAGGATTGCGGGCCAGGAAAGATCATGGCCAGCGCATCTACCCCGGCCTGAACATGGTGGGCCCCGCAGCCAGGGACTACGTGATGAACAGTGTCCCCGTCTGGACTGAAACCGACACCAGCGCCCCCGAATTGAGTCAAATAAATGAGGACTCGGTTCCTTCCTTGAGGTAACCCCTGAGTTCCGAAATTGTTGTTCAGCTGATGCCCTTAGGATGCCTTCCTAGGGGCATCAGCTGTATTCAAACCCTAAAGAGAGTAGTAATTTGAAGCCGTCCATCGTCTGGTTCCGCGACGACCTGAGGGTCAGGGACAACCCTGCCTTGCGTGCCGCCGTCGATGATGGCGCGGCGGTGGCCCTCTACGTCCTGGACGAAGAATCGCCCGGTATCCGCCCCCACGGCGGTGCCGCGCGGTGGTGGCTGCACCACTCGCTGACGGCACTGCGGGACGATCTCGCGGCGCTCGGAATACCGCTGCTGCTGCGTCAGGGACCGGCCGCCCCGATTGTCCAGGAAATCACGACGGCGATCGGTGCCGGCGCGCTGTTCTGGAACCGCCGGTACGGCCCGGCGGAGCGGACGGTCGACGCCGGGATCAAGACGTGGGCTCGTGAGGCCAGCATGCATGTGGAGAGTTTTCAGGCGTCCCTGCTTCATGAGCCGTGGGAAGTCACCACCAAGACTGGCGGGCAGTACAAGGTTTTCACCCCTTTCTGGCGGACCGTTTCAGCGCAGGACTTCCGGGACCCGTTGGCTGTGCCGGACGTAGGGCGAGGCTACGCCGGTGAACTCCCTGCGTACGATTCGCTGGAGTCATGGCACCTGCTGCCCACCACCCCGGACTGGTCCGCAGGGTTGTGGGAGGCGTGGACGCCAGGATCGGCTGCCGGACACCAACGGCTTAAGCAATTCGTGGCGGATGGACTCACCAATTACAGCGAAGGCCGAAATCGCCCGGATATCGATGGCAGCAGTTGCCTCTCGCCTTATCTGCGGTGGGGCGAGCTCAGCCCCTTTGAGGTATGGCATGCGCTGGCTTCCAACAGATCGGAAAGCACAAGTATTTTCGCTTCCGAGCTCGGCTGGCGGGAATTCTGTTGGCACCAGTACTTCCACAACCCGGATCTCGCCACAGCGAACCTGCGCAAGGAGTTTGACCGGTTCCCCTGGGCTTGGCCGGATAGTGATGGTCATGAGTCTGCAGCAGAGGAGCTTCGCTCCTGGCAGCGGGGCCGGACCGGCTTCCCCATGGTGGACGCCGGGCAGCGGCAACTCTGGCAGACGGGATGGATGCACAACCGGGTGAGGATGGTCGCGGCAAGCTTCCTGGTGAAAAACCTCGGCATCCATTGGCAACTCGGCGAGCAGTGGTTTTGGGACACCCTTGTGGACGCTGACCCGGCGTCCAACCCTGCCAACTGGCAGTGGGTGGCGGGCTCAGGGGCAGACGCTTCGCCGTTCTTCAGGATCTTCAATCCAGAGGCCCAACGCATCAAATTCGATCCCCAGGGCAAGTACATAGCCCGCTGGATCCAGGAGTTCGGCACGCCGGATTATCCGGAGGAAATCGTGGATCTCAAGACCACCCGGCAGGATGCCCTGGAGGCCTACAAGGGACTCAAAGAGGTGCACTAGCTACTGCCCGCTGATGAACAGGGCAGGAAAAACGTCCTCTGGAAATTAGTAGGAAGTCCGAGTATATTCGGTTCAGAGATGACTTGGACCACAGTCGCTGAGGCGTTCCGGCCGATTACTGGAGCCAGCCGCACGGCAGTCATTCAACGATGCAAAGGAGCATTCCACCATGGTGCGCGAGCTTTCACACTACGTAGACGGCCAGAGGATCGACGGCACGTCCGGTCGGTTCGGCGATGTCTACGATCCCTGCACGGGCGAAGTGCAGGCGCGGCTTCCGCTGGCCAGCGCGGACGAGGTCCGCAACGCGATCGCAAATGCCGAGAAGGGCCAGCTCGAATGGGCGGCCATGAACCCGCAGCGCCGGGGACGCATCCTGCTGAAGTTTGTGGACCTGGTCAACGAGAACATGGACGAGCTCGCCAAGCTCCTGTCCTCCGAGCACGGCAAAACGCTTGCCGATGCCAAGGGAGACATCCAGCGCGGCATCGAGGTAGTCGAATTCTCCGCAGGGGCGCCGCACCTGCTCAAGGGTGAGTTCTCGGACAACGCGGGGCAGGGCATTGACGTGCACTCACTGCGCCAACCGCTGGGCGTGGTTGCGGGTATTACGCCGTTCAACTTCCCAGCCATGATCCCCCTCTGGAAGTCGGGCCCCGCGCTCGCAGCCGGCAACGCCTTCATCCTTAAGCCCTCGGAACGGGATCCCTCCGTTCCGCTGCGGCTCGCCGAGTTGTACAGCGAAGCCGGTGTTCCCAACGGCGTCTTCAACGTGATCAATGGCGACAAAGAAGCCGTCGATGCCTTGCTTGAGGATCCGCGCGTCAAGGCCATCGGCTTTGTTGGCTCCACGCCGATCGCGCAATACATCTACGCCACCGCGGCGGCGCACGGGAAGCGGGCACAGTGCTTCGGCGGGGCGAAGAACCACATGGTGATTATGCCCGACGCCGATCTGGACATGGCTGCCGACGCCCTGATTGGTGCCGGCTACGGTTCCGCCGGCGAACGGTGCATGGCCATCTCTGTTGCCGTGCCCGTTGGCCAGGAAACCGCGGACGCGTTGGTGGCCAAGTTGACCGAGCGTGTGAAGGACCTGAAGGTGGGCCACAGCCTGGACAAGGACGCTGACTTTGGGCCCGTGGTTGCTGCCTCGGCGAAGGAACGGATCGAAGGCTACATCCAGTCCGGCGTTGACGAAGGCGCAACCCTGGTCACCGATGGTCGCGGGCTCACCGTGGAAGGCTATGACGGTGGCTTCTGGGTTGGCCCCACGCTCTTCGATAACGTCACCAAGGACATGAAGATCTACAAGGAAGAGATCTTCGGCCCGGTTCTCAGCGTGCTGCGCGCGGCTGACTATGACGAAGCGCTCAGGCTCTGCAGCGAGCACGAGTTTGGCAACGGCGTCGCAATTTTCACCCGCGACGGCGACTCCGCCCGCGACTTCGCCAGCCGCGTCGAAGTGGGCATGGTGGGCATCAACGTCCCCATTCCCGTGCCGATCGCGTACTACACGTTCGGTGGATGGAAGGCCTCCGGCTTCGGCGACCTCAACCAGCACGGCGCCGACGCCTTCCGCTTCTACACGAAAACCAAGACCGTGACGTCGCGGTGGCCCTCCGGCATTCGCCAGGGCGCCAGCTTCATCATGCCGGCAGGCAGCTGATGGGGGCTTTGGACACAGAAGAAGTTCTTTTCCAGCGCCGCGGCCACCTTGGCATCGTGACGCTCAACCGGCCCCAGGCAGTCAACGCCCTCAGCGCGGGAATGGTGAAAGCCATGCTCCAGCAGTTGGCTGCCTGGGCTGATGACGACGCCGTGGCAACCGTCCTGGTGCGCGGCGCTGGCGACCGCGGACTGTGCGCCGGCGGAGACATTGTGGCCATCTATAAGGACATGTTGCAGGGCGGAACGGAAACGGCGGAGTTCTGGGCCGACGAGTACCGGCTGAACTCGCTCATTGCCCGTTACCCCAAGCCCTATGTCGCGTTCATGGACGGGTTGGTGCTGGGCGGCGGCGTCGGGGTTTCGGCGCACGGCTCGGTGCGCATCGTTACTGAGCGGACGCGTACAGGCATGCCTGAAACCACCATTGGGTTCGTGCCCGACGTCGGCGGCACCCTTTTGCTGTCCCGCTCGCCCGGGGAGACAGGAACCCACGCGGCCCTGACCGGCGCGCACCTCACCGGGGCGGACGCCTTGTTCCTTGGGCTCGCGGACCACTTCGTGCCGTCCGAAAGCCTCCCTGCTTTGGCGGAGGCGCTGGAAAGCTCGACGGCGGAGGCCGCCGTCGAGCGCTTTGCCCAAGCGGCGCCGGACTCGCCCCTGGCCGCCCAGAAGGAGTGGATCAACGCCGCCTACGCGCATGACGACGCGGAGGAGATCGTACGGAGTTTGCGTTCCCTGGGGGATTCTTCGCCGGAGGCGGCTTCCGCGGCCGACACCATTGAGACGAAGTCGCCCACATCTGTGAAGGTCACTTTGGCATCCCTGCGACGCGTGCGGGGAATGTCGCTGGAGGAAGCACTGGACCAGGAGTACCGGGTGGGATTGCGCTGCCTGGCCGGGCCCGATTTTCGGGAGGGGATCCGGGCACAGGTAGTGGACAAGGACCGGAACCCGCAATGGAAGCCGCCCACGCTGGCTGAGGTGCGCGAGTCCGACGTCGAGGGCTACTTTGCGCCGCTCGGTGAGCGGGAGTTGGGGCTCGCCGCCTTGGGTGCTGACGCCACATGACCACCCGCGTATTCAGCCAGTTGCCAGTTTGTTTACCGAGTTGAAGGAGACGACATGACAGAGAACGCAGCCGTGCCAGATATTCAAGCCCCGGCAACGGGACTCATCGCTTTCCTCGGACTGGGCCATATGGGCGGGCCCATGGCAGCCAACCTGATCAAAGCCGGGCACGACGTGATCGGTTATGACCCCGTGCCGGCGGCCGTCGAGGCAGCCAAGGAGCACGGAATTCCCATGGCATCCTCGGCCCAGGAAGCCGTGGACGGTGCAGCCGTGGTGTTGACCATGTTGCCCAGCGGCAAGCACGTGCTGGACGCGTACCGCGGTGTTGACGGGCCCGGGCTGCTGTCAGTTGCCGCGCCGGATACCTTGTTCCTGGATTGCTCCACGATCAATGTTGACGAGGCCCGGGAGGCCGCTGTCATTGCCTTGGAAGCGGGCCA
>Ga0207697_10001891_pt1 | contig 11168 bp, 11 predicted proteins | sample KBSSwiS5withPhiX_FD_184293 | JGI IMG/M metagenome (GOLD analysis project Ga0207697, IMG submission 184293) | Switchgrass rhizosphere microbial communities from Kellogg Biological Station, Michigan, USA, with PhiX - S5 (SPAdes) (version 2) | ecosystem: Host-associated > Plants > Roots >... | reverse complement strand
AAGGCCGCAACTGGCCGCTGCCTTCTTTCGCAGGCATTAGTTGAAGACGGGCTCCGAAGCAGCCTTGCGCGACGCGAAGGAGCTGAGGACGCCGGTCTTGGCCAGCCCGCGGGTGGCAACCCAGGACAGCGCGCCGGCGATGATCGCACCGGAGAGCGTGGTGAAGGCGATGTAGGCCAGCTTGTCGATTGCTTCGTAGGCGATGTTCCAGCCCCAAGGCAGGAAGGAATCGTTGAGACCGCAGAAGAGGCCCGAGCCCGCACCTGCGAGGAGTGCAGCGGACAGGTCGAACTTCTTGTACCGGAACGCAGCGAACACGAGTTCCGCGCCCAGCCCCTGGAGGATGCCGGAGATGAGGACGGTGGTGCCGTACTGGGAACCCATGATGAGTTCGCCGGTGGCGGCGACGGCTTCGCAGAACAGGGCTGCGCCCGGCTTGCGGATGATGAGCATGCCCAGGACGGCGGGGATCATCCAGCCACCGGCAATCAAACCGGTGAGCGGCGGATACGTGGCGTTCATGGGGATGGATACGATTGCGGCGCCCTGGGACCAGGCCCAGAAGATCACGCCGCCGGCGATGGCAATCAAAGCTGCCACCACGATGTCTACAACACGCCAGTTATAACTGGTTTTCTTCACGCTTGCCGTGGTCATTTTTCTGCCTCCTGAGGTACAGGAGGGGAAAGTGCTCCCCGGAAACCCCCGGTCGGCCTGCGCCGCCCGGATCCGGACACTCTGAGAAGCTCGACTCCCTTGCGCCGGTACTAACCGGATCAGGTTCGAGGGTCTGCGGCTGTCCGCACTCTCAGCGCCCTCGCGTCTCCTGCATCTCTGCAAGGTCCGACGGCGGCGCTCCCCTGTCGTTATTAATCTGCCCTTATGGGCGTGGTTCAGTTTACACCTGTGGGTGTTCGTGGGAGGTGGGGGTTAGTCACAAAGCGGCTGGCAACCACACCTGAGAGAATGATCCAGCAGAATCGACGCGGCAAAGGGGTATTTCATGACGGACCTTCCCACTACGGACATCCCAGTTTCCCAACCCCGCCTTGCCGCGAGCGTCATCCTGCTGCGCGACTCCCCGGCCGGGCTCGAAGCCTTCGTGCAGCACAGGGTTGCCACCATGGACTTCGCCGCCGGCATGGTGGTCTTTCCGGGAGGCCGGGTTGACGCCGCAGACCAGGACGGATGGGATTACCCGGCTGAGCTGCTGGAACAGCACGCTGCAAACTGGCATCTGAGCTCCATCGCCGTTGATCCCGAACAGGCCCCGGCAAAGTCAGGCATGGTGCTTACCGCTGCACTGCGGGAGGTTTGGGAGGAGGCCGGACTTCGCCTTGATGCCTCAGACCTTCGCCCCTGGGCCAACTGGGTCACGCCGACGGACATGCCCAAGCGCTTCGACACTTACTTCTATGTTGCCAAGCCTGCTCCGGAAGCAGCACCCCAGCACCAAACCACTGAAGCTTGGCAATCACTCTGGATGCCGGTGGATGGGATCCTGGCGGCCGAGGCGGCCGGTACATTGCAGCTGATGCCACCGACGTATTACCTGCTCAAGGAAATTGCCGGTCTCGGAACAGTAGATGCCGTCTGGGAAGCCGATCACGATGTTGTCCCTGTCCTTGCACCACGCGGTTCCATGGCAGCTTTCCTCAAGGAACGGGAAAACCGCCGCTAGTCCCAAGCCGCCTGCATGTGAGGCTAGGCTGGGGGCATGAACCTCTTTTTCAAGCTGCTGGGTGCCGGAGTAAGCCTTGCAGCCGGATTCGTCGGCACCAAGTTGGTCAACAAGGGCTGGGAAAAGGCCACGGGCAACAAGCCGCCCACAGGCCACGACGATATGGAAACGAGCCTTCGCTCAGCCTTGTCGTTCGCGCTGATTTCGGCCTTCGTCAGTACGCTCATCCAGGTTTTCGCGAGCCGTGGCACACAGCGTGCCATCGCCCGCTTCGCCAAGACGCAGGATATCGTCTAGGCCGCGCATAGGCATTCCAACGCGGGAATCCTAAGCGTCCGGCGTGGAACCGTCGCCGGCCGCCCTTTGGACAACCGCTTCAAGCTCATCCTTGGTGAGCAGTTCGCGGTGCCCATGCTTGGTTCGGTAAGCGGAGCGGCCCACCATGTGTGCGGAGACCGGTGCGGTGAGTAGCTGGAAAATCCAGGCCACCACGAGAACCGGCCAAACCCACCATGTGCGCATTTGCAGACCCATGGCCGCAAGCATGAGGAAAAGACCCAGGACCTGCGGCTTGGTTGCCGCGTGCATGCGGCTCATGAGATCGGGGAACCGCAAAAGGCCAATAGCGGCGCCGAGGGACATCAGGGCACCCACCACAAGAAACACGGCCGTCACTGCGTCGATGACGGCATCCACGCCGGTGGCTTCAGGAGTCATTGCTGTGATCCCTTCGATCGGCCACAAATCGGGCAAATGTTACGGAGCCGACGAAGCCGATCACCGCGAGAGCCACGAGTAACACCAGATTATTCAGGTGCCGGTTCATCGCCATATCGATCGCAAGCGCGGCGCCAAGAATGGCCAGCAGGACATCCGACGCCAAAACGCGGTCCAACAAAGAGGGGCCGATGGCGATGCGGATGATCGCTCCCACAGCAGCCAAGCTCAGGATGACAGCCGTCACCAGCAGAACGAGTTCTTTCACAGAGCTGCCCCTTCCAAGCTCGGACCGGGTTCAGCCTGGAGTGCGTCGAGTTCCTCGCGCGTTCCCATGATCCGGATCAGCGTGGCCTCGATGTTCTGGACTTCCTGACGGATCTTGGCGATTCCGGCTTCCTCGTAAATATTGAGCGCGTGCAGGTAAAGCGTGGACGTCGAGCGGTCCACTTCCACCACCAGCGAGCCCGGGATCAGGGAGATTACATGCCCGGTTGCCGTCACGATGAGGTCCGAATGGCTGCGCAACGGAACAGCGACGACGGCGCTACGCACCTTTGGCCCCTTCACTATGGCCAGGTAGAGGACCAGGAAGCTCGCTGCCGCCACTTTGCCCAGGAATACCAGGGCGAAGGAAATGGCGCGGAGAACATTGAACCTGCCGCTAAGCTCCACCGGCGGAAGATAGAAGAACTTGGCCACGAGCACAGCGATGAGCGCACCGAACAGCAGGTTGCCCGGGCTGAAGTCCCGCCACAGGGCGCCCCAGACGATGACCAGCCATACCAGCAGCGGCAGTTCAGTGCGGAAGGAGATTGGTTTTCGGCTCATTTGGCAGCCCCTGACTGACCCACTGCTGGCACCTGTGCGGAGTCCCCCAGGACTGAATGGATGTAGGCAGTGCGGTCCAACATGATTTACGCCGAGCCGTCGGCGAGGTGGAAGAGTGGGCCCGCAAAGACTGTGAGCGCAACACCGAAGGCCACAAGGCCCGCGGTGGAGCCCACCATTGTCCGGGGAAGTACCCCCACGTTGCCTGGGGCCTGAAGCACCGGATCAGGGTACTCGGCGTCCTCGGGCTTGCGCCAAAATGCCCTGTTCCAAACACGGGCAATTGCCAACAAGGTCAGGAGGCTGGTGACGACGCCGCCCACTACCAAAACGATGGCCAGCGGCGTACCCAGTTGCACGCCCGCTTGGAGGAGCCCGAGCTTGCCCAGGAAACCCGAGAACGGCGGGATGCCCGCAAGGTTCATCGCCGGGACGAAGAACAACAAGGCAAGGAGTGGCGAGAGCTTGGCCAGGCCACCCAAGCGGTCAATGGACGAGGAACCGCCCCGCCGCTCAATCAGGCCGGTGACCAGGAACAGGCTGGTCTGCACGGTGATGTGGTGCGCCACGTAGAACACGGCCGCGCCAAGGCCCGTGACCGACGACATTGCCAAGCCGAACACCATGTAGCCGATGTGGCTGACCAGGGTGAAGGACAAGAGACGTTTGATGTCGCTCTGCGCCAAGGCACCCAGGATGCCCACCACCATGGTCAGCAGCGCCACCACCATTAAGGGCACGTTGAGGGTGTCGCCGGGAAAGAGGAGTGTCTCGGTGCGGACCATGGCGTAAACACCCACCTTGGTCAGCAAACCGGCAAACACGGCTGTGACAGGGGCGGGTGCGGTTGGATAAGAGTCTGGAAGCCAGAACGACAGCGGGAACACGGCCGCCTTGATTCCGAACGCCACCAGCAGCATCACGTGCAGCAGATTCTGGGTTCCTTGATCCAGTTCGGCCAGCTTGATGGCGAGGTCCGCCATGGTGATGGTCCCTGTCGCTCCGTAGATCATGGCGATAGCGATGAGGAACAGGACCGACGACACCACGGACACCACCACGTACGTGACGCCGGCACGGATGCGGGGCCCCGTCCCGCCAAGGGTCATCAGCACATAGCTCGCCGTCAGCAGGATTTCGAAACCCACGTACAGGTTGAAAAGGTCACCTGTCAGGAAGGCATTGGATACGCCCGCCACCAGGATCAGATAGGTGGGGTGGAAGATCGAGACGGGCGCTTCCTGGTCGCCGTCGGCCATGCCTTGGCCGGTGGCGTAGATCAGGACGGCGAGGCTTACCACGGTGGAAACCACCAGCATGAGCGAGGAGAACTGATCCACCACCAACACCACGCCCCACGGCGGCAGCCAACCGCCCAGCGTGACGGATGTAGTGCCTCCCTCCCACACGGACGCCAGGAGCAGGCATTCGAGCAGGAGTGTCGCGCTGAGGATCACGATGCTGACTACCCGCTGCGCAGCCGTGTGCCGGATCAGCACGAACGCCAGGGCTGCGCCGAGGATCGGTAGGAGGACAGCCAGTGGCGACAGGTTTGCGAGATTCACGCGCTGCCTCCTTCCTTGGTTCTTACCGTGTTGGGCTTTTCGGTCGCGTCCGGTTGGGCACGGTCTTCGGGGCTGGCCGGAGTGATCGCGAACTCCGATGTTTCCAGCGGGACAATGGCGTCGTCTTCCGCGTCGAAGCTCGGAGTCCGGGCTACGCGGCGGTCTTCGATGTCATCCTGGATCTCGTCTTGCCGTGCCAGGGCCCAGGTGCGGTAGATGATGCCGAGCATGAACGCAGTGACCGCGAACGAAATGACGATTGATGTGAGGATCAACGCCTGTGGCAGGGGATCGTTGTACTCACTGGAGGCTGTTTCCTTGTCGAACAGAGGGGCCAGACCGGCGTACCCTCCCGTACTGAGGATCAGCAGGTTGGTGGCGTTGGCAAGCAGCATCAAGCCAAGCAGGACGCGGGTCAGGCTCCGCTCCAAAATCAAGTAGATGCCGCAGGCATACAGAACACCCATGACGATCAGGAGGGTCAGGTTGATGCTCATGGGTTGCCCTTCCCGGAAGCGGCAGTTTCAGCGGGCGCAGACTCGACGACTCTGGTCTTTCCGGCCTTCGCCCCCTTCTCCTCAAAATGTTCGTCGATCTCGGCGCCAAGGCTGCGGAGAACGTCAAGCGCCAGCCCCACCACCACGATGTAGACGCCGATATCGAAGATCGTGGACGTGACGAACTTGACGTCGCCGAACACGGGCAGCCAAAACTCGATGATCGCGCTCTGGAACACCTGTCCGCCCAGGAGGAGAGGCACGAAACCGGACGCTGCCGCCGTCGCAAGTCCCGTCCCCAACAGCGTTCCGGCACTGACTGTCGCCGCCTCGCTCAACTCGAAGCGTCCACCGGCGAGGTAGCGGATGGTGAGGGCGAGTCCTGCCGTCAAGCCGCCTGCGAAGCCGCCCCCGGGCAGGTTGTGGCCCGCAAGGAGAAGATAGATGGAAAAGACGATCATCGAGTGGAAAATCAGCCTGGTCACCACTTCGAAGATGATGGACCTCCGCTCGGGGGCCAGCGTCCTGCCTGCAACGAGCCAGGCATCCCGGGTCACGTCCGTGAACTTCCTCGCCACGGCCAGCCGGGCACCGTCGCGGGAGTCACGGTCGACGCCGGTGCGCCGCCCCACACTGCCTTCCGGCACCGCCTCTGAGGTTTTGATGCGATCGCCGCGGCTGCGCACGAAGATCAGGCTTGCAACACCGGTAGCGGCTACGGCCAGGACCGAAATTTCGCCGAAGGTGTCCCATGCGCGGATGTCCACGAGGGTCACGTTGACCACGTTCAGGCCACCGCCGCCTTCGTAGGCCAGGCGTGGGAATTCAAGGGAGACAGGCGTGGCAACACGGGCACCCATGGCGTAGATGGCAACAAAGATCATGGTGATGCCGAAGGCGGCACCTACGATCACGCGGATTACCCGGAGTCGGCCACCCGTTCGGTCCCGTAGTTCGGCGGGTAGGCTGCGCATTGCCAAAACGAAGGCCACCAGCACGATGGTCTCCACCAGCATCTGGGTCAGTGCGAGATCAGGCGCACCTTGCAGGGCGAACATGAGCGCGATGCCGTAGCCAGTAACAGACACCATGAGCACCGCCAGGAAGCGCTTGTTGGCGCGGACAGCAGCCAAGGCGCCCACCACGATGCCCACTCCCGCGATCAACTGCAACGGAGAGTTCGGATCGATGAAATAGACGCCGTCGGGCAACGGCTTGTTGTTCAGGAGCAGAGCCGCGAGCGGCACTGCGAAGGCAACCGTGAGGATGACCGTCAGATAGAAATACAGCGAACCACGCTGGGTGCGGCCCGTGACCCAGACTGCAACGTCGTCCAAAGCGCCAATCGTGTGTTGGTAGGCGCGGTCGCCATCCACCCAATCGGGAACCAGGCTTTGCACGCGTGAAACAACGTTGCGGCCGTAGAACATTGCGGCACCGGCCACGAAGGTGATCGCGGTGAGGCCCAAGGCGGGAGTGAGCCCATGCCACAAAGCCAGATGTCCGGCGTCGACGGCTTCCTCTCCGCCCCCAAACAGCGCTGCGTAAGGCTGGATCCAACTATCCACCGGCGCGGGCCACAGCCCGTAAACAATGGTGAGGAAACTCAGGAGCGCGGGCGCGGCAAGGAAGGCGGGCTTGATGGCCTTGAACGGCGTGCGTTCAATACCCGGCTTCGTGGCAAAGGCACCCCACATGAAGCGGGCGCTGTACGCGAAGGTGAGGATGGAACCGATCACGAGACCGACGAGGATCCAGATGCCCCAGGCAGGTGCGTCATGACCATTTCCATAGTGCTCGAAGGCTTCAAAGACGGACTCCTTGGCCACGAAACCCGCCAGCGGCGGCACCCCCGCCATGGATGCAGCCGCAATCGCGGCCACAACCCCGAGGGCTCGTGAGGAGCGGAAGACGCCGGAGAGTTTCCGGATATCGCGTGTCCCGGACTGGTGGTCGATGATGCCGACCACCAGGAACAGCGCAGCCTTGAACAAGCCGTGGGCCAGCAGAAGACCAAGCCCGGCAAGGGCGGCGTCAGGTCTGCCCAGGCCCACCACCATGGTGAGGAAGCCCAGTTGGCTCACCGTTCCGTAGGCCAGGATGAGCTTGATATCGGTCTGGCGGAGGGCTCGGTATCCGCCCACCAACATAGTGGCCAAGCCGAGGCCCAGGACCATCGGGAGCCAGAACTGCGATTCCGCGAAACCCGGCGCCAGGCGCGCGACGATGTAAATACCGGCCTTCACCATGGCTGCGGCATGCAGGTAGGCGCTCACTGGCGTTGGAGCCGCCATGGCACCCGGAAGCCAGAAGTGGAAGGGGACCAGCGCCGATTTGGTCACGGCACCCACCAGGATGAGAACGACGGCGGCCCCCACCATCCCACTTGTGGTGCCGTTAACGAGCGTCCCGGCTTGGTCCAGGATGGTGGAGATCCGGTAGGTTCCTGCGGCTTGGCCCAGGATGATGAGACCCACCAACATCGCCAGCCCGCCCGCCGTGGTAACCATCAGGGCCTGCAGGGCAGAACGCCGAGCGGCCAGGCGGGTGCGGGCATAGCCGATGAGCAGGTAGGACAAGACAGTGGTGAGCTCCCAGAAGATGAACATCATCAGGAGGTCATCGGACGTCACCAGGCCGAACATGGCGCCGGCAAAAGCCAGGAGTTGGGCGCCGAACCCACCGAGCCCAGCGTCCTTGTTCGTGAAGTACCTGGCGCAATAGACCAGCACCAGGGAGCCAACACCGAGGATGAGCAGTGACATGACCCAGGCGAGTGCGTCCATCCTGAAGGCAAACTCGAGCTTCAGGTTCGGAATCCAGGGGAATACTTCTTCTATGCCGCCACCGGAATATACGGGACCGTGCTGGAGAACCAGCCAAACGAAGGCCGCGGCAGGAACCGCTGCCAGGACATAGAAGGCGTTCCGACCAAGTTTGCTGAAGATCAAGGGCGCCACAGTTGCCGCTACAAAGGTGATGGCGAGAACTGTGATCACTGTTTTCTCCGCAAAGTCAGAAACGAATTGTCAAAAGTTGGAGCAGGCGGTCATACGTTGGGTTCAGTTGGACCAGTTTATCAAGGGGCCCGGACAGTTTTTGGCCGGAGCCGATGGGGCCAGGGGATGAATTCCCCCTGCGTTATTCACATAGCGGTCTGTCATCTGCCCGCCACTGTCAGAGTCCCGATAGCATTCAGGCTATGAACGCGGCCGCAGTTCCCGAAGCCTCCCACCCAGCATCCGAGCTTGCCTCCGGACCTGCTTCCTCCAAGAAGGGCCAAATCCTTGCGTGGGCGTCCTGGGACTGGGGCTCGGCTGCCTTTAACGCCATCATGACCACGTTCGTCTTCACCGTTTACCTGACCTCGTCTGCCTTCGGCGGCGAGGACGCTGCATCTGCCGCACTTGGTGCTGCTTTGGCCGTAGCGGGCTTGGCCATCGCGTTGCTGGCACCGGTGACCGGCCAACGTTCGGATGCCGGCGGCCGGCGCAAGCTCTGGCTCGGAGTCAACACTGCGGCCACAGCCGTCCTCACGGCCCTGTGCTTCTTTGTGTTCCCGCAGCCGGGATTCCTTCTCCTTGGTGTCTGCCTGATCGCGCTCGCCAACATCTTCTTTGAGTTCGCCGGCGTGAACTACAACGCCATGCTGGCCCAAATCTCCACACCCAAAAACATCGGCAAGGTCAGCGGTTTTGGCTGGGGTATGGGATACCTCGGTGGGATTGTGGCGTTGTTGCTGGTCCTGCAACTCTTCGTCCAGCCGTCTTTCGAATGGTTCGGTGCATCCACTGAAGAATCACTGAACATCCGGCTTGTGGCCATTTTCTCCGCCCTGTGGTTCTTCATTTTCGCCCTGCCCGTGTTGTTCGCCGTTCCGGAAGTTTCCGTGAAAAAGGACACCGCGTCCTTGGGCTTCATAGCGTCGTACAGGCTGCTGCTGCGGCGCATCGTGGCGATCTATCGCACCAGTCCCCACACCATTTACTTCCTGCTGTCCAGCGCGATCTTCCGCGATGGCCTTGCTGCAGTCTTCACGTTCGGCGGGGTGATCGCGGCCGGGACCTTTGGTTTCGAACTTAAGGAAGTGATCTTCTTCGCCATTTTCGGCAACGTCGTGGCAGCGGTTGGCGCCATCATCGGGGGCTTCCTTGACGACAAGATCGGTCCCAAGGCAGTCATCGTGCTTTCCTTGGTGGGTCTGCTGATCGCGGGAACGTTCATCCTGGTTCTCGGCAATGGAAACTACGTGTTCTTTGGAAACAGCTGGCCTGCCGCCAATACGTTCTGGATCTTCGGCCTGCTGCTTTGCCTTTTTGTTGGCCCAGCCCAGTCTTCGTCAAGGGCGTTCCTGGCCAGGCTCGCCCCCGACGGCGAGTCGGGAGAACTCTTCGGGCTCTACGCCACCACGGGCCGGGCTGTCAGCTTCCTGGCACCCACCCTCTTCACCCTGTGCATCACAATTGCCGCTCCGATTGTTGAAGAAGGTGGAGCCCAGCGATGGGGCATCCTCGGCATTATGGTTGTCCTGCTTGCCGGCCTCCTGGTGATCCTGCCAGTGAAGCCGCCCAGCAGAACCCAAATCGCGGTGGTGCCGGATCACTGACTTCACTGCAGCAGCTGAGCGCGAACGCCGTACCAGTGCAGTTCCAACAGAGTTAGGGTGGAGATATGAACGTGGATGAGACTGAACTCCCGGGCCTTGGGGTCCGTAAGGATTTCGTCACGGCCTCGGGCCGTCGCATCGGTGTCGTGGAGCTTCGCGAAGGCGAAACCGAGCTCTTCGTGTCCACATGGGATGACCCGGACACCTGCCAGGCTTCCATTCCCCTCACGGCCGATGAAGCCGCAACCCTGGGCAACCTCTTGGGCGGGCAGCACATCGCCATGCGCCTGGCAGAAGAGCACCGGGAGATACCCGGCATCGTGACCCGCCAGTTCTCCATTACGCCTGATTCCCCGTTCGTGAACCAGCCCATGGGCAAAGCCCAGGTGCGTACCCGCAGTGGCGTTTCGATCGTTGCGATTATGCGCGAAGGCGAGGTCGTCCCCTCGCCCGCACCCGACGTCGTACTTCACATAGGTGATTTGCTCGTTGCGGTTGGCACCCAGGAAGGCCTCGACTCGGCGGCCGATATCCTTCGCAACGGCTGACCCATCATGGATCCGCTCGCACTAGCCCTCGTTGAACTGGGGGCCGTCGTCTTCTGCCTCGGTCTCCTTGCTCGATTAGCGGGCCGGATTGGCATGTCCCCCATTCCGCTTTACCTTGTGGGTGGCTTGGCCTTCGGTGCAGGCGGCTTCGTCAGATTGGATGGCATGAAGGAGTTCGCCCACCTTTCGGGCGAAATCGGCGTCATCCTGCTGCTGTTGATGCTCGGATTGGAATACACCGCATCTGAACTGGTCACCGGGCTCAGACGTTCGTGGCAGGCCGGTGTCCTGGACTTCGTCCTGAATTTCCTCCCCGGCGCCGGGATAGCCGTTCTGCTGGGCTGGGGTCTTGTGGGCGCCATCGTAATGGGTGGCGTTACCTATATCTCGTCGTCAGGAATCGCGGCGAAAGTCATCACGGACCTTGGCCGGATCGGTAACCGTGAAACTCCCGTAGTGCTTTCCATCCTCGTTTTCGAGGATCTCGCCATGGCCATTTACCTACCCATTCTCACTGCCATCCTGGCGGGTGTCGGGTTCCTGGGAGGGCTGCAGACGGTGGGCATCGCGCTGGCGGTCGTCACGGTGGTCCTGATGATCGCGCTCAAACATGGGCACCGCGTCTCCCAAGCCGTTCACAGTGAGAACTCGGAAGTGTTTCTGCTGAATGTGCTCGGCCTGGCCCTCCTCGTAGCCGGTGTCGCCTCCGCCCTCCAGGTCTCA
>Ga0207697_10001890_pt1 | contig 11189 bp, 9 predicted proteins | sample KBSSwiS5withPhiX_FD_184293 | JGI IMG/M metagenome (GOLD analysis project Ga0207697, IMG submission 184293) | Switchgrass rhizosphere microbial communities from Kellogg Biological Station, Michigan, USA, with PhiX - S5 (SPAdes) (version 2) | ecosystem: Host-associated > Plants > Roots >... | reverse complement strand
TGCGCGACGGCGTTAACGCAACACGTCTGCGCCTGCCGGACGAGGGCCCCTGGGAGACCGCGCTGGACTACATGATGCACCGCTGGGGGCACATCGATCCGCAGGGCATCGAGGACCGGTTCGACGCCGGCGAGATCGTCGGCGAGGCGGGGATCGCCCTGGACCGCAGCACGCCGATGCAGGACCACACGTTCATCTGGTACTACCGGACCCTGCCGCCGGAGACCCGGATCCCGGTGGAGCTGAACATCCTGCACCAGGACGATCACCTGCTGGTGGTGGACAAGCCGCACTTCCTTCCCACCACCCCGGGCGGGACCTACATCCAGGAATCGGCCCTGGTCCGGCTCCGGAACCAGCTCGGCCTCCCGGACCTGATCCCGATGCACCGCCTCGACCGCATGACCGCCGGCATCCTGCTGCTCTCCACAAACCCCGAGACCCGGGGCAAGTACCAGGTGCTCTTCGAAAAGCGCCAGGTCCAGAAGGAGTACGAGTGTGTGTCCGCCGCAGAGCCCGCACCGGGCCATCCCGCGGTGGACTTCCCTGTGGTGGTGCGGAACCGGATGACCAAGTCCCGCAGCTACCTGCTGGCCGAGGTTGTCGACGGCGAACCCAACGCGGAAACCCGGATCGAGCGGCTGCGCACGTTTGACGCTTCCGGCGCACCCAACTCGGGCGCACCCGACGGCGGCGCACCCGACAGCGCACCCGACGTCGACGGCGGCCCGCACCGCCGCGCGCTGTACCGGCTGGAGCCGCACTCCGGGAAGACCCACCAGCTCCGCGTGCACATGGCCTCACTGGGCCTCGGCATCGTCAACGATGCGTTCTACCCGGAACTGCTGGACAAGGCTCCGGACAATTACGCCAAGCCGCTGCAACTCCTGGCCCGCGGGATCCGCTTCGTGGACCCCATCTCCGGGAGCCCGGTGGAATACCGCAGCAGACTGGAACTCAGCGAGGCACGCTAGCGGCTGGAAGTGCGGTACCTTGTGCCCATGGACTTCGGAAATGCGGACAGCTGGGGCGCCGCGATCTATTTCTGGATCTTCCCCTTCGTGATCGGCGATGCGATTTTCCCGCCCGTCCCCTCGGAAATGCTGGTCATCACCGGCGGCGCGCTGTCCGCGGAGGGCCGCATCAACGGCTTCCTCGTGGTGCTCCTCGCCGCGGTGTCCTCATGGCTTGGTGACCTACTCGTCTTCCAGCTGTTCAAACGGCGGCTAAGCCATGTGCTCGACCGCTGGAAATGGGGTCTCCGGTTCCACGCGGCCGTGCATGCGGCGATCGCGAAAGCCGGCCGGTCCTCCACCTACGGCGCGATCATCGGCCTCCGCTTCATCCCCGGCGGGCGGCTGGCCACGACGGCCGCGGCGGGCATCGCCAACGTCTCCACCCGCGGGTTCAGCCTCTGCGCGGCTCTCGGCGGCCTGCTCTGGGCAGCCTGGTCCGTGGCACTGGGCTATTTCATGGGCTCCGCCACCGGGCTGCCCTTCTGGGCGAGCTCCCTGATCGGCGTCGGCGTCGGGCTGCTGGTCGGAGCGGTCGTGGGCGTGATCGTGACGCGGCGCCGGGGTAACCCCTCCCCCGTGGAGTCCGCCGTGGTTGACCCGGACGAGGAACTGGACTTTTAGACGGGCGCCCAGCGGCCGCGGCTGCGGCGCAGCACGGTCAGCGCACCGGTGAGCGCAACGCGTTCGACGGCGTCGCGCATCATGGCTGCCGACTCCAGCGCCTGGCTGTTTTCGGCGCTGTAGGCGGTGGCATCGACCAGGAAGCGCAGGTTCAGCTGCGGTACGCCGCCAGCGAGCTCAAGCTGGTGCGATTCGACGTGGTGCCGCGTCCCAAGCGCCTCGATGGCCGCGGCCATGACGGCTTCGGGAGCGGTGCCCGGCTTGAGCCCGGTGATCTTCAGTCTGGTCTGGAACGACGGCATGGAACAACCCTAGCCGCGCCGCCACGCTCCCTCACCTTCCGCACCCAAAACCCCAACGCTCCCTCACCTTCCGCACCCAAAACCCCAACGCTCCCTCACCGGGAGAGGGAGCGTCCGGGGAAGAACCGCAGGACCTGAGGGAGCGTCCAGGGAATAACCGCAGGACCTGAGGGAGCGTTTGGAAATTCCCCGCAGAAGGTGAGGGAGCATCGGGGGAAAGGCCGCCACACCTGAGGGAGCGTCGGGAGGGGGCTACCCGGTGTTGCGCAGCCCGGCGGCGACTCCGTTGACCGTGATCAGCATGGCCCGCTGGAGCCGTTCGTCGATCTCGGCCCCGGTCATGCCCTCCGCGGCCTCGGCCCGGACGCGGCGCAGCAGTTCCACCTGCAGGTAGCTGATGGGGTCGAGGTACTGGTCCCGGATCTCGAGGGAGCGCTTCAGGGTGGGCTGGGCATCGAGGATCACGTGCTCGCCGGTGAGGTTCTGGATCTCCTCGACCGTGAGATCATATTCGGCCCGGATGGCACGGAACAGGTGGTGCAGTTCCGCCGGCACCAGGGTGGAGACGTAGTAGCCGGCAATGTCCATGTCCGTCTTCGCCAGGGTCATCTCAACATTGGAGAGCACCGAGCGGAAGAAGTGCCAGCCCTCGATCATCTCCTTGAGCTGGGCCGAGTTACCGGCCTCGCGGGCGGCTTTGAGGCCGGAGCCCACACCGAACCAGCCCGGCACGATCTGCCGCGACTGTGTCCAGCCGAACACCCACGGGATGGCGCGGAGCCCTTCGAGCCCGGCGCCGGAGTCGGGGCGCTTGGACGGACGGGATCCGATGTTGAGGGATCCCAGCTGCTCCACCGGGGTGGACGCCATGAAGTAGGCGGGCAGATCGGGGTCATCAATCAGCGTGCGGTAGCGCGCAAACGCTGCGTCGGAGACGGTTTCCATGACGTGGCCGTAGCGCACGCGCTGGTCCTCCGAGGTGCGCGGGGTGCGGTGCAGGGCCGAGCCCTGCAGTACCGCGGCCAGGGAGAGCTCGAGGTTTTCCCGGGCCAGCTCCGGCAGGGAGTACTTGTCCGAGATGACCTCGCCCTGCTCGGTGAATTTGATCTCGCCCTCGAGCACGCCGTTGGGCTGGGCCATGATGGCATCGTAGGTCGGCCCGCCGCCGCGGCCCACCGAGCCGCCGCGGCCGTGGAAGAGGCGCACGCGGACGCCGTGCTTGGCCGCCACGTCGCGGAGCTTGCGCTGGGTCTTGTAGATTTCCCACTGGCTCGTCATGACGCCGGATTCCTTGTTGGAGTCCGAGTAGCCGAGCATGATTTCCTGCACGTCGCCGCGGAGCCGGACGAGTTCGCGGTAGGAGGCATCGGAGAGCAGCCGGTCCACGATTTCGGCCGAGGCGCGGAGTTCGTCGACGGTCTCCAGCAGCGGCGCGAAGCCGATCTTGGCGTAGGGCGCCTCGCCGAACAGGCTGACCAGGCCGGCCTCGCGGGCCAGCACGGCCGCGGCCAGGACGTCGTCCGCGCCGCGGGTCATGGAGATGATGTAGGTCTCGATCACGTCGGGGCCGTAAGTGCGCAGGGCGCGGCGGATCTCCCGGAAGACGTCGTAGGTGCCGTCGGCGACGCCGTCGAGCTTGATCGGGTGGCCGGAGAGCGGGCGCCGGGACGCAAGTTCGGAGCCCAGCACCTCGAGCCGCTCGGCGCGGCTGAGTTCCGCGTACCGGACACCGGGCCCGCCAAGGCGGTCCATGAGCTGCCCGACGGCGTCATGGTGGTGGTCGGCGTGCTCGCGGATGTCGAGGGTGGCCAGGTGCAGGCCGAAGGAGGCGATGGCGCGGCGGACCCGGGACAGGGCGCCGTCGGCGGCGAGGGCCGCGTGGTGGTTCCGCAGCGACCGTTCGAGCAGGCCGAGCTCGGCGAGGAGCTCCGCGGTGGCGGTGTAGTCGCGGCCGGGCTCGTGCGCGGATCCGGCCGCGACCCGGCGGCCGGTGTTGATCAGCTTGGCCTTGATGCAGGTGAGTTTGAGCCGGTAGGGCTCCTGAGCGTTCAGCTCGAGGACGCGGCGGTCCAGGCCAGGCAGGTTCCCCAGGTCGACGTCGATCGAGTCCAGGAGCTCCTGGTCCGCCCCGGCCAGCGCGGTCGAGTTGGACAGGATGGAGATGAGCCCGTCGATCAGGCCGATGCTGATCCGCACGGCGTGCTGGTTCTGGATCTGGAGGATTTCGCGGGTGACGGCGGCCGTGACGTTGGGATTGCCGTCGCGGTCCCCGCCGATCCAGGAGCCGAAGCGGATTGGGGCCTTCTGCGGCGGCAGCGTGACGCCGTGCTCGGCAAGCAGCTCGGAGAGGTCCGAGAGCATTTCCGGCATGGCGTCGCTGAGGATGCCGGTGAGGTAATAGATGGCGTTCCGGGCCTCGTCCACGGGGGTGGGCCGGACCTGGCGGAGCTCGTCCGTCTGCCACATCTGGTCGATCACTTCGGACAGGTGGCGGTCCTGGCGGCGGCGCGCGGAGGTGCCCTCCGCCGTGGATTCGGACAGGATGTCCGAGAGCCGGCGGATTTTGTCCAGCACGGAGCGGCGGGAGGCCTCGGTGGGGTGTGCGGTGAAGATGGGGCGGACGTCGAGTTCGTTGACGACTTCCTGCAGCACGGAGTTGCCCGCCTGGTCCGCGATCTCCTCCACGGCTTTGGCGAGCCAGCCGTCCTTCTCCTGCCGGGTGCGCAGCCCGCGGACCCGGTGGACCTGCTCGGCGGCGTTCGCCAGGTGGAAGTAGAACGCGAAGGCGCGGACCAGGTCGGTGGCCTGCTCCAGCGGCAGGGAACCGAGCAGTTCGCGGACCTGGGCGACGACGTCGTACGAGCTCCACGGCCCGGTAGCGTCAGCGCCGCCGCGGGCGGCTTCCTTGGATTCCTTGGTCAGCAGGCGCACCTGCTCCACCAGGTCCAGCAGTTCGGGGCCGTGCTGGCGGACCAGGGATTCGCCGAGGAGGGTGGAGACCCGGCGGACGTCGGCCCGGAGTTCGGCGGCAAGATCGGTGTCGGAATGCATTGCAGTGTCAGCCATGGAAACTATCTTTCGAGGGTTCGACTTGGCTCGTACACTGCGCTGGATACTGTGAGCCCGATTACTTCTTCCCATGGGATGTTACCCGCAGGCACTCCCTGCTGGAATTCCGTCTCAGATAGTGTCAGGCCCCGCCGCGCCGTTCCGACGCCCCTCCCCCACGGACCCCCCGGGACCCCAACCAGTTCGCAACAGAGGCCGTTCCGAGCTCCCGGAACGGCCCCTGCTGCGGGCTTGGCGGGTGAAGGGGTTAGCGCGCGATCTTGAAGTTGAACTCGCCGGTGCCCAGCGCGCCCCAGATCCGCAGCCAGATCGGCAGGATCATTTCCGCACCGCGGGCACTCGTGATGTCGCCGAGGTCGATCACGTCGCGGTGGCCGAAGCCCTTGAGGAGTTCCGTCACGGCCGCCTTGGCGCCGGCGTCGTCCCCGGAGACGAACACCGTGTGGTCACCGCCGGCCACCCGGGCCGGATCGACCATCACGGACGCGGTCATGGTGTTCAGCGTCTTCACCACCTTGGCCTCCGGGAAGGACCGCTGGATCTCTTCGCCGAGGCTGTCCGTGTTCACCGGGTTCAGCGACGGCGGCATGCCCTGCGAGAAGTCCAGCGGGTTGGCGATGTCCATGATGATCTTGCCGGCGAGGTTCGGGGTCCCCGCTGCGGCCAGCGCGGCCAGCGAGCCGGCGCCGTTGGTGGCATTGACGATCAGCTCGGCACCGGATGCCGCGTCAGCAAACGCGGCGACGTCGACTCCGGCGTTTGCGGCGTGCCACTCGGCGAACGGCGCGGTGCCCATCATGTCCGGTTCGGTCCGGGCGAGCGTCGCCTGCGGGTCGCGGGTGCCGATCACGACGTCGTGCCCCAGCCCCGCCAGTGCGCCGGCAATCGTGCGCCCCACCATGCCGGTTCCCAGTACTGCAATCTTCATGGCGTCCTCATTCTGAAGTCGTGGAGTAGACAGGTTCGTCTATGTGTGGGCATGACGCTATCAGACAGACCTGTCTACGGCAATAAGCGCATGCCGACGCCCCGCCCGCCTTTTCTCAGCTGACAAAGTTTGAAATCTGTCAGCTGATTGTTGTATGGTCATGGCATGACAACTTCTACTCTCGGCACCCCCCGCACCCTGGGCTCCACCGGCCCGAGCACCGCCGCCATCGGCCTCGGCCTGATGGGCATGTCCGATCTTTACGGCCCCGCCGACGACGCCGAGAGCGTCGCCACGATCCAGGCCGCCCTCGACGCCGGCGTGACCCTGCTGGACACCGGCGACTTCTACGGCATGGGCCACAACGAAATGCTGCTGCGCGACGCGATCCGCGGCCGCCGGCGCGAGAGCGCCCAGATCAGCGTGAAGTTCGGCGTCCTGCGCGATGCCCGGGGCGGATGGAACGGCGTGGACACCCGTCCGGTGGCCATCAAGAACTTCCTGGCCTACACCCTCCGGCGCCTCGGCACCGACTACGTGGACATCTACCGGCCGGCCCGCCTGGATCCGTCCGTTCCGGTGGAAGAAACCGTGGGAGCACTGGCCGAGCTCGTGCAGCAGGGCCTGATCCGCCACATCGGCCTCTCGGAGGTCGGCGCCGACACCCTGCGCCGCGCCAACGCCGTCCACCCGGTCTCGGACCTCCAGATCGAGTACTCCCTCCTCTCCCGTGGCATCGAGCAGGACATCCTGCCGGTGGCCCGCGAGCTGGGCATCGGCATCACGGCATACGGCGTGCTGTCCCGCGGCCTGGTTTCCGGCCACTGGCCGGCCGCCGGAACTGGGAACCGGCGCGACTTCCGGGCCCACCTGCCCCGGTTCTCCGGCGAGAACCTGCAGCGGAACCTCGAGCTCGTCGATCGGCTCCGCGAAATCGCCGACCGCAAGGGCGCGACCGTCGCCCAGCTCGCCATCGCCTGGGTCCTGTCCCGCGGCGAGGACATCGTCCCCCTCGTTGGCGCCCGCCGTCGGGAACGGCTTTCCGAATCGCTGGGCGCGGTCGATCTGCTCCTCTCCGCCGAGGACCTGGCAGCGATCGAGGCCGCCGTCCCCGCCGACGCGGCCGCGGGCACCCGCTACGACGCCGGCCAGATGGCCATGCTCGACAGCGAACGCCGGTGACCCCTGTGGCCGCCGTCCTGACCGAGGAGCGCATCCTCGACGCCGCCGAAGACGTGCTGCGGCGCTTCGGACCGGCCAAGGCCACGGTGGTGGACGTCGCGAAGGCCCTGGGCGTCAGCCACGGCAGCGTCTACCGGCACTTCCCCACAAAGGTGGCGCTGCGGGACGCGGTGGCCCGGCGCTGGCTGGACCGCCTCGCGGAGCCGCTGGATCCTGCCCGCGATACGGAGGGCCCTGCCGCGGAACGCCTGCTCCGCTGGCTCGAACGCCTCGCGGCCATCAAGCAGGGCATGGCGCTGAACGATCCGGAGCTGTTTGCCACGTTCGGCCAGCTGACCGCCGAGGCGCGGGAAGTGGTGGCGGCCCACGTTGACCACCTGGCCGCAGCGCTCACCGAGATCATTGCCGACGGCGTCCGCAGCGGCGAATTCGCCGTCCCGGATCCGGTGCCGGCCGGCCGTGCCGTCCTGCACGCCACGGCGCGGTTCCACCACCCGCTGCACGCTTCGGAATGGTCGGACCCGGCCATCGGGGCCGAGCTGCGCGAGGTCTGGCGGCTGCTCGTGCGGGGTCTGGCCGCCCGCCCGTAGCCGCCGGATCAGGCGGATGCGGGCCGGCGGTCCGTCGTTGACGAGGCACAGGGCGAATGACACTGCGGCGTAGACAGACTTGTCTGTGTACGATTGAGCCATGACCTCGCCAGCAGCCACCGCCGCCCCGGCTGCCCGCACCCCCGCCGGGCATGCCAGGGAGAAGATCCTGGCCACGGCCTTCCGGCTCTTCTACGCGCAGGGTTTCCGGGCCGCCGGCATCGACACGATCATCGCCGAGTCCGGCGTCGCGAAAGCCACGTTCTATAAGTACTTTCCGGCCAAGGACGACCTCATGCTGGCCTACCTGGAGAAGGTGGACAGCGTCTGGACCGGGCAGCTGCACGCCGCCGCCGAGGCCGCCGGCGAGGACCCGGCCGCGCAGCTCGTGGGCCTGTTCGATGCCCTGACAGCCGCCTGCCGGCGCGACGGCTACCGCGGCTGCGCCTTCATCAACGCGGCCGCCGAGTCGGCCGCCGGCACCCGCATCCACGACCGGACCGTGGCCCACAAGCGCCAGATCCGCGCCTGGATCCGGGACCTCGCCGCACGCGCCGGCGCCGGGGACCCGGACCAGCTCGCCCGCAGCCTGACCCTGGTACTCGACGGCGGCCTGGCAAGCGGGGTGCTCGACGGCGACCCGGCCGCGGCCGCCGCAGCCGGAACCACCGCGGCCCAACTCGTGGCGGCCAGCCTCAAAACCCCACCCGCCACCAGCTGAAACCCCCTTGGAGGTGCCCATGACCACCCCTGGACCCGGGACTGGCTCGAAGCCCACGCCCGATGCAGTGCAGGACCCGCAGCTGGCCCGCTGGCAGCGCTACCGGAACAGCCGCAACACGGCCCTCGCCAGCGAGCACGGCTGGCTCACGCTGACCTCCTTCCAGTGGCTGGAAGGCGAGCCGGCCGCCGTCGAGCTCGCCCCCGGCCTCTGGTCCACGGACGGCACCGCGGCGTTCCTCACCGCCGCCGCGTCCGACGGTCTGACCCTGGTCGAAACCGGCGAACCCGTGGACGGGACCATCAGCGCCGTGCTCGCCGACGAGGAATCACTGATGTGGGTCCAGTACGGCGGCGACGACGGCCGCCAGGTGGTGGTGGAGCTCGCCATGCGGGCGGACAAGTACGCCATCCGCACGCGCGACTCCCAGTCGCCGGCGTTCACGGAGTTCGACGGCGTGCCCACCTTCGACTTCCGCCCGGACCTGGTCATCGACGCCCGGTTCGTGCCCTATCCCGAGCCTGTGGATGTCCCGATCGGCACGGCCAACCCGCTCGTGGACGGGGTCCACCGCTCGGTCGGCGAGCTGGTCTTCCGGCTTCCCGGCGCGGACCACGAGTTCCACCTGCAGGCCGAGGAGGAGAAGCTCGGCGCCCTGACGGTGACGTTCCACGACGAGACCAACGGGGAAAGTACTGACGAGTGGCGGAAGGTCTCCACCGCGAGGCCCCGCGTCGACTCCTTGGGAAATAGGTCGGTGGTCCTGGACTTTAACCGGGCCATCAACTATCCGAGCGCCTTCACCCCGTACGGCACCTGCCCCATGCCGGTGCGGAACAACAGCCTTGATGTGAAGATTGAGGCCGGCGAGAAGGAACCCGGCCTCTTCTAAACGGGTCTAAACGGTCTAAACGGTCAAAGCCGTCTTCTAGACGATCGCGGACACCCCGGTGATGGCGCGTCCCGTGATCAGGGTGTTGATCTCGAACGAGCCCTCGTAGGTGTAGATCGCCTCGGCGTCGGAGAAGATCTTGGCCATCCGGTAGTCGGTGACGATCCCGTTGCCGCCCAGCAGGGACCGGCCCATCGCGACGGTTTCGCGCATCCGGGCGCTGACATAGGACTTGGCGAGGGCCACCTGCGGCATGTCCGCCGCGTCGGCGTCCTGCAGCTGGGCGATCCGGACCATCATGCCCATGCTGGCCACGGCGTTGCCGAGCATGGTGACCAGCTGCTGCTGGACCAGCTGGAACTTCGCCAGCGGGCGGCCGAACTGCTGGCGTTCGACGGCGTACTGCCGGGCGACGTCGAACGCCGCGAGCTGCTGCCCCACCCCCTGCCAGGCCACCATGATCCGGGAACCGCGCAGGAGCTCATTGGTGTCCTCGAAGCTGCTGATCCCGGCGAAGCGGTCCGTTTCGGCCACCCGGACGTCGGTGAAGACGATGTCCGCGTTCTGCACCGTGCGCAGGGCAATCTTGTTCTCGATCCGGCTCCGGCTCACGCCCGGCAAGGTGGCGTCGACGATGAAGCCGCGGATGCCGCCGTCGGCCTCGTCCCGGGCCCAGACCAGCATGTAGTCGCAAAACGTCCCGTTGCCGATCCAGCGCTTGGCGCCGTTGAGCACCCAGGCGTCGCCGCCGCCGGCCGCGCCGCCGGGGACCCGGCGGGCCCGGGTTTCCATGCCGCCGGCAACGTCCGAGCCGTGGTCCGGTTCGGTGAGGGCAAAGGCACCGGTGGTGCGCAGGCTTGCCGCGTCCTCGAGCAGGCGCGCCTTCTGCTCCTCGGAGCCGAAGCCGTAGAGCGACTCCACGAAGAGGTCGTGGTGGACCAGGAAGAAGGTGGCGAGCGAGGTGTCCACCCGGGTCATCTCGGCGATGACGATCCCGGCGAACAGGTTGCTGTAGCCGCGCTGGGCCGGGGCGCTGAGCTCCAGGGCGGCCAGCTTGGGCAGGATGTGGGCCGGGAATTCGGCCTTGTTCCACCAGTCCGTGGCGAACGGGGCAACCTCGACGGCCAGGAACTCGCGCAGCTGCGCCAGCTTGGCCCGCTCCGCCGTGCTGAGCAGGGCTTCGTAGTCGAAGAAGTCCGCCGTGGGCAGCACAGTCCCGACCATCTCAGACCCGGTCATTTCGGGCCCATGCGGATGGCACCGTCGAGGCGGATTGTCTCGCCGTTGAGCATGGCGTTCTCCACAATGTGCGCGGCGAGGTTCGCGTATTCGGCCGGCCGGCCCAGCCGCGAGGGGTGCGGCACCTGCTGGCCCAGGGAGTCCTGCGCCTCCTGGGGCAGGCCGGCCATCATGGGAGTCTCGAAGATGCCCGGCGCGATGGTGACCACCCGGATCAGCGAGCGCGCGAGTTCGCGGGCAATCGGCAGCGTCATGGCGGCGACGGCACCCTTGGAGGCGGCGTAGGCGGGCTGGCCGATCTGCCCGTCGAACGCGGCAACGGAGGCGGTGTTGATGATGACGCCACGTTCGGGGCCGCCGAGTTCCGTGGCGGCGGGCTCGGTGGCTGCCATGGCGGCCGCGGCGAGGCGGATCACGTTGAAGGTGCCCACGAGGTTGATTTGGATGACGCGGTTGAAGGCCTCCAGCGGGAGGACGCCGTCGCGGCCCAGGACCTTGCCGGGGGTGGCGATCCCCGCGCAGTTGACCACGATGCGCAGCGGGCCCAGTGCTGAGGCGGCGTCGACGGCGGCCTGCACCTGCGCCTCGTCCGTGACGTCGGCCGGGACAAAGACGGCCCTGCGGCCGCC
>Ga0207697_10001889_pt1 | contig 11198 bp, 15 predicted proteins | sample KBSSwiS5withPhiX_FD_184293 | JGI IMG/M metagenome (GOLD analysis project Ga0207697, IMG submission 184293) | Switchgrass rhizosphere microbial communities from Kellogg Biological Station, Michigan, USA, with PhiX - S5 (SPAdes) (version 2) | ecosystem: Host-associated > Plants > Roots >... | reverse complement strand
AGCATTTTTTATTTGTCCTGACTGTCGGAATAAATTCGTTGTAAAGATTCAGGATTTAGGTAAAGTTAGATAAAAGACAAAACATCGGCCAAAACATTTGATTCATTTGACTCAATCCGATATGCTCTCAACGTGTATTATACACTTGGTAAGTATATTATATTATTGAATAATTAGAATGAGGTCAAGTAATAACTATCTAGTCGTGGGATCATTCATCATTCATCTTGTTATCGCTCTCATCAGTAGATATTTAATTATTTTATATTTTGTTGCCAATAGATGAACAACGTAGAGGAACTTCAGACCATCATACGTTCGCTGGGGGATTATTTTGGTCCGTTATCGCGTACGGCTCTAATCCCTCCAGTTCGTATATACACTCAACTAATTATTCAAAAAACTTAAACTAATTTCCACGTCAAATCTAGTTGTCTCATCATTCCAACTAAATCGTAGAATAGATTTTCCTCAACTATTTTCTTGTCCTTCCAACGGGCGACTGTGCAAAAATCTACTTTGAACTTCTTATTGGTAGCCGGGATTGATTTTCCATCAGGATCTATCAATATACCTTCATGAGTACCTGTGAATTCGGCTACGGAACAGGTCCAGTCACCTTGGGCAATAAGCACCTTGTAAGGGTCGTTTTCAATATGGTTGTCAGGAAAGCTCCTGAAGAAATATTCTGCTTCCATTCTATGTGCGTCCATCCCTTCTGTAGGTTGTTTATTAGGCCATCTAACGATTACATCATCCATGTGTCGTTGACTAAAAGTTTCCCAATCCTGAGCATTCCATGCATCATCCAAACTCTTCATTAATCTTAGATTTTCCTCCGCGTTCATACTCCTGATAACATAACAAAGTAAATAAGTGGTCGATCATTAACAACTTATTAACAGTGTGCTCTTGTCAACAGAGTGACTTGAAGGCTTATAACAAATACTGAATCATATATGTTATGAACAATATAACTAACTGGGATGAGATAGTCAAGAAAGAAGCGCGAGGGAAAAATGACTATGACTTGGGCGAGGTGCAAGACGTACAACCTGAAATAGTAGTTACGAAAAAGGGCATAGTTGACAAAGATAAATTCTATCTCCCAAAAATGCTAGTCGAACGATACGATGGTCACAAAGTTTTTTTCTCAATTACAAAGGAAGACGCCGAGAACTACAGAAGAGATTCATTTTAACATAATACAAGATCCTAGTGTCTATTCGATATCAATGCTAGTAACTTATTAACAAGAGATTCATAACCATATTCTCGCATTATCCAGATCAAAGTAGATACGCTATAAGCTGGGAGAAAGTCTCCTACAAAAGGTATGAATTCAGTAAGGTTCATAATGACTGATACCTTACTTTTAGTTATAGAATACAAAAGCGCCATTGTTATGACATCAAACACGTCACCGATTATGGGCAGACTAAATAGCGGAGCAGCGAGATAATCTAGAGCATCTGCAACAATTGATATTCCCAGTGCGAGAGCGGCATTTGTGAAACTCCGCTTAGACTTCTTATTTACGTCCTTGTTTGTTGTATTGCGCATATAGTAAATGTTAAGCAGCAAATAATTTATGGATTCGCTCTTCCGATCCTTTTGAAAAGTAGTTTATAGAGTGTAACCTCAATAGCAACTCTGGCCGACATGGAGTATAACCATTGCTTAGACTGAAGAATATAGAATCGATAAATATAAAGAGATACTGATTATAACATTGTCGCTAACGTTAAGTTCTTCAGTTAAGCGCACTAGTAAACCTAAACAAAAATCAGGTGTGAGTACATCCAACGAATTAATCTTAATAGTCAATCCAAATTCTCAAGGGGGAACAACAGGAAAAAACTGGAGTTTAACCTATGAAAAAATAAAAAAATTTCTGCCAACACCCCACCGAATTGTATTCACAAAAAAGGCTAATGATGGAACCAATCTCACACGTAAATTATTAAAAAAAGGATACAACAATATAGCAGCTATAGGAGGGGACGGCACAATTAATGAGGTCGCAAACGGATTTTTTAATATTAATCCCAAAAATAGATCGGCTTTGGATCCTATGAAATTCAGACCCGAGCCAAAGCTAAGTCCAGTAAACGCTAAAGCAGCACTATGGATCATACCCTCTGGTAGTCGCAATGTCCTTGCCTCCTCTTTGGGGATTCTGCATCAAGGTATCGATTCTTTTAGACGTATTCAAAATATGAAAAAACGAAAGATTGATGTGATTGGAGTAACGATAGCAGATAGTAATAATCCAGCAAGCACCCGAAGTAGGATTGTGCTAAACGCTGCAGAGATTGGAGTAGGCGCCGAGATAATCTCCAGGTCCAAAAGGGTGAGAGGCAAAATAAACAACAGATTTCTTTCTACAGTCGCAGGAATTATTTCCACATTACCTACTTACGAAAGTAACGAATGTGACATCATTATGGATGGTGGGGGGAGGAAGATAACTAGTAACGTAACGATGGCAGTAGTGGCAAATGGAAAGTTTTTGGGTGGCGGATTCAATGCTGCATCAAGAGCTAAAATCACTGATGGGAAACTCGACGTAGTCATAATGAAGAATTCTGGAAGCCTCAAAATGCTCCAAAAACTTGTAGAAATGAAAGGTGACAGTGAATATCTTGACGAGGAGGATATCCTTTATTATCAAGCATCTCAGGTGATGTTCCTGCCAAAGAATAGAAATATGACTGTATCTTTGGATGGTGAACCTGTCGGAATACTTCCTGCTGTTTTCAAACTCTATCACAACGCCTTGACTATCAATAGTGAGGCGACTAATAATTAGGTTAGATCATGATGGGAATACATTTATTGCATAAATTGATGGGACGATAGATAACACCATAATTGGAAAAGTTCAAAATTGCAAACTATAATTGCTTATAATGAAAATGAAGTTAAAGAACACAAGGAATTTAGCAACATAGAACCCAAGGATAAAGCATGGATAGATTTGATAGATCCCACCGATGATATGATTAAAAGTATCTCAGCTCATTTTCATCTAGATCAAAGTGCGGTTAATTTGTTCAACAGCAAATCGAAGAAACCTCAGATTAGAATACTGGACGAGCACACATTTACTATCTTATTAGATATTAAATTTAAGAATTCCCAGACAGTAGTTACCGAGGGTGTATACTTATTTTGTGGTAAGAATTGGCTGATTACTATCCATTCGGCTGAAGTAGATTTGACAAAAAACATACGCAAATTACTAGAGGTTGAAAACAAAAAACTCATGATTGAATCCATAGAGGCTTTATTCTATAGTGTCCTATTGCAGTTGATTGACAGGTACGAACAAGTGTTAACTGCTGTTGAATTGACTATTACGGATTTAGAAGAGAAAGCATTAAGTGAACCTGCAAGAGAGACCATTCAGTATCTAGCCACACTTTCAAGACAACTCATAGTGTTCAGGAGACACTTCTGGCGCATGAGAGATGTGGTTAACTTTCTAAGTCATATGGAAAAAGACCAAAATGAGGTAAAATATATTCAAATGGCGTATGATAACATCTCGCATCTTGTGGAGCTCGTCGAGTCTTATCGTGATACTATTAATTCTGTAAGAGATCTCTACATTGCAAACATCTCTCTGGAAATGAATGATACGATGAGGACCCTTACGATATTTGCAACTATCTTGCTACCGCTAACTCTTGTGGCAAGTATATACGGTATGAACGGACTAGATCTTAATAGCCTTTCCAAACTACCCTCTGGTTTTATTATAGTAATGGTAACAATGATAATAATAACAGGCTCCCTGTTCCTCCTCTTCAGTAAAAAGAAATGGATCATTTTAAGAGGAAAAAAAGCGCTACCTAAAGATAATCCAAAGACATTGCCCAATTAGCTGTTCAATAGTTCCACAAGAGATACTGACTTAAAATGTGATTGAGCGATGTAAATAGAACGGCGATGGACTTCAGTATTGTTAATCTATTTATCAAATTCGATACAATAGTCAAATTATGAATTATTATAATCCAAAAAACTTTTGATTTTATCACGAATAAACCGCCAAGAAATAGCTATGCCCAAATTAACCAAAATCTAGGAAATGTTTATCATTTCCAAATCATATACTTCGTAATAATAATAAAGGTTATTGTTGCCTGATTATTAAATTCCATTTTTGCATTCACCACTAGTTTTCCATATCTTCTATTTTGAGCAAAAAAAACGTTATATATTTGATTTTTGTTTTGAATAAAAAATGTCTGCGGGAGCGGATAAACCTTCCACTAGTTTATCGGCCTTAGATAGAAAATTATTAAAGTTATTACTCGTGCCAAATGGTGATTTAAAATCCAGCAAAAGTTTATCCACAAAATTAGGGATACCTATTACTACTGTTAGACGGAGACGTAAGCGATTAGAAAGTCTATTTTTAGTTAATTTCCCTTGCCAGACAAGCGTCACAATACTTTTCTATTAAAGTAGCACCATTCATTTTGTATGTCGCCATCTTGGTTGCCACGCAACCGCAAGTACAACAAGAACCTGTTATTGCTTTTATGAGTTTATCCTTCTTAAATGGAGAGATTCTAGGCGATGACATTATCTTTTCTAATCTCTGTAATGATTCAGAAGTTATATCCATAGGTTGAATAGTTGGTTTTGGCTTTGTTTCAGGATTTAATTTTTCCTCGTTAATATCGTAGATAAATTTATGCATCTTTGTGATGCACACTTACCCTATATCTACCTATGTGTATGGGCAGTAACATCCCTCATCCCACCTTTATTTATCCCACTTCAATTTCAACTATCATGAATGAGGAAATATTACTAATGCAGAGGAATAAACTGGGTTCATTGGCTCTGTTAGGGTTAAATGATCAGTAATTCTTATTTATTGACTGGTAATACATACGTTCCAGAATCTAATCTATGTCACAATTGAGGAAATCATACCATAAACGTTTTATACCTTGTTCTGTTAATTCAGTTAACGTTGGTGGGTTGAGATCCCTCTTTTCCCATCAATGTTTTGATTAGTTCTGTCTACTAGAATCATCATATTATCAGCCATTTTTTCCAATTCTAATTCTGTTTCTAACGACTGGCAAAAAATGAGCATTTATTGGTTTATTATCGACTTTTAGAAACGTCCTTATAGTACCATAACGTAGTAATAGTATATACATACATGACTATGCTTAAAAAGCTACTATTGATAAATATTAAGGTGAGAGACTTTATACTTCAGTCTATTGTGTTAACTCTTTTAACCACTGTAGGATTAAACATAAAGTATTCGGATCCTGAAAGCAAGATTGATTAAAATTTGTTCTAAATTCCATAGAAATATGATATTTTTTTGCGGTTGCACCTCTTTTCACCTGTGAAAGAGAAAAGATTTAAGAGATAGTAAGTGGACTCGATGGATGGTTGCAGTGGATGAAGAGTAATTTATACTTAAGAGGAGTAAATCTAATTTGTCCAGCTAATCATACATTGCCACACTTGTGAGCCCTGAAGGTATTATTAAAGTAACTAGATATAAGAGAGATTACCTAAATAATTATACTAGTAGAAATATAATGAGTATTTTAATTCGTGACAACAATCGTTTCTTAAAGATGGCGTCGGTATGGTGTTTCTAAGTAATGTCAATGTGCGAAAAATGTAGTAAACATCAGGAATACCACTCCTGTTCAACATTTAATCAACACTTATGTATCGAGTGCTTTAATACAGTTCATTTTGGTATTAATGCTCCTAGACACAGCACTTCAATAGTATATAACAAATGTGTCTTTTGTGGGGAAATATATGGGAGCAATGTTAAAGTTAAAGTTTGTGATAAATGTACAATCATATTGACTTGGATATCTTCGATGAATTATCTCGCTGCAGTAAATAGGGTTTCACAGTTGATAAGGATGAACAAATTAGATTCAAAGCTGACAAATGAAAACTATTGTAAGGCAAATTTTGGAGTACATGCTACTCAAGTTATTATGGACGCAGTGGACAGTTTGAGGATACAGTAACAAAATACTATTTTCGTTCTTGATATATGCATCTAAATTCAGGTCATCTAATAATCTAGCAATCATATATTGCAAAACGCGAAATAATAGAAAGTAGAATTCTACTACATGAAGAGAATTAATCCCGACGAGCTCATAAAATATGTACATTTGTGAGTAATTAAACTATCACTTGTTAAAGTAAAATTCTTGTTTTTTGCCATTTTTTATAAAGTATTAAAGTGCGCTCTCTTTTTGATGGTAAAAACTAATACTAATTTAGCAATTACTGAAATTTCGCTTATGTTACTCCATTCTAGAATATTTGACAAGATGAGAAAAGAAAAATCCTTTAAGCTTTGTTATAATGAGCATATTTATTAATATCAATGATATTTTTACTCACTGTTGAATTTTAGGCTATTAAACATGGACGAAGGGGCGTAGTTCCTTGTATTGTCTATCAGTATTTAAACGTACAGAATAATGTTTTTGTTCCCAAATATTAGAAAAAGTATTTTAGGTCTAAATAAATCTCGGTGAGACAAAACAAACACATAGATAGATATACGATTACGGTGCATCAAATACATGCGTAAGTTCTTTTACGGAAATAATCCTAATGGTAATAAACATAGACCTACCCCAACATTGCGCCCAATAAATATATCTAAAGAGCAACTCAGAGATTTTCGAAACCTGCTTTCAGACCCTAGAACATCTCAGAAAATAAAAAAAAGATTTATGCTTGAAAAAGCAAGCGGTTACTGTTCTATGTGTGGTGATATAGCAACTCAAATAGCAAGTTATGACATGGATGGTGCCACGCTTGTGGAAAAGTATTGTGACGCTTGCCTGGCAAGGAAAATTAACTAAAAATGGGCTATTTTAAGCAAGATTAACGTCCATTAGTAACAAAATTGTTCAAAATAAGTCATATTAAATAAGTCATAAATGTTTGTTTGCCGTATAGACTATTAATGAAAGGAAAACCTGGGAATAAAATAACAAATTACCTTACAAAATTTTATATAAAGTATACAAACGCCATATCTCTCAACAAGAATCTACTACTTTCAGGTTCGGTTGGTTTTATTGTTAGCCTTATAGTTGCATATGTATGTGCGAAATATTCCATTGGTGAGTTTGCAACTTCTGCATTAACTGTAATAGCCGGATTTATCTCCTCTAAAGTAATTTTTGTTATTCTTTTTCATCTTGATAATAAGAAGAAATATACAATAAAACTTACTGGCAAATTGAACTTTGATATTCTAAAACAAATAGTAACAAAGATGATATTTGCTGATGCTATTTTTGATATTATCAATAATGTATCAAGGTTCTTCATTCTACTTGAATTGCTGGGAATAGAATATCAGCCGGTACAAGCTGCAACAATAGCATCTATTATAGCCTCATGTTTCTCTTATTTAGCCATAAATTTAGTTGTAAGACGTATACATGTATTTAGATTTAGGAAAAAAATATTTTAAGTCAGAATTGAAGTTGTTATTATGACAACTACAACCATTGTAATTGCCTTTAGCATACTGGTGTCACGTAACTCCATAAATTTAGTTTATAATCCGTGATAGTAGATCATAATTGTAATAGATAAATTCCGTATCTTTCTATTTTTAAAGATTATTTTGTTGTCAGTATGATTGACAATCTCTACTGTGTTGGAGTACCTTTAGGTTTGATTTGTCCTCTAATCTCTCCGTCTGGATGATCCTTTGTTTTAATATTAACATATGTCTCATTTGTGCCCATTGCAGATTGAAGAGCAGATAGAGCTTTTCCTTTCATGGCACCTTCAAAGTCAGAAGCAGTAAAGCTTCCTTCAATCGCGACTCCTCCTGGGATTTTAGTCATCTTGCCCGTTTTTAACAAATCAACTATTGGGACACCATTTTCTCCCTTCTTTCCTGTGAGTATCTGAGCGCCTGAAAGGTCTGTTATTCCAGTTATATTGATTTTAGTATTTATTGTGTTATCCTTGAGTTTGAATGAAGCTATGCCTTCTGCTGTTGAATTGAGGGGTGGGACTTCATTATTTGGATCTAGCTTTGCCCTAAATTTGGTTTGTGAATTCTGTGCAAAAGTAAAACTAGAGTATGTGGTTGAAACGAGTAGTAACGATAAGAGCGCGCTGGCTAATATGATCAAATGGAGTGTTTTGTTAGGTTGCATGAAAGAACAAATAATTAGTCGCATATAAAGGTTAATTGACTGTTAGTCAAGTGTACCAATCATCTTATATTAAATCAAAATTATATACAATTAGATGAAATCTCAGGTTAGATTTCATTGAATGAACAAGAAACAACCACCAATAGAAAAATTTCTCCCTAGGGGAGAATATTTACTTTTGGAACATTGTTACTGGTACCGCATAGTATTCCTGTATATGGTATTTATAGTGAAACTGCTTGAAAAAATATAACGATATTGCGATTTAATGCGAACCAGTGACATAAAAAATGGCTAAGTGTACTTTCATAAATTTAGAGAAAATGATGGAATACCAACAAGTATTAATTAATCATTTAGATAGTCGTACCATAAGGTTTTAACATGATTTTTGTGCAAATGAGTATAGATCAAGGCCTTATTCCCTCTTTAGGCCCCGCTCTCCTAAGGACGGTTCTAACCCTAATCAAGTCTGACCGTCCTTATGTAACGATAAATGTACCATATCAGCATGATTCTGCAAGTATGAATTGTTTTCATTTTTCAGTTTCATATTTGTACTAAAGCGTTTTTATAATAATTACAAATAACATTGGCTACTTTTGAAAATTATCATATCATTGATTTTTCTAACTACCCTATCGTTAGTTGCTACTTTTTTTATTACTGTCCAGTTTGTTCCCCTAATCGCAGGAAGTATAGTAACTGCCGGAATCATAGATAAAAATCACATAAACGACTCACCATCAGTAGGTGTTCCTGCTACAAACTTTAACATGTCAAAAACTTTACGTATAGCGGTGGTTGGTGACGTTGACTCCAATCAGGGATTAACAAAACAGTTGGAATTGGCCAATCGCTATAATGTTCAGGTATTCGTTATAGCAGGAGATTTTGAGTACACCAATGGAAAGGATGTGCTCTCCAATCTTCAATCTCATGGATTTACCAAAGAAAACTCCGACATTGTCGTAGGAAATCACGACTCTGGAAGCGATGTGCAGAATTGGTTAGGCAGCAAAAAGACGTTTGGCGAAGCTACATTTGGTTTTTCTGGTGATAAACTTGCCTTGTTTAATATAGATGCTAACATAAAGTTTGATTGTTCTAGTCCTCAGTTTGAAGATTTGAAATCACAAATTGAATCAAGTAAGGCTTTGTACAAATTTATCGTAATTCATCAGCCGTTCGTTACTGTAAAGAGTCAGCATCCAGATAATGGACAATTCAATTGTTATGATCCTGTGTTTAGGGCAGTAGGAATTGATGGTGTACTGCAAGCACACAATCACAACTATCAAAGATTCAACATAAATGGGCTCATGTACGGCGTATTTGGTACGGGAACACATGACACAGGATCTAGCATGTATCCTCTGAACTCTAATGATTGGAATGGGAATAATTGTTTAAAATGCATTACAGGTAAAAACGGGATTACAATTTTAGATCTTCATTTTAAAGATAAAAATCCTAAACATTTTGTTGGATGGTTCATCGGCATGGATCGAGAAATCTTAGATTCCTTCGAGTCTTTTTTTTAAGATAAAATAAACGAAAAAAACCCATACTTGAAGCCGATATAACGAACTGGGCATCATAGATTTAATTATAGAAAAACCTGTCACCATTCAAAAGACTTTTACCAAATTGTATCAAAATCAATTTTGAAGCGCTACTCATAAAAGATAATGCAACGTAAAATTTAAAACCTGTAATAAGATAACTAGCGGTTATCGGTTCATTGATGAACAAGAAACAACCGAGCCACCAGTTACCTCATATTTTTGGGATGTGTGTTGGGCGGGTTCATACTATTTAACCGGTCCGGAAAAAAGATACATAAGATTTATGAAGGGTTTGATGCTAATCGGATTCTCAGATAAAGATATAATATTTAAAATGTTAAAACCTCGCTTCCTATTAAAATGAATAAAGTCCATAAAGCACTTTGTGCTTTAAGTCAAACGTGTTTTTTAGATTCCTTTGTATTTTAAGCTCCTCACTTTGAGAATACTATTCTATTATGAAAAACAGTCAGATATTCATATAAGTAGATTCTTAAGACACTATAGGATACTTGCTGTTATGAATTCCAGAATAATTACACCATTGATTACAGTTTTGATACTGTCATTAATAACATCTGCTCTTACATACAATATTGCATGGTCAGACAAGAAATACTGTTATGATCAAGTCGGTGAAGGCCACTTCTGTTTTGAGACCAAAAACACGTGCAAGCATAAGGAAAAACATGATGATGAGGCAGAAACTCCTTGTTATAATAAAAATAAACAATAGATTGTAATATTTAGTGAAAAACCACTTGAATAAATTTCCGTTAACAATTCGTATTTGTTAATGGATAAGTAATAACTTTTGAGTGACCTGAATGAGAAATGTAGGGAATGTGAACGTGGAAGGCGTTATCATTTTAAAAATGATAATGAATATAAGGGATGTCTTAAATGCCAGTGTCCAGGCTTTTTAGAGTAAAAAATTGTTTTTTCACAGAATTAGCAACAGGAATGTCTTAAAAGAAAATGAAGTCCAATTGCATTAATCTTAATAGAAAGAAAACTCCATGTTCTAATAATGAATCCCGGAAAATCCGTAGGTGTGCTTGTCATAACACTTCTGATTACTCTCGGCCCGATAATGTTCTTATCTACAGTTCATGCAGACAAGCCGATTACTAAATATTGCATCGATGGAGGCCCCTACTGTGGCGATAAAGAAGCCGACTGTAAAGCTCTACTAGAAAGTGTCAGTCGGGACCATAAATGCCTTGAAGTCACAATAAATTAAACTAATTATCTTATCTTCCTTTCGTTTTTATTCTCTAAATTCGTGACATTTGCAATCAGGAAAATCGCAATCGCTTTAACCTGTATTCGAATCTTGCATGTGATTCCCTCGCTTATGGTTACAGTCGACGCAACGATCCTCCAGATTCATCCTATCATCTTTACTATTTTTCGACTT
>Ga0207697_10001887_pt1 | contig 11203 bp, 8 predicted proteins | sample KBSSwiS5withPhiX_FD_184293 | JGI IMG/M metagenome (GOLD analysis project Ga0207697, IMG submission 184293) | Switchgrass rhizosphere microbial communities from Kellogg Biological Station, Michigan, USA, with PhiX - S5 (SPAdes) (version 2) | ecosystem: Host-associated > Plants > Roots >... | reverse complement strand
AGGCATTTGGATTCATCTGGGCTACGAACCAGTAGGCTACCGTCCATAACAAACCAAGCATCAGGTAAGCCGAGATGCTGGCGCAGAGGACTTCGGTGTTTACCGAAGGCGCACGCAAAATAAAGCGGAGCAAATTCGCCACCACGAAAGCAATCAACGCAAGTCCTGCGACAAGGAACACAGGCGGTGGGACCAGGTCCGGCCGGAAATGACTGATCCACCTGCCGCCAATTGCTGGGATAGCAAGCACAAGCGCGATGAAGAAAACGCCTTTGCGATCCGCCACAGCAAGAACAGCCGACAGCAGCACCAGTGAAAGCAAGATCGATACAATGATGTCTCCGCCTTTGACTTCTTCGACAAAGGGGAAAAACAAGAAAAGCAACGCAAGAGCAACGAGCAGCTCAACTGCCGAGAAGCGGTAGAATTTTAGACGCCGCGTGGCTGGTTTCAGTGACTCTTTCGCCCGCGCAGTTTTGTTCGTTTCAGTCACAATTTCGTCAGGTCGGAGGTCTCAACTGTGGTCTTCATTTCGACCTAACGAACCTTGCCGATGGCAACAGCACCAATGGTTACTTTACCAGGCCGGTCCTCTCAACAGCTTCGGGGTGCCTGCCTGTTGGGTAAAGGAGCGTGAAGTTAAAACGCACACCCCAATTGGGGCCATAGCGCGGCGTATCGGCGTAGTATTTGCCGCCGATCTGGACGCTAATCGGTTGCTTCCCAATCTTCAGAATCTGGCTGATTTGAAAAATGAGAGGCACCGTCCATTTCCCGTCGTCGGAGGAAGCATTCCAATTTGCTGTGGACTCAGAGCTAAGCGTAAAGGTCGTGTGCGTTTTGGTTGTGTAGGCCAGAAATGGTTGAACGAACATTTGACTAACACTGCTACGGTGTTCCGAAATTACGGCCGACCAGAGCTGGTTCATCAGCGCGCCCGCAGTCAATCCCCCAATTTGTTTGAGCACGACCGCCGTGGGTCCTATCGAGAATGTGCCAGTATCAAGAAGCGGGTGAGTGCCGGTGGGATAGAGAAGCGCCGGTCCTAACCCCCAGATAAGCCCGAATGGACCCGGCTTCTTGGGTGAAAGAAAAAAGCTCTGAGTAGTGTCGCTAAGACCATCCTGCGAACGGTTTTGAGGCTGTAGTGGCGAATTCTTCGGCACGTTGGCGAAGTAAAAGAGATCGTGCTGCGAAACAATTGGCAGAATCGTGCGTACAATCAGATTCCAATCTTTGCTGATTGAGATTGGAACGACCGGCTGAATGTTAAGGGTGAACTTGTAGCCTTTGCCTGTTGGACCAAACCCCCAGTCCTCGTTTGCCTGGAAAGGCACGCTAATGAGCGAGGAGATAGGGTTGGCAAGTTGCTTGGCTAGCTGGTCGGCGTCTGTAGTCTCACCGGGAGATTCGACTGCCAACGTCAAATGCTGATTCGCGTGAAACGGCGGCAACATGAGCGGAGCGCCAGCGTCAGAAGCAGTAACACCGAACGTGTTGCCATTAGCATCCAGCTGCGAAGGTTCTGTTGCGCCAGTGCCTGCAACCGACAGAATTCCCAGCACCAAGGCAATGGCTCCCACAGCAAATGGAGACTGCCTCACATGCGTGCCCTTCGTCTCTTTAGCCCGGAACAACGAGAACAGCAGCCAAAAGGCTGCTGCCCTCGTCTATTCTGTTATTCTCTTACCAATCGCCCAGGGCATTCACACCCATAGGACCAAAGCCGCCGAACTGCTGAACTTCGATGTGTTCGGGTCCGGCGCCCTCCATGGTGGGCTCTAACGACTGTCCCGCCATCTGCGCCTGACCTTGCGCAGCCATCGTCTGGCTGGCTGGATGACTGGCATACGCCGTTGCGAGCGCATGTTTATATCTGTTGAATTGGGCTTGTTTCCCGACGTAGATCCTATCCTTCGTCGCAGTGGGAAACACGTAATACAATTTTCCGTGGTATTTCACGGCTGTAACCCTGCCCATGTTCAGATTGGCCACCGCTTGCTGTTGCTGTGGTGTTGTGACCGTTATGACCTTAAAGCCCGACTGCTGGAGCAAGGCTTCTTTCTGGGCGATCACGTCGGTTGTACCGGTAGTCTGACATGCTGCTAGTAGCGCCAGGACCGCCGCGATACCAGCGATACCTGTTAGTGTTGATAGTTTTTTCATATGTTTTTGTTTGTTGTTGGGTTGGTTTGGTTTTCGTTGTTGGAAAATTAGAAGGAAATTTAATGCCTTAATTGTTATTGGGCCTAACGATTTTCATGAGGCTACAAACCCGATCATGGCATACGGTAGTGCCATGGCCTATAAGACTTTAGGCCAATACCCACAGGTCCGCACCTCTTCTGCCCGGCGGACTTATTTGCTCTCAAAAGGAAAAATCGCCTTCCAATCCTTCTTCATGCTGATGACTGTCCATCCATTCTTCTTCGCTTCATCGTAGAGGGCCTGGGTGAAGGTGCCGACTTTGGTGTCGGGCAATCCCGCAGCGGGCCCGTAGGCGTACTCCCGCTCGCCGTCGTCGTGCAAGACGAGCAACGAAAGCCGGGCGCCGTCGCCGGCTTTGGTGTATTCGAGCATTTGCTGGTCGCCGGTCGAGTTGCCGAAGGCGATGTGCGGAACGCGGCCTATCATGAGATGGATGCCTTCTGGCTTGCCGGCATCGTTGTCATTGAGCACGAGCTTCGGTTCCTTCGTGAGAAAGGGCTTACCATTCTTCTCATAGCCATATTTGGTGCTAAGCGCAGTGCCAACGACCTGCTCGGGTGGAATGCCGTACGTCTGCTCCGCATAGATGCGCACAAAGTCCTGTCCGCCCCCGGTGACGATATAGGTCTTGTAGCCATTGGCCCGAAGATACTTCATCACCTCCTGCATGGGCAGATAAGTCAGCTCGGTGTAGGGCTTCTTCCAGCGCGGATGTTTTGCTTCCGCGAGCCATTGCTTCACCTGGGCCTGAAACGTCTCGACTGAGATATCGGTGATCGTGGCCATGCCAATCTTCTCCAGGTCTGGCAATGTCAGCTTCTCCATCGCCCCGCGATCGCCGTGAAGCAGTTCCAAAACCTTGTTGAACGGCGCGATGTTTGCCAGTTCGGGCTTCGCCTTGACTAAGTCCGGCACGCGCTCCAGGCAATACATCACCTGCGTATACATCGGATGCTCGACCCACAGCGTGCCGTCCTGATCAAACGTTGCAACGCGCTCCTCAGGCGATACAAACTGAGGGCTGCCTTGGGTTGTAGTCGACTTAACAAATTCAAGGATCGCCTGCTTTGCCGCGCCGTCGTTCCAGGAAGACAACGGGTCCGCGGCTTGAACGATAGTTAGGCTGACGCAGAGAGCAGCCAGCAGTAAAGATGTGCAACGAGTCGATCTCATGAGTTTAGTTTCGTTTGATTCACGTCGCGCCGGTGAGTCATCGCTTGTTGAGGCTCCGGTGCGTTTCGAAAATGGGCTCGGCGGCGATCTCAGTGCTATTTTGCGCCACCTGCCGTGAACTTCCTATAGGACTTTAGGCCAATACCATAGGCGTGTGTTTAGCGCTAAAGGCGCGACGTTCAATCACAGCCTTGGGGCAGCGCCCCAGGGGTCTGGTCCCAAAATGCATCTAGCGCTGAAAGCGCGATTCAGTGCGCCGGCCATGTTCCCTCAACTGGACGCTGCAAGACCCATCAGACTGAAACGCGCTTTCAGCGCTTGCTCGGTCGCAATCTCACTTCCTGGGGCGATACCCCAGGCTAAAATGAGACAGCGCCTTTGGCGCTGAACATCACGAGCGGGATTTCTTCGGCCCATCGTTTACACTTCCGGTGCAGGCATCGGCCCGAAGAAGATCCGCATCGCCTTTTCTCTGCCGATCACCCGGACCAATTCATGCACTGTGCAATACATGGCGATGAGTACGAATAAAAGGATCTGAATCGCGAAGAAATGCGGCCAGATGATTACCGAGAGCAGCTTCTCATTGCCCGCAACAAAGCTGCCTGTCTGCCGCCAGAAATCGATTAGTCTCTCCAGATAGTGAAGGACGGCAGATATCAACAGGTAGATAACCGTCTTCCACGCGATGTTATAGATGAGCGGTTTGTTTGGAAAACGATTGATCAACGGCAGCATGTCCGCGAGTAGCACTGCTTTACCGAGCACCAGGGCAGTGAGAGCAATTGAAGCTGAAGAGTAAGGCGAGACGCCTGTACCTTCCAACATCAAAACGCGAATAAACATGACGAGATGCAGCGCGACGAAGAAGTAAATCGTCGGTGGGAGGATTTTAAAGAACTCTTCCTTTAGCTTACTCATTTTTAGGTGTCTTCCTTTCGACTGAGGCGACCAGCGATGACAATCGCCAGTAAGGCAAATTTAGCGCATAGGTTTCATGGGCTTGGGATTGGAAAAGAGACCAACCACGGATTACACGAATAACGCGGATGGCGAGGCGACTGAGAAGAATGGTCAATAAAGAACAATGAAAGCATCAGCGCTGTTTCTAAAGTTCAGTATAAGTCGGATTGCCCGCAAAAAGCCGTATTATCCGAACTGTTATAGGCCAAATTCGTCGCGTCTTGCAAAGATACTTTTTGGGGGCGGTGGTTCCCTAATACGCGCATGTAATAAGAGTTTGCCCACTAAACACACAAAAAAACGAAAGCTTACGAGGCAGATTCTGCTTCATTGGCGTCCTCCGTGTGTTTCGTGGGCAGCATCTCTTCAAGAACCATCCGTGTTATCCGCGCCATCCGTGGTTAATTCTATTTTGCGATAAGCATTCACACTTCCGGTGCAGGGATCGATCCTTACAAAATTGGTCCCAGCATCGCAATCGTGTTATTCCAAAGCCGGCGTGTCACCGGCCAGTGGGCTACCATGTCGGCGGTGACAGGATGGGAGCGGGCAAGATAAGCGTCCTGACGCCGACGCATTTCGCCAGTTAAAGTTGGATCGTAGAACAGAATGTTATTTTCGTAATTCAAGTCGAAGCTGCGCCGATCCATGTTGGCCGATCCGATCAGCGTGACTTCCCCATCCAATGTGACTGATTTGGTATGGAGGAGACCGCCTTCGTATTCGTAAATACGGACCCCAGCGGCGAGCAAGTCACTGTAGTAACTGCGACTGGCCGCGGCCACAATCCATGAGTCGTTTCGCGCCGGGAAAATGATAGTGGTCATCACGCCGCGCCGGGCGCTGGCACAAAGGGCGGCCTGCAAGGCTTCGTCGGGCACATAATAGGGAGTCGTGATCACCAGCTCGCGTCGGGCGGTGTATAACAGAGTTTCGAAGACTTCAGGCATGGCCGAGTTATACACCGTCGGCCCGGTGCCAATGACCTGCGCTGTTAGTCCAGGCCCGCAAGGTGACACGGGTTCACGCAACAAGGATGTGAGATCGCCATCCATTGCCGCCATCCAGTCGCTGGCGAAAAGATACTGATTCTGCCGCGCAATCGGCCCCTCAAAACGCATTAGCGCATCTACCCATGGGGCAAACTTCGCCTTGATCCGGAACTCGGGGTCTGCGCAGTTCTGACTGCCGCAATAGGTGATCCGATTATCAATCACCAGAATCTTACGGTGATTCCGCAAATCGATGCGTCCTCGCAATGGACGCAAGAGCGGATTGCCGATGGGCAGAGCGGTAGCCACCTGAACGCCCGCCGCCTGCATGGCTTTCCAATGTGGGGATTCGATCATGATGCGCGAGCCCAATCCATCGGCCATCGCCCGGCAGGTGATCTTACGTGCGGCGGCACGTTTCAGCGCTTCGACGACTTTAAGTCCGTTGTTATCAGGCAACCAGATGTAAAAGGTCAGATGGACATGATCCTGAGAAGCATCAATGTCTGCGACCATGGACTCGATCGCCGCGTTCGAGTCTGCCAGCAAGGTCGCGCAGTTGCCACCCACGGGCTCGAAGCCATTGACCGAGTGCCCGAGCCGGAAGAGGTGCGCGTAAGTCTCTGGAATTATCGGTTGCAGATTAGGCGAATCCATTCCGGGTGCCTTGGTAAGGTCAGGCATGGTCGCCAGCACTGCGCACACGCGACTAACACGCCGGCGGCCGATATTGGTTTCACCGAGAAGGATGTAGGCGAGGATGCCGATCACGGGCACAACGATGATGACAACAATCCAGGCAATCCGTGAAGCTGGCTCCCGGTGTGGCCGCAAAATGACCCTCACGATGACAGCGAGGTGGATCAGGAAAAAGACTCCCGTCCACAGGGCAGTTAGGACCTCACTTTCAATCATTCAATGCCTGGAAGTTGTTTCGTGGCGCCGCACTCCTGCCTTCGTCGCGCTCACGCCGTCCGTACTGTTATAGGTAAGTTCGTCGGAATCCGCGAACATTTTTGATCGGTCATGGATCTCGAACAGAAGACAACCAAGACGGCACAGATATTTTTGCGGCCCACTAAACAAACGAAAGGACCCTAAATTCAGCTGCTTTCTTTCGTGCTTTTCCAGAGTGTTTCGTGGGTAAACCTTCCCTGTTCCGGTGTGAAATCTCCGGTCAGGAGGTCCAACGAAGGAGTGGCCCAGCAGGTTGAGAAGGCGAGCGGCTGTTGCGAGCCGCCCACCAAATCATTCGGTTATTGGCCGGTACCTTTGCCAGCTGCCTCGGCTTGTTGCATCCTTTTGGCCATTTCCGCTTTCACGGCGTCAAGGTTGAAGCTTGCGCCTCGCTGCATCGGGGGGAAATCGAGGAAGGTCTGGAGTTCCTTGCCCATCACCTGCTGGACGAACACAAAGCGCCAGAATTGGAACTTAAACCAATCGAAGTATTGCTGCGCTCCTTCTTTCGTTCCATTGTTTGGCCAACCCTGGCGTTCGAACGGGTCGAGGCGCAGGTTTATCAGGTAAGGCACGTCTGGGTGAGTCTTTTCACCCAGCCACCCCTGAGGCTGATCAATGAAACGATACTTGTAGTCGTCGATGCGCACGGCGCCAACCGTACTTTCACCGAGATAGAAAATTTCGTGACGCGCGGATGGGCCTTTGCCAGTTATGGCGGCCATCTGGTTGTAGCCGTCGAGGTGATTCTTGTAGGTGCGATCTCCAAGTTTTGCACCCTTTAGCAATTGATCGGTGATGTTCGGGTTACCGGCAGCAGCCAGAAAGGTAGGAAACCAGTCCAGACCGGAGAAAATGCCGTTCTGCACGGAGTCCGCCGCCACATGGCCGGGCCAGCGCAGGATGCACGGGACGCGAAAACCGCCTTCCATGACTGTTCCTTTGCACTGCGCGAACGGCGTCGTTCCGCCATCGGGCCAGGTGAACAGTTCAGTGCCGTTGTCTGTGGTGAACACAACGATTGTGTTATCATCCACGCCGAGGTCCTTGAGCTTCTGCATTACCAGGCCGATATCGTCATCAAGCTGAGCCATGCCTGCTTCTTCTTCCGACCAGCCATTTTGCGAGTTGCGCATCTTCTCATACTTATCGGAAAGGTGTGTGACGATGTGCATGCGCGTCGGATTAAGCCAGCAGAAGAAAGGCTTACCATCATTTTTTGCCTTTTCGATGAACTGCATGGCGAAGTCGCGAATCTCGTTATCGACCGTCTTCATCCGTTCGGGATAAAGCGTTCCGGCGTCCTCGATCTTCTGTTTACCGGTCTTGCCCCAGCGCGGCATTTCCGTGGTGTCTTCGGTTGTTGTTGCCCAGGAGTGAACCATGTTGCGAGGACCGACTTTATCTAACAAGTCTTGCGGATAGTTGGGATGTGCAGGGTCTTCCATCGCGTCGAGGTGATAGAGGTAGCCAAAGAACTCGTCGAACCCATGGACAGTCGGCAAAAACTCATTGAGATCGCCAAGGTGATTTTTACCGAACTGGCCAGTCGCGTAGCCCTGCGCTTTAAGCGCCGTGGCGATTGTGCAAGCCTCTGCTGGTATGCCGATCTTGGCGCCGGCCTGGCCAACAGTGGTCATGCCGGTTCGAATGGGTAACTCACCCATGATGAAGTTCGCGCGACCCGCCGTGCAGCTCGCCTCAGCGTAATAGTCGGTGAACAGCATGCCTTCCTTGGCAAGCTTGTCGAGGTTCGGCGTCCGCCCGGCCATCATGCCACGATGGTAGGCGCCAATGTTCCACATGCCGATATCATCGCCCATGATGAAGAGGATGTTGGGTTTCTTGCCTGCTGCGCCGGAGCCGGGCGTAGGCGAGTCTTGTGCCTGGACTGGGGCGACGGCGCTAAAAAGCGCAGTGGTCACTATAGCTATGAGGAGCGACAAGGTGTTATAACTTAAGTTTTGTTTCATTTTAAGGTTCTTGTTATTTGGTTTCGGTGCGTTGAAGGAAGGAAAGCATCATAGTTTGTTCACCTTACCCATGCGCGGCGGCTGCACCGGGCTCGCCACTCCGTAGATGACTGTTATGCCAGAACCTCCGCCCCATGTAGAAGTAGGGCGAACTGGATCCGGCGCGGCGGCGCCATTGAGATCGTTCCAGTTATTCGCTGCCCAAACGTCACCCGCAGCGTCGATGGATACGTCGGTTAGCATTTGGATGCTGCCGCCTTTAAAGACGTGGATGGCATCGCCAGCCTTCGTGCCTGCGGGATGACCTGTCGTATTGTCTCCGGCCATCAACACAACCCCACGCCCCCAGAAATTACCGATCCAGACATCGTCGTTGCCATCGATATTCAAGCCCCATGGCACGCTGACCGCGTTGTCACCGGTGAAGCCGGTGGGAGCAGCCTGGGAGCCATCGGGGCGGATCATGTTGACGACGCCGGTCACCATCTTAGGGTTGCTGGAGAGAACCTTGAGCATGTGCCCCGCGGCGATTTTAAACTGCTCCATGATAGACGCGCCGTCGGGAATAACCGGCGGCGGAAAATCGAGCGACATGTTACTCGCAACCCACACGTTGCCCTTTGAGTCGAGCGCCAGGGCACGGACACCGATCCCGGCGCGGAATGACTCCGCCTTGGAAGGATCATCGACGGGAAACCGCACGACTTTGTCCGACTGCGAGTTGCTGACCCATACGCGATTTTGGTCATCGATGACGATGTCGAAGGGTGATTTCAGCCCGGCGACTTTTACTATGCGACCGTCCTTCACTCGCCCGCCGGGGAAACATAGGAGCTGATTGTCCGACCCATCGGCAATCCAGACGTCACCGTTTGCCGCGATCCCGATGCCCATTAGGCCGAGGAATTTTTCTTTGAATGGGAAGTCGCTCTCTTTGCCGACGGGACGACCGTTGAAATCCAGCACAAGAATCTTCCCGTTGAAGCTCGTAATCCAGACTCTGTCCCGTGTCACGGCGGTGCCCCAACCGACTCCATCAATGCCCATTCCGGTGAAGCCCGTGATCGGTGGCGAGAGAGCGGTTCCATTGGGCGAGAGTTTGACCACTCCGCCACCGATACTTTGATTAACCCCCGACTGCGAGCCGGCCATCCAGTTTTGTCCGCTCCAGAGGTTGCCCTGGCCATCGAACATGAGCCTGCCGGCCGAGTAAACGCCGCCGCCCGCGAAACAAAGCGAGAGGGCGAAGTCATCTGGAACGTAGGCAAGATATGGTACAAATGGAGCCTTGCGCCGGGAACCGTCCTTGGGCTGCGGGTAGGCTTCGTCGAATAATGCGTAGAGTTCCTTTGGGCTGGCCCATGGCGTGCGAGCGATGCCAGCTATCGCTTCGAGAGTATTCTTCGGTGTAACGCCGTTGGCCGGGGTGGCGGCCTTGAAGAAGCGTGCGAGCCAATCATCATTCGCCACGGTGAACGACGCCGCGATGAGCGAGCCGAGCGTGTTCAATTTTGCGAGCGCCGTGGTCTGTGTGCTATTGAGCGGATCGACGATGACCTTGCCCCATGAGCCGGTCTCGGGGTCCACAAGGTTCGGCGCGTTGCCGGCGGCAATCTTCAACCCGAGCGGCTTCCCGGAGATGCCTTCATTGTTGATGAAGCGCGAGGCGGTAAACGCTGAGGCCACAGTCGTGAGTTCGTTCACAGTCACCTTCTTCGGCGACGCGCTGCTGAGGAGCGCGACCAGCGCGGGACTCTCGCTCGTGCCCTTACCAGCCTTTGGTGTGCCGCCTTTGGCGACAAGGTAAAGAACGCTGTCCGCCGGAGCGCCGGTGTAAGTTAGTTTAAAGGTGCCGGTGTCGTCAGACTTGCCCCGCGCGAGTTGTGTCGGCGCGCCGGTGCCCGCCGCGAAAAGGGTCACGGTCGATCCGGCGATGGGACCGCCTGCGGCTTGGACGGTACCCGCGAGTTCCGCGGCCCGCGCGGAAATGTTTGTAAGGGAAATGGCACTCACTGCAACAAGCGCAGTAAGGCTCTGTTTGATATTTCCGGTTCTCATGGTTGTGGTTAAGTAGTGCAGCGTTGGTGGCTGTGTATTTGCTGAAGCGAAGCGGGCGGCCCTTGAGAGCCGCCCGCTTAGTCATCAATTACGTGCTAGTCTCTCCGGTTATTGGCTCGGGTGCTGCTTGCTCATCTCCTGCACCTGATCGAGCACTTGTTGGAGGTTGTAGCTCGCCGCTAACTGGAGCGGTGGGTAATCCACGTAGGACGTGAGTTCCTTTAGCCACAGGAGCTGGCCGATGGGCAGGAGGTTCCAGTCATAGAGATAAGCCGTACTTGGCGCGGCAAGGGCGCCGCCAATGGCCAATGCGCCCTTCTGATCTGCCCCGACGTTATTCTCAAACGGATCGCGCATGATATTCTGGAGCTGAGTCCAGTGGTAGGTCGTCGCCGGATTAAGCGCATCCGTACCCTGCGACCCCATCATGGTATAGTAGAATTTCCAGTTCTTGTAACGCACCGCCGAGGGCTCGCGCCCCTGGTAGTAGAAGAAGACATCGCGATTCGAGTGGTCAGACTTGCCGGTGAGATAGTCGATCTGGTTGAACCCATCGAGCTTGGTCTTCACGATGCCTTTATACTTGCCACCCATGATCTGCTTGTTCAGTTCGTCTCCTTTAGGGCCGCCGGCGATTTCAACGAACGTCGGAACCCAGTCCAGGGAAGCGAACATGTCCTTGAAGATAGTGCCCGGCTGAATGACGCCCGGCCAGCGGATGACACATGGAGCGCGCATGCCGCCCTCCCAGGTCGTCAGCTTGCCAGCTTTGAACGGGGTGGTGCCGCCGTCCGGGAAGGTCTGAACCTCAGCACCGTTGTCGGTGGTGAAGACGACGATGGTGTTGTCGAGTTGGCCCATGTCTTCGAGCTTCTTCAG
>Ga0207697_10001886_pt1 | contig 11206 bp, 11 predicted proteins | sample KBSSwiS5withPhiX_FD_184293 | JGI IMG/M metagenome (GOLD analysis project Ga0207697, IMG submission 184293) | Switchgrass rhizosphere microbial communities from Kellogg Biological Station, Michigan, USA, with PhiX - S5 (SPAdes) (version 2) | ecosystem: Host-associated > Plants > Roots >... | reverse complement strand
GGCTGCCGATTGAATCCGTAATGCAGCGCGCGCGGCTCAATGGAATTCCGGAAAGGAAAAGTGGCAGGCAAATCCAGTGATCCTTTGAGCTATACGTTTTGAGCAGATCGATTCGGTTGCTCCGGCAAAACTTCCAAAGGCGCAATGAGCAGAGCGGGTCAATCCGGCTGCGGAGCGGCATTGTGACCAGGCGCGTGCTGAGTTCCGTCGCCTTCGAGCAGACCTGGCTGTCTGGATTGCAGATCAACCACGCCTGATGCCCGTGTGCATTGAGCCAGTTAATTTCCAAGCACGTACGATATTCCTGTCCGCCCCAGCTGCGGCTGCTCTCTACGTAGAGAATGTTCACATCGAATCGTTCAAAGCTTGGTAGGGACGCCGCGCTGCGGCGTCCGGACAGCGCAGCGCGCTGTCCCTACCCTATGCAGCCGCGGCGCGCTTTTCGAGAATGTAATCGTGAATCGTGTTTACATTCCGAAGGGCTTTTCCCGCGACGTCGGAATTTGGAACGCCGACGCCAAACGTCTTTTCCATACTTACAACCAGCTCCAATGCATCGATCGAATCGAGGCCCAGTCCATCCGGACCGAAAAGCGGCAGCTCATTGCCGATTTGTTCAGGCGTAACCTGAAGCATCAGGTTTTTGACCAGCATCTCCTTGATTTGGGCCCGCAAATCCGGTTCAGACATAAACGAGCGGGGATTTTGCCGTAAATTGCGTGCTCGGTCAAACGTGCAGAACGTTAGGACTCCTCGCTTCGGCTAAGGCGACGGGAGGACGCGTCGTAATCCACAACACTTTCGTGGAAAATCGACGCCGACTGCTGCGGGTTGTTTCGCGTCGCTGCCGAAAAGCTAGACTTGATCGACTTTATCGCCAGGAGTGACTGCGGCACTCGGTTGCGGTGCGGCGACGGTGGACGCACTCTGGCTGTCAATCCGCGCGACGGTCGATTCAGCCGGTTTCACGTCAGGCTTGGCAACTTGCGTGTCAGACTTTCCAGCCTTGTGCAGTTCATCGTTGAACTCGTCCTTGGCTTTTTGAAACTCCTTGACCGCCTGACCCATTCCACGGGCAAGCTCGGGCAATTTCTTTGCTCCAAAAAGAACGAGGATGATCAGTAGGATGACGATCAAGTCCGGTCCGGCCAAGTTCATGAAGCTGGCGAGAAGGCTCATTTCAACTGTCAACATCAGACCGTTTCTCCATGTTGCAAGGAATTTCAGCGAGGTGGACGAGCCGCGGCGAACCGACCGGTTAAGGTTGACAGGCTAAGCACTATGGGAAAGCATTGCCCCTATGCGCCCCATTTGGAAAGGCAGCATCAGCTTCGGGCTGGTTTACATTCCAGTGGCGGTTTATTCCGCTACACGAGAGGAGAAGCTTAGTTTCCGGCAGCTTCGTTCCAGCGATCTCAGTCCTATCAAATACAAAAAAGTGGCGGAGGCAGACTCGAAGGAAGTGCCAGCTGACCAGATCGTAAAGGGGTTCGAATACGAGCGTGGCCATTATGTTGTGATGAAGGATGACGATTTCGAGAAAGTGCGGATCGAGTCCACACATTCGATCGACATCACCGATTTCGTTGATTTGGAGCAGGTCGATCCGAAGTTTTTTTACAAGCCGTATTTCCTTGAGCCACAAAAAGGTGGAGAAAAAGCCTACGCAGTCTTGCACAAGGCGCTCAGTGGAACTGGCAAGATTGGTGTTGCCAAGGTGGTGATCAGCAATCGCGAACACCTGGCTGCTGTAAAACCGGATGGCTTGTTCTTGATTTTGGAACTAATGCATTTTGCCAGCGAGATTCTCAGCGCCGATGTCTTGCAAAATGGCTCGAATGCCGCAGTGACCGAAAAGGAGCTAAAAATGGCGCAGGCTCTCATCGAAAGCATGAGCGTTGTTTGGGAGCCGGAGAAATATCGGGATGAATACCGTACCGCGCTGATGGAGATCATCGAACAAAAGGCGCAGCACAAGGAGATAACTACAAAAGCGCCCTCTGCTCCTACGCCAACCAACGTTGTTGATCTGGTGAAGGTGTTACAAGACAGCTTAAACCGGAACCAAGCAGTAAAACAGAAGCGCTCATCCACTCGAGACGGCAATCGTCGGTCCACCAGTACGCTAGTCAAACAGCGGCGCCGGGCAGGAGCTCTCGGCTAGCATTGTTTGGCTCGGAGTTGCAAACTGGGCGCGTGGCGTTATAATCAGCGCTCTTTATGGCTACAAAAGCCTGGATCAACCGTAACCAACGTAAACGCGCAACAGCGAAAAAGTACGCTGCGTTGCGCACCGAGCTAAAAGCGAAAAAGGACTACGCGGGGCTGACGCAACTTCCGCGTAATGCGAGTCCTACGCGTGTGGTGAATCGCTGCGAAGTCAGCGGTCGGCGGCGTGCGTTCATTCGCCGGTTCAAAATGTCACGTCTGACCTTTCGCGAACTGGCTTCGCAGGGGTTGATCCCTGGCGTAACCAAGTCCAGCTGGTAAACTACCGGCGATCTGGTTTCCGGACGCCACGATGCGCGTCCGACTAATGAACATACCCGTACTATATTTATTGGCAGGAGCCTGGCTCGCGGAAAGCGTTCCGCCCCATTGGGATCCACCGATGTTAATTGTCGGAAAACTGGCAGCGATTGCCGTCCTCGTGGCGCTGAACGCTTTTTTTGTTGCGTGCGAATTTTCCGTAGTGAAGGTGCGCACGACTCAGCTCGACGCGCTCCTGGAAGAAGGCAATGTGCGCGCCCGCTTTGTTAAGCATGTTCGCGGGCACTTGGATTCGTACCTTTCAGCGACGCAACTTGGCATCACGCTGGCGAGCCTGGCATTGGGCTGGATTGGGGAGCAAGCGCTGGCGTCGATCATTCAGCCGGCCCTCGCTGTCTTCCATATCTACTCGTCTGCAGTGGCGACATCGATTGCTGTTACTCTTGCTTTCGCCGGCATCACGTTTTTGCACATCGTCTTTGGAGAACTCGCACCCAAATACATCGCCATTTCGGAGCCACTACCTGTCGCCCTTCGGCTGATGCGACTGCTCGGCGGCTTTTATGTTTTGTTTAAACCCGCCATCTGGCTCCTGAACAAATCATCCAATTTCCTTTTGCGCAGAGTGCTGCGGCTCCAACCTGTTCGCGGGAGCGAGCTTGCTCACAGCGAGGAGGAATTGCGATTGATTCTCGAACAAAGCGAAAAATCCGCTGATGTCACGCCGCTAGGCCGCGAACTCGTTTTCAATGTACTCGATCTGCGCGACCGCGTGGTGCGCGATATCATGACACCACGCGGCGACATTGTTTACCTCGCCGTTGAGGACGATTTCGATACGAACATTACAAAGGCGATCGAATCCCAGCACACGCGCTTCCCGCTGTGTCGTGAAAATCTGGATAATGCAATCGGCCTCGTTCACATCAAGGAACTGCTTCCGATGATGCGCGATCCGCATCCCGATTTGATGAAGATCAAACGGGAATTGCTTCCGATCCCGGAAATGATGCCTCTCGAAAATCTGCTTAGGTTATTCCTTGGCAAGCATGCCCACGTCGCAATCGTTGTAGATGAATTTGGGGGGACCGTAGGGCTCGTGACGCTGGAAGATGTATTGGAGGAACTCGTTGGCGATATTCAGGATGAGTTCGATTTCGAAAAAGAAGAGTTCCGCAAGATCAACGCAAACGAATTCAGTGTGGACGGGGCGCTGGGCTTGTACGAGTTAAATGACCTTGCCGAGCTTGATTTGGAAAGTCCCGACGTAAGTACGATCGGTGGTTATGTGACTCATTTACTGGGGCACCTGCCGAAGACTGGCGAACAAGTTAAGATCGATGGTTTTTTAGTGACCGTTTCCGAAGCCGATAACCGCCGCGTGAAGCAACTGCATTTCAAGAAGGTGACCGAACCCGCCACCGCAACTACAAGCTCCAGGAACGGGTAAAGGTGGAGTGTGGCGGACAGTCGTTAAACCGCACCCGCCTGCAATTGGGCGCGTAGGGTAGGTCTTCGCTGCAATTGCCGGGTAACCGCTGCAATTGCACGCAGCGTGGAGGGACTGATGTGGTGCTCCATGCCCTCAACATCATGATGGATTACCCGGTCATCTACACCGAGCAGTCTAAGAAACTCAGTGAGTAGCTTGTGTCGTTGGGCGATTCTGCGGGCCAGTTTCTTACCTGCGGCGGTTAAAATAAGGCCGCGATACTTCTCATATTTGAGAAGCCCATCAGCATCGAGACGTTGAACCATGTTGGTGACGCTGGCCTGCGAAATTTTTAAGGCAGCCGCGATATCGATCACCCTGGCGTATCCTTTGGAATTGATGAGTTCAAGGATACGCTCCAAATAGTCCTCCGCAGCTGTGGAAGTGCCAGCCGGCGATTGAGAGGGCTTTTTGTTTCGCATCTGGCGAACATAAAAATCGTGACGACAATAGTCAATAGCCAAAGATTGCTTCTTGACAGAATAATATACGACAATAAGTAAATTAGGTTCAGCTAAGAATTCTTTAGCAGCATTTATGGCACAGCCGGAAGTAGCTACAGGAAAGCCTCGCGCAGCCTGGCGACGGACCGGCGGTCAGGTTTCCTTGCCGGAGGTTCACCGCACCATCCTTGTGCCACAGACGGCCTCCTTTTGGAGGAAGCTCATGGCATTTTCCGGACCGGGATTTCTGGTCGCTGTGGGCTATATGGATCCTGGAAACTGGGCGACCGATTTGGCTGGAGGCGCACGATTCGGATACTCGCTTCTCTGCGTCATCATGATTTCCAATCTGATGGCGATCCTGCTTCAGCATTTGTGCATCAAACTCGGCGTCGCTACAGGGCGCGATCTCGCGCAGGCGTGTCGTGACCATTATCCATTACCAGTTGTCTGGTTTCTCTGGGTTCTGTGCGAGATTGCGATCGCTGCGTGCGACCTGGCCGAGGTGGTTGGCTCGGCAATCGCGCTGCAGTTGCTATTCGGCATTCCGCTGGTGTGGGGCTGCCTTATCACCGCACTGGATGTGCTCGCGGTTCTTTATCTTCAAAACAAAGGCTTTCGCTATGTTGAAGCGCTTGTGATTACGCTGATCGCGACTATCGGTTCGTGTTTCGCGCTGGAGCTCATTTTTTCCAAGCCAAGCATCGTAGGCGTTGCGCTTGGGTTTATCCCTGGGCCACATGTCGTCACAAACCAGGGAATGCTTTACGTTAGCATCGGTATCCTTGGGGCAACGGTAATGCCTCACAATCTGTATTTGCACTCGTCTATTGTGCAGACGCGGAAATTCGAGCAGACGCCGGAAGGCAGGCGCGAGGCTATCACGTTTGCAACCATCGATTCGAGCGCGGCGCTCATGTTCGCGCTGTTCATTAATGCTGCGATTCTTATTCTTTCTGCGGCCGCTTTCCACTGGTCAGGGCATCAGGATGTAGGCGAAATTCAACACGCATACAAACTGCTCAGTCCATTGCTTGGTGTTGGCTTCGCCAGCATACTGTTTGCGGTCGCGTTGCTCGCGTCAGGGCAAAATTCGACTCTTACAGGCACGCTTGCAGGTCAGATAGTGATGGAAGGTTTTCTCAACATCCGGATTACGCCCTGGTTGCGCCGGCTAATCACGCGGCTGATAGCGATCGTACCCGCGATCGTGGTGATCGGTGTTTTCGGAGAGGGGAAAACGACCGAATTGCTAATTGCCAGTCAGGTTTGTTTGAGCATGCAACTTGGATTTGCGGTGTGGCCGCTAATGCGACTTACCGGTGAAGCGGCAAAAATGGGTGAATTCGTGAATTCGTTTTGGATAAAAATTCTCGGCTGGACGACTGCCAGCATTATCATCGTGCTGAATGTGAAGCTGCTTTTAGACACGTTTTTGCCGGACTCGATACTTAAGGCTTTTTACGGTTCTCTCGCGCTTTCAGTTCTGGAGTAGATAAAATTGAAATTTAATGATTAGCGGGATTAACGATTTGCCTGCCGCGACCATTCCGCGTTCGGACTCGTAGTGTCATGTACAGCCACATACTGATTCCACTTGAGAACAGTCCGGCCGACTCGACGATCCTTACCCATATCAAGCCGCTGGCACGCATCACTGGCGCAAAGCTGCTGCTTGTTCACGTGGCTGATGGGTGGGTAGCACGCAACTTCAACCAACTGCAACTTGCCGAGAGCCAGGAGATGAAAGAAGACAGGCTGTACTTGGAAAAACGGCAACACGAACTAACTAACGAAGGCTTTTCCTGCGACGCGATGCTGGCGTTAGGCGAGCCGTCTGATGAAATCATCAAGCTCGCGCGCGACAAAGATGTCGACTTGATAGCCATGACTACACATGGACACCGCTTTATTAGTGACGTTCTGTACGGAGCGACTGCCGACAAGGTACGTCATGCGGTCGATATCCCGGTGCTCCTGGTGCGTGCCAGATAAAGATACAGACATTGCTTCGCCAACGATCGGCGGCGCTGATTCGGCTCTTGACACAAACGCGGCTCCAACGAGGTAGAGCGCGGTGAACGTCCTGTTTTTGACTAACGAGTATCCGCCGAATATCTATGGCGGCGCGGGTGTGCACGTGGGTTATTTGTCGCGAGAGTTGGCAAAAACGATTCCCGTCGAAGTGCGTTGCTTTGGGGACCAGCGTCTCGAGGAACGCAATCTCAAGGTCATCGGCTTCGAACTCGACACGAGTAATTTCACATGCCCAAAGCCGCTGCGTTCTGCTTTTGGCGCGGTGCGGCGTTGCACCGATTTCAACACCCTCAACATCGGCTCCGATCTCGTGCACTGTCACACGTGGTATAGCCACTTTGGCGGGATCCTGGCGAAAAAGAATTACGATTTACCGCTTGTGATTACTGTCCATTCCCTGGAGCCGCTTCGGCCCTGGAAACGGGAACAGCTCGCAGGCGGCTATGAGTTTTCACTTTGGGTCGAGAAAACCGCACTCGAAATGGCGGATGCAATTATCGCGGTTTCCCGCGAGACGAAAGACGATATCGAACGTCTCTTCAATGTGGATCCGGCGCGAGTGCACGTGATTCACAACGGAATCGATTTGAATGAATACCGTAAGATCGATTCAACTGGTGCCCTCGAACGTTACGGCGTCGATCCAGCTAAGCCCTATCTGCTTTTTGTGGGGCGGATCACGCGCCAAAAAGGGTTGCAACATCTGGTGCGCGCAATCCAATTTATGGATCGCGATTTCCAGATCGTGCTGTGTGCAGCCGCGCCGGACACCGCGCAACTGGGCGAGGAAATGCGGATTGCTGTCGAAGGCGCAAAAGCGCAGCGGCCCGGAATCATCTGGATCGATGAAATGGTCGATCAACAGGCAGCGTGTGAGCTGTACTCGCACGCCGCTGTATTCGTTTGTCCGTCTATCTACGAACCGTTTGGCATCATCAATCTGGAAGCGATGGCCTGTGAAACCGCGGTGGTTGCCAGCGCTGTTGGCGGAATCAAGGAAGTCGTTATTGATGGCGAAACGGGTTTGCTCGTCCCGATCGACCAAATGAAGCAGAGCCCGTTCGAAGCGATAGATCCCGAAAAATTCGCGCGCGACCTTGCGGAGCGCATAAATGAGTTGATGACAAATCCTCAACTCCGCGAACGTTTTGGCAAGGCCGGGCGCAAACGAGTCGAGCAGAATTTTAGTTGGGCTGCAATCGCCGAGAAGACAAAAGGGCTTTACACCTCGTTGCTGTCATCCTGACGATACGAGGCGGAGTCAGAGGATTCTGAAGAACTGCATAAGATATTCAACGGCATCCCTCGACTGCGCTCGGGATGACAGCTGTTCATGCTGATGGCAAATTGAACTCTCATGTTCGTTGATCGGGTGAAAGTGTTTGCGCAGGCGGGAACAGGCGGGCGCGGCTCCGTCAGTTTTCGACGAGAAAAATTTGTGCCAAGAGGCGGGCCGGACGGCGGCGATGGCGGGCGTGGTGGTAATGTGATCCTGCAGGCCGATCGGCATGTCGATAATCTCGTGAATCTGTTCTACGAGCCCCTGATCAAAGCGAAAAACGGCGGCCACGGGATGGGAAAAAAAATGAGCGGACGCGCAGCCGTGGACAAAATCGTCAAGGTTCCGGTGGGAACGGTCGTTTGGCTGGACGAGAAAGCCATGCCGGTCATCCTGAGCGAAGTCGAAGAATCTCGTGAAACAACCTCAGCGGTAGCGTCGCGGGATTCCTCGACTTCGCTCGGAATGACCGGTGCGAAGCCGGTGGTCGACCTGACACATGATGGGGAAGAATTTGTGCTGTGCCGCGGCGGAGCAGGGGGGAAGGGGAATGTGCATTTCAAAAGCTCGCGGAACCGGGCCCCCCGCCAATACACCGAGGGTGAGGAAGGCGAACAAGGTCATTTCCTCCTTGAGCTTCGGACAATCGCCGATGCAGGATTGGTCGGATACCCGAATGCCGGTAAATCAACCCTGTTACGGAAAATTTCGGCGGCGCGGCCGAAGGTCGCCGCCTATCCGTTTACGACACTCCACCCGATTGTCGGCGTTATTGAATTTCCAGGTTATCGTCGCGCGACGGTCGCGGATATTCCCGGTTTGATCGAAGGTGCGCACCGCGGACTTGGGTTGGGTCATGAATTCTTGCGCCACATCACGCGCTGCCGCGTATTGGTTTTCGTGGTGGACATGGCCGGGAGCGAGGGACGCAACCCGGTCGAGGACTTGCAGAATCTTCGCCGAGAAATTGATCTTTACGATCCGACGTTGTCGCCGCGCGCCTGGTTCGTGGTTGCCAACAAGATGGATTTGCCCGGTGCGAAGGAAAATCTAAAAGCGCTGTACGAGAGATTCCCAAAGCTCCAGATACTTCCGACTTCAGCGGCCGAAGGAGAAGGAATCGATGCCTTGAAGCAGGCATTGGCAATGCGAACAGCCGATCCCGAGGAGATTGTTTCGGCGGCGATTTGATGTGGACAAGCCGAAGATCCCTAGCGAAACTGGGCGCTGTGTTATGGGCAGACGGGTTGTAGCGAGTTACTGTTCCAGTTTTCTGAAGTCGGAGATGTTGCACATCTATCGACAGGTAAAGGCGCTACGCGGCGTGCACACTTTTGTCGTCACTAAAGAAGTCCAGAATGCTGAGCGATTTCCCTTTGATGACATCGAAGTGATTCCGAAGAGGCGCACTAACCTGTTCGTTCACGGTTGGTTGAAATTTGTCGAACGGCGGCCGCCGATTGTTTATCGCGGGGAGTATCAAACACTGGACTCGTTGTTGAGGCGCCACGGAGCGGATCTGATGCACATTTATTTCGGCCATACGGGCGTGCATCTGCTTCCGTTTATTGAGCAATGGCACAAGCCGTGCGTTGTATCTTTTCACGGCGCGGACGTCGCGCATAAACCGGAAATTAAAGATTATCCTGGCAAACTGCGGCGTCTTTTCAACGCGGTCCCGCTCGTGTTCGCACGTTCTCAATCCCTCGCCGATCGACTGACTCAGTTGGGGTGCCCGCCGGAAAAATTGCGCATCAATCGCACCGGAATCCCAATGGATGAATTCCCCCTGGTGCGGAGAGAACCGCCGCGAGACGGCAAATGGAAAGTGGTGCAGGCATGCCGGCTAATCCCGAAAAAAGGCGTGGCAACCAGCTTGCGCGCATTTGCAATTTTCAAGAAGGACTACCCTAATGCCGAATTTGTAATTGCCGGGAAAGGCCCGTTGCAGCCGGAGTTGGAGATGCTTGCCGGTGGCCTCGGCATAGCAAGGGACGTGCATTTTGTGGGCTTTCTTTCGCAACGAAAGCTGCACGAACTTTATGCGAGTGCGCATCTGTTTTTGCACCCGAGCGAAATTTCTCCCAATCAAGATCAGGAAGGTGTGCCGAACTCAGCATTGGAAGCGATGGCAACAGGTTTGCCGGTAGTTGCCACGCGTCATGGTGGAATACCCGAAGCAGTCGATCACGGACGCACCGGATTTTTGGTGGCGGAGGAGGATCACGTTGCGTTGGCAAACGCGATGCAATTAATCGTCGGTTCTCCCGTGCTGTTGCAGGAAATGGGAGCGCGCGCGCACGCAACGATAAAGGAACGGTTCGGCCAGGAAACGCAGATCGATCGTTTGGAATCGTTTTACGAAGAAGCGATCACGATGAACGGGGCGGCTGAACACGTGGACGCGAGACCAATCGCGCGCATCGCTCCGCAGTTTGCGGAACGTTTGCCGGCGAAATAGGTGCGCGTTTAGAATTTTGTTTGTCATAAGGATAAAACGCGCTTTGGTATGCGCGTTCAAGTTGTAGCCGGGGCAGCTTTTTCGCCGTAGTTTGGCGAGTGTGGGGACGAAGGCGAATGATCCCGGCAGGCCGGTATCACCGATGCCGGCTACAGCTGTAGCTTATAAAATGCGCAACCGTTGTTTACTGATATCAATTCTGACATTGGCCTCCAGCGCAATGCTTGCCACATCGAGCTTTGCAGCTGAAGCGGCTGCGACTGAGCACGCGGGCGTCTCCTTAAAACCGCAGATGCTTGTTCAGTTAGGCGGCTTCGGAATTACAAACTCGATGCTGGTGACCTGGATCGTCGCCGCGTGCATCATCCTTTTTTCACAAATCGCAACACGCCGGGTTAAGGCCATCCCGAGCGGGATTCAAAACTTCTGGGAATGGCTGGTTGAAGGTTTGCACAATTTCTTGGAAAACATCATCGGCCGTGACCTCGTGAGAAAAGGGTTTTGGTTTTTTGCCACGGTTTTCATTTTTATTTTGTTCGTAAACTGGTTCGGACTGATTCCGGGAATTGGAACAATCGGCTGGGGTCACTACGACGGCTCGGGAAATTTCCACGTCGATCGCCCGTTGCTCCGCGGCGGCAATGCAGATCTGAACATGACCACCGCGATGTCGGCCATATTCTTCGTGATGTGGTTTGTCTGGGCGATTCAAGCCAACGGCGTCGGAGGATTCTTGAAACATTTGTTTGGTCCAAAAGGAGAGACCACCGGCGTCGTAAAGATCCTGATGGTCGTCATCTTTTTCGCCGTCGGCTGGCTCGAAGTAATCTCGATTCTGTTTCGACCGATCGCGCTCAGTTTTCGATTGTTCGGAAATATTTATGCCGGCGAAAGCATTCTTGAAGCGATGTCTACGATGGTCCCATGGCTGTCACCCATCCTGCCGATTCCCTTCTATTTCCTTGAAGTGCTCGTGGGATTTGTGCAGGCGCTCGTTTTCATGT
>Ga0207697_10001883_pt1 | contig 11210 bp, 8 predicted proteins | sample KBSSwiS5withPhiX_FD_184293 | JGI IMG/M metagenome (GOLD analysis project Ga0207697, IMG submission 184293) | Switchgrass rhizosphere microbial communities from Kellogg Biological Station, Michigan, USA, with PhiX - S5 (SPAdes) (version 2) | ecosystem: Host-associated > Plants > Roots >... | reverse complement strand
GCAACGTGCCGTGCGCACCATCGAATGCGCAGCGAACCCCCGAGATGGGCTCTAGCTTGCTCTCCGCAAAACGCTCAGCACGCTCGATTTGAACTCCTGTTCGCTGAATAGGTTCTGCCACTTGATACGGATGAACTTCCAGCCGAGCTCGGTGAGGGCCTTTTCTCGCTGCCGTTCCTGGTAGATCACCTCGGCGGTGGGTGCGTAGTCGAAGTACTTGACCTTTCCATCGAACTCCAGGGCCACCTTCTTTTCCTTCCATGCAAAGTCCAAACGATGGTGGCCTTCAGCTGACGCCACCTTCACCTGTAGTTCGGGCAGCTCGATCCGCAACCTTTGCAGCAGCTCGCGGGTCAGGGTTTCGCCGGGTGACTCGGATCTGGCATCGGCATTCTCCAAAGCCCGTCGAAGAGTGAGAACTCCGTTGCGTCCGGCCAGCGATGCGCACATCTCTTGCAGTTTCGAGGCGTTGGCACCCTTTCGGAGGGCGTGATCCATTAGCACCAGGGCTTGTTTGTAGTTGAGCATGAGGCAGCAGTCCACAACCGTCTGTTCCAACGTGGTGCATGGCATTCCCTTGACGAAAACAGCCCCCATCATCGCCAGCGGGCGGGTGTGCGGCACAACGTCCCTGCCATGGGAAGTGGTTGACGCCGTTGTTTCCGTGGTGATGTGCACTCGGTCATCCACGTCCCACAGGAACAATCCGTGGAGGCGTGCCGCTGAGGTATGGCTGTAGACCAAGCCGCCGCCCGACGTCAAAAGTGTGCCGTGTGCGTGCGCGGCGACTAGCTGCAGACTTTGAACCCAGGGCTTTTGGGCTACCCAAGTGCGGCCTCGGATATAGCAACCACGGCGCAGTCGTACTAAGGCGCCGGCGCGAACCAGCGCGGCAATTCTCCGGTGGTTGAACCCCAACTCGTGGAGCTCATCGGTTCGCCACAAATCCATCCCCGCGGGAAGCTCGTTGCTGTTGCTCTGTGTCATGGATCAAGACTTCAATGAGCCGACGGGCAAAGACAGGGGCGAGTTGAGCTATGTGGAGAAGCCCGTTTCGATGACCCGCTGCGGACAGTGCCGTGCGAACGGCATCATGCGCAGGGAACCCCCGAAACGGGCGCCACCACCCCAGCGAAGCCAGAACCTACCCCGCCACCAGCTTCCGCGCCGCAGCCGAGTGCTCAGCGATGAGCCCGGCAACGTCGAGCCCCGGAATCGCACCGTCCACTACCCTCCAAGCACCCCCAACCATCACGCGATCGGCACGGTCCGCCCCGCAGAGCAGCAAGGCGGCGACGGGGTCATGGCTGCCGGAAAACCGCAAGGAGTCGGGCTTGAACAGGGCAAGGTCTGCCTGAAGGCCCGGAGCCAACTGCCCGATGTCCGAGCGGCCCAAAACGGCGGCGGATCCCCGTGTCGCCCAACCGAGTGCTCTCTCCACAGGGACGGAAGCCCCGTACCGGAGTCGTTGCAAATACAGTGCTTGGCGAGCCTCAAGGATCATGTTGGAAGCATCGTTCGACGCCGAGCCATCCACGCCCAGCCCCACGGGAACGCCCGCGGCTTCAAGTTCCAGCACTCGCGCCGTTCCGGACGCGAGGCGCATGTTGGAGGTTGGGCAATGCGCGACGGCGGTGCCAGCGGCTCCCAGCCTGGCGATCTCGTCGTCGTTGAAGTGGATGCCGTGTCCAAGCCACGTTCGGGGCCCCAACCAGCCAACTGATTCCAGGTAATCCACGGTCCGCAGCCCAAACATGGAGCGGCAGAAGTCTTCCTCGTCGATGGTCTCTGCAAGGTGCGTGTGCAGCCGGACATCGAAGCGTTCGGCCATGGCTGCGCTCTCGGCCATGATCTCTTTGGTCACGGAGAATGGAGAGCAGGGGGCGAGGGCAATCTGTACAACGGCCCCATCACCGGTTTCGTGGTACTCACGAATCAGCCGTTCGCTGTCCGCAAGGATCGTCTCGGGTGACTGGACCGTGGTCCGGGGCGGCAGCCCGCCGTCGTCCTCTCCCAAGGTCATGGACCCGCGGGTCAGCGTGGCCCGCATTCCCATGGCGCGAACTGCAGCTACTTCGATATCAATGGCGTCTTCCATGCCGTCGGGGAAGAGGTAGTGGTGGTCGGCGGCGGTGGTGCAGCCGGACAGCAGCAACTCGGCCAGCGCAACCTGCACTGCGAGCTCAAGGCTGCGCGGGGTCAGTCGCGCCCACACGGGATAGAGGTTCTGCAGCCAAGGGAACAATGGCGCGTTGGCCACGGGCCCCCAAGCGCGGGTGAGGGTTTGGTAGAAGTGGTGGTGCGTGTTGATGAGCCCGGGCAGGACTACATGGGCAGAAGCATCAAAGACAGAGCAGGGCGTAGACGGCTGCCCGCCCGTAGGCACGAGCTCCACGATTTTCCCGTCGGAGACCACCAGGCCGCCGCCGGCGTCGAGGTCGTTTGCGGTGAAGATACCCAGTGGGTTCTTGATCCAAAGAGGGGTCATGACAGGTTCCTTGTCTGGTCGGCGTGTACGCGTTCCAGCTCAGTTAGGCCCTGTCTGCTGATCCAGGAGCCGGATGCCACCAAGTGCGTCCGGTCCGAAAAGCGTAAGATGCACGACGGCGGCAGTCAACGTTCGCAGGCGTCTCACGGTCACATCTGGCCAGCAATCCCAATTTCGTATGACGAAATTAAATTTTCAAAAAACTATGGCGCGGCTCACAAACCTGGTGCTACGCTCTAACTGCCAAAGGCGGGCACCCGGACTTCGGGAAGCTATCTACCAGGCGCAACTTAACCTTCATCGCACATGCTGAAGCCTGGTAACCAAGCTAACTGGAGCTCCGCTCCGTAGCGCCCCCAACAGGTCACCTGGCTTCCTCAGCACTAAGGAAGTCGCAACATGAGTACAACCGTCACGGCCGAGCAATTCCTGGCCACAACCATTGAGCTGGCAACAGCCAATGTCCTCAACAGTGGTGGCCCCTTCGGCGCCGTCATTGTTACCGCGGATGGACAAGCCTTCCAAGGCGTCAACCGCGTCACCGCCACGAACGATCCCACCGCACACGCAGAAGTCACGGCCATCCGTAACGCCTGCCGCGAGCTGGGAACCTTCGATTTGAGCGGAGCAACCCTCTACACCAGTTGCGAGCCATGCCCCATGTGCCTGGCCTCCGCACTCTGGGCACGCGTTGATCGCGTGTTCTTTGCCGCAGACCGTCACGACGCCGCATCCGTTGGCTTTGACGACGCCGTCTTCTACGAGTTCTTCGAGAACGACAACCGGGACGCGCTGATGCCGGTAGCCAAGCTGGAACTGGGCGACCCCCAGGCTCCGGCGGCCCTCCAGCCGTTCACCACATGGAACACGCTTGATTCCAGGATCGACTACTAGGGCCCGGTGGCTGACATGACAATCCTGGATCCCGCAGAAATGCAGACCGCAGCTGAAAAGCAGGCTGCGCTCCTCCCCAACGGAGGCAACAGCGCAGAGCCCACAGCGGCAAACGCAAAGCACACAGCCACCCGGCTCGCCGGACAAGGCAGCAACAGCAAGCCGCCGGTGTCGAACTCCTTCCTGGATAAGTTCTTCCAGATCACCAAACGTGGTTCCACGCTGGCCCGTGAATTCCGCGGCGGCCTGGTCACGTTCTTCACCATGGCGTACATCGTCATCCTCAACCCGCTCATCCTGGGCGGATTCTCGGCAGACAACGCCCCGGTGGATGTGGCGGGCGGCTGGCTCTCGGCAGCACAGGTGGGCGCAGTTACTGGCCTGACCGCCGGCGTCATGACCATCGTCTTCGGACTCGTGGCCAACCTGCCCTTCGGCCTCGCGGCCGGCCTGGGCATCAATTCCTTCCTCGCCGTCGCTGTCATCCAGGAAGTCACATGGCCAGAAGCCATGGGCCTGGTGGTCATCAACGGCATCCTGATCGTCCTTTTCGGCGCCACCGGTGCCCGGACGGCGATCTTCAAGGCAGTCCCCAAGGAACTCAAGGCCGCCATCACCGTTGGCATCGGCCTGTTCATTGCCTTTATCGGCTTCGTCGACTCCGGCTTTGTCCGCCCCACCAAGGGCGGCCCGCCGGTCCAGCTCGGCACGGATGGTTCCATCACCTCCATCCCAACTCTCGTCTTCATCATCGGGTTGCTGGTCATGGGTATCCTCGTGGCACGCAAGATCCAGGGCGGCCTGTTGATTGGCATTGTCGCCACAACAGTCCTCGCCGCTGTAGCCGAGGCCGTGTTCCACATTGGTCCGGGCACCGCCGATAACCCCGGCGGCTGGCACCTCAACGTGCCGATCCTGTCCAGCCAGTTGATGTCCGTCCCGGACCTCAGCTTGGTAGGCCAGTTCGATCTCTTTGGTTCGTTCGCCAGGATTGGCGGACTGGCTGCGACCATGCTGGTCTTCACCCTGGTGTTCACCAACTTCTTCGACGCCATGGGCACCATGACGGGCCTGGCCAAGAGCGCAGGCGTGGCACACAAGGACGGGACGTTCCCCAAGCTGAAGTCGGCCTTCATCGTTGAAGGCATGGGTGCAGTGGTGGGTGGCGGGACCTCCGGTTCATCCAACACGGTGTACATCGATTCCGCAGCAGGAATCGGCGAGGGCGCCCGCACAGGCCTGGCGTCGGTTGTCACTGGCCTGCTGTTCCTGGGTTCGATGTTCTTCACACCGCTCACTTCGGTTGTCCCGCTGGAAGTGGCTGCCTCAGCACTTGTGGTGGTGGGCGCGATGATGATGGCTCAGATCCGCGAGATCAAGTTCACCAAGTTCGCCATCGCGTTGCCGGCGTTCCTCACCATCGTGACCATGCCGCTGACCTACTCCATTGCCAACGGCATCGGCGTTGGGTTCATCTCCTTCGCGGTGATCAGCGCGGCATCGGGCAAGGCCAAGAAAGTCCATCCGCTCATGTGGGTGGTCACGGCGGGCTTCATTATCTACTTCGCCCGTGGCCCGATCAACGCCTTGATGGGCGTCTAGCCCGGAGCCCCACCCCGCGCCGGCGGGTCCACATCCGGCACTTCGAACGGCGGTCCATCCGCACCCACCGCACGAATAGGCGTCCGTCGTCGTGGTCCCTGACCGAACAGCACCACCGGAACAGGCACGACGGCGGGCGGCGGCCCTGGTGATTCAGGAACGGGTGCTGATGCTCCGTCAGGGAACGGGGGCAGGGAGATGAAGCCCTTGCCCCCGTTCCTATGAACTCTTATTCAATAACCGCGACTACCCCTCAACACCTTCTGGAAATGAGATTATGAGGGCAAGATCGCGCACTGCTCCGGCCGGGCCACCTGGCCGGGACACCTGGAAAAAGGACGTGTTGCCATGCTGGATCTGATGCCTTCACTGGGCAGCTGGCGGACTGCGGTCTCTGGCCAACGATGCGCTGTGGCCACGATCGTAGGGACCGGCGGCTCAGTGCCGCGCCCCATGGGGACTTCCATGATGGTCTCCGAACATGGCGAAATCCTGGGCAGCCTGTCCGGCGGTTGCGTGGAAGGTGCCGTCGTTGAGGCGGCCCTGGAAGCAATGCGCGACGGCGGCCCACGCCTTGAGTCTTTTGGCTACAGTGCCGAGGACGCGTTTGCCGCAGGACTCACCTGTGGAGGAGAACTGGAAGTTCATATCCAGCCACTGGGTAGCGATTCCGGCGAAATGGCCCTGTTGGATATCGCTGTATCAAACGAACCCACGGCCTTGGCGCTCATCCGCAGGCTCGGCGGCGGAGGGGGAGTTGTCGTCGTCGATGATCCTGTTCGGTTCCGCGCCATGGAATCAACGCAACTCGCCCGGTTGGTGGGCGACCATCCCGCCACCCTGATGGCTGCAGCGGCCCAGGTTGAGCAGCTGCTCCAAGGCGGACGCACCGGGTTGGTCCGGCTGGCAGCACCCGAGGGCTGCATCGATGGCTGGGTGACCATGGACAGATGGGCGTCGGCCGGCCCGGAAGAAATAACGCAGCCCGAGCCCATCACCTTGTTCGTGGAAAGCCGCTTGCCGGCCGCGCGGATGCTCATTTTCGGCGCCAACGACTTCGGCGCCGCGTTGCTCCCCGCCGGACAACTGCTTGGTTACAACGTCACCCTGTGTGATGCCCGCCCTGCGTTTGCCCGGCAGGGCCGTTTCGCCGGAGCGGACCAAGTGGTCACCGACTGGCCGCACCGCTATCTGGAAGCCGAAGCAGCGGCCGGGCGAGTCGACGCCCGGACCGTGGTGTGCGTCCTGACCCACGATCCAAAGTTCGACATTCCCTTGCTCGAAACAGCGCTTCGCTTAGACCTGGCTTACGTCGGCGCAATGGGCTCGCGTCGCAGCCACCGGCAACGGGTTGACGCCCTGCTCGAGGCGGGCACGCCCTCCGAAGCGCTCGAACGCCTGCATTCCCCGATCGGATTAGACCTTGGTGCAGTGACACCAGCCGAAGTCGCAGTCTCCATCACGGCAGAAATCATCGCCGAGCGGGGAGGCCACGGCGGCAAAGTCACGGGCCACGAAGTCACCCGCCACAAGGCCCCCGGCCGCGCAGCCACAGGCTTCCCCTCGCTGAAGGACAGCAGCGGCCCGATTCACGCGGCACCGATTCACGCGGCACCGATTCACACGGCACCGATTCACCCAGCACCGCAACACCTCACTCAGGAGGACCCATGGACATGAACACCATCGAGGCCGTGGTTCCCACCACCGATCCTTCGCAATGGCGCGACGGCGATGCCTGGCTTGCCGGAGGGACTGTCCTCTTCTCCTATGGAAGCACCGTCCTCAAGCGGCTCCTCGATTTGGGTCAAGCGGATTGGCCGGCCATTACCGTAACCGATGACGGCATTGAGCTCGCCGCAACCTGCACCGTTGCCGAGCTCTACGCATTGCCGGCGTCCGCGGAAGCAGCCAACCGCGAGTGGCCCGGCCTGGCATTGATCCGTCCTTGCTGCGACTCGTTTGTGGCGTCCTTCAAGATCTGGAACATGTCCACAGTGGGAGGCAATCTCTGCACATCCTTGCCGGCCGGTCCAATGATTTCGCTGTGTGCCGGGTTCGATGCCACAGCATCCATCCAGAGCCCGGACGGCAGCAGCCGCAGCGTACCTGTGGCCGATTTCGTCGTAGGGGACATGGAGAATGTCCTGGCCCCGGGGGAGTTGCTCCGGAGCATCCACCTTCCGGCCGCGGCACTCGCCGCCCGGGTCGCCTTCCGTCGTCTGTCGCTGAGTAACCTTGGACGATCCGGCGTGCTGCTCATCGGACGCCTCGACGCCGATGACAGTTTGATCATCACCGTCACCGCCTCCACCAAAAGGCCCGTACAGCTACGGTTCCCCGCCGGGCAGGTTCCCGACGCCGGGATGCTGGCTGACGCCGTCGGGGATTCCATTCCCTGGCCGCTGTACCACGATGACATCCATGGGCTCCCCGCGTGGCGCCGCGATATGACGTTCAAACTCGCCGAGGAGATCCGGGCCGAGCTGCTGGGCGAGTCGATGGTTGTGTCAGGCGATTTCTGGCCGCCGCACGCCACCTCGCCGCAACCATCCACGCAACCCGCACAGAACAACCCGCAGAAGGAGGCCTCCCATGGCAATTGAGATCAACGGCGCTGCCTCTCAGGCCACACCCCGCCCCGGTCAATGCCTGCGCACTTTCCTCCGGGAACAGGGAAACTTCGGCGTTAAGAAGGGCTGCGACGGCGGTGACTGTGGCGCCTGCACTGTGCACGTCGACGGCACCCCCGTCCACAGCTGCATCTATCCGGCTGTCCGCGCCGAGGGCAAAGCGGTCACCACGATCGAAGGCCTCTCCGCCGGCGAAAACCTTCACCCTGTGCAGGAGCAGTTCCTCGAAGCCCAGGGTTTCCAATGCGGGTTCTGCACTGCTGGCATGGTCATGACCGCAGCCACTTTTGACGACGAACAACGTGCCAACCTGCCCCGCAACCTCAAGGGAAATCTGTGCCGCTGCACCGGTTACCGCTCCATCGCCGACGCCGTGTGTGGTCATGCTGATGGTCACGGCGGCGGGCACAAGCACGACGCCGGAGCTGACGTTTCCGGGGCACAATCGCCTGCCGCTGGACAGTCTGCCGCCGGACAGCCCGTGGCTGTGGAAGCCACACCCGGCCAGCTTGGGGACAACGTGCCAGCACCCGCGGGCCAAGCCGTGGTTACCGGAACTGCCCGGTACACCCTGGATGTCCCGGCTGAGCAACTGCCCGGACTGCTGCATCTCAAGCTCGTGAGGTCGCCGCATCCACACGCGCGGATCGTATCCATTGACAAGACCGCGGCATTGGCAGTTCCTGGCGTCGTCGCTGTTTTCACGCACGAAGACGCACCTGCGCAGTTGTTCTCCACCGCCCAGCACGAACACTTCACGGACGATCCCGATGACACCCGCGTGCTGGACAATGTGGTGCGGTTCATCGGGCAGCGTGTTGCCGCTGTCGTGGCGGAGTCCGTGGGCGCTGCCGAGGCTGGAACCCGGGCGCTTGCTGTGGAGTACGAGCTCTTGGAACCGGTGTTCACGCCCCAGGAGGCCATTCTTCCCGGCGCACCTGCCATCCATGGTGACAAGGATGGCGTTTACTCCAGAATCTCCCGGCCCCTGGAGAACGTGGTGGCAGAGGTCCACGCCGAGCTTGGCAGCGTGGCCGACGGCTTCACTGCAGCCGACTTCATCCATGAGCACACGTACAAGACGCAAAGGGTTCAGCACGTCGCGATGGAAACGCACGCGTCCATTGCCTGGCTGGACGAGGACGGCAGACTGGTTGTCCGTTCCTCCACGCAGGTTCCTTTCCTGGTAAAGCGCACCCTGATGCGGTTGTTCAATCTGCCGGAGGAAACTGTTCGCGTGGTGGCTGGCCGCGTCGGGGGTGGTTTCGGCAGCAAGCAGGAGGTCCTCACCGAGGATCTTGTGGCCCTCGCGGCACTGGCTTTGCGTAGGCCGGTCCAGGTGGAGTTCACCCGGACCGAACAGTTCACGTCCACCACAACGCGCCACCCCTTCACCATTAATCTCAAGGCGGGAGCCAGCCGGGATGGATACCTGACCGCCCTTAAACTGGACGTCATCACCAACACTGGCGCCTACGGAAACCATGCGCCCGGCGTGATGTTCCACGGTTGCGGCGAATCGTTGGCCGTCTACAACTGCGTCAACAAGAAAGTGGACGCCCAGGCCGTCTACACCAACACGGTTCCCGCCGGTGCTTTCCGAGGCTATGGGTTGAGCCAGATGATCTTCGCGATCGAGTCCGCCATCGATGAACTTGCGATCGGAATCGGGATGGACCCCTTGGAGTTCCGGCTCAAGAACATGGTCCGTCCGGGTGATCACATGTTGTCTACTACACCCGAACCTGAGGAAGACGTCCACTACGGTAGCTACGGCTTGGACCAGTGCGTGGCCTTGGTCCGGGATGCCCTGGACCGGGGCAAGGAGCGTTACCGGGCCGCTGGGCTGGAGGATCCCGGCCCGGATTGGGTCGTGGGGGAGGGCTCGGCTCTTTCCATGATCGATACCGTCCCGCCGCGAGGCCACTTCGCCCACACCAGGGTGAGCCTGGAAGCGGACGGAAGGTTCGCCGTCGACGTCGGTACTGCAGAGTTCGGGAACGGCACCACAACCGTTCATGCGCAACTGGCTGCGACTGCGCTGGCAACAGCAGCCTCCAAAATTACCGTCCGTCAGTCCGATACGGACCTTGTGGAGCACGACACCGGCGCGTTCGGTTCGTCCGGGACAGTGGTGGCCGGGAAGGCGACGCTCGGCGCAGCCCTGGAGCTTGCTACAAGGATCCAAACTGTTGCGGCATCGCTGACGGGGGCTGCAGTAACGGATTGCCGCTTGGTGGACGGGGCCGTCGAGTGCGGCGACCGCGTGGTTCCGCTCAATGAAATCTACGACGCCGCCCGTCTCCAAGGCGTTCGCCTCGCCACCGATGGGAACTGGGGAGGAACGCCACGCTCGGTGGCATTCAACGTGCACGGTTTCCGGGTTGCCGTTAATACGGGTACGGGTGAGCTGCGGATCCTGCAGAGCGTGCAGGCGGCAGATGCCGGCGTTGTGGTGAACCCGCGGCAGTGCCGTGGGCAGATCGAAGGCGGCATCGCGCAGGCGCTTGGTGCGGTGCTCTATGAGGAAGTGAAAGTGGACGACGCCGGACACGTCACCACGGATATCCTGCGGCAGTACCACATTCCGTCATTCGCGGACGTGCCACGGAGCGAGGTCTATTTCGCAACAACGAACGACACCACCGGGCCCCTCGGCGCCAAGTCCATGAGCGAGAGCCCGTTCAACCCCGTGGCACCTGCGCTGGCCAACGCCATCCGCAACGCCACCGGAATCCGTTTCGGCGAACTGCCCATTGCCCGGGACAAAATCTACCTGGCCCTTCGGGACCGCACCACTGCGCCCGTCTAACCCCACCGCAACTGAGTCGCAGTTGAGCGCGTTTTGAGACGTCAGAACGCGCTTAACTGCGACTTATTTGGGTGGGACGGCTATTTGGGGGGAAACGGCGAGCTCCATGAACACGCTGTTCGGGTCCAGGGTGTAGTCCGCGAAGGGCGGGCATTCGGTGAATCCGTGCCTGGCGTACAAACGACGCGCAGGGGCAAAGTATTCTTCGGTCCCGGTTTCCAAGTTCAGCCGCTCGTAGCCCCGGCGGCCGGCTTCGGCCACGATGTGGTTGAGCATCAGGGTGGCCACTCCGCGCCCACGGGCAGCGGCGGTGGTGCGCATCGACTTGATCTCGCCGGACCGGCCGTCTCCATCAGAAGTGGCCAGTTCCTTCAGCGCCCCGCATCCCAGCAACACGCCGTTTTCGCGGGCCGTCCAGAACGTGATGGCTTCATGCGACAACGCCGACTGGTCCAATGCGTGCACGCTCTCTGCAGGCGACGTCGCAAACATGTCCGCCTGATGTTCGCTGAGGAGCTGATGGACATCCGGGCGCGTGGGATCGTCAAGGGCAATCTGGATCATGGATTCAAATTTACCGGCCCTGGAGTGGTCGGCTCCGCAGTCAGTCCTCCAGCAGGTGCAACTGATCCTTCGTATCCAGGTCTTCGCCGGAGCAGAGGTCACTGCAATCCACCAGGTCCACCAAACCCGGATGCGCCTTGAGGAAAGACCGCGCACCCGTGTCACCATTCGCGGCTTCCGCCGCTTGGGATCGGAGCCCGACGTCGATAATCACCGG
>Ga0207697_10001880_pt1 | contig 11214 bp, 8 predicted proteins | sample KBSSwiS5withPhiX_FD_184293 | JGI IMG/M metagenome (GOLD analysis project Ga0207697, IMG submission 184293) | Switchgrass rhizosphere microbial communities from Kellogg Biological Station, Michigan, USA, with PhiX - S5 (SPAdes) (version 2) | ecosystem: Host-associated > Plants > Roots >... | reverse complement strand
AGCCCCTCATTGGCACTTGCCTTCGCCGAGCAGGAATCCGGCTTCGACCAGCGAGCGGTTTCCCCAGCCAATGCCATTGGAACCATGCAGGTCATTCCTTCCTCCGGCCAATGGGCATCTGATTTGGTGGGCCGCAAGCTGAACCTCCTGGATCCATATGACAATGCAACGGCCGGCGTCGCCATCATCAGGGCACTCATCGCCACCAGCAAAGACCTGGACAACGCCATCGCCGGTTACTACCAAGGGCAGTACTCGGTCAGCAAGTACGGCATGTACGACGACACCAAGCGCTACGTCGAATCGATCAAGGCCCGCCAACGTACTTTCGGCTAGGCCGTCCCCAAGCACCTTCGGACGAGGCCCGGGTCCTTTGCGGATTCGGGCCTCTTCCCTGCCTCGATTAGGATCGTATGGTGCAGGAACAAACGCAGGACCACCTCATCGGGACCACGGTGGACGGGCGCTACCATGTCCGATCACGCCTTGCCAGGGGTGGAATGTCCACCGTTTACCTGGCCACGGACCAGCGCCTGGAGCGCGACGTGGCCCTCAAAGTCCTGCACCCGCACCTGGCCAATGACGAGACGTTCCTGGAGCGACTCAGCCGCGAGGCCAAGGCCGCCGCGAGCCTGTCCCATCCCCACGTTGTCAGCGTGCTGGACCAGGGCGAAGACGGTCATATCGCTTATCTGGTGATGGAGTATGTCAAAGGCCATACGCTCCGCGACGTCATCAACCAGCAGGGTGCACTTCCACCGCGCCTTGCCCTCGCCCTGATCGACCCGGTCATCGAAGGTCTGGCGGCAGCCCACGGATCCGGACTCATCCATCGGGACATCAAGCCCGAGAACGTGCTCATAGCCGAAGACGGCCGGATCAAGGTAGGCGACTTCGGACTAGCCAGGGCTGTCACTGCCACCACAAGCACTGGCGCCTTGATCGGCACGGTGGCGTACCTCGCTCCCGAATTGGTGCTCGGCAAACCCGCCGATGCGCGCAGCGACGTCTACTCAGCGGGCATCATGCTTTACGAAATGCTCACAGGCAAGCAGCCATACGCTGGCGAGTCCCCGATTCAAGTTGCGTACCAGCACGTCAACGCCGTGGTTGGCCGCCCCTCCGAGGCTGCTCCCGGTCTTGCCGAAGACCTGGACGAACTGGTGCAGTGGTGTACTGCTGTGGACGCCGAAAACCGACCCGTGGACGGCTCCGCCTTGCTATCCGAACTGCGCCACATCCGGACCACACTGAGCGACGAACAACTGGACCACAGGCAGCCGTCCTCCCGGCCCCTCTCCCCTGGCGCTGCGGCTGGGGCAGCGGGTTCCATCGGGGCAGCAGCTTCCGCGGGTCCAGCTTCCGGCGCCGCCCGGCGGGGGGCCACGCCGCAGGAGAATCCCACCGAGGCCCTTGCCGCGACAGCATCGCCCACCGAATTCATCCCACACCAGAGCAACCCGACAACCGTGATGGCAGCGTCTGCGCGGCAACCACGCAACGCCGGCTTGGCCCTTCCCGGTGTGGATGATGACCTGCGCCAGCCCGGCAAACGGGAGCAGAAAAAACTGGAGCGGCAACAGGCTAAAGACCAAGCCCGGGCTGCTGCCACCCCGGTGCGCCCCTTGCGTGAAGGAAATCCGCGGCGACGCGCTGCTATTTGGACCGTCGTGATCGTGATCCTGGCGCTGCTGGCAGGTTCTGCCGGATGGTTTTTCGGCATGGGGCCTGGATCTCCAGGCACCGTTCCCGATGTCAAGAACAAGACAGTGGCCGAGGCCCAACAACTCCTGCGAACAGCAGGATTCCAGTCCGAGCCCAAGGACGTGTTCGACGACGACGTCCAGGCCGGACTCGCCGTCGGCACTGAACCCAAATCGGGGGAAGTGGTACGGAAATTTCAACCCATCGCCCTTTTCGTTTCGAAAGGCGCACAGCTCTTCGCGCTGCCCGCGCTGACAGGCGGAACCCTGGATCAAGCAAAGGCTGCCCTGAACGCCGCCCAAATGACCCTCGGCAATGTCGCTGAGGCTTTCGACGAAAAGATCCCCGCGGGCACTGTCATCTCCCAGGACCCTGCCCCGGGCAAAGAAGTCCGCCATGGCACGCCGGTATCCTTCGTTGTGTCCAAGGGACCCCAGCCCATCCCCGTCCCCGATGTTCGGGGTTTGCCGCAGGATGCTGCCGTGAAAGCACTTCAGGATGCCGGGTTGAAGGCCGTTGTCGCTCCGGAGACAGTCAACGACAAATCTGTTCCCAAGGGCGCCGTTGTGGCACAGTCCCCTGGCAACGGCACGCTTGTCCGTGGCGAAACGGTGACCCTGACGCTGTCCAAGGGACCCAAAATGGTCAAACTCCCCAATTACGTTGGCCAGCAGGCCAAGAAGGCCGTGGAGGAGCTTGGCAAATTGGGTTTCGAAGTCAAGATCACCGATGTCCTCGGCGGTTTCTTGGGAATCGTCCGCGACCAGAGCCCAGCAGGCCCAGAAGCGCCGGAAGGGTCAACCGTTAACCTAACGGTGGTCTAGCCGTTCCATCCCCGTCGCAGACTATAGAAACTGGGGCGGTCAGGATTCATCCGGACCGCCCCTTTTCTCGTATTTACTAGCGTTTACTATCGCTTGGACAGGGCTCCTGCTACCAGGAACGCCATCTCAAGTGACTGCATGTGGTTCAGGCGCGGATCGCAGACAGACTCATAACGGTCCAGGAAAGCGTCCTGGTCGATCGGATCTGCGCCACCGAGGCACTCGGCGACGTCGTCGCCGGTCATTTCGACATGCAGGCCGCCCGGAACCGTTCCCAGGGAGTGGTGTACCTCGAAGAATCCACGTACTTCATCGATGACGTCGTCGAAGTTGCGGGTCTTGTACCCGTTTGGCGAGGTCACCGTGTTGCCGTGCATCGGGTCTGTCACCCACAGGACCTGGGCACCGGAAGCGGTAACGCGCTCGACGACGGCCGGCAGCTTTTCGCGGATGTTGGTGGCTCCCATGCGCGTAATGAATGTCAGGCGCCCGGGTTCGCGGTTCGGGTCCAGCTTGTCGATAAGGCGCAGGGCATCGTCGCCGCTGGTGGTAGGGCCGAGCTTGACTCCGATGGGGTTCCGCACACGGGAAAGGAAGTCCACGTGGGCATGATCGAGTTCGCGGGTCCGCTCGCCGATCCAGAGGAAGTGGGCGGAAGTGTCGTACGGCAGGCCAGTGCGGGAGTCGATGCGGGTCAATGCCCGTTCGTAGTCGAGCAGCAGTGCCTCGTGGCTGGCGAAGAACTCAACCCGCTTGAGGGCCTCGAAGTCAGCACCACACGAGTCCATGAACATGATGGCTCGGTCAATGTCACGGGCAAGGGACTCGTACCGGGCATGTGCCGGGTTCTCAGTGAAGCCCTTGTTCCACTGATGGACCAGCCGAAGGTCCGCGAAGCCACCCTGGGTGAATGCGCGGATCAGGTTCAGTGTGGATGCCGAGGTATGGTATGCCTGCAGCATCCTGCCGGCGTCGTGCGCGCGGGACTCGGGTGTGAAGTCGTAGCCGTTGACGATATCTCCCCGGTACGCGGGAAGTGTCACGCCGTCGCGGGTTTCATCGTTGGACGAGCGTGGCTTGGCGAATTGGCCCGCCATGCGGCCCATCTTGATGACCGGCATCGCAGCACCGTACGTGAGCACGACGGCCATCTGGAGGATCGTCTTGACGCGTGCGCTGATCTTGTCCGCCGTGGCGGCTTCAAAGGTTTCTGCGCAGTCTCCCCCCTGCAGGAGGAAAGCCTTGCCCTGGGCGGCCGCAGCCAAGCGCTCCCGAAGAACGTCAACTTCGCCGGCAAATACCAAAGGCGGAACGACGGAAAGTTCCTTAACGGAGGCCTTGAAGACCTCAGAGTCAGACCACGTGGGCTGCTGGGAAATCGGCAGGTCCCGCCAGGCGTCGAGACCGGGGTAATTTGCAGCCCCACTCTGAGCCGTGCTGGCGAGTGGGTCTACTACGGGGGGTGCGGTGTTCGCGGTTAGCTCAGTCACCCTTCAAGAGTAGTAGCCTCCGCCAATGTTGGGGCACTGCAGGCGTAACTGTCCCTGCCGGATGCGTCACAGTCCCCCGCTGGCTGCTCCCCCGTCTTCCGTGGGTCCGTCCTTGTCATCAGCGATGTCTGAAGGAGCCTCTTCGGCTGCTTTGACTTTCCCAACAGTCCCGGGACCTTTCCCATCCATCCGGGCTTTGACCACAGCTGCATATTCGTCCACATACTCCTGGCCGGAAAGCCGCATCAACTCGTACATGATTTCGTCAGTTACGGCCCTTTGAATGAGCCGGTCATCTTCCATGCCGTAATAGCGGCTAAAGTCCATGGGCTGCCCAAAGATCACACCGATACGGCGAATGCTGGGCAGCCTCTTGCCAATGGGCTGGACCTTTTCCGTGCCAATCATGGCCACCGGCACTACAGGGACACGGGTCTGGAGTGCGAGCCGGGCAACACCCACCTTGCCGCGGTAGAGCTTGGCGTCCGGACTGCGGGTGCCTTCGGGGTAGATTCCCAAGAGCCCGCCGGAATTCAGGACGTCCTTCCCGGCTTGCAGCGATAGCTCCGATGCGGCTCCGCCGGAACGGTCCATGGGCAGTTGGTTGGTCAACCTGAAGAACAGCGCCGTCGAGCGGCCCTTCATGCCCTTGCCGGTGAAGTACTCGGACTTGGCAAGGAAGATCACGGGCCGATCCACCATCAGGGGAAGGAATATGGAGTCCGAAAAAGACAAATGGTTGGACGCCAGGATCGCTGGGCCGTTTTCGGGGACGTTGTCCAGCCCTTTGACCCATGGCCTGAACAGGAGTTTGAGAACAGGACCAAGAAAGATCCTCTTCATGACCCAATAGAACACGTTTGTCCTCTCACGGCCGGTTTACGGGCGTCCTTCCGGCCAAGCCGGCGGCACTCAACAGCAACCCTACTCCAGTGAGAAATGTCGGGAAGAGTGACACGATGGAGCCATGACGGAACGCAACCAACCAGCCGCGCCGCTCGCCTTCCACCATCCCGGCCACGGAGCCAATGCTTCCACCGGAGTGGCCATCTGCCACGGATTTACGGGTAGCCCGCTGAGCGTCCTGCCTTGGGCCGAGTATCTGGCCGGGCAGGGCTTTTCCGTTTCAGTGCCTTTGCTTCCCGGTCACGGAACCAGCTGGCACGATCTCGCCACCACACGCTGGCAGGATTGGTACAGGACATTTGAGCGAAGCTATCTGGACCTTGCCGCCAGGACCGAAAGGTGTTTTGTGGCAGGCCTGTCCATGGGCGGTGCAGTTGCCCTCCGCGTCGCTTCACTGCACGATGTTCCGGGCCTGGTCCTGGTGAACCCGGGGTTGAGTTTCTACGATCGCCGCGTCAGGTACGTCGGAGCACTCAAGTACGTCATGCGGACCACCTCACCCATTGAGGAAGAAAAGCCGACGGCGGCCGCCACACAGGACGGTGACTACTCAAAGACGCCCTTGAAGTCCGTGCACGAACTGAAGAAGCTCTTTCGCCAAGCAACCCGTGCCCTCCCACAAATTCAAGCACCGGCACTTGTCTTCAAATCTTCAGTGGACGGTGTCATCCCGCCCAGTTCCGTAGCGATGATCAGCAGGCATATGGACCCATCACGGCTCAAGGTGGTGACCCTCCCGGCGAGCGGGCACGTGGCCACGTTGGATGTGGATGCACCCACCATCTTTGAAGAATCGGCGGAGTTTTTCCGTCAGCATGCCGCGGACAGAGTAGCCTCAGAGTCATCATGAAAATGCTTCCCGATTTCTCCCCGTTCCTCAGCAACTGGACTGGCTCAGGCCCCCGGGTTGGCGTCGTCATGTCACACGGGTTTACGGGAAGCCCCCACAGCGTCCGGCCCTGGGCCGAGCACCTGGCAGCAGCGGGATATGCCGTCAGGGTTCCGTTGCTCCCCGGGCATGGAACTACCTGGCAGGATATGGCCACGCGTTCATGGCGTGAATGGCACCGGGCCGTTGACGATACCTACAGGGAACTGGCAGGCGAATGCGATTTCGTCTTCGCGGCCGGGCTGTCCATGGGCGGAACACTGGCCCTGCGCATTGCGGCGACACGGCCCGTGGCCGGCACTATTGTGGTCAACCCAGGTCTGGTACTTGATGACCCTCGGGCTGTCATCGTTGCGGCCCTGAAGTACGTCGTGAAGAGCACTCCGGCGATCGCCAATGACATTTTGAAGCCGGACCAGGACGAAGGGGCATATTCCCGCACCCCGGTTGCAGCGGCCCACGAGTTGAAGAAGATGTACAAGGATACTGCCGCGCTATTGCCCCGCATTAGTTCGCCCGTCCGGGTCTTTCGCTCCACAGTGGACAATGTCATCTCCAACGCCAGCCTCGAGTTCCTCCGTGCACGGGTCCAGGCGCCCGTTGACGTCACCTACCTCAGCAACAGCCATCATGTTGCGACCCTGGACAATGACGCCCCTGAAATCTTCACGGGAACTGTCAACTTCATCCAAAAGACCATGGCGGCACTGGCCGGCAACGGGTCTTCCCTCGAAAAGGACAAAGCCGATGAACAGGCCTGATCCCAACTCTGCCGATCAGAGCGCCAACAAAGATGACGACGCCGTCTGGTTGGATCTGGTGGCCCGGCTGGAAGCGACGGAATCCTCACCACTCGGAGAGGCCTCCGAACCGGGTCGGCCGGAAAGGGACCAGGCAGGATCCTCGCCGGCCGGGAAAGACGCGCCAGCCAGGGAAGACGCACCAAAGGCCTTCAGGGACTTTGATCCGCTGGGACTGTCGTCTCAGGCCACGGCGCCAGCACCTGATGCCCGGACACCACAAGGAGAAAAGGAACAATCAGACGGCGGGCCCCTGGGTCCCCGCGATTTCGAGGTGGACGACGACGACGGCGCCTTCGTGCCCGAGGAGCCTCCCAGCCTGGTAGGAACCGACCCGCTGACCATGCTGGCATGGGTCGGCGCTGTGGGCGGCCCCCTCGCCCTGCTTTTTACGGCGATGTTTTGGCGTTCGGCACCGTTGCTGGCCATCCTTGGCATAGTGGTGGCCTTTGCAGCTTCCGTCGTCTACCTGATCATGCGGCTACCGCACGAGAAAAACGAGGACGACGACGGCGCCCGCATCTAGCTGCTCTCGCGCCTGCTGAATTGTGGGCTTTCCTCGCTGTTGGCTTTCCTGTATGTGGTCTTTATCAGCTGTGGGCACGGCCGCTGACCCTGGAAAGGTCAGCAGCGCCGATCATGCCTGCACGGGGTCCGAGAGCGGCGAGCTCAATCCTTGCCATCGGACGGAATCCACGCCCCGTCAAATTTCGGGCGAATGCCTCACGGGCCGGTCCGGCAAGCAGGTCTCCTGCGTCGCACAATCCGCCGCCGATCACGAACATACCCGGATCCAGTGCCGCCGCCAGGTTGGCAAGCCCCAAGCCCAACCATTCACCTTGGTCCGCCAACAGTTCCCTTGACGTGGAGTCCCCGGCAAGCGCCAACGCGGTAACTGCAGCACCGGTGATGCTCTCCTCCACACCGCCCGCCCGCTCAAGGAGCGCGCGGCCCTCAGGCGAGTTGGTTCGCACCAATTGCCGGGCCTCACGGCCGAGGGCGTTGCCTGACGCGTATTGTTCCCAGCAGCCACGGTTGCCGCATTCGCAACGGTGCCCGCCGGGGAAAATGATCTGGTGGCCGAATTCGCCAGCCACACCGTAGCGGCCGCGTTCAACCCGCCCGTCCATCACCATTGCACCGCCGATGCCCGTGCCCAGCGTGATGCACACCAGGCGGCTCTCACCCTGGCCGGCGCCAAAGCGCCACTCCGCCCAGGCGGCCGCGTCGGCGTCGTTCGTTAGCAAAACCGGCCGCCTAAGGAGATTCTGCAGGCTTTCCCTCAGGGGTTCGTTGCGCCAGGCGAGATGCGGGCTGAACAGGACCGTACCGCCGTCGAGGTCCATCCAACCTGCCGCGCCAATACCCACGGAGGCAATCCGGTGGTCCGCGCTGAGTTCGTCAACCAGTTCCACGATGGTCTGCTCCACGGCCCGGGGGTCGGCGCCGGGAGTGGACCTGCGCGCCTCAGCAAGGATCCTGCCCTCGGCGTCAACCACGCCGGCAGCTACCTTGGTGCCGCCGATATCAATGCCGATGGCCAGCCCACGCCGGCCTAAATGACTCCTGCGCCCAGCCCAGGGAACGTCCTTCCAGGCAGCGACTGGCGGCCGGGGCCGGGCACGGGAACTGGACCGTAGTGAAGGCATCCCAACATCCTATTCTGCCGGGCAGGGCAAGCAGACATCGCCAAGCGCTGGACAACGCCAAGTTGCTCGAAACGGACGGTCATCCGTAAAGTTACTCGCCAGTAGGTTAAATAGGACACACCTCCGCGAGTGGACATACTAGAGTGAAAGCAGCCTCTCGCGGCCCATGGATATCAAAGGAGCTACCGTGCGTGAATTCAGTGTTCCGCCTCTTGTCAATGTTGCCCCTGAAACCAACATCACGGACCTCGTGGTCCGGGAAGCCGCCAAGCCTTCAAACCCGGCCCTGTTCGCCAAGCTGGACAGCAATGCACAATGGCAGGACATCCGTGCCACGGACTTCCTTGCCGACGTCAAGGCCTTGGCAAAGGGCCTGATCGCCAGTGGAGTGGGCGCCGGTGACCGCGTCGGCATTATGTCCCGGACCCGTTATGAATGGTCGCTGGTGGACTTTGCCATCTGGTTCGCCGGAGCCGTTTCTGTCCCGATTTATGAGACCTCTTCCCCGTCGCAGGTGGCATGGAACCTGGGCGACTCCGGTGCTGTGGCCGCCTTCGGTGAAGCCGCCCATCACGAGGACATCATCAGGCAAGCTGTCGCGGCCGAAGACATTCAGTCAGTGGCCAACGTCTGGCAGCTTGAGGGTGCCGGCCTTGATGCCCTTCGCGCCGCTGGCACCAGCGTCACCGATGAGGAACTCGAGACGCGCCGCTCCGCTGCGGGCCTGACGGACCTGGCCACCATCATCTACACCTCCGGAACCACAGGCCGGCCCAAGGGCTGCGAGCTGACCCACGGAAACTTCGTGGAACTCTCCGAGAATGCCCGTGCGGCGCTGGGCGAAATCATCAACGAGTCGGCCAAGACCATCATGTTCCTCCCGCTGGCCCACGTCTTTGCGCGCTTCATCTCCGTCCTGGCCGTTGCAGGGGGCGTCAAAGTTGCCCACACTCCGGATATCAAGCATCTGCTGGCCGATCTGCAGAGCTTCCAGCCAACGTTCATCCTTGCTGTGCCGCGTGTCTTCGAGAAGGTCTACAACTCGGCACTGACCAAAGCCGAGGACAGCGGCAAGGGCGCCATCTTCCACCGTGCGGTGGACACGGCGATCGAGTACTCCAAGGCGCGCCAGGCCGGCTCCCTGGGCTTGGGGTTGAAGCTCAAACATGCAGTGTTCGATAAACTCGTCTACGGAAAGCTCCGCGACGCCATGGGCGGACATGTGGCACACGCCGTCTCCGGTGGCGGACCCCTGGGCGAACGCCTGGGCCACTTCTTCCAAGGCATAGGCCTGCAGATCCTGGAGGGATACGGCCTGACGGAAACCACGGCGCCCATCTCCGTCAACACACCCTCGATGATCAGGATCGGCACCGTGGGCGCCCCGCTTCCGGGCAATGCCGTCAAGATCGCGGACGACGGCGAAATTCTCGCCAAGGGCGTCTGCGTCATGCGTGGCTACTACAAGCGCGAAGACCTCACCGGGGAAACCTTTGCCGACGGGTGGTTCCGCACCGGGGACATCGGTGAACTGGATAGCAATGGCTTCCTCAAGATCACCGGGCGCAAGAAGGAAATCATCGTTACGGCCGGTGGAAAGAACGTGGTTCCTGCGCTGCTGGAAGACCAGATCCGTGCAGACGCCTTGGTTTCCCAGGTCCTGGTAGTGGGCGATAACCGTCCGTTCATCGGCGCTTTGGTGACCTTGGATGAGGAGGCGTTGCCGGGATGGCTGGAACGCCACGGACTTCCATCCGGTACCTCCCTGGCGGAAGCTGCCGGGAACCCGGTAGTAAGGGCTGCCGTCCAGGACCTCATCAGCAAAGCCAACCAGTCTGTCTCCCAAGCGGAGGCGATCAAGTCCTTCCGGATAGTCCCCGCGGACTTCACGGAGGCTTCAGGCCACCTCACTCCGTCGCTGAAGGTCAAGCGCGCTCAGGTCATGAAGGACTTTGACGCCGTGATCGAAGAGATGTATTCAGCGCCCCGCGCGCAGTAGTTACTGAACACAGCACAGCAAAAACACCACCGTAAACGAAAAACCCCTTCCGGAATTCCTCCGGAAGGGGTTTTTCGTTTGTGGATCGTTAGCCGATCACGAGCAGCAAATCGCCGCCCTGCACCTGCTCCACCGAGGAGATGGCCAGGCGCGAGACCGTGCCGGCCACCGGCGTCGTGATGGATGCTTCCATCTTCATTGCCTCAATGGTGGCAACGGTGTCGCCGGCGTTGACGACGTCGCCCGCTTTGACCGTGACCGTGACGGCTCCAGCGAACGGGGCTGCGACCTGGCCGGGCTGTGCTGGGTCGGCCTTCTCCGCCGCCTTGACGTTGCTCACTACGGAACGGTCACGGACAACCACCGGACGCGACTGGCCGTTGAGCGTACACATCACTGTACGCATGCCCTTCTCGTCAGCCTCGGACACGGCCTCAAGCTGGGCAATGAGGCGGACACCCTTCTCCAGCTCGATCACGTGCTCTGAGCCCTGCTGGAAACCGTAGAGGTAATCACGGGTGTCCAGCACGGAGATATTGCCGTAGGTCTCCACACTCTTGAGGTAGTCCTTGGTAGGACCTGCGAAGAGCAACCGGTTCAGGGTGTGTTGGCGGGTCTTCGAATCACCCTTCAGCGCGGCGCTGTCCTCTGAACTGATCTCGACGTCGCGGACCTTGATGCTGCGGCCTTGGAGGGCCTTGGTACGGAACGGCTCGGGCCAGCCTCCGGGAGGATCTCCGAGTTCGCCGGAAAGGAAGCCGATGACGGAGTCCGGGATGTCGTAGTTCTGCGGATTCTCGTTGAAGTCTTCCGGATCCGCGTTCAGTCCAACGAGGTGCAGGGCAAGGTCACCCACCACCTTGGAGGAAGGAGTCACCTTGACCAGGCGCCCCAGGATGCGGTCTGCCGCCGTGTACATGTCCTCGATGGCTTCGAACTGCTCCCCCAAGCCC
>Ga0207697_10001875_pt1 | contig 11228 bp, 7 predicted proteins | sample KBSSwiS5withPhiX_FD_184293 | JGI IMG/M metagenome (GOLD analysis project Ga0207697, IMG submission 184293) | Switchgrass rhizosphere microbial communities from Kellogg Biological Station, Michigan, USA, with PhiX - S5 (SPAdes) (version 2) | ecosystem: Host-associated > Plants > Roots >... | reverse complement strand
AATCCAGACGATCCGTTCAGCATGACCATCCTCGCATTGCGTCTTAGCCGGCACGCCAATGGAGTAAGCAAATTACATGGCGAGGTCAGCCGATCGCTTTGGAAGGATGTCTGGTCTGGCGTTCCAGTCCATGAAGTGCCCATTACCAGCATCACCAACGGGGTCCATACCAAAACCTGGATGGCGCCGGAGTTCGCGGCGCTTTATCGCAAGCACCTCGGCGACTGGGAGGAACATCTTACCGAACCGGAATTTTGGCGCGGCGTCATTGATATTCACGACACGGAACTCTGGGATACGCATCAACAACTCAAACTCCGCCTGATTAACTTTATCCGCGATCGGGAACGACACCGCCGTGAGCGACTAGGAGAATCCCCGGAGTCAATCCGAAAGGTCAACCGTATCCTTGACCCGGAAATTTTGACGGTGGGCTTTGCGCGCCGGTTCGCGACTTACAAGCGCGGTACGCTTTTGTTCAGCGACAAGGAACGCTTAAAGCGATTGCTGAATGACGCAACGCGTCCTGTGCAATTCATTTTCGCAGGCAAAGCTCACCCACGTGATGAAGCAGGCAAGGCGCTAATCCAGGAGGTTTACAGATTTAGCCGCGAAGCTGGTCTGGAAAACCGCATCGTCTTTCTGGAGGACTACGACAGCTACATTGCGCGCCGCCTGGTGCAGGGTGTAGATCTTTGGCTAAACCATCCATTGCGTCCTCTCGAGGCGAGCGGAACCAGCGGAATGAAGGCCGCCCCCAATGGCGGAATCAATCTGAGCGTTCTCGACGGCTGGTGGCGCGAGGGATACAACGGCAGCAACGGCTGGGCCATTGGCGCGGAGATCGACAATGGCACCACGGAATTTCAGAATGAAGTGGACGCGAGCAGTCTTTACCAATTACTGGAAAACCAAATCGTTCCTCTCTATTACGCGAAACCGGATGGCAAACTTCCTCTGGCCTGGCTGCAACTGATGCGCGAATCAATCCGCAGCGTTACGCCGGTCTTCAACACCCAGCGGATGGTAAAGGAATATACCGAGCAACTTTACATTCCGGCCGCGAAATCGTACGAGAATTTCTCCCGCGACGGTTGTGGCGCCGCCACCTATCTAAGCCAATGGAAAACGCAAATACGCAAGGATTGGCCGGGCGTAAAAATTTCGGACGTTCAAATAGGGAACAAAGATCGGCAAAGCATTTTCGTCGGTGAATCGCTGGAAATCACAGCGCGAGTTCATCTCGGCGCCGTCGATCCAAAACATGTGCGAGTGGAAGCCTACCATGGCGAAGTTGATAATGGTGACCTTCGGAATCCTTCGGCGACGCTCCTTAATCAAACCGGCCGCGCGGACGGAGGCGGCAATTACATTTACCAGGGAGCAGTCCCTGCGTCTGAAAGCGGCACATATGGCTTTAGCGTGCGCGTCGTGCCCACGCATCCCGGCTTGATGCAAATGCACGAGCTTCGCCTGATCGCCTGGTCCTAGGCAGATCTGAGATTCTTCGCTGGGCTCAGAATGACATTTTGAGAGGAGCTTGCTGGCTAAAACTGCACGGAAATCCCAGCGTGCAAGCGATAGTCGGGAACGGCCTGCAATGACGTGTTATTGATGAAAACCGGGAGGTCCGCGGCGAGTTCTGCGCTCCAACGGCCGTGCGATCCGATCAAACGAGGACCGAGAAAGACCGAAGTAATCCCGGTGTCTTCCGCTGGTTTGCCCCGGAATCGATCGACATCTTTGTATTCGCCGGAAGCCACGCATTGGATCCCAAAAATCGTATCGCGATTACGAACGATGTAATATCCCGGGCCACCGTCCCAGATGAAATCGTTGGCAAAGTGATATTGATGCGTGCCATCGCCGCGCAACGTGAATTGCACGTTCGTTTCGAAAAAGAAATTTTTGTAACGCAGCGCGTTTTGCTCGCCGAACAGACCGTCATAGGATCCCGTGCCCAGGGTCAGATCATGGCCGTGGATGCCACTTTCCGGAGCCCCTGGGATTTCAACTTCGTGAAATTCCTCTTTGAGGCGGCTGCTGTCACCAGTCGGAAACTTGATCCCGGTTAGCAAGACCGCCGAAGCAGTAAAATCCGGTTCGTGTTCGACCGCGACTGGATTTTTGCTGCCGTAAAACTCGAAGCTTCTTTGAGCTGGCGAAGCGTAATGGAAAACAACCGTTTTGAGTAGAAGCGACATATCACCAAGACCAGAAACCGTGCCTTGCTGGATCTCGAACCCCTCTGGCCTCTTAAATTCGCGATAGATCAATGGCAAATTGATCTGCAATGCGAATCGGCTGCTAATCTCATAGCCGGCAACGATCTGCGTGATGGAGCTGTTCAAGTACTGGCCGGTTGGATTTGCAACTTCTTCTCCGTCCAGCTGCAACGTCCCAAATCGAGTGAATTGTTCCCCAACCGCTCCGTACCATCCCCTCGTCCATGGTAAAAGTGAGTAATTCATCTGGGGCATTGCGTTCAACTGCGGCGTGTAACAGCCGCAAAGGTCACAAGCCCGAACACTTGTCAGCCCAGTGGCGACAACTAAAGCTAGAATTCCAGATAAAATTCTCATTTTGTTCCGTGCGTCAGACTCAAGCTGCGGCTTGGCTGTAGTCGCTTCGCTGCGCAAAGCGCGCCTCGAGGTTTTTGCCATGCCCGCGCTGCGCGTCTCACAAAGACGCGGCTACAGTGTTAGCAGAGCAGCGAATCCGGCGAACTAGCCTGCCATTACGCGTGGCGGTGGAACGGGCGGGGAATGCTCGATTTCAGAGACGGAAAAATCGCAAAGCGTACAATCGAACAAAGCGACAGGTGATATCAATCGGATCACACGTGCAACGCAGATGATGTCGATCTTTGGCACGGGTGATTGTACGTCTGTCTTTTTCTCCGAAGCCTTTCCTGTAGCCACGACGTGACAAAGCGAACAGGGATGGGCGCCATCGAATGTCTGGGCGATTGCCTGACATAGGGACGCGCCCTTCGAATATTCGATAAGCATGCTCGTCCAGGCGAACGACTGCAGGGCAACCCAATGCAAGCCGATCGCGCAGCAAAGCGCGCCAATTGTCGCAATGCGAGCGATCTGTCGAACCACGACTTCGAGGCTAGGTTTCACAAATTTTGGTGTCAATTACTCTTTCGTTCCGGCGTTTGGAGCAAAACCGCCGTTGCCTTCATCAAGATAAGTGGTCGAACCCACACGACTGATCTTCATCGATTGTCGCCACGTTCCCGCCGCGAAATCCTTCTTCGCTTCGATTGTCTTCGTTTCCGTTTCTCTTCCAGTGGAGACTGGATCGACGCTAACCATTGCTTCGGACAAAACTCTGCCATCCATTTCCTGCGCTTTAATCCCAAGAATGTGCAAAATTGTCGGCGCAACATCGACATTGCCTGTGGGCAAATCGTCGGTCTGACCGCGACGAAAATCGGGACCTGCTGCGATCAGAGTATTATGCATATCGAATCGGCTGAGCGTAGCGTGAGTTCCTTCCCCTGCTTTGCGTTGCCAATCAGCGTCGATCATTCCCGGAGTGCCAAACTGATTTTTCGAATCGTTCCAACGGAATGCCATGACAACGTCCGGCGCATGCGGGTTGTCGATTTTGACGTCATCCAAATGGAAGGTCCCTGGCAGACCCTGTTTAGTAAAAATCACTGCCGCAAAGTCGGATTGCTGCAAAAATTCGACAAGACGCCGCGTCACCGTCGCGTCATGTCCGACGACATAAAAGAAAACACTGCCACCATTGCCAACAAGCATGATGTCTCCGGGCTTCGGTTCATCTTCAAATTCAGTCTTGGCGATGAAACCGGCGTCTCCCACGCTTTTTCGTAGATCGATCGAGCGTTTGATCGTCGAGAATCCATGATCCGAAACGACAAACAGATCTGTCGTTTCACGGGCCGCCTGCCGGTCTAACGCCGAAAGAACAGCAGCGAGATTTTCATCCGACGATTTGATTGCAACGAGCGCCGGCGGCGCGCCGGGTGCAGACTCGTGCTCGGTCAGATCCGGCTCGCCCAGCCAAATGACTGACAAAGCAGGCACGCCATCTTTCCAAAGGAAATCGGTCACCGCTTTGGTCGTCCAGGGATCGCGCTGTAAGTGTGCAGATGGAAACGGGCCAAGCGCGGCAACGATGGAAGTAAGGACGTCACGCGGAAGCGTCTGACCTGCGAACAGCGTTACGCGGTTCTTCGCAGGTCCACTGTCTGCGTGTCGATCCAGCAAAAGACCGACGGTCTTAGCGGCGGCAATCACGGTTCGCCCACCTGCGCGTTGAATAAGTTCGGCGATCGTCGGAACGGAAATGTATTTACCGCCGGAGAGTTCATCTCCCCTCCTCACAACTGTCGGACTCTCGACGCTGATTGATCGCGTGCGGTCAATCTCCGGGCGGTACGCATAATTTGCTATCACGCCGTTCCGACCGGGATAAACACCGGTAACGAGTGCGGTCCCGTTTACTTGTGTCGCGCTGGGATACACCGCGTGGTGATTCCGAAAAGTGACTCCTTCCCCGGCGAGCTTCCAAAGCGTGGGAGTTGTTTTCTCGCTGACAAAGTCCGGGCGCATTCCGTCCCACACCACCACGACGACATGACGGTCGGATCTGGGCATATCCGCAGCGAAGCCCATGGCGTCCAGGGAAAAAACGAGGACGAGGATCGAAATCGATGTGCGATATTTCGCGAACATGATCGTTCGCAGACTACACAGATTGCGCGGAATTGGTAGGGCGCGCCCGCTCGGCGGGTCGCCATGGAGTTTCGTTCTTGCCGTGCTTTTCTTGTCGGCCTCGGCGTTCGCTGTTCCGCTCGTCCCCACCAATCCGGGGACGACATGGCGATACAGCATGACCGAAGAACTTGGGAAAGGCGTTACTATTTCGAATTTGAAAACAGATACCGATGGAAAAGTCCGCTTACCGGTCCTCTACCGCCTCGAGGGAATAGAGGATGTTGATGGGAAAGGGCTTCTAAAATTCGAAATGCACCGGGCCGGTTCGATCACGAATACGGATCTTGTTACCGTCGATGAACACGGAATAACCTGTTGGGCTCGAATTAATCTGGACGGCGAATTGATCAAGTTTGATCCGCCGCAAACAATGGTTGCTGCGCCGCTCAGACAAGGAACGACGTGGAATTTTGATGGTCAGGCCGGCGATTTAAAAGTGCATCAGGAGTACAACGTCACGGGCGAAGAAGACATCGAAGTGCCAGCGGGCGAATTTCATGCGTTCCATATTCGTGGAGAACAAAGCTCACCCAGTCGGATGACGATCGATCGCTGGTTCGTGCCGGGCACTGGAATTGTCAAAGATGTTACAACGATGCGGGCCGCGGACGGCGATCTACTCGAGCGAATTTCTTTGGAACTGGCTAAGCGACCTCAAATCGAGAATAGACCGGAGGTGAAATCCGAGGCGGGGGCGAAACGGCTCTCCGTCAGCTTCGCAAACGATCAATTCGGGAGGCCAACCACGACGTTTTCATCGGATACACCGCAGATTTATGTGCGTTGGCAGGGACAGCGCTTGCGAAAGGGAGGAAAGGTTAAGGCCGTCTGGATCGCCGAGAACATCGGCGAGGATTTTCCACAAGGCTACAAGGTGGACGAAGCGTCAGCGATGATCGAAAGCCAGAATGCTCATGGAGCATTCACGCTGGCGCGGCCCGAAGACGGCTGGGCAGTCGGCGACTACCGCGTTGAATTCTACGTCGATGACATTCTCGTGGACGCGGCGAAGCTAAAGATTGTGAAGTGAGGGACGCAAGCGGTGCGAACCTTGTAGCCGCCTCGCTGTGTCGAGGCGCCGGGTGAGTTGCCAGCTTGCACGGCGACGCAGCGCCGTGGCTACAACCGCTCTATGTTTAAACGGCTTCAAGAAGCACCGATTTTTTCTTGAATCCAAAGCGAAGCGCCGTTGCATCGTAACTAGTGAAGTCATATTTCCCATGAAGAAGATCATTTTTGTATGTCTGGCTGTGTGCGTCGTGCTGATTGGTGGATGCCGATGGGCGGGAATTCGAGGCAATGGGCGCATCAAAACACAGGACCGAACAATTGACGCCTTTACCGAGATCGACACCGGCGGAGCATTTGAAATCGAATGGCAAAACGGGTCTCCTGCTCTTCGCATCACCACTGACGAAAACCTTCTTTCTTATGTCCACAGTGACGTCTCGGGCGACACGCTTTATTTGCGCACTCACGACCACATCTGGCCAACGCATGGAATCAAAGTCATCATCTCCAGTCCAACGAGAGCAGCCGCAAGAATCCGCGGCGCTGTAAAGCTTACCGTAAAGCAGATCAACGGACCCGGGTTTGCTCTTGAGGCTAGCGGTGCGTCACATGTTTCGCTCGACGGAAAGATCGATCATCTTCTTGCTGATATGACCGGGGCTAGCGAGTTGGAGGCGAGCGGGCTCCAAACCAAGACCGCGGAAATCTCTACGACAGGCGCAGCCGACGCGGAAGTCGCAGTTGCCGAAACGTTGAAGGTCGCCATTACCGGCGCGGGAAAAGTTACTTATTCCGGGCATCCGACGATTGAAAAACACATCACTGGCGCCGGCTCGGTTCGCCGCAGGGATTAGCTGACTTGTCTCCGTCACCGTGTTGGCGACGCGGTGGTCTCTCGATCTGTGGTTATCTCGCCTCGCACAGCGAAGCGGCTACAGCTTTCGCCCGTTGCTCCGGTCTGATAAGGTCATCGCGGTGGAAAACTTCGTCTGTGTTCAATGCGGAACCCAGTTTCATGAAAGCGTACAGTCGCCGAGCTCCTGTCCAATTTGTGAAGATGAACGGCAATTCGTGCGTCACGAAGGCCAGGCGTGGACAACGCTTAAACGAATGGCGGCCCGGCATCGAAACCGCTTGAAAGATGAGGCACCGCACCTCGTGGGAATCGGAACCGAGCCGGATTTTGCCATTGGCCAGCGCGCTTTGCTCTTACGGTCGCCGGATGGAAATCTGCTTTGGGATTGCATCACGTTCCTCGACGAAGCAACCATAGAAACAATCAAGGCGCGCGGCGGCATTCGCGCTATTGCAATTTCCCATCCCCATTTTTACTCGGCGATGGTAGAATGGGCTGAGCGCTTCGACGCGCAGATCTTCCTGCATGCTAAGGATCGCCAGTGGGTGATGCGCAAAAGTCCGCGCATTCAATTTTGGGAGGAAACGATGGTTTCACTTTGGGACGGTCTGATGCTGATCAACTGTGGCGGGCATTTCGAAGGCGGCACTGTTCTGCACTGGCCAGGCGGCGCAAATGGCAAAGGGGCGCTGCTGACTGGCGACATCATTCAAGTGGTGCAAGATCGCCGATATGTGAGTTTCATGCGGAGTTATCCCAACCTGATTCCGCTCGGACCTGTTGCGATCCACCAAATCCTTCAGGGAATCGAAAGGTTCCCATTTGAACAAATTTACGGCGCGTGGTGGGGAGCGAACATTCTCTCAAACGCTAAAGACGCCGTCGCGCGATCGGCGCAACGTTATCTGCGCGCGATCGGATCTGCCAAGACCTATGGCTAAGATTGCTGCCATACTCTCGCGCGAGTTTCCGCTTTAGAAACCACCTCAGCTGGTTTATCTGTCATTATCCGAAGTAATCTGGAAAAGTCCGCCGCGGGACAAACCGTGAATCCGCGTAACTTCTTCTCCGAGCTGAAGCGGCGTAACGTTTACAAAGTTGCGATTGCCTATGCGGTCGTGGCGTGGCTGCTGCTGCAAGCGGCATCGATCTTATTTCCGACGTTCGAGGCGCCACCGTGGACGATGAAAATGTTCGTCGCAGTGACTGCGCTCGGTTTCCCGATTGCATTAATAATCGCGTGGGCGTTTGAGCTGACGCCGGAAGGCTTGAAGCGAACGGAATTCGCTGACGAATTGCCGAAAGGACCAGAACACAATCGCGCTTGGATTTACGTGGTTGTGATCGCCGGCGCGATTTCAATCGGTTTATTTTTCTTAGGGCGCTTCACTGCGGTACCCAGGCAGAGCATGTCAGACCGCGTTTCCACCAAATCCATCGCGGTCTTGCCATTTGAAAATTTCAGTGAGGACAAAGCGTTCGCGTTCTTTGCCGATGGGGTACAGGACGAGATTTTGACTGATCTGGCGAAAATCGCCGATTTGAAAGTGATCAGCCGCACCAGCGTGATGCAGTATAAAAACACATCATCGCGCAACCTTCCGGAAATCGCGCAGGCACTGAAGGTCGCGCACGTCCTGGAAGGCAGCGTGCAGCGGTCCGCGAATCGTGTCCGGGTAAGCGCCCAGTTAATCGATGCCCGCAATGACACACACGTCTGGGCCGATAAATATGATCGGGACTTGGCCGATGTCTTCGCCATCCAAAGCGAGATTGCCCAAAAAATCGCCGACCAACTTCAGGCCAAAATCTCGCCGCGCGAAAGGTCGGCCATCGAAAAACAACCTACGAAAGATCTTGCCGCCTACGATCTGTATATCCGCGCCACAGAAGCGATCGATGCGGCTCCGACCACTCAGAACATAAAGCAGAATTTCTCGGAAGCGATCAGTCTCCTTGAGCAGGCAATCGCACGCGACCCCGCCTTCTTCAATGCCTACTGCAAGCTCGCCCAGGCACATGATCAACTTTATCTCTTGGGTGAGGACCATACGCGAGCCCGGCTTGCCTCGGCCGAACAGGCAATTAATGCCGCCTTACGATTGCAGCCGGACGCGGCCGAAGCGCATCTGGCTCAGGCAGGTCATCTCTACAGCAAATTGGATTATGAGCGCGCTCGTTCGGAAATCGAATTCGCCCGCCATTCGTTACCCAATGACGCAAGAGTGTTTGAATTGAGTGGTTATATCGACCGCCGCCAGGGACGCTGGCCGGAGTCCGCGCGCAACCTGGAGCGTGCCCTTGAGGTAGATCCAAACAATGTTTCCATCCTTTGGCAGATTGCTTTGAGCTACGAATCCTTGCGCGACTATGCCAAGGACGCCGCCGTTCTCGATCGCATCCTCGCATTGAGACCGAATGACCTCGACGCGCGACTTGCCCGCGGGCAGTTGGAAGTTGCGTGGAAAGCGGATACGCAGCCGCTGCATAAAATAATCGAATCGTCCATTCAGCAAAATCCCGCATCCAGCGCCCATCTAGCCCCCCTTCGCATTTTTCTGGCTTCGGTTGAGCGCGATGCTGGTGCGGCCGAGCGGGCACTCACCGACGTCGGTGACGATACCTACGGACCGGACGCCATCCAATTTAGCCGCACATTCGGTGAAGGCCTGCTCGCACGATGGAAAGATGACACGGCAGCGGCGCACGCCAGTTTTACAACCGCCCGCATCGCGCAGCAACGCATCGTGGACGCACAACCCGATTACGGCCCGGCACTTTGCGTGCTTGGTCTTATCGACGCTGGGCTTGGCCGAAAAGATGACGCCTTGCGCGAAGGCCGCCGCGCCGTCGAACTGACGCCTCCGCGCAAAGATTCCATCAACGGGCCGCTCATAATGGGATTTTTTGCCGTCACCTGTGCCTGGGTGGGGGAAAAAGATCTCGCGATCGAGCAGCTAACGCACGCCATTCAACTTCCCGGCCGCTTAAGCTACGGTCAGTTGCGTCTTCACCCGCTTTGGGATCCGCTGCGCGGCGACCCGCGCTTCGAAAAAATCGTCGACTCTCTCGCGCCAAAGGAAGTGCACGAGTAAAACACCGAAGAAAAATCGGTCGGTGTCCGGCGCAACGGCGCGCTCGGCAATCGCGCCCTACCAGCAATCGGCAACCAATGCGTTGTTCTACAATTTCGGCGACTACGCGACCAACCGATCGATCAATCGCGGCAGCGCTACTGCGGCGGGCTCCCGGACTAATCGTGTCGCAAATCGTGAGAGCGGCGTTTCCTCGGGATTTACTTCGATAAGCTCGCCACCGCGGCGGCTCGCACGCAGTGCCCAATCAATGATGTATCCAAACGTTGCCGTCGTTCCAACTACAATCACGACCCCGCAGGGATCACGCTGCAAATAGTTCTCGACACGTTCGATTTCACGCGAAGGCAGAGGTTCTCCGAACCAAATCACGCCGGGCCGCACCAGCGCACCGCATTTGGTACATTTTGGGACGCCATTTTGGTTTTGCTTTTGCTCTTGCTCGAAATCGCAGCGCGAACATCTGGTAACGAAAATGTCTCCGTGAATTTGCACCATCTCCGCTTTTGCAAGGCCAGCGCGCTCGTGCAGATCGTCCACGTTCTGCGTGACGAGCAGAAATTCATTCGCACAGTGCGCCAGATTGGCAATCGCCTCATGCGCGGCATTCGGTTGTGCATCGGAAATTCGGCGGCGCCGCTCGCGATACCATTGCCAAACCAGTTCCGGATCCCGCGCGAAAGCTTCGGGTGTCGCCAATTTGATCGGATCCAGATTGCGCCAGTAGCCATCCTTTCCGCGAAATGTTGGAATTCCGCTTTCAGCCGAAACACCGGCACCCGTAATAATGAGAACCCGCACAACTGAAGATCGACGAGTGGCAGCGATTTCCAAGTCGGCAGCTACAGAATCCTGCCGTCGATTGGACAGTTAATGTTGCTACTGCCATGTCGGCTTGCCAGACTCGCGCCATGAATGACCATGAAAATGAATCCGGCGCGATTCGGGAAATTGAACCAGAAGTAAGGACGCTGTTTACGAAGCTGGTCGAGCACGATCCGCGGGAGGCGGCCAAGATGTTGGAGCCGTATCCGGATGAGTTTGTTGTTCAAATGCTGGAGCTGTTAAATCCGGCGTCGGCGCTGAAGATTCTCCAACGCTTCAATCCCTCACGGAGACAGACCATTCTGGCCACCGCTTCCCCTGAAACCAACCAGCAATGGATGCGGAATCAAACCTACCCGGAGCGCAGCATCGGACGATTAATGCAGCCGCCGCTGGCCGTCTTTCGTCCGCAAACGACAATCGCCGAAGCGACCGAACAAATTCGCCGGCTCGCCAGAAAAGCAATCATTACCTACGGCTTCGTCACAGACGAACAGGAGAAACTCCTCGGCGTCGTGGTGATGCGCGACATGCTCCTGGCGCACGGCAGTCAGCGTCTCGAGGAAATCATGCTCAAGAATCCATTTTATCTCACGCCAGAGATGTCGCTTCCCGATGCGATGAGAGCGGTACTTGTGCGGCATTATCCAGTGTATCCGGTCTGCGACAAAACGGACCGGCTCC
>Ga0207697_10001873_pt1 | contig 11236 bp, 10 predicted proteins | sample KBSSwiS5withPhiX_FD_184293 | JGI IMG/M metagenome (GOLD analysis project Ga0207697, IMG submission 184293) | Switchgrass rhizosphere microbial communities from Kellogg Biological Station, Michigan, USA, with PhiX - S5 (SPAdes) (version 2) | ecosystem: Host-associated > Plants > Roots >... | reverse complement strand
GGCGCGCCCGGCGGTCGCGCCCTACCAACTGATGATCGCGCGCACGATCTAACGATCTAAGGTGGAACGCGTTGTCCTCAACGCGTTGCCTAAGAAAAGCAGCTCTGCTGCCTGATTTTCGCGTCCCCTGATTTTCATCGCCTTCAGGAGAAGCCGATCCACCTGGACGCGGATCGCTTGCCCTACAACTGGCGTGCGCGACGTTGCTCGTAATGGAACTCGGTTCGAAGCTTCGAGAAATCCTCGGCAAAGAAGTTGTCGCAGACGATCCGGAAATGGTCGCGGCGCATAGCGGTGACAAATGGTTCGCAACGCATCCGCCGGAAGTTGTCGTTTTTGCAAAATCGACAACGGATGTGAGCAAGCTTCTTCAGTTCGCCTCACGCGAGAGAGTTCCGGTCACGGCTCGCGGAGGCGGGTTCGGTTACGTAGGCGGATGCGTGCCGGTACGCGGCGGAATTGCGCTCTCGCTTATGCGCATGAATCGCGTCAAAGAAATTAATTTTCCGGACGCGGTGGCAATCGTCGAACCGGGCGTTTTCACCGGTGAGCTCAAAGCATCCGTGCGGGCGCAGAAATTATTTTATCCACCTGACCCCGCGAGCATGAAAGATTGCACGATTGGCGGAAACGTCGCTACCAACGCAGGCGGCCCACGCTGTTTGAAGTATGGCGTCACACGCAATTACGTCATCGGCCTGGAAGTGGTGCTGGCCAACGGTGAAGTCCTGCGAACCGGCGGGCGTGTGCACAAGAACAAAACCGGCTTCGACTTGATCGGTCTCTTTGTTGGCTCGGAGGGAATGCTTGGCATTGTCACCGAAATCACGCTGCGTCTGCTTCCGCTTCCGCCGGCACGCGCGACCTTATCGGCGGCATTCGCCACAGCTCCGCAGGCTGCCGAAGCTGTACAGGCCATTTTTGCGGCGGGATTTCTACCCTCGGCGCTTGAAGTCGCCGATCATTTAACGCTCGAGGCGGCGCGGCGCGATTTGGGCGAGAAGATCGTGCCTGCGGGAAACGCGCATTTGCTCGTCGACTTGGATGGCCAACAAGAAAGCGTGCGCAGCGAGGCCGCGGCGATTGCGGATTTGATTGAGACGAGAAAACCAAACGCCCTTCAGCTAGCCATCGGTGAAGCCGATTGCGAGAAGCTCTGGACGTTGCGTCGCCAGTTCAGCAACTCGCTGCGCGCAACTGGCCTAACGAAACTAAATGAGGACGTGGTCGTGCCGCGCAGTCATCTGGTCGATCTGATGGAATTCGCCGAAAAGCTGCAGGCGAAACATGGGTTTCCGATCGCCTGCTTCGGCCACGCTGGAGACGGCAACATTCACGTCAATATCATGGCGGACCGCTACAATCGGGACGCTGCTGTGCGGGAAAAGGTTGAACACGCGCTCGACGATATCTTTGCTCAAGTGTTGGCGTGGGGCGGGGTGATCACGGGAGAACACGGAATCGGTCTGGCAAAAAAACGATGGTGGCCGGAAGCAACCAGCAGCGTGGCACGTGAGCTTCATCGTCAGCTCAAGCGAGCGCTCGATCCTCACGGAATTTTGAATCCCGGCAAATTTGTTTGATTCAGAGATTCTGCCGCGCGGTAGTTATAACGCGCGAATATTCTGAATTTTAGCTTGACTAGCGCGGGTTAGCGTCAACATTGGGCCACTTTTAGGCGCATCCTAATTCGCATCGACTGACGCGCATCCGCGTCCTCGTTCACGAAGTATAAGAAAGACGCTACGCCGTTCCGTTTTGCGCCGGCTGTAACAACACAATGAAACCTGGAAAATTTACTCACGCGATTGCGGTTCTGCTTTCTTCGGTCGCATCGCTGTTCGCACACGGCGGCGCTTCGAAAGCGGAACCCGCGAAAACAAAATTCAGCAAAAAATCTGAAAAGACGGCAGAGGATCCGGTGTTCGATATCAGTTCATTTGGGTTCACGCCGGGACAGTTGGCCACAGAATTCGAACCCGGCCAGCGTTATCCTTGGAAGAGTAACATCGTAACTACCATTTTCTGGATTGGCGAGAAACCTTCCGCTAACAACCCAGTCCCTAATCGCGCTAGTTCGTGGGACACAGAATGGACTAAAAATTACGGTGGGACGGATGACCCTAATCCCACTCATCGCAGTAATTATATGCCAGTGAATTTCACACCGGGGCTGAATCCCTTCTATTGTGCTTTGCCCTACAATGACAAAGCCAAGGAGGGCCATCGTCCCGAGGCGCCTTATGTTGTTCCGTGGTTTAACGAAGCCTATCAGGGCCCCGCAGTTTCTACCTGCAAAGGCCGATGGATAGCGATCCGCAAAGGTAATCGAACCGCGTATGCGCAATGGGAAGACGCCGGTCCATTCCGGACCGACCACTGGCAATACGTTTTCGGAAACGAACGGCCAAAGCCGAATCTGAACAAAGGTGCGGGCCTCGATGTTTCCCCTGCTGTGCGCGATTACCTCGGATTGCAACCCACTGACGTCACCGACTGGCGGTTCGTGGAGTTCAGTGAAGTGCCCCGGGGTCCATGGTCAACGCATGGCGAAAACAATACTTTCGTCATTAACGATCGCGCAAAGACCAAGGCGCTAGTTGAACGACTAGGCGCGATCGCGCGCTAAGCTCCAGACGCTTTTCGAAGCAACAGCGCGATTACGCCTCAGGTGGTCAATACCGAAAGGTGGCTTTCACGCGTTTCGAGAACGACACGTACGGAATCCAGATTGCTGCAGCAACGACGATTGGCACAAGTTCGGCCACGGACGTGAGGACCGGCTCTGCTGCTGACGGGATGCGGTCCAGAAGAACCGTGTCGACCACTGCTCCCAACAGAAAGAAAATAAAAAAAAGAGCGAACGCGCGGCGCCAGGCCGCTTTTTTTGTGAAGAACAAGGCAATGAGCAATAAAGCAAATATAAAAGCTCCGACGTTCAAAAAGAGTTCGAAGAGAAGTGTCGGCGCCCACAATGGATGGTAACTGGACTCAATTGGATCAGTAAGCGAACGCCACGAACTCGTGTTCGTCGATAGTGAGAGAACATCCCAAGTCGGTTTGGCGAAGCGCAACGGAAGCAATACCTGACCGATCGCCAGCAGAATAAGCCAGCCGCCGATGCCGTTTAATCGCGCCGGCGCATCGACAGGTGGAGGCAGTTGTTGAGCCAGCTTGCTATGACGAAAATAGGTGTAGGCCAAAAAGTTTGCCGTCGCGAAGAAGCAGAACACACTGGCCGCAACCGCCCAGTTGAATGTAGAGAGGCTTTTCGCCTTTTTGATTTGTTCAGGTGTCTGGTATCGCAGTGTGTACCCGAGCATGTCTTTAGCCTTGCTGATTGCCTCGTTGAATTTGTCGATGTCAGCAACGTCTACGCGGTCCTTCTTGGCCGCGTACGAAAAACCGAATTGGAGAGTCGCTCCGTTGTCGCTCGGTTCATCCCGCAATTGAAAAAATTCGTTGTTTACGATCGCGCCTTCTGCGTTCAACGGCCAATCCTCAAACATTTCAACGTTCACTTGCTCCGTAACAGTGTTGGGATACTCCAGCTTGAACGGATCCCGCCGTTGGGGCGAAATAGTCGATCCCAGTGCTGAATACATTTCGAGAGGTTGCACATATAAGCTATAACGACTCTTTTCGTCATTCAGCTGCCAGAGTCGCGGGACCGTGTACGACTCCGTCAGGCGGCAGGCGTTTTCACCGGGGAGTTCTTCATACCACAAAGCCTTCTGCGCCTTCACGTCCGGGAACAAGCGAGTGTAATATTCCAAATACGTTTTTTCGATTTCTTCACGCTTGTTCTCGCGGAAGAACCTACGAGTGCGATCAGCGGCCAGTCCGCGGTATTCGGAAATCACTTCTAGCTCGGCAGCCTTGCCCGGCGTCAGAACGCGATAATTTTCGATGACCTTTTTCACAGGAAGTGACTCTGAGGGCGGTTGAAATGGCGTCAGGTCATTCGTGCCAGGATGCAGCACGAGGGCATAACTGTACGTTGGAACGTACACTTGCGATAACGGTCCACGTTGATCGCTGGCAGCTGGATTCAACCAGTGTGTAGTTTCTGTACTTTCGCCGAGACACACCTGTACGATCGCGTCGTCAACGACGTCTGACGATGGTAGTAACTCGCGAATCTTGGCGCGAAACGACCCACTAACCAAGCCCACCGCAGCCTCAATCTCACTTCGGCGTAACAAGGCAAGCAGCAGCAGCGCCTTTTCGGTTCGGTTGGCAAATCCGCGGCGCATTACCTCGTCTGGAGCGGTAAGAGGAAGCGCATCGAGTAAAGCGCGCATTTTCACATAACGGATTTGGTTCTGGACAAATTGCAGTGCGGCCAGAACGCGTTGCTCGCGATCAGCGATGGAGCGAAGCTTTGCGGTCTCCGCTTCGAATAGAGCCGAATGCGAAACGCCGGTGTCGAATAGCGGCATCGCCCACTGTGCAAACTCTGCCCAATTACTAAACTCGCTTATATCTAGGCGCTGACGCGGTTCATAGTCATCCGGTACATCATCTTCAATTATTCGTCCGGGAACATTGTGATCCTCATACCACAATTCCGTGAGACCGTTTGCACTCGTAACATGTGGCTGGCGCGCACCATTATCCGTTCGGAACGCAAGCTTCCGATTCGTAGGATAAACAAGCCGTAAGACGTTGCGGAGAATCAGGGCATCCCATTGAAGCACAAAAATTTTACTGTAATTCCCACGCATCGAAGGATCCACGCCCTCTCTAGTAAAAGCGAACTCGATGACGTCGCCAACGCGAACATCGTCCAAGACCGTTTGTGCTCTATAGAAGTGGTCGAAGAGCGAACGCTCTGGATCCGTCTCTCTTGGAAGCAGTTTAATCCGCGACCGGTCAAGCCGATCCGAGGCCGTTCCGTTGCGTGTCAGTTTAATGGAATGAAAGATTACTCTGGTAAACCTGGAATCGAACAAAGCCGAGATCGACGCGCCGTCTTGAAGCCCGTTTTCCGCGGTGATCTTGCGCACCTCGTGGTAGTAATATGCGCCTCTTTCAACATTTTCCTGTCGATCAGCCAGCAGATAAACCATGCCGGCATTGTCCGCTCCAACTTCGATATCGCTGCCCGGTTCGATTGGCTTAACCCATGAGGGCACCGGACGAACCTCGAAATGAGGCGGATTGTTTACGATTTGGGCCGACAGACCCGTCGTTGTTGTCAAAGCTACAGCGAGAATCATCCAAGTGTTGCAACAATGACGTAGCATTAGAACGAACATCTTAGCGCCAATTGCTTGTGATTTTCGAAGCTTGTTTTGCACTCTTTCCATTGCAGTGTGAGCGACGAAACGGCGGCGTTCTCAAGCGGTCTTTGAAACCGTCATATTGCGGCTAGCAAGCGCGTTCTTGCGCCGAGCGAACGCTCATAGTTCTTGCGAAAGCAGGAAGGCGCATGAGCAAGCGATCGCCAAGCCTGCGTTTAGAAACCAAGGTTTGTTCTCGCCGATCGAATCTCACAAGCAGCCAAATTCGTATAAGTTATAATGGTTTCTACGCAGATGGCGTCACGGTGGGAACCTGGCAAAACATGCACGCGCAGTCTTAAACGAACGATGGATTTGGCGACGAGGAGGGAATTGCCGCTCGGCGGTTTGAATGTCTCGGTTCCGAAGGCAGAAATCAGATGCCCATGCCCGATAGCACGGCGGAATATTCTGTGACAAATGTCGTCAGCTGTGGATGAGAAGCTTCGAACTTTTCAACGCTCTGCTTCAGTTTGCGCAAAACTCTCTCAACACTTTCCGGTCGTTCTTTCTTACTAGCGACCTCATGCGCTGAGGCTTCGACGAACCGACTGATGCTCTCGGCTTCCTCCTCGCTTGTTTGCGCAACCTCGGCAATCGCTGGTTTGAGCTTTGCGAGCACAGCCAAAAACTCAGTCTTTTTTTCGGGCGAGATATGATCGGCCGCCTCAACTGCTGATTTGATTTTTCGGATGCGTTCGTCGGTCATGTCCGAATATCATCCGTTGCGCGCCTGTCGACAATCTCCTTTAGGCCATCGACACCGATCTTGTGTGGAAGCAGTTTGCTGTAGCGTCCGCTGTCCTCAGCGGATTAACTGCATAGGCCACCTGGCAATGCGCTGAGGACAGCGCACGCTACAGATCCGATCGCGTGCTCGAATCAGCGACGACTTGGCTAATCGTGGTTGTAAGGGTTCCAGCTCGGCTCACTCGGCTCACTATTTACCTGGCGATCTTCGTCGCCCAAAGGACGCTGAGACTTCTTCCATTTCACTTTCCACTTGCCGTGTTTGAATTTCGTCACGGGCATCCATGTTTCATTGCCGCCAGATGCTGTCGCCGAATACGCTATATCCGCATCGGATGAACCGAGCGCCTTCACTGTCTCGATATCGAGGCCCCCAGTCGGCGGAAGTCCAGCGCTCGATTGAAACGCCCGCACGGCAAAAGCTGTCCGAGCTCCCCACCTTCCATCAACGCGCCCGCTGTAATATCCGCGTCTGATCAGCTGGTACTGTGCCCCGGCAATGATCCGGCGATTTAGCCGAAGCGGCGCGGACTGATAAAAACTTGCTGAGTACGACGGAGTTGTTTCCAGCGGTTGATTTGTTTGGCTGAATGATGGGGGCGGCGAACTTTGACTGACGTTTGCGCTTGCATCAGGATGAACGCTCTTGGGTTGAAAAGCGGCAGGTTTGGAAACCGGTTCCGATGCAGACGCAACGGAATTCGAACTCGGAGTGATCGAATGCAACGTCTCCTCATTCAACTCGCCGGTTACTGGCAAGCCGTTGCGAATCTGATAACGCCGAATCGCTGCTGTCGTCTCGGCGTTCTTGTCACCTGTAACGGCGCCGTAATAAAAACCCTGGCTCTTGAGAGTTTGTTGCAACGATCGAATCGCCTCATCGCCGCGCAGCAAACTGACAGCGCACAACGTGACGACAATACAGAGCAACGATCGTTTCATAACCGCGAGTCAATATTCGATTCGCTATTGATTCGTATGCGCACGTGCGACTGCGCGTTCGTGCGTACGGATCAATTGTTCGACTTCGCCTGCGCGACATAGCTTTTCACTTTTTCAAAATCGGCGCCGAGCGCGGTGCCAATGAGACGGCCATTTCGATCGTAAACGTTCACTTGTGGAATCGAGTGAATGTTGAATTGCTGCGCGACTGCCGTTTTCCAATTGATGATATCGATCTTGCGCAGCGCTATCTCGGGATCATTCCACGCCATTTGCTCGAGGCTCGGCGAGAGCTGCCGGCACGGTCCGCACCAATCAGCATAAAAATCTATCACGGTCACACTACCGAGTACGAGATGTTGACTGATGTCGACCTGCGCACCGTGCGAAATCACTTCGATCGGTTCGCCGCGACGGGCAGCAGCCGTCGTCGACTGATTCACTGCTTGTTGTACCGAATAAGCAGAGGCAATCGCCGCGTTGTAATGAAAATGTTCCTGAACATCTTTCGGCAACTCGACGAAATAGACTTTCGAGATTCCCGATTTCGTTTTTAGGACGACGCCGTCAGGCTCCACCCGAGTCACGGTGACATTCTTGTATTCTTTGCCGTTCACCAGTTTGAAATCGTCAGCGACAGCGAGTGTCGTGAAACACAGAATCAAAAAGAAAACTACCTTCATCTTCCAATTACGCGGGCGTCTTTGAGGAGTCACGTTGACCTACAGAAGAGTTTTCTGGCGGCAATTCAATGAGAAATGGGAGTTGATAAAAATCCGTCGTGGCAGGAATTTAATGATTGTTGTCATTGCTGCCACACACCTGTCGTCCGAACATCCGGCTATGAATGCACGTACAGTCGATAGAATAGAGCTCGTTTACCGGGCAGCTAGATTCGGTTTCCTGCTTGCACTCGGTGTGCTGGCACTGAGCGCATTGTTGGCAACGGGAGCTCCGGTCAAAACAGATAACCGACCGAATTCAAACGCTGTCTCACGCGACGTAATTTCGCTAAAACCGCCGGACAAGGGTCAGATTCCCGTCGCGTTTCTGATTTCCGATGGCGCGGTCGTTATCGATTTTTGCGGGCCATGGGAAGTTTTTCACGACGTCACGATCCCGGGCAATGAAGAAACACCGTTCAGGCTGTACACAGTGGCCGAAACAAACAAACCCATCCGCACCAGCGGCGGGATGCAGATCGTTCCCGATTACACGATCCAAAACGCTCCCCAGCCGAAAGTGATCGTCATTCCCGCGCAAAGTCAGCCGAGTGCGGCTGTATTGGAATGGATCAGGAAATCTTCGAAAACCACCGATGTCACCATGTCGGTTTGCACAGGCGCATTTGTGTTGGCGAAAACCGGACTGCTGAACGGTAAATCCGCGACGACCTATCACGGCGCATTCGGACGTTTCGCCACGCAATTTCCGGACATTCAGCTCAAACGCGGTGCACGCTTCGTCGAGAATGGAAACCTCGCAACCGCCGGTGGTCTGTCTTCCGGAATCGATCTGGCGCTCCGCGTAGTCGAACGGTATTACGGTCGCGAGGTTGCCCGAAAAACAGCCTACGACATGGAATATCAGGGAGAAGGCTGGATGAATCCCGATTCAAATCAGACCTACGCCACGTCACTTACGTCCACCGCTGAGCATCCGCTTTGCACTGTGTGCGGAATGGATGTTGATCCTAAGACCGCCCCGAAATCCATCTTCAAGGGCATAACGTATTATTTCTGCTCGAAAGACGACAAGAAAACTTTCGATGCCGCGCCGGATCAATTTATCACCGCAGCCACGCCTTTACCGGCAATATCCGGCTCGTCTAATTGAGCGCGAAACGCGGATTCAAAAACACACCAGTATTTGAGTCTGGCACGCGGCGGATCGTGTTCGTATCAGGGCCGAAGGTCGAGATTCTCGATTTAGTCGGACCGCTCCAAGTATTCGCCCGTGCATCAGACATGTACACGCGGGCAAATCCGGGTGCGCCTTCGATCTATTCGGTCGAAGTCGTAAGCATTTCTTCCAGTCGATCGTTGATTGCTAACTGCGGTGTGCGCATCACCGCCGATGGGACTTTTCGCGAAGTGCGCGGCAAGATCGATACGTTGCTCGTGGCCGGGGGCGACGCAATCGAGCAGAACGAAATTAACGCGGAAGCGGTGCGCTGGTTGAAAAGAATCTCCACACGAATTCGGCGAGTCGGCTCGGTTTGCACAGGCGCAATGCTCCTCGCCCGCGCGGGCTTGCTCGACGGCCGCCGCGCAACGACCCATTGGAACTGGTGCCAGACTTTGATCAAGCGTGCTCCGCGCGCGCGCGTCGAACGCGATCCAATATTTGTTCGTGATGAAAATGTTTACACGTCTGCCGGAGTCACAGCCGGAATGGATCTGGCGCTGGCGTTGGTCGAGGAAGATCACGGCTCGCGACTCGCTCTGCAGGTCGCGCGCAATCTGGTGCTTTATTTGCGGCGGCCCGGGGGCCAATCGCAATTCAGCGCCGCCTTATCACTGCAACTTACCGATCGAAAACCATTGCTCGAATTGGAAGCGTGGGTGCTCGATAACCTGCAAAAGCCGCTCACTGTGCCCCTGCTGGCACAACGCCTAGCAATGAGTCCGCGCAATTTTGCGCGCGTTTTCACGAAAGAAATGAAAACTACGCCGGCAAAATTTGTTGAGCGACTGCGAGTCGAAGCAGCTCGCCGCCGGTTGGAAGAAAGTCACAACAGCATGGAAACGATCGCTGACGAATGCGGCTTCGGAAACGTCAACTCGATGCGCAACGTTTTTCAGCGCACCATAAAAATCGCACCCGGCCAATATCGTCGCCACTTTCGTCACCTGAAGCATCCGGCAAAGAAAAATTAATTAGGAAAGCAGGAATGCAGGAAAAGCGACGAAACTGGAATTCTGTAAACAGTGGCGAAGTCTGGCTTCCAGATTCAAATCTTTCCGGGACCAAATGGTTGCTGCTTTCCTAATTCAAACTAATAGGAAGCCACGAGGGTGGAACGCGTTGTCCTCAACGCGTTGACTCTCGTCTACCATCCCCTTCGGAGAAGACGATGCACCTTTGCTTTCCTGATCTGATAAATTTTTCAGATCTGTAACACCTATTTCGTGAAGTACTCCAGAGTCCGTTGAATAATGATCTCTTTAGGATCGCAACACGCGGCAGAGATTTCTACTTCGTCTTCGCTTCCCTTTCCTCCGCCGGTTCGCAGAGTAATCTTCGCATTTTCCAAATCTGCCGCGGTAAATCCGTTTCGGAGGAGAACTTCTCTGGCTGAACCAACCTCGTTAAGCTTTACGGCTCTCTTAAGCTGATCGCGGTCATCTTGGTTTCCGTGAATCCGGGCTTGAGCTTCTTTGGCTTTTTTCTGCAACGCTGCCGCGTCATTTGTTGACGATGCGTCGGCAACGGGGCTGTTTTTTTCTCCACTAACCGCTTGTGCCGAAATCATGGTCGCGAGAGCAATGAGGCCGAGTGATGCAAGGAGCATGGGTCCGATACATTGACGAAGGAGGTTCATAGCAACGCAGAGTAACGACCTCTGCTTCCCAACCGCTGTCAATCAGAGACCGGTCTAGCCTCAGTGCTTCGGCGAGGCGCCGAAGAAAACAAAAATCAATTACTCACAGTCGGGCTGATCACAAAAACGGATTGAAGCTGAAGGCTTGGCGTTTCCGGGAAGATATTCAGACAACCGAAGCGAATGTTCAGCACCGCTGTGTTGGTGGGCGCATTCGGGACGACCCAATCAAAATATTGCACTCTCGGATTACGCGACTCTGTGAGACGCATGTAGGTCGTCCTGCCGCCATCGAGCGAAAGGAGAATTTCCGTCTCACACATTGTCAGATCCACGTCTGGAAAGTCCGCCGTCCATGCAATCCTCACAACTTGACCGGGCACTAAAACCTGTCCCGGTCTTGGCGAAATTAGTTTTGCGCGGTATCCCGGTTTGTAAGGCTGCGAGAAGGCGGTGTTAGGCAATTGTGGAGCCAAAGCAACTGTCAACGCAAGCAGTGCTAGAATGAATCGTGGAGTTTTCATGTTTTCACTCCATCTGAGTGAGCATCGATTGTCAATAACAGTTTGCGTCGCAGAACACCCTTTAATGATTTGTTTTTCATCACGCCGGCTTAGCGTGAAAGTCTTCGTATTCAAAATAAGGCTCGACATTCGTCGGCATATCATTGAACAATCGCGTCGCTTCTGTCTTCTTCGATCCACTCTTACTCATC
>Ga0207697_10001872_pt1 | contig 11242 bp, 10 predicted proteins | sample KBSSwiS5withPhiX_FD_184293 | JGI IMG/M metagenome (GOLD analysis project Ga0207697, IMG submission 184293) | Switchgrass rhizosphere microbial communities from Kellogg Biological Station, Michigan, USA, with PhiX - S5 (SPAdes) (version 2) | ecosystem: Host-associated > Plants > Roots >... | reverse complement strand
CCCCCGCGCACCAGCCAGATCGACGTCAGGGCAAGAATGATGATGGCTACGGTGGTGAACAGCCCGACCAGTACTTCGTCACGACGTCTCATCCCTGGAGCCTCGGTGCAAAGAGGGCGGCGATGAAGGCGTCGGAAATTTTCTGGCGCTCGGCAATCTCATGGCGCTGCCAAAACTGCCAGCCGCCGATACCGGCGAACAACAAGGCCAGAAGAACGATGGCGTAGTTGCCATAGGCCTTCCACAGCTTCTGCATCCGCTCGCGGCGAACGTCTTCCTCGACTTCGCGGAAAATATCACTCACCGGACGGCATTCCTTTGGTTACAGGCGGCAGCTTTTGAGAGCCCTTGCCTGAAGTCTTTGATTGGCCGGGTTAATTAGCCCGCGCCAGCCTCGCGCGCAATGGCTTCCATCGACAGCAGCAGCGGCGGTTGTATGGCAGAGTTCATGGGAAGTGGGCGCTATTTCTTCTTTCCGCCATCTTCCGCGATATAGAGAATTTCGTGTTTGTAGATGAATAGATTCGGCCCATCTTCGCGAGTAAGCCGGATCATATTCTTATCGTAGTATTCGATCCAGCCTCGAACCACCTCACCGCCGGCCAGCTTCACGCTGACCCCCTTTTGCTTCTCACCAAGGTTCTTCAAATAAGCGGCTTCTTCGTGCGTTTCTTCCGGCGGCGGTACTTTTCCCTTGCGGGCAGCGTTAGCATTTCCCTGGAATGGCATGCCCTTGATTGTACACGGACAGTTTTGGCTTCCGGGCGGACGGTTTTCGGAACACATCGCTGTCTGAGCTGCTCAGTCGGGGGTAGAATGCGGAAATCTGGGGGCGTCGCGTGAAGCTAACAATATCTTGGACGCTATTCACTTTTCTCTTCGTTTCACCCTTTCTCGCCAATGGACAACGCCACGACAACTGGCCCAAACCACCGGAGCCCGCTATTCGAACGCAGGACACTCCGACTGCAGGGCCACACGTCGAACGTCAGGACGCCGCTGAACTGGCACACGCCGCTCGCGAACTGGACGAATTGGCAGGCACCATTCCGGCTGACATCGAACAGGTAAAGAAAGGCCTTCTTCCGAAAGATACAATCGAGAAGTTGAAACGAATCGAGAAGCTCGCTCGAAAACTACGCGGCGAGGTCGGCCACTAGTAACGTCGCAGCATTCTTGCATGCAACCCTCGCACGCTTAGTCTGGGCAAGTTCCTTCCACGCCACAGACCGGTCATGACCATTCCTAAAACGTGACTCGCAATCCAAACTCCAACGCCCGCGGTGCTCCCAGTCCAAACACGCCGGTGCCGAATCCCGTGCGTGTACTAAGAGCAGTGCGGCTCGTGGTATTGTTCGCGGCTGGCCCTGGGTTTGGAATCTGTGGATTTAGACTCTGCAACGTTTGTCCCAGCGTGTTATTAGCGCCATCAAAATTTGCAAAATTGAACGCGTTGAAGAAAGCAACGCTCGGTTCGATCATGAACCGCTCACGGATTTTCAGCTGCCAGCTGGCACGCAAATCCAGCGATTTCAACCACGCAAGCTCAACTTGCCCCGGCGCTGGTACTTGTAGAGGCTGCAGTACCCCACCCAAATCAGACATCTGAGACGCACGCACAATTCCGGCATTGATCAGCGCTTGTCCTGCCGGTGTCGCAGTTCCCGCCAGTTGTTGGTTGTACGCCGTGATCAGCTTCGCCAAACCTCCCGGGGACTTCGACCGGCCGTATGCACCCAGCTTTGTGCCTGGCAGAAGGTCTCCAAGCCCCGTGCCGTTGGAGACGGCTGTTCCGTCTCCGGTCCCGTCGCCCGTTACATCCGTTACGAAAATCCCCCCCGCTTGGCCGGTTGTTGGCAGGCGCAAATTCAGAGGAAGCGGGCTGTAAAAATGTGAAATCAAGCTCACACGAAGTGATTTCGGAAGGTCCAGAGTACCGCCGTAAGAAATCTGGTGAGTGCGATCCAGTGCATTCGGGCCAATGAAGTGCGTCGCGTTATTCGTATCTTCTGCCGAGTTAATGAAATCCGAATCCTGCGCCGTAGCCTCGTAGCCAGAAAATGCATACGAAACCTGCATGTCCAGGCCCTGAGCGCCACGAAATGGATTACCCAAATGTGTCTTGAGTGAAGTTTGGAGTGCGTTGTAGGTCGAGCGACCCACTGGATACAGCATCTGGTTCGTACCGAGGAACTTGTTCTTGCCGGGGAATGCAGCATTCGGTTGCCCATTCAGCCAGCAAGGGGAACCGCCGCAGAATGAGTTGGCCGAATCAAGTCCATTGGCGGCAAAGTCTGCAATATTCGCGGTGGGAACGTTGCTGATGTAACAATTGATGGCACCCTGTGAGACGGCTCCCGCGGTAAATGGGCTACTCGGATCAGGTATACAGCCGGGTGCACCGTTGATGATCGTTGTCTGAATCGCCTTCAACGCCGCATCGGCGTCTAAAAATTGCGCGTCTCCCACGTGGTTAACATCCACTGCCAGCAAATTGCGTGTCCCTACATTTCGGATAACGTCAGCCGTCCACACCACCCCTTTGCCAAACTCATGCTGAAATCCAATGTTCATTTGAACCGACCGCGCCGTGCGATAGTCCGGTGCAAACATGTTCGTGCCAGTACCCGAATTGCTTGCCGAGAGCGTGTTCCCGATGAATACGCTATTCACAGCTGGCCCGGCAGCGAGCGTCGCGGCCTGATATGCCTGCTGCGCCGCAGCAATCTCGTCGGCACGGTCGCCGATGCGCTCTCCGCAGTAATCGGGTGTAATCAGATCCGATTGCCCGGGCAAGGTATAGCTCACCGGGCTCCCCCCCTGGCAAGCTGTTTGAAACCCTAAGAACAATCCTTGCTGCAAACGTGGCGGACGATCGTAGAGGTTATTGTTCCAAATTGAGTTTTCGTAAAAGAGGCCAATGCCACCGCGTATCACTGTGCGGCCTGACTTAAACGGATCCCAGGCAATGCCCAACTGCGGCGCGAAGTTCGTGTTGGGCTGGCGAACCGCATTGCCCAAACCCGGGGACCACAAATCAAGAATATTTCCTGTACACGGGCTTCCGTTAGCCGCGAGAAAGTCTCCAATTCCTTCACCCAGTTCAGAACAAGGATTTGGCTTCAGATCGCTATCAGTCCGTCCCGTGTCTCGGACATAGCGGACGCCGTAAGTCAGTGTAAAGTTAGGCTTCACTTTCCATGAATCGCCAACGTAAAAAGATATGCGATTGTCAGGGCCCAAACGGCCGCCAGGCTGCCCGAAAGCTGGGTTCTCGGAACTGAATCCGATGCCATTCGCGAGAATTACATCTGAAACCGCATAGTCGAGTGGGTTCGAATTGAGCCCACCCAGAACAAGATTCTGGCCGCCAACTGCGGGGGCCAGTGCCAGGAATTCAGCCAGTCCGCCACCCAATAATCGGTTGTAGCCAAATCCGTAACGAAGAATGTGTGAACCAAGAGTGCGGCTGCCGTCGTATTTGATTTGCTTGTCGGTTTGGAAGGTTGACTGCGGGGCTAGAAAATTCGGCCCCGAACAAAACGAATTCGCACCAGGGGTTAAACAGAATGGGTCAGCGCCAATGGCCAACTCCAATTGTGGCGCGGGATTGATGATTCCGGTCCCGATCGTCGCGTCCGTTATGCCGTTGCGAAACTTCGTATATCCAACCCGGATGCTGTGCGTATACATGCCGGTTGTGAAATCAATGCCACCAGCATGCACCGGCGTGTGGTTTACGTTCGCGAAAGGCTGATACGTATTCGGAAGGGCTCCGGACACGTTCCGATTCTGTTCAAACGAGAACCGATAGAACAACCGTGCAGAGCCTTTCAGTTGATAATCCAGCTTCCCCATCACCTGCGTATCTCGAAACGGCGAACTGAAATTTCCCGCTAGCGGACCGAACGGATCTTCAGGTTGCACCGGCGCCGACAAATCCTGTTTCACCCTCTCCCCCGTCAGAAAGAAGAACAAGCGATCTTTAATCACCGGGCCGCCAAGGCGCCCGCCAAATTGATTGCGTTGAAATGGACTGCTCGTCGTGCCTGGCAACTTCGCAGCAAGGCTGCTATCCCGGAACAGATAGAACGCGTCGCCATGCCAATCGTTCGTTCCAGACCGCGTAACCACGTTTACAGAGCCTGATGACGTCAGTTCCGTCGAGAGATCGAGTGAGGACTGCCCAATCTGGAATTCCGAGATCGCGCCTGCCGGAATATTCTGCGTTGTCGTGCCCACCGTCTCGTCAGAAATATCGATCCCATCCACCTCAATCCGCGCTGTCCGTCCATACCGCCCGCCGAAGGAAATCGATGAGAAGCCGTTCTTGGTCGGATCAAACGTTCCGCCGTCCTGGATTTGGACTCCCGGTTCCAGCTGCGCGAGATCTAGAAAATTGCGCCCATTGATCGGGAGCGTATCGATCTGTTGTGCCGACAATACTCCCTGCACGGTCGCTTGCTCGGTATTTACCTGGAGCGCGCTGCCTTGTACTTCGATGATTTCATCGGCCTGTCCCACCTGCAAACGCACACTCCCTGCAGTAGTGACGCCCACTTGCACGGTCAGCGGCAGCTCAGCGGTCTTGAAGCCCTTCCCCTCCACCCGAACGACGTAGTCTCCAGGCGCCAAAGCACCCGACGTGTAGACGCCCGAAGAATTCGTACTGGTCGTGATGGATTGTCCGTTCTTGCGGTTTGACACGATGACTTTCGCGCTGCTGACGACCGCGCCCGAAGGGTCTACCACCGATCCCTGAATGCTTCCGGTAGAGATCGTGGTTTGCGCGGACATCGTCGACGACACTATCGTCGCAAAAACAGCCAACACGAAGACTCGAGTCAAACGGCAATGCCAGTCAGAGGGCGCCATCCAGTACCTTCCTGCACACAAAATTTTGAAGTCAGTCGATTTCAGAAACACCGCCGCCACGCGATTGGAACGCGTCGGCGTTCAGCAAGAACAAATGTGAAACCGGTTCAATGAAGCTAGCACATCCCTCGCAACGACAAAAATTGCGCGAGCTTAAAAACTCTGTTTCACGGTGAAATATCCAGCGCGATTACGCGTTTTCAAGTTCAGATTTCCGCTCGGCCCGATCATTTGAACATCAATACGACGAAAGCTACTCTCTGAGAGACGTTGCGACGGGTAATACGCAAGCAAATATTGTGTACGCAATTCTTCGCTGATCTGACGAAACGCATCATCGAGTTGCGCCATCGAGGTGGCGTAGTAAAACTTTCCGCCTGTGTCTTGTGCGATTGTCATCAGGGCATGTTCGCCGCCGGTATCGCGTCCAGCACTCGCTTCGATCGGCACAATGATGATGCTGTACACGATCGCCTCCGCTTCCTGCGCGGCATTGAGCGCTTCCTTGTACTCCACACGGCTAGCAGTATCCCCGCCGTCCGTGATTGCCACGATCACTTTGCGTCCCTTGCGGGTAAGTAAACTCTGGGATCCCAAATAGAGCGCATCGTAGAGAGCAGTAGCCGCGCCACTACGAATGCGATCCAGCCCCCGATCAATCTGACGCAAATCGGGCGTGAACGGCACGAGTTCGCTGACTGTCTCGCTAAATTGATACAGAGAGAGCGCGTCGATGGGTCTCAAAATTGTTCGGGCGAATCGACGAGCCGAAGCCACTTCAAGAGGAAGATCCTTGCGCGTACTGAGGCTGGTGTCCACCGCCATCACAATCGATAGCGGTAGAGCCGATTCTCGTTCAAACACGGCAATCTTTTGCTCTTTACCATCCTCACGTAGCTGGAACTCTTCTTTTTTCAATCCGGAGACAGGTGAACCATGCTCGTCGGTAACAGTGACAAACACGTTGACAAGCTTTACGTCCACTTTGAGCGTGGTCGCGGAATCTCGATCGCCAGCCTCCTTGGAGGCACCAGTATCCTGCTGAGCCCACAGGGACGCGTGTGGTACCAGCAACATCATGGCAAGCAAGGCACTCTTCATGTAGGGATGGCCGGTCACTTAGATGCGTCCGGCCCAGCCGGAGTCCCCTGGCGAGGAAGAATTTCTGCAGGAAAAGGCTCGCCGTCAGCCCACACAGCCCCATCTTCGAAGAATTCCTTCTTCCAGATGGGCACAATCTTCTTGAGCGTATCGATCACCCACCTGCAGGCCTCGAATGCAGCTCCCCGATGAGCCGAGGCCACCACGATCAGCACGCTGGTCTCACCAATCTCAAGACGCCCAAGCCGGTGCACCAATACGATTTCGCGAACCGCAAAGCGCGACTTTGCTTCCGTCACCAGGTCGTCCATGGTTTTGAGCGCCATGGGCTCGTACCCTTCATATTCCAGGTACAGCGTGCGGCGCCGCCTCGTGTTGTCTCGGACGATTCCTTCGAACACCACTGCGGCTCCATCGGCGCCCGCCTTCAAATCCTGCAACACTGCTTGAGTGTCTATTCTGGCCCGCACGATCGAGGCGTTCTGTGCCCCGCCGCTCACCGGAGGCAACAGAGCCACCTCGTCTCCCTCAGACAAGGTGACGTCTTGGACCGCATACTCTCGATTAACGGACACGGCCACTGACGGAAGCAATTGTTTCAAACGTGGAATGCGGGATTCATAGTGCCGAAGCGCGTCCGCGAGGGTCGCGCCTTTCGGCAACTCCAATGATTCGCTCGCGATTCCTGCCATTTCCTTCAACACACCAAAAAATAGGACACGAATAAGCATTCAAGTCGGTTCGCTGTGGCGCTGACTACTACACAATACATCGGCGGGCAACCTTGACAGTCTTTGAGCCCTTGATCAAGGCTTCTTTTCGAGCGTCACAGCCAGTTTTTCTTCTTTATCGATCGAAACCAATACCTGCTTCGTGAACGTCGTGTACCCGTTCTTGGAAACACGCACAGTGTGGGCACCCGGCGACATGCGAATTTTCGCCGGACTGTATCCCATGTCTTTGCCGTCCACGAAAATGTCCGCGAGGTACGGAACAGTCGAAATATTGATCGTTCCCCCTGGCGGTTCTGGTGCTGGTTTAGGGGCCGCGACCTCTTGCTGCTGTGCCGCCTCCTTTGCGCCGAAGCCAACCGTGTCCGTCCCTGCAGTCACTCGTGCGCCCGCGTTCAAAACCTTGATCTCTTCCAACGTGAGAGCCTGCATCGTCGGCGCGGGTCTGCTTTTGACAGCGGTAAGCTTGAATTCCCCAGACGTAGCGCTTTTCAGATACAGGTTCTTGTCTTGAATCTGTATCCAAACTGGCGTGTTTCCCGTCCACTCTTCTGGAGGCTCCGCCTGCGACTTGTCGAGTTCGTAATACCCCGTAACGATCTGTTTGTTAACGTGCACAGAGATCGTATACGTCACAATGTCTTCTGTGACTGGCGTATTGACGATGTAATAAAGGGGCTTGGACGTTACGTCCTTCTTCACCTGCTCGATGCGCCCGACTTGCCAGTCAGCAGACCAGACAAACGACACGAGCACAAAACACACGCAGGGAATCAGCCAGCGAAATCGCAACATAGGTTTCCCATAGTGTATCGCGCACGATAGAAAAACGTCGCAACTTGGCTTTATGAATGGGTCGCTTGGGACGAATCGAACCGATGCATAGTAGTTTGTGGGAATTCGTAAACGGAAAGCACGCGGACGCGGCTTCGTGACGGAGCCTCTTCAAAGAACGCGTCCTGCAAGTCATTATCGCGCTCATCTAAAACCGAGCGTGCACCAACCCAGGCCAGACCTGCAAACAAAAGGAAAACTGCTGACACACCAATCGCCAATGGATGTCTCACGGGAAGCTGCCTCCGGAAAGCTGCCAACTACGGCTAGCTTTTCTGTGTGCACGCCCCCACGTGTTGTGATGGAACACTACTTTGGATGCTGCGTCCGACTGCAACGGTCGCCTGCAAAAAAGAAAAGGACAGCCACGTGTGGCTGTCCTGATTGCAATTCGGAAATGTTTTACCCCACAGGATTGAGGACTTTGTCTCGCTCTTCGGCGTCCTGCTTTTCTTCACGAGGAGAAGAAGGCAGAGCCAACGACAGCACCTCGTCAATGAGCTTGACGTAATGCACATTCAGTCCCTGCAACTGCTCTTCGGTGAGGTCTTCCTCAACGTTGGTTCGATTTTCCGCAGGCAGAATGACATCCCTTACCCCTGCGCGTTTGGCAGCAAGCACCTTCTCCTTGATGCCACCCACCGGCAACACATTTCCACTCAGCGTGATTTCGCCGGTCATTGCGGTCAGTGGGCGCTCCGGACGATCCGTAAGCAGCGACACCAGGGCCGTAGCCATGGTCACTCCCGCGGACGGGCCGTCTTTCGGAATCGCTCCCGCGGGCACGTGAATGTGAATGTCATGGTCCGCGAAAAACTGTTCCGAAATCCCAAGACCCGAGGCATTCGATCGCACCCACGTGAGCGCGGCCTGCATCGATTCCTGCATCACCTGCCCGATCTGCCCAGTCATGGTAAAGCTGCCTTTTCCCTTCATCTTGTTAGCTTCGACGAAAAGAACGTCACCGCCAGATGGCGTCCAGGCCAATCCAACCGTAACTCCGGCGCGCTTGGTGCGCTCTGCAATCTCTCCTTCGCTCCGGATCTTGAAGCCACCAAGAAATTCCTGCACGATTTCCGTGGTGACTACAAGCTTGTCCGTCTTTCCTTCGGCCAATCGGCGGGCTTGCTTGCGACAGATGGTTCCAATGTTCCGCTCCAGGTTGCGCACGCCAGCTTCACGGGTGTAATGCCTGATCACGGCGCGCACACCATCATCCGGAAATTCGATTTGCTCCGGCGTAATTCCGTTTTCTTCGATCTGCCTTGGGATGAGGTATTGGAATGCAATATGAACCTTCTCATCCTCTGTATAGCCCTGCAGTTCGATGATCTCCATGCGGTCGCGTAGTGGCTCCGCAATGGGATCGAGCATGTTCGCTGTCGTAATGAACAACACCTTCGAAAGATCGAACGTCACGTCCAAATAGTTGTCACGGAACGATGCATTCTGCTCCGGATCGAGCGCTTCAAGCAGAGCTGAGCCCGGATCCCCGCGGAAGTCACGCCCAACCTTGTCGATTTCATCGAGCATGAAGACAGGATCTTTTGTCTCTGCGCGACGAATGCCTTGGATGATCTGTCCAGGAAGAGCGCCGATGTATGTGCGCCGATGGCCTCGAATCTCTGCTTCATCATGCACACCGCCGAGTGACAAACGCACAAACTTGCGTCCCAACGCGCGTGCGATCGATTTTCCAAGTGAAGTCTTGCCGACTCCTGGAGGTCCGACGAAACACAGAATTGGTCCTTTCATGTTGGGCTTCAAACGCCGCACCGAAAGGTAGTCCAAAATTCGATCCTTCACCCGCTTCAGGTCATAGTGATCGGCATCCAGAATTTCCTTTGCCTTCAGGATGTCCACTTCACCGCCAGAGGTTTTTGCCCATGGCAGGACCGCCAACCACTCGATGTAGTTTCGCGTCACTGAATAATCAGCTGCCATCGGAGACATGCGGGAAAGTCGGCCCAACTCCTTCAGGGCCTCTTTCTTGACCTCGTCGGGCATACCCGCCGATTCAATCTTGGTTTTCAGTTCCTCAATGTCGCGCTGCCCTTCGTCGGCCTCACCGAGTTCCTTCTGGATCGCCTTCATCTGCTCGCGCAGGTAATATTCGCGCTGCGTCTGCTGCACTTTGTCCTGAACTTCGTTCTGGATCTTGTTTCGCAGCTGCTGAACTTCAAGTTCCTTGGCGAGGTGCTGATTGATCTTTTCTAGCCGCGCCCGTACGTCCGTGGTTTCCAGCGTGTCTTGCTTATCGGTAGTCGAGAGCGATGGCAACGACGAAGCGATGAAATCCACCAGACGTCCGGGCTCCTCGATGTTCATTGCAACCGTGGACAGCTCATCCGACAGCGTGGGCGAACCCGCCACGATCTGTTGGAACAAGGTCAGCACGTTTCGCTGAAGCGCTTCGATTTCCGAGTCCTTCGCCGGCACGGTTTCAGGGACCGATTCGGTCTGGGCGCGCATGAATGGCGTTAACTGAGTAAATTCCGTCAGCCGCACTCGTTCCAGTCCCTCTGCAAACACAAAGAGGCTCTGGTTCGGCATTTTCACGACCTTGTGCACAACGGCAAGGGTGCCAACGGCAAACAGGTCGGTGGGCTGAGGGTTATCGACGCGCGCTTCTCGCTGCGCGACAACAATAATGGTCTTATCTTCCCCTAAAGAGTTGATTAATTGCACCGAACTCTCGCGCCCTACCGTCAGTGGCAGGACGGCGTGGGGAAACAGCACGGTGTCCCGAACCGGTAACACCGGCAACGAGCGTTCCGTAAGCTCCGTTTCGTTGCTCGTCGATGGTTCTGAGCGCGGTGTCGTCGTCATATTTCTCCTTGAGTGTATCTCGCTCAAGTTTTGATGAACCGGGATGCAAAAAAGATGCAGCAGTAGGGCTAGCTCATTGCATCTTATACCGTTTGCTTATTTTGAGCATGCACAACTTCTCCCTGGTAAACCCTATCGGCAAAAACCCTGTGGAGGTGCAACAGAACCAATACGCCCGTTCGTTCAGGCTGACAAGAAAAAAGAGGCCATTCGTCGCCTCAGAAGGGCGACAGTGGCCCCTGAACCTTTTCCCGCCGATGCAAGCAGGCTAAAATACGTGCTTTGCGGTGTCGCCCCTGAAGATCAATTCGCGCAAAATACGCTCATTATTCGTACTGACCACGTAAATCTTCTGCGTTTGCTCTGCTTTCGCTGCCAATTTCACCAAGCTGCACTGTACGCGGGCTTGTACAGGTTTGTTTACGTTGAGTTGCTTGAATACCATGATGTGATTGTCGCCTTCCATCACGTGCCGGACTTCATAATTCCCTTGCGGCAGTAAGACTTCTCCAACCCGGATCGGGTCGATAAACGTGATTTTTTGCATGTCGGCAACGCCAAACATGTTGTGCCCAGCGGTCGCTACCGTGGCCATCGCCACCAGCATGACAACGATCACAGCCATAAATCTAATGTTGCGCATATGATGCCTCTCCTTTTTGCCCAATGACGGCGGGAGTCCTTTAAGACCCTGTTTTAGGCTAGACCTCAGATGCAGGCGCAACCGTGCCTGGCCTCACACTGGGCTGTGATCCACAAACATGGGGAAACGCTGCCGCGACAGGGGGTTTCGCGATCAGGGGCGGGGCCCTAGAAAACTCGTTTCCGGACTCGAAAGGGCGGAGGGACTCAGCAGAAAAGGTGTCGTCCGC
>Ga0207697_10001870_pt1 | contig 11243 bp, 11 predicted proteins | sample KBSSwiS5withPhiX_FD_184293 | JGI IMG/M metagenome (GOLD analysis project Ga0207697, IMG submission 184293) | Switchgrass rhizosphere microbial communities from Kellogg Biological Station, Michigan, USA, with PhiX - S5 (SPAdes) (version 2) | ecosystem: Host-associated > Plants > Roots >... | reverse complement strand
GGTAAGCTCACCTCCATGGATGTTTCCCAGCTCCGCCAGATCTGCCTGGGCTTTCCCGGGGCCTTTGAAGACTTCCCGTTCGGACCTGAAACGTCTGTGTTCAAGGTGCGTGCCGCCGTCGCGGGTGGAGCGCGGCACGAGGCCAAGATGTTCGCGCTTTCCGCCATGGATCCTGACAACTGGTCGGTGAGCCTCAAGTGCGAGCCCGCGTTGGCCGAGCAACTCCGCGCAGCGCATCCCGAGATCACTGGTGCCTGGCATATGAACAAGACCCATTGGAACGGCGTCCGGCTGGATGGAGCCCTTCCCGATGACATGATCCGGGACATGGTGGAGGACTCCTATGATCTGGTGGTGGCTACGCTGAGCCGCAAGCAGCAGGAACAGCTCGGCTGGGCGCGGCTCGTCAACCGACCTGGCATCTGACGCCGGAATGCCCATGGCCTGACACGGCCCCGCACCCTCTCCCCACGCCGCTGACATGGGGCTACATTGATAGTGCAAGCCAACGGGCGCAGCTGAGGGCTGGTCAGGAGCGGGTTGATGCTGGATCAGGGAACTTTGGACCACCTATGGAACTTTGGCGATCCGGCAGCGTCCGAAGCCAGGTTTCGTGCAGCAATGCTGGAGGAAATCTACGACGCCGATGAGCGGGCTGAGCTGGCAACCCAGCTTGGGCGGGCCATCGGTTTGCAGGGCCGGCTGGATGAAGCCGATGCGCTCCTTGACGGCATCGACGGCGACGAACCCACCGTGGGCGTGCGCGTCCTCCTGGAGCGCGGCCGGGTTTTAAATGCCGGCGGCCACGCTGCGATGGCGGTGCCGCTCCTGGAGCAGGCGGCGGAGCTGGCTGACCACCTTGGTGAGGAATTCCTGGCCGTGGATGCACTGCACATGCTCTCCATTGCGGACACCGCCCACGCCGAAGCCTGGATGCGCAGCGCCCTCGAATACGCCTCCACGGCCCATCATGAGCGAACCAAGCGATGGATGATTGTTTTGCACGCAAGCCTCGGGTGGTTTCTGCACGGTAACGGGCGCTTCACCGAGGCCATGGTGGAGTTCCAATTGGCCGAACAATGGGCGGAACGACTGGGAACTGAGCGGCAAAAGCTGCTCGCGCGGGAAGCGATTACCGAGTGTGGAAAAGCCCTTGCGGAAGGTCCGTAGAAAGATCACGCTTTGACAAATGTTGATCGAAACTACCGAGAAATATTGATTTTCGATCATTCGTGGTGAAGTATGTCACACGAAGGTTGGCGCTGCAGAGTGGCCAACCCAGACTGTCCGACTTTCCGGCCGCCTGCCGCAACAGTCGACATTACGAGTCACTGGAGGGTTACGAAAATGAACGTTCAGCACCAGTCCCTTGGCCGCCGCGGATTCCTCCGCGGGGCACTCGCAGCTGCGGTGCTCGTCCCCATGGGGGGATCCATTGCGTCCTGTGCAGCAGGTGGTGGCGGTACCACTGCCGGCCCAACGGGCGCTGTCTCCGACACCAACCCCTTTGGCATGGCGGACAAGTCCACCGTTGACGCCGTGATCTTCAAGGGTGGCTACGGCATCGACTACGTCGATTTCGCCGGCAAGGCCTTCGAAAAGGCCCACTCGGGTTCCACTGCCAAGATTGCCCCGTCCACGGATATCGCGCAGGAGCTCCAGCCGCGCTTCGTCGGTGGCAACCCGCCGGACCTGATCGACAACTCCGGTGCCAAGGCCATTGGCTTCAGCACCATCCTGGCCCAGCTTGAGGACCTCACCAGCGTGGTGGAGGCCAAGAACCTCGAAGGCAAGGTCATCAAGGACACCCTGTACACCGGCGTGCTCGCGCCAGGGACCTTTGAGGGCAAGCTGGCGGCCCTGAACTATGTGCTCACTGTTTACGCCATGTGGTACTCGGACTCCCTGCTCAAGGAAAACGGCTGGACCGTTCCCAAGACCTGGGACGAAATGTACGCCCTCGGCGAGCAGGCCAAGGCCAAGGGCAAGTACCTGTTCCTCTGGGGCAAGGAAGCTGCCACGTATTACCAGGAAATGGCGATCGCTTCCGCTATCAAGGAAGGTGGCGACGACGTCCGGTTGGCCTTGGAGAACCTCAAGGCAGACTGCTGGTCGCACCCGGCCATCCAGTCCGTCTTCACCGCTTTGGACAAGATCGTCAAGGCGGGCTACTTCAAGCCCGGCGGTTCCGGAACGCAGTTCACCGCTGCCCAGGCCCAGTGGAGCAATGCCCAGGAAGCAGTGTTCTACCCGTCCGGTTCGTGGATCGAAAACGAGATGAAGGACCAGACCAAGGCGGACTTCAAGATGACGGGTGCGCCGGTGCCTTCAGTGAGTGCGAGCCCCAAAAAGCCGTACGCCTCGCTGCACAGTGCAGCCGGCGAGCCTTACGTGGTTCCCTCCCAAGGCAAGAACGTTGCCGGCGGCAAGGAACTGCTCCGCGTCATGCTCTCCAAGGAAGCTGCTACCAACTTCGCCAAGACCAAGCTTGCTCCCACCATCGTCAAGGACACCGTCCCGGCCGATGGCTTCGGTTCCACGGCCTTGGTCTCGCAGACAAAGCTGCTCAGCGATGCAGGCGAGAACATCTACACCTGGAACTTCATCGACCTTTACGGCACCAACAAGGACCAGCTCGTCGTCTGGAACACCTTCCTCGATGGCAAGTCGGACGTCCCGACGCTGACCTCGGCCCTGCAGAACATCACCGACAAGGTCCGCAACGACAGCTCGGTCAAGAAGATTGAAGTGAAGTGACGGTAGTGAAAACCAAGCAGAGCCGGAACGACGACGGCCTGGCCGCCGTCGTTCCGGCCATGGCCCCACCGGTTGTGGTGAGGCGCCGGCGCAAGCCGCTGACGTGGGACAAGGTCAGCTTCTTCGCGGTGTTCCTTGGCCTGCCGCTGGCGATCTATCTCTTGTTCGTGATCTGGCCGTTCATTCAGGCCTTCGGATATTCCTTGACGGACTGGTCGGGTTTTTCGCCCACACAGAACTTCATTGGCTTTGAGAACTACGCCAGGATCTTCTCGGACGACATCTTCATGAAGGCGATGGGGAACAACATCCTCTTGGTCATCGTGCTCCCAATCGTCACCATCATCCTGAGCCTGGTGCTCGCCACCATGGTGACCGTTGGCGGGAGCAGCAAGGGCCAGATCAAGGGCCTGCGCAATTCCAGCTTCTACCGTGTTGTTTCGTTCTTCCCGTACACCATTCCTGCCATCGCGATCGGCATCATGTGGGGCCAGATCTATGATCCGTCCGGCGGCCTGCTCAACGGGATCCTGACCGGCATGGGCCTGGACCAGTTCAAGAGCTTCGCGTGGCTCGGCGATAAAAACACGGCCATGATTGCCACCATGTTCGTGATTGTGTGGGGCTTCGTTGGCTTCTACATGGTCCTTTTCGTGGCCGGCATTAAGGGCATTCCTGCTGAGCTGTTCGAGGCTGCCAGGATCGACGGCGCCGGAAGGCTCCGTACCGCCGTGTCCATTACCATCCCGCTGATCAGGGACAACATCCAGACCGCCTACATCTATATGGGAATCCTGGCGCTTGATGCGTTCGTTTACATGGCGGCACTGAATTCCGGCGGTGGTCCGGACAACTCGACGCTCGTGATGGCGCAGCAGCTGTTCTTCACAGCTTTCAGCAAGGGCCAATTCGGCTTGGCCAGCGCCATGGGCGTTGTCCTGGCTGTCGCCACGCTGATCTTCTCAGGCCTGGTGTTCGTGATTAACCGGCTCACTGGCGGCGACAAGGATGTGAGCATCTAATGACAACAAAAGTCTCAACCCCTGAAATGAAGTCGCTGCATTTCCAGCCGCGCAAACCCGCCACCACGCCCGGGGACAAACTGGTAGGGGCTGTTTCCCACACGGCACTGACCATTTGGTCGCTCATCGTGATCCTGCCGTTGTTGTGGACGTTCATGTCGTCCTTCAAGACATCCAGCGAGATCTTTGCCTCCCCCTTCGCGTTGCCTTCGGTGTGGCGTTTCGACAACTATGTGAAGGCCTGGAGCGAGGCCGGGATCGGCAATTACTTCCTGAACTCGGTGGTTGTGGTGGGTTCGGCACTGGTGATCGTCATGGTGCTCGGTGCAATGTGCGCCTACGTGCTGGCGAGGTACACGTTCCCGGGCAGCCGGGCGATCTACTACCTCATGCTGGCCGGCCTGACGTTCCCGATCTTCCTCGCCATGGTCCCGCTGTTCTTCGTGCTGAAGAACATCGGACTGCTGAACACCCTGCCGGGCCTGATCATCGTGTACGTGGGGTTCGCGCTGCCGTTCACGGTGTTCTTCCTGTTCTCCTTCTTCAAGTCGCTGCCACACGAAATCACTGAAGCAGCAGCACTTGACGGCGCAGGGGAGTGGCGGACGTTCTTCCAGGTCATGCTGCCGATGGCCAAGCCGGGCCTCGCCTCGGTTGCCATCTTCAACTTCCTGGGCCTGTGGAACCAGTTCCTCATCCCTGTATCCATCAACGCTGCCGGGCCGCGCGTTCTCTCGCAGGGCCTCGCGGCCTTCGCCGGCCAGATGGGGTACGCCGTGGACTTCGGGGCACTCTTCGCGGCAGTCACTGTCACGGTGGTTCCGGTCCTGATCGTCTACGTCATCTTCCAGCGTCAGCTGCAGGGTTCGGTCTCGCAGGGCACCTCGAAGTAAACGCAACGCGGGGTCACCTACGGCCCATCCCAAGGGGATTTATGGGCCGTAGGTGACCCCGCGTTGCTTTAAAAGAGGGGGTTAGAACATCCAGGGGATCTCCGCGTGGCCGAAGTCGGAGAACGAGCCGAAGCGGCCCGCCTTGAACGCGAGCACCTCGCCGTCCCGGTCCCGGCACGTGGTGACCTGGCCGAAGAAGACCTGGTGATCTCCGACGTCGTACTGCTGCACAACGGTGCAATCAGCCTGGGCGAGGGCGCCCTTGATGACAGGAAGTCCATTCTCGGTCACGTCGAATTCGCCGTCGCCGAAACGGTCGCCGCCTCGCACCGCAAAGCGTCGCGCCATCGACTCCTGCTTGGCCCCAAGGATCGAGACGGCGAACTTGCCACTCTCGATCAACGCCTCACCGGTCCGGGTGCCGAAGTTCAGCGAGATCATGAGAATGGGCGGTTCCAGGCTGATCGAGGTCAAGGAGCTGATGGTCATCCCGTACAGCTCATCCTCATGCTTGGTGGTGACCACGGCGACACCCGTGAGGAAGCGGCCCATGGCGCGGCGCATTCCCATGGCATCGGGAACAGTGAAGAGCGGTGCGAGGCTCATGTCAGTTGCTCCGCTCGGCTTGTACCGGATCCGTGTAGTACCGGACCTCGAACATCTTGGCCCCGGATTCGGAAACCCACGGCCCGTGTTCCATGCCCGGCGGGCGGGTGGCCCAGTCGCCGGCTTTGAAGGTCCTGCCCAGGCGCTGGTCCACGAACGAGCCCTCGAAGATGAAGACCTCTTCCCAGAAATCGTGGGTCAGGACCCCGTTGGGTGAGGTGTCCGTGCCGGGTTCGAATTTGAGGATGCGCGTGACGCTGTCGTTGTCTGAATCTCGGGCAAGGATGGCCTCGGACAAGCCGTCAATGTGCGGGTTGCAGGGTGCGAAGTCCACCGATGAGGTGGGGGTGAACTCGAATTCGGGCTTTGCCATGGCTATTCTCCTTCCAGGCCGTTGCCGGTGCCGTCTACTGGGCCGTTGATGCTGTAGGAACCAAGGTACTTGTCCAGCTCAGCCACCAAGGCGTCGTAGCCGTAGTTCCGGTAGGTGTAGGCTCCGCGGACCACGAACGGGGCGCCCGCATAGAACATTTCGTACTGCTGGTGGCGGCCGGCGAATTCGGAGCCGATGATGTCCCAGGCCAACTTGAACAGCTTCACGCGCTCTTCGCTGGCAACACCGGGGGACTGCACGTAGCGTTCCATGTCCGGACGGGTCACACTGCTGGTCATGTCGGCAACGCTGGACGGTAGCTGCAGCACGCCACCACCAACCAGGTCGCGAAGGATCGAAATCACCCGCGGGTATGTCTCGGACTGAAGACCCATGGCCCCGTAAAGGGCGCTCTTCCCGGGAACCACCATGCCGGCGTCGTCAACCGTTGCCGTGTATTCGGCCGCAAGAACTGCCGATTCAACGGACTGGACGATCGCGGCGAGCTCGCCAAGCTTCTCCTGGACTCCGGGGATCTTGTCCGTGCCGTTCACCTGGGTGACCTTGCGGGCAACAGAAGCAATGAACTTCAGCTTGGTGGAGAACCGGATCTGGGCCTGCCAGTTTCCCAATGCGTGGGCACCGGTATCGAAGAACTGGCGCCGGAGGGTATCGATGTTCCGGTTGATGAACACGCGGTCCCAGGGGATGAGCACGTCATCGAAAACTACCAAGGCATCTGGCTCGTCGTAGTGGCTGGTCAGCGGGTAGTCGAAGTCGCTGGTGGCTGCCGGCGCGAACGGACGGCGGCAGTACAGCTTCAACCCGTCAGTCGCCACGGGAACGGCGAAGCTGACGGCAAAGTCCACGTCATCCGGGCCAAGCGGCTTGATGCAGGTGACGAACACTTCGTCTGCAATCGCTGCGCCGGTTGCCAGCATCTGCGAACCGCGGACGATGATGCCTTCCTCGGTTTCACGCACGACGCCGACCTGCAGGTATTCGCCTTCCCAACCGGACGCCGTGGTTGCGCGGGAGACCTGCGGCGGAATGATCGCGTAGGAAAGGTACAGGTTTTCGGACAGGATCTTCTTGTAGTACCGCTCCACGTTGCCGGCGAAGTCGCGCTCGTCATTCTTGAACACGTCCGCGTGGGAGCCGAAGGCGGCGAAGAAGGTACCCACGTGGTCGGGGCTGCGGCCAACCCAGCCATGGGTGTGCTTGGCCCACTTTTCAATGGCGTGGCGACGGAGGACCAGCTCTTCCTGGGTGCGCGGAGCAGCGAAGGTGCGGTTCGCGGGTCCATCAATCTCTTCCGAGTGGAACTGCATGCCGTTGCTGGGATCGGCTGCGATGTCGAACAGCTCAGCCATGGTCTGGGCAACCTTCGCGAACGCCGGGTGTTCCAGGACGTTGCCAACTACCTCGCCATCGAGGATCACCGTCCGGCCATCGTTCAGGGACTTCAGGTATTGCTTTCCGGTTCTCATCGAAGTGAGCCTTTCTTGATTTTGTAGTTGTGTTCGATTCTCGTCCCATTGGGGAACGAGAGCTCTACTTTCCAGGAAGTTCCGTCAACGAACTTCCCCTTCAGCAGTGGCAAAGTGCCACCCAGGCACATGAAGTCGGCGTCACCGATGTCCGTCCGCGCCAGGAGCTTTTCGACGACGTCCGCCGGCTTGCGCAGGCCCGCCAACGAACCCTCTTGGTACAGTTCGCCGTCCACCCAGGAGCGGGCGGTGCACTGGTCGAGGTCCAGGTCCTCGAGTGAGGGGACTTCGATGACCTCGGTTGCGACGGGCTTGGGGCATGCCCTCTTGGAATCGCCGATGTCCTGGGCTTCGATGTCCCTGTCCGTGTGGTCGGAACCGATGCCGAGGTAGAACTTGCCGTCGTGGCGGATGTAGAGAGGTTCTATTTCACCCGAGGTCAGGTTGTTGCTGGTGTCGTGTTCGCCTGATGTATCGAACAGGTGTGAGTCCATCCGGTAGAACATGGGCACTTCCGGCGGCGGAGCTACGCCAATGGCTGCCAGCTCGTCGATGTGATGCTGCACGGCCTTGGGATCCCTGCCGGTATAGCCGGCCACTACTGCGTGGAAGTCCGAGACCGTGATTGTCTTGTCCGTGCCCACCACCCTGAAGGTGAGTGGGACTTGCCTTGTTGTTTCCATTCCGTCTCCTTGAATGCTGCCTAAATCGTGGTGGGTCACTCTGGTCAAACGGCAAGTGCGTCGTAGGCCGCGAGCCGATCGCCAATGACGGGGAATTCGGTGCGTACTGTCCTGACCTGATCAGGATCGATGTCCACCATGAGCACCGATTCCCCGGCACCGGCTTCGGCGAGTACGTTGCCGGCCGGGTCCACCACCCGGCTGTGTCCTCCGAGCTCCACGCCTTCCTGGCTGCCTGCGGCGTTGCACGCAATGACGAAGATCTGGTGCTCCAGCGCCCTTGCCGTTGTGAGCAGTCGCCAGTGTTCGCGACGCGCTGCGGGCCAGGCTGCAGGGACAATGACGATTTCCGCACCCCGGGTGCTCAGCTCCATCCACAATCCAGGGAACCGGAGGTCATAGCAGGTGATCCCGGCCGTAGCTCCGAACGGCAGCTCCACCACCGGCAGGGAGGATCCCGCCGTAAGGAGGCTGGCTTCCTTGGACTTGTAACCAAAGACGTGGATCTTCCGGTACGTGTGCAGGATTTTCCCGTCCGGTCCCAGCAGGATGGACGTGTTGCTGAGCCGGCCGTCCTCGCCGGCCTCGATGATGCTGCCGACGTGAAGGTACACACCAAGCTCTGCCGCCACCCGTGAGCACATGGACACCGTGGGGCCAGCGAGGGTCTCGGCCAGGGACTGATACTCATCGAAGTGGAAGTATCCGGCACTCCACAGTTCGGGGAGGACGATCAGCTCGGCACCGTCGATGCCGCGAAGAATCGCTTCCACGCGATCGATCCGCTCCTCACGGGTTTCCGAATCCGGGCTGGCCACCTGGACGAGTGCGACTTTCATGGTTGTTTCCTTACTTTCAGGTTTCGCTGGTGCTTATTTGGCGGGTTCGTCCAGGTCGCTGAGCCGCAGGCCCTTGGTCTCCTTGGCGAACATGACCGAGACCATGGAGATCAGGCCCATCGCTGCGAGGTAGATGCCGATCGCGTAGCCGGTGCCGAAGGCGCTGTAGAGAGCCAGGGCAATGATGGGGGACAGCGAGCCGGCGATCAGCGAGGCGAGGTTGTACGCAACCGAGGTGCCGCTGTACCGGACATCCGTGGGGAAGAGCTCGGAGAAGAACGCACCGATCACGGAGCTGTAGGCGGCGAAGATCAACAGGCCACCGACGGCGGCGGCAATGATGCCCCACACCTGGCCAGTGTTCAACAGGGCGAAGAACGCGAACGCCCAGATAACGGTGGCGATCGAAGCGCCGATCATGATCGGCTTCCGGCCCACTTTGTCCGCATAGAGCGCCAGGATGGGGATGGCGACGACGGCGACGCCCTGGCCGATCATGACGGCGGTGAGGCCCGTCTGCCGCTGCAAGCCCATGATCTGGGTGACGTAGGTGATGATGAACAGCGAGTAGATGTAGAAGCCTGCGTTCTCACCCATGCGGCTGCCGGTGGCGATGAGCAGTTGGCGCCAGTTGCGGCGGAACAGAATGGCCAGGGGCAATTTCCGTTCCTTGATGGCTTCGGCCTCGCGCTTCAGCTGTGCTTCCTTGAACAGGGGAGTCTCCTGAACGTAAAGACGCAGGACGAGGCCAATGATGACCAGCAGTGCGGACAGCCCGAAGGCGACGCGCCAGCCCCAGGCAATGAACTCACTTTCGGGCATGGTTGCGGCGAGGATTGCCAGCACACCTGCGGCCATGAGGTTGCCCAGCGGCGGACCCATGTTGGGCCAGGATGCCCAGAACGCCCGCCGTGCACTGTCATTGCTGTGCTCCGAGACGAGGAGAACGGCCCCGCCCCATTCGCCACCGAGTGCGAATCCCTGGATCAGGCGCAGCAGCAAGAGCAGCAACGGTGCTGCGATGCCGATGGCTGCATAAGAAGGGATGAACGCAATAAGTGTGGTGGCTACGCCCATGAGCATGAGGCTGGCTACAAGGGTGGCGCGACGGCCGTGCTTATCGCCCAGGTGCCCCAGGACTATGGCGCCCAGCGGACGGGCAAGGAAGCCGGCGGCAAATGTTCCCAGCGCCAGCATGGTGCCCACAAGCGGGTCAGAGGTTGGGAAGAAGAGCTTGTTGAAAACCAATGCGGCGGCGGTGCCGTAGAGAAAGAAGTCGTACCATTCGACGGCCGTGCCGGCCAGGCTCGAAGCAGCGACCACGGGCAGGCTGGAGTGCTTCTGCTGCCTCAGTTCTGCTTTCTTCAAATCGGTCATTGTGGGGATCCTTTTGCGGTTGGGAGCGGCCTGAGCTTGACGGTAAAGCGAGGCCGATCCCAAGAAATTGGGGGGTTCCAAATGCGTGAGCGGAGTCACTGAACAACACTGTAGACTAGTTGTATACAACCCGTCTACATTTGACGAAGAAGTTTTTTCGAAGGCGTCCCGGTCCGTCCTGAATGCAACTCGTATACTGGGCTTCGCGAGAAAGGCTCTCCATGATCCAGATGACTCCCACTGCCCAATCACAGCCCGAAGTGGCTTATCAGTGGATGAAAAGCTATATCGCTGCCTTGCCGCGGGACGAGGAGACCTTCCTCAACGAGGCGGTTCTCGCCAAGTCCACCGGTACCTCGCGCACACCAGTCCGCGAGGCACTGCTGCGCCTCGAAGCCGAGGGTTTCGTCAAACGGATTCCACACAAAGGCGCCTACGTTCCGCCCATCTCGGACCCCGATGTCCGGGCGATCCTGCAGGCCCGCTCCGTGGTGGAGAAATGGGCCGTCTCAGCACTGGACAGCATGCCGGATGGACAGATTGATGCGTTCCAGCGCATCATCGACCAGCAGCACGAAGCTAAGGACGACCCCGCCCGGTTCATTGAGTTGGACACCGAATTCCACACGCTCATGGTCCGTGCCGGAGCAAATCCAATCCTGGCCGATTTCTACGCCTCGCTTCGGCAGCGGCAGCTCAGGATTGGTGTCCGCGCAGTCACGCAGGGGACAGACCGTGCCGGGGACGTGCTCCGCGAGCATCAGCTCATTGTCGACGCCCTCCGCAGCAGGAGCCTGAACGCCGCACATCAAGCGATCGATGCCCATCTGGATTCAACGCGGCTGGCGGTCATCGGCTACTAACCCCGGGTTGTGTACACCTAGTCTTCGCTGTACCTAATCTTCGCTGTACCTAGTCTTCGCTGTGCAGCTCGCGTTGCCTTGCGCTGAGCAGCTCAAGCTCGGGCCGGGCAGCAACGAACCGTTCAACGGCGTCGAGCACTTCCTTGAGGTGCGCCCGGTCAGGCGCCACCAATGCCGCGCCCAGCAAGGTCCGGCGATATTGGTCCTGCAATCCGGTCTCGGCGGCGGACACCTCGAAGCGGCGTTTGAGTTCAGCAATGACGGGCCGCACGAGCGAGCGTTTCTCCTTCAGGCTATGGACATCGCCCAGAAGTACATCGAATTCAATCCAACCGATCCA
>Ga0207697_10001869_pt1 | contig 11247 bp, 11 predicted proteins | sample KBSSwiS5withPhiX_FD_184293 | JGI IMG/M metagenome (GOLD analysis project Ga0207697, IMG submission 184293) | Switchgrass rhizosphere microbial communities from Kellogg Biological Station, Michigan, USA, with PhiX - S5 (SPAdes) (version 2) | ecosystem: Host-associated > Plants > Roots >... | reverse complement strand
AAAGAAAGCGCGGTCGCGGATCGGTGCAACCGATCGAGATGCTCTTGTAATTTGAAAATGCGACCGCGGTAAAGCCGCAATCCTTCCCACACGGCGTCGCCGCCCTGCACCGCTGAATCAAAAGGGCTGATTCCCGCTTTGTCGCGATGAATCAGCTGACCGTTGAGGTTAACGATCAGATCGCGGTTTCGTTCGTCGAATTTCTGAAGCATTTTTAATTCGGGATTGCGCGGACGACACAGATATTTTGTAGGGCAACCGCTCCCGGTTGCCAATCCTTAGGACGGCAGGCGAGGCGCCTGCCCTACAATTACTTTCCGCGAAATCCGCGTTGTCCCCGGTTCAATGCAATCGATGTTGATAGAGCTCCTCGTAAATTTTACGGCAACGGTCGTGGACCTGCGCTAGGCTTTTCGGCAAATCGATTTTTCTTTCGCGATACGGTGCGAACGCGGTTGAGCGTTCTACTTCGGCATACCAATATTTTGCCCAGACTCCGTCAGTCTGGCGCGGGCCTGGCGCCCATGACAACATCGCATTGGAGAACTCGACACCGATCGCATCGCACAATAGTTGCAACATTCGTCTGGGATCACGCAATGCGTCACCGGCATCGATCACCGGAGGCACCGAGCCGGTCTGGCTTCGCACAAAATCGAAGATCTCTCCCTGTTGCACAAAACCGACGTCTTCGACCGTGGGCTCCCGGTTCTTCTTAATATAAGAAGCGATCACCTCGCCCGGGTCGCGAATGAGGAAGCAATTGGTCACTTGGCACAGCCAATCGCGCGTGACTTCCGGGAGGAAATGATGCGTCATTTGCTTTTGATAAAAAATGCGGCGGCCATTCGGAATCGGTCCGGTCAGGTTCGCGACGATTTTCCGCCAGTCAGTCTCGCCTACTGCAATCACTTCCTCCGCGCCCGGGTGATCAGCGCCGGTTTTCTTCAAATAAAAAGCATAAAACGGTTCATCCACGACAAATGTATCGTCGCGACTTCCCCATGCTCGCATCATCGCCGTCGAGATATTGCGCGGCCCCGACCACATCGCGATGCGAACTGGCGCTTGCATCGCAGGACCTTCCGATTGTGCCGGCGAAATTGCGAGCGCCATCGCAGACAGGTGGTTTTTGACGCCGGCACGGGCGAAGCCATTCGCGGGACTGGCCGCACGCTCGATTTCGCATTGCGAGGCGCGCGAGACCGGCCGGCGCCTCTATCTGCTCTTCGTGCGCGAGCAACGTTTTATGACCGAGCAGGACACGAAACGCAAATGGCAGGAAGATCCCGAAGCCAGCGAAATTTTTGCAAACGCAAGAGAAAAAGCGGGCGATCATCAGCTGCTTTTCTGCTCCGGCCGCTGTTGTTAATCGACAACCCGCACGCCCTCGGTTGCCGTGCGATCGCGATGAGTGATCGATTGACAAATCGCCAAACTCGTCTATATAGACAGTGGCTCGTTACACCGAGTCGTCGTTAGAAGTTCGCGCGCACTAAGGGCTAGCGCGCCGGGGCTAATCCGAATCTGAAGTAGAAGCTGCGCTCCTGCGGCTTTCGGCATCGAGAATGGCTGCTCCACCCGAAAGGTCGGCAACATCGGAGCAACGCTGGAACACCATGAAGCTATTTTACACAGTCATATTTTTATTGTCGTTGGCATCGGCCGCTTTCGCGCGCGAGGAATCAGTCCTGGTCCGGGTCACCAGTTACTGGGCAAACGAGGGAACTTCCGGCGAATACGCTAGTACGGGCGGGCGTTTGCGCCCCGGCCATTGCGCTGTCGATCCGAACCGAATTCCGTACGGGAGCAAAGTTGTTTTTCCCGATGGCGTCTGCACTGCCGTCGACACCGGACCGGCAGTGGTTAATCGCAAAGCCGCTCGTCTATGCGGACGAACGGGGAGCCAACTCAAGGCCATCGTGGTCGACCGGTTTTTTGAAACGAAGCTAGAGGCCATGGCCTGGACGAACGCGCATCCGGAGTTCATGACCCTTCAAATTGTTCGCCCGGATCTGACCGAGAACTGAGCGAGCCGTAGCCGACAATGCGGCCGAGTTTCCCATCTCGTCAACGCTCTCGGCTTGCCCGTCCATGAAGGGGGGCAGTCTGTGAATCTTGCAGGTCAATCGCCTTTAGTAAGCACCTTACACCACTATTCCCTCGCGATTCTACACGTGTGGAAATCGAATCTTGAGTTTGTAACAAACAAATAGCACCAGGATCGCACCCAACGTGGAGAAAATAAGACCGGCCGGATGAAAACGCTGGTCGCGCGGAGGCACAAACATATGAGTAACGGCGCCTCCAATGATGGAACCGATGATTCCCAGTACAATTGTCCAGAAGATGGTGAGATGAGCGTGCATGATCGACTTGGCAATGATGCCCGCGATCAGCCCAACGAGAATATACCAAATGAGGTGTAACATGCTGACTCCTTTCGACGTGCGGCAACATTGATGCTTCGAATGCGGAAAGGGGGAAAGCTGTATCCGAAACCGTCGGCTAGCCCGTCAGGGCGCCGCCAGAAGTCAGTTAGCGTCGAAAGCGCGTGGTCTCCATCGACTATTTCCTTTTCGCCGCATGAGGTTAATTTGCTGAAATAAACAGCGCGATCTGCGGGTTTATTTTTATTCCATTCACAAAACAAGAGGAGGAAATCATTTATGGCGACACGAACGAGTTCAGCTACCTGGGAAGGCAATCTCAAGGAAGGAAAAGGGACAATGAAAGTGGGGCGCGGCGCCTATGAAGGCCCGTTTTCCTTTGCCTCGCGCTTTGAGAATGGCGCCGGAACGAATCCGGAGGAATTGATCGGCGCAGCGGAAGCGGGTTGTTTTTCGATGGCCCTTTCGGCGAATTTGTCGAAAGCGGGTCATCAACCAAAAAGCGTCCACACCATCGCAAAAGTGAACCTGGAAATGATCGGTGGCGGACCGAAGATCACCTCCATCGATCTTGATTGCGAAGGCGATGTTCCGGGAATCGACAATGCAAAATTTAAGGAACTGGCGGAGCAGACGAAGAAGACCTGTCCGGTCTCGGTCGCGCTGGCGGGGACGGAGATTAAGCTGAACGCGCGATTGAAGAGCTAATTGTAGCTGCCGCCGTCACTGGCGGCAGAGTCAATAGATTCCTGCCGCTGAGGACAGCGGCAGCTACAGCAATTCCTGTGGATGACACCTTCACGTCCTTCATCGGGATCCCTCGACTCACGCTCCGGATAACGACGACCGCGGCTACAATTTCGCGTAAACGCCGATCAATGGACGATGCGAAGGCGTGGGTGAGCGGAAATCGCTCACAAAACCGTCCTTTGTCCGGATCTCGACGTGACCGACACTGCGGCTGGTCCCATAAACCAGCACTGAACCGATCGGCGCGGCAAAGGGATCGCGCACGGATAATTTTTTAAAGCCGTAATTGCTGACCAGATCCTGCGCGGCATCCCTGGCATACTCGCTTTTCGGTCGTGAATCGATCACCCCGGAGGCGAGCAAGGCTTCCTTGACGGCATGCCAGCACATCGAGCGCGAGTGCGCATGGGCGCGTTCCTGCGCGATGGTCGCGGCCCGCGTTAGTTTCGGATCGAGATGTCTATCTGTCGCGGCGAGTGGGCGGACGATTTGATTCGGATAATAGTGCGTGATGACGGGCACTGATTCCTCTCTGCCATCCGGAGTCTTGAAATTGTAGCGAGCAATCGGCCGGACTGGTTCGAATGTTCTTGCCTTGCTCGCGACTTGCGAATTTGGCTTGGTGATCGCTGCCGCCACTTGCTTCTTAGCCGCTGGCGGGGCCGGTTTGGTGATCACTTCCGCGATTTGCTTCTTAGCAACTGGCGGGTTGGTAATCACTTCCGGGGTTTGTTTGATGGCGGCCGCCGGTTTCTCCTTCGCGATAACCTGGGGCGGCGTTTCCTTCGTGATCACCTCCGGTGTTTCCCGGGTGATCACCTGAATCGGATCCTTCTTTGCCGACTGTTCACGTCCGGCTACGGAGAGCTTGGAAGGCGCGAAGGTCTGGGCGCGGCCGGTATTAGAAATGATCAGAAGCGTTATAACTGCTACGCTTAAACAAACCAGCCTCCGCACAAGTGCGAGCTATGCCGCGAATCCACACTCTCGGCAAGAAATTTTTTCACTTTTGAAGGACCTCGCGGAAGAAAAGCCTTCTTCCGAAATGCGATACGCGCTAGATCGACCGCATGAAGGAAGCGACGACAAATCGTCGGGTAACGACAAGCATCATTGCCGGTCTCGCACTTGTCGCTCTAATCGTCCATCTCCTGACCATTCATCGCTATGGCTACTTTCGCGATGAGCTTTATTACATTGCCTGCGCCCGCCATCTCGATTTCGGCTACGTCGATCTCGCACCGCTGAGTGCGTTTTTGTTGCGAATCGAACTGATTTTGTTTGGCAGCTCATTGTTCGCGTTGCGGATTGTTCCTGCCCTGGCAAGCGCGCTTACCATCGTTTTCACGGGAATTCTCACGCGGGAGCTGGGCGGCCGTGCGTGGGCGATTGCTCTCGCATGCACGAGCATGCTCGGGAGCCTGTTTTTCCTCGCCGTCGGCAACTTTTATTCGCCCAATGTTTATGAGCCTTTGTTTTGGACGGGCGCGATTTATCTGCTCTGCCGAATTATTAACGGCGCACCATCTCGCACCTGGCTCTGGTTTGGTGGCGTCATCGGCTTCGGAATCCAAAACAAGCACTCCATGGTTTTTTTCGGCGTGGCAATCGTGCTTGCGATTCTGTTAACGCCGCAGCGCCGTCAATTTGCGCAAAAGTGGATTTGGCTCGGCGGTTTGATTGCCCTTGTCATCGCGCTCCCGAACATCCTCTGGCAAATAGAACGCGGCTGGCCCACCTGGGTGTTGTTGCACGGTATCGCAAAGAGCAACAAAAACGTCGTTCTCAGCCCCTGGGAATTTTTCTCCCAACAGATCACCTTGATGAATCCGGCGACCTTTCCGCTGTGGTTCGGCGGGTTGATCTGGCTGCTCGTCTCCCACGAAGGCCGGCACTATCGCGTCATCGCTTTCACTTACCTAATCGCTTTCACCGAATTCGTCGTCATGCACGGGAAGAATTATTACCTCGCCCCGGCTTATCCGATGTTATTTGCCGCGGGTGGCGTTGCTTTCGAGAGGATTTTCGCGCTGCGCATGCGTTGGCTCAAACCGGCGATTGCGTTTCTCGTCGTCGTGTCAGCGGTCATCTTCGCACCGGTCGTTCTCCCCATTTTATCACCGGAGAAATTGCTCGCCTATATGCGCGCGATTCATTTCGAGGTCCCACGAACGGAAACGTCGCATACTGCGGCATTACCCCAACTTTATGCCGACCAATTCGGCTGGGAGGAGATGGTGCGCTCAGTTGCGCGGGTCTACGCCAGCTTGCCTGCGAATGAACAGCAGCATGCCGCAATTTTTTGCCAGAATTATGGCGAGGCCGGCGCGATTGATTTCTTCGGCCCGAAATATGGACTACCGCCAGCGCTTTCCGGACATCAAAATTATTTTTACTGGGGACCGGGCAATTACACTGGCGCGATAATGATTGTCCTAGATGACGACGCGACCGACGAACGCGAGCAATTTCGCTCGGTCGAAGATCGTGGGATGGTCGAAAGCAGTCCCTGGGCGATGCCTTGGGAACAGCGATTGCACATTTTCGTTTGTCGCGACTTGAAGATTCCGTTGCGCGAACTCTGGCCGAAAGTGCGGGTTTGGTTGTGAAGCGTGCGGAAGCGGCCCTCATCCTCGCCTTCTCCCCGAGGGAGAAGGAAGAGACGAGCGCGGGCCAATCAAGGAGCGGCGTTCTCCAGACCGCCGTTTTACAAATCGGCGGTTAGAAACCGCCGCTCCTTGTTTGCTGACGCCTACAATTTTGCCAGGGCTTCGATCATGCGCTGACGCAGTTTTGCGTCGGGCAATCGGCCGACGCCGCCACGCATATTGTCTTCGAGATGTTGAACATTGTTCGTCGCCGGAATGGCGCAGGTCACCGCCGGATGGGCGACGATCCATTTTAGAAGAAATTGCGCCCAGGAAGTGCAGTTAAATTCCCCCGCGAAATCGGGCAACGGCTTCCCGCGCACGCGATGAAACAGATCGCCGGCGCTAAACGGACGATTCACTATCACGGCTACGCCGCGGTCCTGCGCCAGCGGTAAAATTTTTTCCTCGGCTTCGCGTTCCATGATCGAATAGTTGATCTGAACGAAATCGAGTTTCTCGCGCGCGAGGATTTTCGCCACCTCGGCAAAGGCGCCTGCTTCGTAATGCGTGACGCCGAGATACCGGAATCTTCCTACCGCCTTCCATTCCCGCATTGTCTGGAGCTGTGTCTCGGCATCGACCAGGTTGTGCACCTGCATCAAATCGATCGTCTTGGTTTGCAGACGCGCGAACGAACGTTCCATTGAATCGATCCCGGCCTGTTTGCCACGGATCCAGACCTTGGTGGCAAGAAAAAGGGAATCGCGCAGTTTAAGTTTCGTTAGAAGATCACCGATGACTTGCTCGGCGCGGCCATACATCGGCGACGAATCAACAACGCGGCCGCCGAGTTTCACGAACGTTCGCAGAACTTCAGCCAAGGGTGCGGACTGCGCCGGATCAACGTCGAATGTTTGCCATGTGCCCAACCCGATTACCGGCAGTTTTTCTCCGGAGGAAGGAATTGGACGCATGATCGGGTTGTCGGAGGGTTGCTGCGCCTTTGCCATTGTTCGCGAGAAACATAACGCCGCCGCTGTGCCGCCGAGCAAGCGGGCGGCTTCGCGGCGAGTCAGGCCACCAAGCGGATCCACGAATGAAATTGTAGGACGTTTCCGCGAAACGCCAATTGTAGCCGGCGTCGCTGACGCCCGGCCGCGGCCACCGACGCGGCTACAACTTGAGTAGCAATCAGAGATGTCTTGGCTACGCTCGACATCACAAAGGAACAGAATGAACACCACTCGCCGTCATTTCATCAAAGTCTCGGCCGCCGCTACTGCGGTCATGAGCACCCAGGATATATTCGCTGAGGAAAAGGTGAAACCATTGCGAATTCTTATCCTCGGCGGTACCGGATTCACCGGCCCGTTTCAGGTAAAATACGCCCTAAGCCGCGGACATAAGGTGACGGTTTTTAATCGCGGCAAAACGCATCCCGGCGAATTGCCCAAGGAAGTTGAGCAACTGACGGGGGATCGCAATGGTCAGCTCGAGGCGTTGAAAGGAAAACAATGGGACGTTTGTATCGATAACCCAACCACGCTGCCGGCCTGGGTCCGAGATGCCGCGCAGATTCTGAAAGGAAACGTCGAGCGTTACATTTTTATTTCGACCATTTCGGTCTATGCCGACACCAGTACGGGGCCAGATGAAAACACGCTGCTGGCGAAATACGAAGGCGCTGACCCGTTCAAGGAAACGCTCGAAGCGATGAAGGCGTCGGGTTACAAAACTTACGGACCGCTTAAGGCGTTAAGCGAGCAGGAAACAGAAAAGTGGTTTCCGGGCAAATCACTTATTATTCGCCCGGGTCTGATTGTTGGGCCACGCGACGAAACCGACCGTTTCACTTACTGGCCGGTGCGGATTGACCGCGGAGGCGAAGTACTGGCGCCAGGTAATCCGAGCGATCCGGTGCAATTCATTGACGGGCGTGATCTGGCGGAATGGACCATTCGCATGGCGGAAAATCGGGAGACTGGAATCTACAACGCCACCGGACCGGCCAAGGAATTGGGGATCGGTGGCATGCTCGATGGAATAAAAACCGCGCTGAATTCGAACGCGACCTTCGCCTGGGCCGATGCCGAATTCCTCAAGCAACAGAAAGTCGAAGCGTGGTCAGACATGCCGGTGTGGGCCGGCGACGAATTAGGAATGTCGCGCGCCAATATCAGCCGCGCGTTGGCGAAAGGTTTAACGTTTCGTCCCTTAGGCGATACCGCGCGCGATGCGCTGGCGTGGTTCAAAGCGCAGAAGCCCGAACGGCAGGCCAAAATGCGGGCAGGACTGACACCGGAGCGCGAAGCAGAAGTTCTGGTCGCCTTGCACAAACAAGACGGAACGACGAAGCACGAATGACGAATGACGAAGCGCGACGAGTCTTGCGTCATTTGGGCGGTCGAACTCTCGTCGCAAAACGAACACACTTGGGTACGAAGCAAAAACGCCGTCATTCCGAGCCGCAAAAGACGGCGAGGAACCTCACAATGTTCGGCAATGTTTTCGACCTAAGAGGGGCCCCTCGCTCACGCTCGGGATGACAAAAGTTGTGGTATGAAGCGCCTGCTACAGAAGATCGTCGATGTGCGCGCCAACGAACTTCACGCCCTCGGTCTTGCCTTCGTTTTCAATTTCGTCGTCCTCGGCAGCTATTACGTGGTGCGCCCGATTCGCGACGACATTGCTGCCACGGGCGGCATCGAAACTCTGCCGTGGATGTACACCGGCACGCTGGTGACGATGCTAGTCGCGAATGCTCTCTTCTCCGCCATCGTCGCGCGCATGTCGCGGCGGCGGTTCATCCCGATCGCCTATCGTTTTTTCATGGCGAACCTCGTCATCTTCTACGTCCTAATGCATACCTTAACACCCGCGCAAAACGTTTGGGTCGGGCGCGCCTTCTACGTTTGGGTCAGCGTTTTCAATCTTTTTGTCGTCACGCTTTTTTGGGCCTTCATGACGGACGTGTTTAACAGCGAGCAGGCCAAACGGCTGTTCGCATTTATTAGTGTAGGCGGATCGATCGGCGCCATTGTTGGTCCTATCATCACTGTGACGCTGGTGCACAAACTGGGCGCCGCGAATTTAATTCTCGTTACGGCAGCGATGCTCGAAGCGGCTCCCTGGTGCGTGAAGTTTTTTCCCACTGAATTTGCTCGGGATCCTGAGCGTCAGCCACGGAATCCCGTCGAGGCGACCTCAAAGCTTGCACCACCGCATCCCTCGACTGCACTTCGCTCTGCTCGGGATGACAGAACTGCGGAGCAGCCAATCGGCGGTGGAATTCTTGCCGGAATCACACATGTTATCCGCTCGCCTTATTTGCTCGGCATTTGCGGATTTGTGCTTCTTTACACCGTTACGACGACGTTTTCTTACTTTCAGCAAACCGAGATCACCGGACATCAATTTCAAGACCGGAATGCGCGCACCGCGTTTTTTGCGCAACTCGATCTGGTGGTAAACACCCTCACCCTCGTTCTGCAATTGTTCATCACGGGGCACCTGATGAAGCGACTCGGCGTCGGAATCACCCTGGTTACGATGCCACTGCTAAGCATGGTTGGATTCCTGGCTTTGGGCTTTGCGCCGACGCTCGGTCTCCTGGCAGTTTTCCAAGTCGCGCGCCGGGCGACCAATTTCGGCTTCACCCGGCCGGCGCGCGAAGTCCTATTCACGGTCTTGCGGCGAGAGGACAAATATAAAGCCAAAAGTCTTATCGACACCTTTGTCTATCGCACGGGCGATCAAATCGGCGCCTGGTCTTACAGTGGCTTGCGCGCGCTCGGCCTTCAACTGACCGGAATCAGTTTCGTTGCCGTGCCGCTGACGGCCCTTTGGTGCGGGTTGTGTTTCTGGCTCGGGAAAAAACAGAGCGAACTTGCTCTAGTTCAGCGCCAGGAAACGCACAAATCCGTGGTTAGGATTTAACGAAAATCCCAAGCAGCGGACGGTGAGATGGCGTTTTAGAGCGAAAATCGCTGACGAACCCATCTTTCGTCCGGATCTCGACATGACCGGCTGTGCGATTGGCATTGTAGACCAGGACCGAACCCACCGGCGCTTGATACGGATCGTTCAGCGGTAGCTTTCGGAAGCCGTAGTTATTGACTAATTCCTGAGCCGCCTGTTTCGCGTATTCTGTCTTCGGGCGGGAACTGATCACGCCTGATGCAAGGAGGGCCTCCTTTACTGCGTGCCAGCATTGCCGGCGCGAATGGGCATGGGCTCGTTCCTCCGCAATGGTAGCGGCACGCATCAATTTTGGATCGAGTTGACGATCGCTTTTCGCGCCTGTCGCGAAAGGCCGCCCGATTTTAGTTGGCTGGTAACTTTGGATGACATCGACCGAGGTGGCTTTGCCAGAAGCGTCTTTAAATACGAATTTGGACGGTTGCGGGTTGGCCCGGGGCGGCGGTGACATGGAGAGGGCCGAAACCGTGGCCGGGAAAAGGGCGGCGCAACTTACGGCCAAAAGCGTGATGGGGAGAATTTTTCGCATTGGGAGCGCCCTCTATAGTGCATAATGCGCGCCTGACAAGCGATTTTTCGACAAAATCTCTATAATTTCTGCAACACTCAGAAATACTATATTACATCCACAATACCAGGCGTTTGCGATTCTTATTAAGTGGCCCGGTTACCGGTCGCCGCTAATTTTTGGGCTGGGACGTCCCGCCAGCCCCTTGATGTGAAATTGTGATGCGATTTGCCTTATTAATAGGCCTCTTTCTGACGATCCAGACGGCCTATGCCGCCGAGCAGCCAACCCTCGCGCGGGTGACCACCTATTGGCGGGAGGAAGGTGAATTTCGCGCAGCTTGGCACGGAGCGCGCCTCCAAAATGGCCACTGCGCCGTCGATCCGAAAAAAATCCCTTATGGCAGCAGGATTCAGCTAGGCGACGAGGAACTAATAGCGGTTGATACCGGGCCGGCCGTAGTAAGCCGGAAAGCGGCCCGCCGGTCAGGCCGTAACGCGGCGGAGCGAAACGCCGTCGTGGTCGATCGTTACTTTGAAACGAAATCACAAGCTGTCGCATGGGAAAAGTCGCATCCGCATTTCATGAAAATGCGGGTTCTCCTTCCGGAACCGGATGAAGCTATGTGAAAAGAGCCCGGCTAAGGACAAGAATTTCCCGTTAGAACCAATCGTCGCGACGCGGCAATTCAATAGACCATCAGGTAATGCGAGCGGCATTTCCGATCGGCGATCTTCACTTCCGCGCTTTTCTCTGACTATCTCGGACAACCTCTCGCGACGCCCGTCGACGTATCGGTGGCGAGTTGGTCGCCGAAAACATTGTCACAAGGAGCCGCGGCCGGCCACTCGATTGGTTGCGTTTGCTACAAATAACTTAACTCCCGGGCCACCTGCATAGCAGAGGCAAGGTCGGCGGTGGCGTTTTCTTGCGCACCGATTTGCCATTCATCGCAGGCTTTACGAATTGGGTTTAACAGCTTTTCCGGCAATGGATGCTGATTTTCGGCCAGCAAACCCCGCGCATATCC
>Ga0207697_10001859_pt1 | contig 11285 bp, 5 predicted proteins | sample KBSSwiS5withPhiX_FD_184293 | JGI IMG/M metagenome (GOLD analysis project Ga0207697, IMG submission 184293) | Switchgrass rhizosphere microbial communities from Kellogg Biological Station, Michigan, USA, with PhiX - S5 (SPAdes) (version 2) | ecosystem: Host-associated > Plants > Roots >... | reverse complement strand
AGGTCGAGCGATCGCGCGTTCCCGCCACACTCGACACGATTCTCCGCAGCAATTACCGCCTCCGCGGTGACCTCGACCACGGCTGCCACTTTTTCGCTTGTACACGCGTATTGATTGTCGCTGAAGCGACAACTGCCCGTGATCACGACTTCGGTCAACGGGCCCCGGCCGTAACCGTGGCAGGTATTGTTGATCACGCCGGCGCGCACCGCCGCGGCGCTCGCCGCCAGGCTGCTGATCGCATTTACCTGCCCGTGGGTGGAAAGATTCGTGAAGCTCGCGCCTTGCAACTTGCCCGCCGGCTCGCTTGAGAAGCCCAAAATGCGAACCGCCTCCCATGGCGAATTGTCATCGTTAGGCGTAAGCTGACGGCGGATCAGATTGGCTGCTATATCGATATGAGCGAGCGGGCTGACGACGAGGGCACCGGCCGCGGGATTCTGAAAGTCAGTCGGAGGGCCGACGTTGGTAATCGTGTTCTCGCTCACCCGCAGATCGAGGTTCATGTCTGCGCGGATGCCGGCGATCACCGCCGCGAGGGAGGCGTTGTGCCCGACACCGCTGATTGCGTTCTCAGAAACAGCGCCTGCGAAAACGTTTCGCAAATGAATGGCGGCCAACTCGCCTCTCGTGGTCGCTTCGGCCGTTCCATTTGCAATATTGATCAACTCGTTAGCCAGCACGCTCATGCTACCGGCCGCGCTTCCAGGCAGCATGATCACGCCGTTGCCCGTGATCGCGTTCAACACGTTGCGCTCGATTTTGGCGGAGACGAGAAGCGTCTCGATTGCGATGCCGTTTGCCCGCAAACCCTGGAGACGATTACCAGTCACAACAATCGGATTCAGCGCGAGTGCGAGCAGGCCTGTCACCAGCCGAATGCCATTTTGCCCATCGCCTCCGATATTCGCGACGCGATTACCGGCGATGCGAACTCCGCCGGTGCCGATGATGATCCCATCGCCTTTCTCTGGCGTGATCGTGTTGCCGGTGATTTCCAGTTCCGGAAATGCGAAGCCAGTTATGGAAATGCCAGCGACGCCGGTGCCGAAGATGAAGTTGCGCGCGACAACAGTGTCACTGGTGTAATAGCTGGACCCACCGAGTTGGATCCCGGTCTCGCTGCATTGCAGCAGGTTGTTCTCGCAGTAGAAACTCCCGAGGAAAAGCGCGCCGTCATCGCTTGACTTCGATGCGAATGTCACCCCGGATTGTGCGCGGAAAAAGTTATCCCGAATCTTCGTCAGTAGAAGAAAGCCGGCTTCGAGCAAGACACCGGCGAGAGGGCCAGAGCCTTCGGCCGGAGGAGCAACGATGATGCGCTCGATCGTGGTTCCGATAGAATTACTTAGGCGAATGGCAGGCCCGTTGGTCGTGCTCGCAATCGTGTGAATGGTCAGGTAATCGAGCGTGCACCATTGCGCCTGCCGAAGAATGAATGCAGCCTCCACACGGGGCGCGATCACGACTGTGGCCGCGCCCTGCCCGCGAATCCGCACGGCAAAGGCGCCGGTTAGCTGCACCGGTTTCTCGGCCAGATTGAAAATGCCGGGGCCGAGACAAACGGTGCCGCCAGTCTTGAGCACTTGATTTACGGCCTGTTGGATGGTGAAGGCACCTTGATTGTGTTGCTCCGCGGAAACGCAAATTGTGCAATCGCAGCTTTCGCCTGTTCCCTCGAATGATGGCGGCCAGAAGGTGCGGCAATCGATCACCGTTTCCGGCAACGTGATGATGGCGAGTCGGCAATAATGATGATGCACTCCACGCGGCGGTGCCGCTTCCAACTCTTCGACCGAGGCATCCGCGGTCCGCGCCACAAAGATCCAGTAATCTCCGGAGCGAAATGCGCCGCCATCAGGCTCGGTCGTGAAAGCGACTTCGACGCCGTCCTCCAAAATGAAGGGCATGCCGGAGGCAGGAACCTCGATCACCGCGGGTCCGCCGGAATCCTGATCCCATCGCTTAATCCGCGTATGCCGCTCCGGAGCGGTCAGGTTTTGTCCATCGACCGGGAAAAGGCCGGCAGTCAACGCGCTCTTGAGCGTGATAGAGCGACTGGAATCATCCACTGAATCGATCTGCCGGATCTCGCCCGGTTCTCCGGTGAATTCACGCCAGTCATCCGTGATCTCAACCAAGTCCCCGGGGCTAAAGCGACGCACTGAATCCCAGACGGCGCGATCGACCGTCAAAATCAGATCGTTCTCGATCGCACTGACGCCGCTCGCGACGGAGGCATTGTCGCGCGACCATTTGAAAGTCGCAGTCCCAATTTCGCCGCCGTCGTGGATCTCGACCCGATAGGTCCGATTCTCGAGCCCGCGGTAACCACCGCTCGGCGGAATAAGGCAGGGGTCGGCCGGTGTGGCTACTCCCACCGCCTTGGTCGTTAGGCGACCGGCCGAAGGCCGGATGATATCGAGCCAACCCTTCAATTCCTCGTCCGGAGTTGCGCATGTGGCTCCATCGCCCACGTTGGACAATAGACGCACATGCCACACCGTCTGGAGCCGTGAAGTAGTGTCCACCCCAACCGCGTTCTCGATCAGGTCCGGATTTTCCACGGCGGTGACTTCGCGCTCCCAAACGTCGAGATAAACCAGATGCGGTCCGCCGGTTTTCGGCAGCGCCGTGGCATTCGGAAAGTACGGTTGCTCTTCATATGGGAGTGGATCGACCCCGCGCGATTCAGCGAGAATGGCGTCGAATTCCAAATCGCCCGCGCCGTGATTCTCTGCCTGAAGGCCATGGACGTAGATGCGACCGCGTCCGATCGTCATTTTGCTACCGCTCAATTGAATTTCGAACCCGGCAGGGGTTTCCAGCGGCACGACGCATCGCCCGATAATGTCGATCGTTTCCGAGCGCCAGTGGCGGTCGAGAATTTCGTTCCATTCGTTCCAATCCGCATCCAATTGGACGCGGCCCTGTTGCATCAGCACGCTGCTGAAGTCATTTGCGGGGTTAAAACGTTGGCGGCTGATGTCTGAGCTCATAGGGATTTTGTAGGTTCGTTAGGTTTCATAAAAAACGCCTGCTTCTAGACCGAAGCGCAGATATTCGCGAAGCCGCGCGCGAATATTGCTTTCGCGTTGCGGCTGAAAAAGATCGTGAAATACACCGATCTCCGCTTCGTCATCGGCGCCGGAGCGAATTTGTTCCGGCGCGGAGAGGCGTAGCTGGCAATAACCGGGATCGGCATAACGGAGCGAGGTAAACGCGGGCACCAGCCTTGCAACGACTGCGTCTTCGATCGCTTGACGTTCGGCGTCGCTGATTGTGTTTGTCCCCGAGCTTGCGAGCGCGGCTTTGATGCGTTCCGCGATTTCCAGATCCGGCTGGCAGCGATAACGCCGCGGGACGCGCGCTTCGAGCGGCAGCCAGGAAAAACGCACGCAACCAGTTTGCCGGCGCTCCGAACGGATCGGCGCGGAGCCGTTTTCGGTGCGGGAAAAAAAGATGCTGTTGGAGGCAAGCTTTAACAGCTCAGTGTGCATGGTCCCGATGATCGTGCTGTTAACGACTGAAACGGTGCCGCCTGCGCCGGTTCCAGCGAGATCGCAATAAGCGACCGCCAGATCGCTGTTCGCGTCCACGATGCTGTGTCGAATCAAAACGGTCGCGTTTGGCGGTGCGTGAATGGCACCGAGAATGCAGTGATCAATCTCGACTTCGACAGGGCTTTCGGTGTGCTCGATCAACAGCGAAGGCGTATCGGGCGAAGCTGGCGCGCCGTCGATGCCTAACGACAACCCCGGCACCAGCGTGCAATGAATGAGGCGAACTTTACGCAAGGCATCGTCGAGTGCGCTCAAAACGCGGACAGGTCCTCCCGCGATCACAAGTCCATTCAACGTTACTTCCGCATCGGCTCCGCCGGTGATGTCAATCGGGCCTGTCACGATTAGCGTCGGGCGATGCTCGTTCGCTGCGCGGAATTCCAATCGCGCTCCCGGATCGAGTGCGATGCTCGGCGTTTCGTCGAATCGTCCGCTGTCGCTCAGTTCGACAACTCCGCCATCGACGCGCCCATCGAGCGCCGGTTGAATTGGTCCCGGCGAAGCAACAGTTTCAACCGGCCCGAGCGCAGCATCAAAGGTCGGGGTGCGCTCGTATTCGCCCCCGCCCATCGCGGCGCTGAATCCATAATGAAAGACCACGCGCGGTGGTTCCGTCTGTGCATCGCGGAACGAAATTCGACCCAGCACCGGATCGATCGCGACCAGCATGTTTGGCGGCGTGTGCGCCCAAGTTGTACCGAAAGGATCGGCATCGGAAAGATTGCACGCGCTGACGTCGTCGATCGCGACCCCCTCGATAAAAATACTCAGCTCCAGCCCGTAATAGGCGGCTAGCGAGGCGTCGAGCACACGCCGACTGATTGGCTCCGGCACATTGATCGGGTCCGCGAGATGCGTGATCGATTTTTCGGTTTGTGGCCGGGTGAAGAGCGGCATGTTCGCGCCCAGAGGGTTGAAAAGAAAGCGATGGTCGTCCACCCGTACAGCCGGAGAATTGCGGAGCCGAAACGCATTCAGTCGCCAGAGGAAAATCCCGATGTTCGGGATATTGTATTTTCCTTCGCCACGTTCGACGTGCCGGACATCGATGGTGTGCGAGGTCGTTTCGAAAGCGGTCCCCAACCGTTCGAGCGGTTCCCACTGCCGTAGATCCGGCGCGTAGAAGTTCGTTATGCGAATGTGATTCATGAACTGCGTCCATCCGAGCAGTTGGAAGAACTCGACGGTGCGCGCGTTCCAGCCGGTGACGTCGCGCGCCAGTTGTTCGAGCAGCGACGCCGTACCTTTGCGCCGGCGATAACCGATCGTGTTCGCCACTTCCGCGCGCGGCGTCAACTGGTTGGGTCCGATTGGATGAAGCGAGCGATAACCGATCAGGTCGCCGATGTAAGGCAGAACCCACGGTACGCAGGTTTCGATGAATTGGTTGTCGTAAAGTTGCTCGAGATCTTCCTCGAGAATTCCCACCTGTTGCGTGATGAGAGAGAGCAATTGGCGGAGCGGCTCACCCTTCTCAACATCGCGAATGCGATGAACTGCCGGCAGCAGATTGTAGAGCTTGTCCGGGTCGTAGCTCATGGCATCACCTCCAGGTCGATCAGGGCCGGATCGAGAGTGAGCAATTCGGCCGCGGCTAACGACGCCGGGTCGCCGCCGTTAGGCAGCTCGGCCTCAAGGCGGCTGTTCAACTTTACCGTCTTGCCCGTGCGGTAGAGGCTGTCGATGTCTACCGCTATGACACCCGCCAACTCCTGCACCAGTGCGATCACTTCACTCAGATTAACGGGCTGTCCGAACTGTCGATTCGCGAACGAAAACGCATCGCGCAACTTGTCATTGGCCGCCGTCAGGACCTTTTCCGCTTCGTAGTCCGGGTCGATCTTGATTTTGCCGGCAAGCTTGAAGAGTGCTTTCTGATACGAGACCGCCTGCACCGGCACGAACGGGTCACCCGCGGCGTGAATCGCCGTGATGAGATCGGCTGCCAGCGAAGTCGAAACCGTGGCGCCGAGTGGGCCAGCGACCGTGAGAAAGACGCCGCGCGTTCGGCCATCCCATGTCCATGTCGCCAGGGCTTTCGCGATCCCGGCATACGTGCGGCTGAAATCTTCGTAGTCTTCGAGTGAGACCACGCGATCGAGGGTGAGCACGGTGACGGGCGCATTTTGTTGCGCGTTGGCGAACGATTCCGGTTCGTCGGCACCGTCGGCGGCGACTGGATTAAGGGCTGACTTTAAGCCCGGAGGACGGGTCAGCAGGGAAGTAAGCTGACCCGCCTTAACAAGCCCCTCCAGCCCGCTTCCGCGCCGGTAGGTTGCCTTCACGTTTTGTGGGCCGGATGGCAAACGCGCGCCCCGGACGCCATCTCCGAAGCGAACCGTGACCGCACCATCATCCGCCAGTTCGGTCGTGAAAATGCGCTCGCGCGAACCGCGTTCGAATAGGCTCGGGACCTCGTGCCAAAGGAGATCGTTCACCCGGATTTGCAGAGTGGATTCGGAGCCACTGGGCGCGGTTGAGCGGATGTAGGTGAGTGCGGGCGCCTGCTTCAGTTTGAAACTTTGATTCGCCTGCGAGCCATCGCCGCTGCCCAGAGTCTCCGAAACCGTTTCACCATGAGTGGAGCGGGCGACATTTCCATAGATGACGAGGTTATCGCGCCGATAACTTTTCGGCAGCGCCGGAGTAACGACCGGTGCAAAGGTGATCTTGGTCAGGCCGCCGGACAATTCGACCTTCGTGATTTCGACCAGCTCGGTGACCGATTGACTCGTTAGGCTATCGACCCCGGCGAATAGGAGAAGACGCCCCTTCCTCAGGCCGTCCACTTTGCTGCTCAGGACCAAACTCGAGCCAGTGACAGGAGAAGTGATGGGAGCTTCAGCGAGCAGGAGTTGCTCGCTCTGCACATAAACTGCAGTGGTGCGCAGCGGTAGGATGGTGGGGGCGAGGTCGGGGGCGATGCGGGTGATCTTGGCGCTGATGGCGAACTGCGCCCGCGAAATGCTCGTCACGCTGTTCGCTTTGTGCAGCTGGACGTAGGACGGCTTGGAAACCACTACCCAGCTGTCCTCAACCACCTTGGGATAAACGGCATCGAGGTCGAATTGATTGTTTTGGAGTTTGAATCCCGGCCACTCCTTCGCGGTCAGACCCGGATCGTAGGCCTTGCGAAAACTCTTCGGCATCGAGATCCAGTCCGGCGCGTTATGACCGAAGAAAGCGGCGCGCTGACGAAGGGCGAAAACCTTGGCCTGAGTCGCGCCCAACGGCGCCGGAAATTTAGTTAGCGCTCCCTTCCAGGTGACCAACGTATAATTCTTTTCCGGAAAGGTTGTAACGTTTTGAACCCGGCGAAACTCCCAAACGGTGCTGTTCTTGTTGGTTTCGCGGGCGTTGCTCACCATCACGATCGCGTCGCCTGATTGCAGCTTCGTGTCCAAACCCAGGAGGTAAAGTTGCGACAAACCGTTGCCGATTTGCTGCGGCCCGAAGGTTTGAGGCTTGAGCGCGCCCCAAGTCCTGCGCGCCTCAATTTCTTCGATCGTTTCGAAAGTCTGCGGCTTTTCGTCGGCGCCCGGAACACTTTGCACTTTCGTGCCAATTTTGAGCCTCACTTCAGTCGGTGCGCCGGGCGTTTCATCGAGAAGGAAACAAAGCGGTGTTTCCGCGGCCACGCCCGCTTTGAGGCGATAGCCGATGAGTTGCGCGAGCCGCAAAATCGAGTCGCGCTCTTTTGCGGTGCGGAGCCAAAGCTCATTTGCGATCCGTTCCTGATAAAAGGTGAGGACATCGGCCAGGGTTGCCCAGCCGTCGAGGAGCGCGATCGTGAAATCGTCGGGATCGCGAGTCGTTAGGCTACGTAGCGGGCCGAACTGCGGATCGGACAAGGCGGCGAGCGCGCCGCCCAGGAAATCAGCGTGCGCCCCGATCCGGTAACGCACTTGGGAAAGACCCGGTCGGTTTTCCAACGGCTCGGGCACGATCGCCGTGATCCCTTCGCAGCAGCCGCAATCGTTTAGCAGCGTCGGCATTATCTGCCGCCTCCCAAATCCAATTTGAAAACGCCGCGCTCTGGGAAATTCGGATCGTTATCCAGGCGCGCGATCTCGAGGCGATTCATCGCCAGGAAACCGTTCGTGAGGCCACTCGTCTGCGGCAGACCCTGGCGTTGAAAGACGGTGATCTTGACCGAAGCGACCCCCGCGACCTGCTGCGCCGCCGCATAGAGCGGGCTCAGGTAAACGGTCTGGCCAAAGGTGAAGAAGTCAGGTTGGAAGAGCCCTTTTCGTCCATCGGCGAGCGTGCCGCTGCTGAAGATTTCGAGCAGCGCGGCCTCGACATCGCTTCGGAAATAATCCGGTTTCACGCATACGAACATCTCGATCTCGAGCGGCACGTATTGCGGCGTGTCGATCTCCAGATCGTGCCCGGCCATTCGATAGGACTCGATTTCGCGCCGGAGCTGCGCTTCGAATTCGGTCGTTAGGGGAAGTCCGTCGAAGCGATCGACCGTGATGAACACCGTGTGCCAGCTGCCGGTCCAGCCGAAGGTTGCAGCGGCACGTTGAATCGACGCATCCAGCTCGGCCTTACGCGCGTAGTCATCCTCCGTGACTGCGCGCCTCTGCGTGCGGAATGCCTGGGGCGCATCGCGCCGAATATCGGCCGTTGTTTCCGGATCGACCCCGCCTCCGGCGGGTAACGGGTTACGGACCGCAATAACGGCCGGGTCGTTGCTCACGATATGGACGAGAGTCTCCGCGCCGACGTTGCCGGCGGTACCGTTACCGACTCGATAGTTCGCTTCGAAACTTGTGCCCGGTTCGGGCAGTTGTCCGTATTCATCGTCACCAAAACGGAGCGACGCGATGCCGTCGTTTTCAATCTCGACTACGAACTCGGTTGCATCCGGCGCGCTGCCCAACAAGTCGCGTTGCGGGTGCCATGTTGCGGTATCGGCTCCGAGCGTGCTCTGTAATGAAATGGCCGGCAAAGCGCTTTCCTTGTCGACAAGCAAGCTGGCCGAAGCCGGAAGTGTCGCATCGTAGGCGGACGACTGGGTCAGCGGCCTGCCTTGCAACGACGGGCGAAATCGCGGGCGTGCGAACTGCGGCGACGGACGATGACAACGATCCGCGCCGGGGTCGGGCGGGAGAAGAATTTGAGGCGACTGCACTTCGCCTAACGATTCTCCGGCGATCGTCTGGCCGTGATCGGCGAGAACGATGTTGCCGTGGGCGATGCTCAGGTCGTCTCGATATTGCGCTCCGTGCTCCTCATCGGTGAAGCCGGACAGACAAAACGGAAAGGGCAAGGCGTCTTCCGTCATCCATTCGATGTTGGTGATTTGCGTACTCGTGAGCGGGTCGATGAGCGGCTGACTGGCGGCATTGAAAGCTTGCACGCTCGTTAGGCGAACAGCCCTGCGCCTGGTGCGATCGGCGTCTTCCTCTTCGCCGGTAACCGGCCCGCGTTGCTCCTCGAAGATGAGGACCGCATCGTCCGGCAAATCCGGGAAATGACCCTGGAGCGTCGCAAAAGTGGCACCCTTCGGAAGACAACATTCCCGATCGCTCCAGGTATAAAACGGCATCGCGTTATGTGCGGCGAAGAGCGTGATGGGATGCACGGTTTCGAAAACGATCGGATGCTGCCGCAACGCTTCATCGAGCACGCCGGAAGCGGGCGGAAGCTGAACATTGGTCCTTTCGATCCGGCTCAGGATCTGGGTTTTGGCGGGCACGTCCACGAGGTCCGCCTCCGAGGTCAATTGCACCCAGACGCGGGCGTTGGTGCCATTGTGGACAAAATAATCGACCAGCCGCGCGTGTCGCTGAAGCGAAACGCGTTTACGCGCCGAATTGAGATATGCCTCGGTCGCAATCGCGTCCTGTTGATAGCTCAGATGGTCACCGATGTAGGCGAGCAACTCGACGAGCGTGATACCAAGATCGGCCGGATTGCGCTCTCGCAAGTTGGGCAGAAGCAGCGCCATTCGGTCGAGAATCAACTTGCGGAAACTGGCATAATCCTTGGCCAGATAATTAATCTCCGGCTCGACGCGGGGCTCGGGTGGGCAAATGTGTTTCGGAGCGCAGTCGAAGTCCGACGGGCATTCGACTTTGAAGGAGAAATCGACTGCAGCGAGGCGCGGATCGATATCGTCGGGTGGATTCGGATCGTGCGGCCCGCGGACCAACGAAAGGGTGTAGATGGAAAAGTCGCCTGGCTCCTCGACTTCCACCGTGAGCACGTCCGAATCGTCGCCCGTGCCAATGGTGGCATCGAGGATGACGATCGGCCGGATGCGCTCGCCGCCGTTGATGTTGACATTCGTCGCGGCAAGCGAGTTGGCGGCGATGTCGTTCACGAAATGAACGCGCAGGAATCGCTGCCGATCCGCCTCGTTCGCCGCGTCATGATCGACCACTTCGAGATAATCGACGCCGTTGAGCGCGGTCCCACGCACCTCATCGCGTCGGCGCTCGTCGCAACAGAAATAGAGCGGCATGGTTGACTCGCTCATGCGGTCGCGACTCCTTTCGTGAACTCGGCGGTTTGCAAAGTTTGCGTTCGCCTGACGAGATAGCGGACCGAGACGCGCAGTGTAGAATCTTCGCTGGTCACATCGACGGCATCGACTTGGATGAGATCGCCGAGGTATTGCTGAAGCGAACCTTGGACGAGGTATTGCGTGGTGGCGGCGAGCTGATCGCTGTTCGGCGCAAAAACCAAACGCAGCAGGCCGCTGCCAAAGTCGGGACGATTGACCCGTTCCCCGGGCGCGGTGAAGAGCACTTGCTCGATCAGATCGCGGATGTGCGCGTCGAAGTCGATTTCAGCCGTTCGGCCACGCGCGTCGAAGTGATATGGAAAATCGATATTCATTGGGCTTTCACTCGAGTCTGGGTGGTGACGATGTTCACGCCGGTGCCGTTGGGCACGCAGATGGCTTGGCTATCTTGAAGCAGCAGCGGTTGGCCACCGGATTTGACACGCTGGGAGGCGCTCATCCATTGCGCGGTGACGCAGGGTTGGGGACCGGCGGAAGTGGAGAACGGGCAAGCGGAAATGGTCCAGGGATTTGCCTGCTGAACCGTTTGCTGGCCAGACACCTTTGCGCGTGGATTTGGGGCGGTGGCTTGCGCTTGTCCACCATGAATGCAGAGGACCGTCGCGCCCTGATGAAGAAGGTAGCCTGGCATCAGGTCACCTCCAGTGCCTGGTCGTTGATTTTCACCGTTGGCCCGGAAAGTTTGATCGTCGCTCCACTGCCGTTGTCGATTTCGATACCGGTTGAGGTGAGCTTGATTTTTTGTCCACCCGAAGTTTCCAACGAAATGCCGCCCACTCCCGCGGTGTCGTCTAAAATGATCTTGTTTCCGCCTTCGGTGACGAGCATCACCTTCTTGTATGGCGGCGCGAGCAGGACCGGCGGTATTTCCGCCTGCGAACCCCACCAGCAACCGGACCAGATCGGGTAATCCGGGTCGCCTTGCTCAAATTCGATCCAGACGCCCGCGTTAATTGTGGGCAGCGCGAAAAAACCGACACCGCTGCCACCGAACGGCGCGCAGGGCATTGCCCAGCTACTTTCCTTGTCGCCCAGCACATCTGGGACTTTGGCCTTAAGCCGTCCAAGCATCATCAGATCGTTGATGTCAGTGACGGTGCCGCGATATTTTCCGAAATATTTCTTGTCGCTCATGCTGGTACTTTCGAGAAGGTGGAGATAAGGCCGTTGCGGGTGAGGGTGAA
>Ga0207697_10001858_pt1 | contig 11291 bp, 6 predicted proteins | sample KBSSwiS5withPhiX_FD_184293 | JGI IMG/M metagenome (GOLD analysis project Ga0207697, IMG submission 184293) | Switchgrass rhizosphere microbial communities from Kellogg Biological Station, Michigan, USA, with PhiX - S5 (SPAdes) (version 2) | ecosystem: Host-associated > Plants > Roots >... | reverse complement strand
CGTCGCATCCAGCGGCGAACCTTTTCCTAACGGGTAACGCTCGGCCGATTTAAAGTTCGGATAATAAATCCACAGGTTGCGGCCATCGCTCACCGTGATACTGGGCGAATTACCTTTTACTTCGCGCCGGAATTTGTTAGGCGGCTGGAACCAGACTGTTCCCGAGCTCTGGACGGGATTCTTCATCAGCCGAATCACGCGTTGCTCCTGAAAATCCGCCTGTGTGCTTCGGTTCTGCCGAATCGCCGCAAGAAGATTCTTTAGGTCAGCCTCCGAAACGGGTGCGCCGTTCGTGATGCATGTTAATGCTGCGACGAAGACATTCGCGAGGAAGATGGTGCGCATGCGCTGAGCTTATGTGATCAATTCAAATTCTCAAAGCAGGGCACAGGAAAGGCACTCATGCGCCCGCAAACCAACAGAAGCGTTACTTTTGCGGCCGAACGGGCCAATCCAAATAGTTGTCCATTTTAGTGACACAAAATCGTCATCTCATTAGTGAAAGGTAATGTGAACATGAAAGCTACCAACCCGCTGCGCATTTGCGCTTCTCGCTTCTTCAGTAATCGATATGCCAACAGGGAACGGCCGGATTATTTAGTCGAGCTTGTCGCCTTCGGAATAATCGTAATCGCTGTAACTCTGTCGCTGCGTTAGCGCGAGGAAATTGAGTCATGGTCCATAAAGTCGATACTTACGCAAACTTGGTGCAACAGATTCGCAATGATCTGCGGCTCCAACATCCCGACTGGATCCAGCCAAATGGGCAATGCCCGATGTGTGATTCGTACGAAGCGCGCCTGATTGAATTACTGTCGATACCAGAAGAATCCAACAATGACATCGTTGCGCTCAGCGATATTCCAACCTTGCTGGTCGCAGAAAATTCAATAGCGGCGAGTTTTTCATAGTTTCCCGCTTTCTTTCGGTTCGATCGCTGCTTTCTCGGCGTGCTCGGAATGTATCTCCGCCAGGGCGTCCCCGACACTGGCCAGCTGACGTTTGTAACAGAAGAAAGCGAAGACGGCAGAGATCACCAGCATCGCTTTCCACAGGACGAATTGACCTCGCTTCCAATGATCAAAAGCGGCCACGGTTGCCAGCGCGCTGACAAAAAAGAAACTGACCTCGCTAAGACACAGCAGGAGATGACCCAATACAACTCGATGACGAAACCGGACGTGGGGCTGAAGACGGCGCGCGTACCAATAGGCCGATTGCATTAGCACAAGACCCACCACCGCGATGGCAAAGTGCTGAGGCGTACCTGCCATTTCACCTCCGGCAGTCAACTCCCGGTAATCAGGGAGCGCATCCCAGAAAAACACCTGGGCTCCCACAACCTGTGCGATGATCGCACCCCAGAACAGAGGTTTTTGGCTGTTCATTTCGGCTTTCTTCAACAATTAAGAACGATGAAGTGTCGCCGTCGCAAGTTGAAAGCGAACGACGATTGGTGTGAACACGTTTTTGTATCTCGCGATATGACAGGTGATCGCAACGGAGCTCGGTGTTATGCCACACGTCGGAAGCGATGGCGTGTTTGAATCGCTGAGGCTTTTTGAGCAGTTCTCGTCGCACGCTTCATTTCAATGTGGCTCACATATGTGATCAAACATTGAAATGTCGAGTCGACTGCGTTTATTCGCCGATCCTTCCCGACGCGTATGCAGCTTCCGGATCTTCGCGTATCCGGTTCACCGCAGATTTAGCCAGCCATTCCCGCGCTTTTTGTCGCAACTCAGCGGCAGTATGCAGCGCGAGCTTCTCCTTCATCCGCATCTGATGCGTCTCGATTGTTTTGACGCTTACATGCAATTCAGTCGCTAGTTCCGACACGCTCACGCCTCTGCCGATGAAAGAGAAAATCTCCAGCTCACGATCACTCAGACTGTTGATCTCAGAGTTGCGCGAATTCTTACTGCCACCTGCAAAGTTGCTCAGGATCAGGGGCAACACGCTCGCACCCACGTACGGATGACCGGCTAGAATTTCGTCGAACGCCCGGAGCAGTTCCGGAGCGTCCTCGATGGTCAAGTATGCTCGCGCACCGGCCCGGAACACACGTTGAGCGGAGAAGGCATCAGCGTGCTCGGAAAGGGCAAGTATTGCCGCGACTGGACTCAGATTCCGGAATTCCTTGATCAGCTGTATCCCGTCAGCGCCTGAGAGCCTCAAGCCAATCACAACCAAATGTGGTTTGTGACGAAGAAACAATTCACGCGCCCTAGGCGCCTCGTCCGTTTCGCCGCACACTGCGAATTGCATGCTTTTCGCAATCAGCGAGAGAACGCCCGAGCGAACAAAACCAATTCGATGAACAACGAGCACTTTGGCTTTTGTCGGGTTTTTCCCTGACACGTCGTCGGGCCGCGGTGTCGGGGAGCTCTTTTTTTGGTACGCATGTCTTTTGGCTGGCCACTGTTTTTCTCGGGTGCGTTGGGGGCTCAACGCGCGTGCAGCGTGCCGTCTGGTTTTGCGTTGCCGCATATCCTCGTTCTTAAGGGGTTCTTCCTAATTTGCAGCATTTTTGTAGGGCCAAGTCCGACCGACGCCAAGCCAAAAATTCAGGGATTCACCCCGACAGACAAATAGCCAGTTGCCCGTCTATCCTGCGCGCAACATGAAAAAGTTCCTTCTCCTTTTGCTCTTTGCATCAGCCGGCCCGCGACTCTTCGGGGACGATCACAATCCAATCGGCGTGACCGGTGCGTTCGAAGGTGTCATTACTACGGGGAGCGCATACAATGTCCTGAATCACAACGCAACGCGGCAGATCGACGATATCGTGGTTCCGGGTTCGATCGGGAAGTACCCGCTGAAGATGACCCGCTATTACAACAGCCGCGGCATTGGGGATGGCTGGAGCCATGAATACGAATGGAGTTGGAATAACGGGAAGGTCTCTTATCCAAACGGGAATGTCTGGGACATTCATTGTACAGACTTTTGGGGTCTCTCGGAAGGGCCTCTTGGAGTCTCTGATTGGCCGAGCACGTGGAATGGGTCTCCCGCGTTTCGGCTAGCCGACGGTGGCACAGTAGTGTTTTGCAGCAGCACCCAGCGGAAGATCATTGATCCGTACGGCCAGGAAACCAACATAACGCTGGGCGTTTACGGTCTGGTTACGCGTGTGACCGAGCCGGGCAACAGATACCTGCAGTTTACATATAACGGATCCTATCTTTTAACCCAGGTAGAAGCCTATGATGGCCGGGGTAATCGAGTGGACTATGTCGTTTACCACTACACCGCGATAAAGCCGAAGAACAACGGCACTCAAGGCACTGCAGTGAATTGCCTGACGTCGGTTGACTACAGCGACGGCACCCACGCTTACTACACCTATAAGGATGACAATTCTCCGGAGAATCCGAGCCCTCCTTGCCCCTGTCCGATGAAGGTGTACCCCGTCCTCAAGACATGTAAGGACGTGCGCTACAAGGGGCCGATGCGCAATATTTGCTACGTATATCAGGATCCAGGACCACATGGCGCCATCTTGAGGGAGAAATATTGGGACGGGATTTCAGGTCATGAAGACGACGGCCCAATGGTTACCAGAATCGATCCACCTGCGCCATCGCCGCTTCTTCAGGGCGTCACCTTCCCTACGACTTATACCGAATACCGCGGAGACGGCCCCACTCGCACGTTCAATTATACGGCATTGAGCATTGGTCGGCCGCCCAACGAGGAAGAGTGTCCGAGCGTTAGCGGTCCTGCCCCTCAGCAGTTTCTGCTCAACTACACCGATTTCCAAGGGCACACTACGTATTTGGGCTACGATGCCAACTGGTACGTTAATTCCGTCAGAGACGCAAACAATCATACAACGACCTACATTCGCGGGCCGTCGCCAGGGGCCTATCCTGGCCCGAAAGGTGTCGGGCAAATTCTCAAAATCACCTATCCTGGGGGCGCTCACATCGACTACACTTATCAAGACGAAAGTCCGAATATTTCGGGGCACTACGTGCATAGTATCAGCAACGAGCGTCAGAAGGTAACTACCTACACGCGCGATCCGAACACGCACCTTGTCACGCGGATCGATTATCCTTCGGACTTCAATACCCCTGCGTCATACGAACAGTTCACCTACAACAGTTTCGGGCAGATCCTGACTCATCGTCTTAAAAACGGCGCGTGGGAGAGTTTCGTTTACGACGGCCGCGGACTGCTCACGGATAAGTACAATCCCAAGAGCACGGTTCCAGGCGGCAATGATCCTCACACGCATTACAGCTACTACACCTCCGGCCCATGGACGGATCGAGTACAAACGATGACCCTGCCAGCAAACACCAGCGGTAAAGTCGCGTCTGAGACATATGAATACGACCGGGCGTTAGATAACAATGGTGTCACTAACCTAAGTGGAGCGGCCAAGGCCGGGCGCGGCTTGGTCACGAAGATCACTCACGCTGATACACCGAGTAACACATACCAGACTTTCAAATACGACGCTTACGGGAACAAACGGTGGGAAGATAACGAACTGCGCAAGATCACTCAATACACGTATGACGACTACAATCGGCTGCTAAGCACGACAAATCCGCTCAGTAAAACCACCAGCTATGATTATGCGGCTACACAAGGCAATACGACGCAGTCGCAGCAACACACGAGCAACTCGCCCCGGTGGATTACCTTGCCTACCGGCATCAAGACGCATAATGTCTATGATCAGAACTGGCGCAAAACGTCTACGACGCCGGCGGACGGTGTACTGAACCCGACCACTTTCGTTTACGACAACGTGGGCAACCTGACGGACGTGACCGATCCGCGGGGTAAAATTGCACACAGTTTGTATGACAACCGCAATCGCAAGACGCAAACTACCGAAGCCTACACTACGGATCTGGCGGCCACCACGGTCTGGTATTACGACCCAGCCAGTAATATCAACCGGATTATTCGCCCAGATGCCACCCAAGAGACCAAGGGCTATGACGCACTTAACCGCATGATCTGGCACAGTGTTCCCAGGCAGGTGCCGGGCCCCAGCCCGACGCCGAGCACCGTCAATATAAGAACGGATATTTACTACAATCCGTCCGGGACCATTGACCACGTGAGAGATGCCAACTTTAGAATCACCTGGTTTCAATACAATGCCTCGGATGAAAAGACCGGAATGACTTATCCCAATGGTTCATACCAATCTTGGTCGTGGGACAACGCGCATAACCTTGCGAGCCGGACGACGGTGAACGGCAATTCCAATCCCGGTAGCAATGAAATTCAGCGTTTCGATTACGACAACCGTAACCGTAAAACGGACATGCATTGGGACAACAATGCCGATTGGGCGCACTACACTTACTACGCCGATAGCAGATTGAATATCGCATCGAACACCAACTCCATCGTCACTCGTCAGTATGATGGCGCCGGGCATCTCGCCTGGGAACAGCAAAACGTCACCGGGCTTGGCAGTACGAAGACCGTTAATTATCCCAGCTACGATGACGACGGGCGGCTCACCAACATGAACGTAGGTGGTGCGAGCTATGATTACACTTACAGCTACGATGCCGCAGGACGTTTTGAAAAGATTACGCCCAGTGGTGGCTCACTGCTTTTTCAATACGTTTACGATGCCGCCTCGAATGAGACCCGTCGCTCTGCGTACCTGCCCAACAGTACGACCATTGACCAGGTTTACGCGCGCGATAGCCTGAATAGGATGTCGAGCCGGCTGGTCAAAAAGAAGGGTATAACCTTTTCGACCGAGGCGTATACCTACGATCGCATGAATCGCATCATAGAGATCAACCGAGGAGGTTCGGCCGACTTCTTTGCCTTTTATTGGGACGGCGAGCTGATGTCGGCTACCTACGGCGGCGGACCGCATTCTGTGTATACAGAGGATCAAGAGCCGGACTTGGACGCCAGCGACACCGTTGATCCAAACGCCGGGTATCAGCCGCCGGAGACAGAGGACCCCGAACCCCTACCGCCTCCGGACGATTCCAGCGATCCTCCGGTAGGCACGTTGATCCCGCCGAATTTACCGACCGGACATTCGGTCGGTTATTACTTCGACAAGGCAGGCAATCGCCAGCAGGTGACCGATACGGCGAACCCGACTATTAATTTTGTAATCAACAACATCAACCAGTATAACTCGGCGAGCGGTTGCAGCATTACCAACGGACTCGAGCATGAGATAAGCTCCTTCCAAGGGCTTTATGACACGCAACCGGTTACCTACACTTACCTGAACGACGAGCACCTGATCTATGTCAGCGATAGCGGCGGCAGCCGTTATTTCTATTACGATGCCTTGGGCCGGTGCGTGAAACGCAGCCCGACCATCGCCGATGGCGGTAACACCACCTATTACATCTACGACGGCGAGAAGCCGATTCTGGAATATAGCTCGACGAGCATCGTAGGGCGCAACGTGTATGGCAAAGGAATTGACGAAATTTTGATGCGCACCGATCCAAACGCGAACGGTGGTAATCCAATCTACTATGCTCAAGATCACGAAGGCAGTGTCACGCATCTGCTGGATGGCCGCAGCAGCCCTGCGACTCAGACGGGCAACGTGCTCGAGAAATACGCTTACGATGCCTTTGGGGGCCTTACGTTCATGGACAGCAACGGCAATAACCTCAATCCCAATGCTACGGCCTATAACAATCGTTTCCTGTTCACTGGACGCGAATACGCCGCAACGTATCGAGGGATCTATGTCGCGGAATTTCGGTTCTATGAATACCGCGCCCGCGCTTATCATCCCGACCTGGGCCGTTTCATGAGCGAAGACCCGAAGTTGTTCGATGCCGGCGATTACAATCTCTTCCGCTACTGCCACAACGATCCTGTTGACTTCACTGATCCAATGGGATTGGACGAGACGGCGCCAACGTATTCTCCGCGACAAACCTCACAAGAGCGCGAGGAGAGCTTGAGTGCTTCGCAAGCCGTGTGGCAACGGCAGATGCATTTTGATCGTGCAAATGGAGCCATCGCGACTGGTTTCAAAGCTGCTAAGGATTTCGTAATAGCTACAGATAAAATGACGGGCGGACCACAATACCGAGCATTAGTCGGAAACTACGTTAAGTGGACTAAAAGTAATCGCGCGGCGTTGCCACGTTGGTTACAAGCTTTTCTCGGGTTCGTCGACGACACCGGCGGCGTTGGTTTGGGAGTCCCGATTGGAGGGTTGAGCGGAGGACCGGTGATTATCGGAGAAACAATGACTCGAGTTCAGGCTGCCTCTGCTTCGCATCCTGGAGCGGTAATACTTGACAGTATGCCTGATTTTAAGGCGCAGGGTATGAATGCTCACCAGGTGACGAGCGCGATGATGCAATTCGATAGAAAGTGGACGCTTGATCAGCTGCGAAGTGACCGACCGTGGATCGACATTGGACGAGATCCTAATCGGGTCGTTCCGAGTATCTTCTATCCGATGGAAACCACTATGAGACAGAACTATCTTCAACTGCACCCGGAACTCAGCCTTTCGAGTACCCCATGAGCGGACAGGGTTTTTTGCGGATCGTGAGAGCAGGCTTTGCACCTTTTCTCACCGAGTTAGGGTTCACCATGGACTCTCCTTGTGTGAGTGGACGGTTATATCGCGCTACATTTACGAGTCCGAAAGAAGTAGTGTCGGTGTCCTACGAGCCCGGTGATGAAGTGTTGTTTGTCATGGTATTTAGGCGTCAAAACGGCGGGTTATCAGATATCGACGATCGATCGAATACACCGCGCCTGAGTGACCTAAACATGCGTTATATGCACACCATTACCAAGAAGGAAAGGCTTGCGAATGAGACTGTATTCGGGGCTATTGAGCCACGCGACAAAGAGGAAAGATCACTGCTAAAAGCCGCAAAGGAACTTCGTCTTGTTCTTCCAAAATATCTGCACGATGCGGGTAGAAGCGACGGCATTTAGATATAAAACAGGGGAAAGCAAAAGTATAAAACAGAGGGGAAAGCAAAAGGGGTCAGAGCTTACTATTGACACTCGGCATCGTTCTGTGCGAGGGTGATGTCATGCCGAGACCATTACGGATCGAGTATGCCGGTGCGCGCTACCACGTGATGAGCCCGGGCGATCGGCGCGAAGCGATTTTTCACGATGATGCGGATTGGCAGGAGTTTCTGCGTACGCTCGGTCAAGCGTGTCTCAAGAATGGGCGGCCCCAGTTATGTCTCCAATCTCTTGGCCAGTGTCGATAGTAAGCTCTGACCCCTGGATAGACTGCTGACACAGATCAACACCGGGAGGATACTTGACAGGGGTAGGGGAAACCGCCGAAATAGCCGCGTCCGTAAAAGGGGCTGACTATACCAATCGTACATGTGCGGGTAATACCCACAGCGGTAATCCGCAGAGCGGGAATACCCAGAGTTCTTTGCGGTCTTGATATCTCCCGCCTGACGTGTCCGTTTTCCAGTTGCTATTTTTGGGGGCCCATGAGAAAAAGCTTGCATCCGAACCATTCTACACTGCAAAAGGAGCCTCCCTGTTCAATGGTAAGATTTGTCAGAGTGCATTTGTTTGTTCCAAACGCCCGTCACCGTACTGTCGCGCCGTGGGCACTGTTGGCGCTTCTAGTGGCTTCCGGGCCCGCTTTTGCTCAAACTACAGTTTGGACGGATGGAACGGGCGACTGGTTCACGCCTACAAATTGGTCCGCAGGCGTTCCGAATGCGAATACCGGCGCACTAATCAACAATGGCGGCGACGCGCAGATCACAGCAAGCGGCGCAGCAGCAGGCGAGGTCGAGATTGGAGTCGCAGCGCAGGACTCAGGGACCTTATCCGTCTCGGCTAGTGGCGATCTTCAGGACGGTGGTTCTGTTTATGTGGGCAGAAGCGGCACGGGCAACTTCAATATTACCGACGGTGGTGTTGTTGCGAGCATACGTTTTGTAATAGGCGAAAACTCGGGGTCTAACGGAACAGCGACGGTCTCGGGCTCTGGCTCGATGTGGATGAACGACGCTGTCTGCTTCGTGGGCTTCGATGGTAATGCCACGCTCAACATCACAAACGGTGGTCAACTCTCCAACTTGAACAGTACTTCAATCGGAGAAAATGGTACGGGACATGTGACAGTAGATGGCGTGGGTTCCACTTGGAATGACAACGTTCAGATTGACATCGGCGGGGTCGGGTCCGGCACCCTCACGATTTCTAACGGCGGGCACGTTGTGTGTTTCAACAGCGTGATCGGCAGAAATCCAGGAAGCAACGGTCTGGTTACCGTGAGCGGGGTTGGATCGAGTTGGACTAACAACGGTTTTCTAGGTGTTAGCGGTAACGGCGGCGGTGGAACCCTTCAGATCATGAACGGCGGCGCCGTTTCTAACAGCAATTGCATCGTCGGAATATCTAACGGAGGCGGCAATGTGTTCGTCGAGGGAGCGGGTTCGACGTGGACCATCAGTGGTGATCTTTCCGTTGGAAGTCTCTTCGGAGCTGGAGGGGTAACAATTTTGGAAGGCGGACACCTCGCAAGCGTAAATGGATTTATTGGTGAAGGTTCTTCGTCAGTCGGAAAGGTTGGAGTCGATGGAGCAGCCTCGACATGGATTAATAGCAGCAACATTTACGTCGGGGGCGACGCCGTTGGTGCAGTGGGTATTGGCGAGTTATTCCTAAATAACGGGGGAACCGTCACTTCCCCCGTTGTCACCGTCTGGAGTAGCGGCACGCTGTTCGGCAATGGTTTTATTCAAACCAACGAGGTGGCGAATCAGGGCGGGTTGGCACCCGAACCAACTATTTCAATTACAGGCAATCTTAGTTTCGGGTTGACCGCAGATATGTTCTCGACTGTTACCCCGCAAGCTGCCGACAGCGTGATTGTTCAAGGTGCGGCAAACCTTCTTGGAGATTTGAACGTAACCCTCATTGGGGGCCCTTTTGTCCAAGGCACGCAATACACTTTGTTACTGGCGAATGCCGGGCTGAATGGCACCACGTTTTCGAATGTCTCGATAAGTGCCCCACCTGGCGTCGCTGCACAGGTCACGTATGACACCAATCACGTTTATTTGACCATCCAGACAGGTGGCGGCAGCCCAACCCCGACGGCAACTGGGACTCCGAGTGCGACACCGACACCCAGTTCGACCTCAACCCCAACGCCGACTCCTAGTCCAACTCAAACAGCGACACCTCCTCCTACAGCAACGCCTAGTCCTACCCCAACACCAACTCCAGGCCCTGGGAGATCTTCACCCACGCCAAGGCCGCGTCCCACACCGCATCCCCGGCCCTAACAAGTCATGCTAGTCAAAGCATGAAAACAAAAACAATAACACTGGCGGTATTGTTCGCGGTCGCGTCTCCGTGTCTTCCCGAAGAGAAAGCGTTTCATCGCAATTGACCGGAAAGCAAAAGGGGTCAGAGCTTACTATTGACAGTCGGCATCGTTCTTGCGCGAGAGTGGTGTGATGCCGAGACCATTACGGATCGAGTATGCCGGGGCGCGCTACGACGTGATGAGGGGGCGATCGACGCGAAGCGATTTTTCTCTTTTCTTGTGTGATCTGACATTTCCCTTGACGAGCAAGCGGATTTTATCTAACTACTCCCCGCAGTCAGATCTGAATCCGGGGTTGGGTAAGAAAGCCCACTCTCTCGGCAGTTCTTCCCCTCTTTCAGATTGCCGTCGCCGGGCCACCAACCGAGAGAAGAAGGAGTATTCTAAAAAGTGGAGCCCTTATGGTCCTTGGGGAACGAAACAGTCAACAATTAAACATGAGAAGATTTTTTGTTTTGATTTGTAGCCTGGGACTTGTGTGTGCTGCGCACGGTGGCAAGCAACAAGGCAAAACGGCAACCAATGCGAACACGTCTAAGCGAGTCTCCACCAAAAGCCCGCAGCACGTCCAGGCGAAGAGCCCCCAGCACGTCGCCGCCGAGGGCACCCACCATGTCGCGGCACCCGCTACACGTTCGGCTACGAGCAACGCTCATGTCCAGCACTCACAACCCACTCACAATAATGCTGGGATTGGACATCCCTCCAAACGTGGCGGGCAGCCCGGCCCGACTGAAGTAGCGCGTGATACCGAAAATCCTGGCTCTCGTACCAATGTTGCTAAGCCTGCCGCTTCTGTTCCACCTACTCCAGTTTACCACTATAATTTTCGGACGAAATCTGGTCTCATTGGGCGTGACTTCGCCAGGCCACTAACGCCGGACGAGCGATCAGCTATTGCTCGGCAAGTTGAAAATGAGCCACCAGAAGGAACTCACGGTGCGCATGGTGCGCACGGTGGCTACGAGAATGGTGCTTA
>Ga0207697_10001855_pt1 | contig 11296 bp, 12 predicted proteins | sample KBSSwiS5withPhiX_FD_184293 | JGI IMG/M metagenome (GOLD analysis project Ga0207697, IMG submission 184293) | Switchgrass rhizosphere microbial communities from Kellogg Biological Station, Michigan, USA, with PhiX - S5 (SPAdes) (version 2) | ecosystem: Host-associated > Plants > Roots >... | reverse complement strand
GAACCACAGTTCGTAGGAAGAGTCTTTAACGCCTTCGAACAAGCCGATTCAAAAAGCGAAGGACTTGGACTCGGTCTCGTAATCAGTAAAGCCGTCGTGGAAATGCATACCGGCAGTATCCGCGCTCACAGCGACGGACCGGGGAAAGGCGCAACTTTTGTGATCGAGTTACCTATTCGCGGGTCGAACAATTAACAAACGAAACCTATGAACCCAAAACTCATAATTAATGTACTTAGTCTCGTATTAACCTGTGTCGTCGGGATAGCTAAGGCGCAGTCACCTACACCATCCTCAGCGAAGAAACCAAACATCCTCGTCATCATGGGCGATGACATCGGATGGTATAACCCGAGCATCTACCACCGCGGCGACATGGGTTATTGGACGCCGAACATCGATCGCATCGGAAAGGAAGGCGCGATGTTCACATGCTGGTATGGGCAGCAGAGCTGCACCGCCGGCCGAGCGGCGTTTATCACCGGCCAGTCGCCAATTCGCACCGGCCTAACAAAGGTTGGCCTGCCAGGCGCGGACGTCGGTTTGAGTGGTAAGGACCCAACGATCGCGGAAATGCTCAAGCCGCTCGGTTACATGTGCGGCCAGTTCGGGAAAAACCACCTGGGTGACAAGGATGAGTTCCTGCCGACCAAACACGGGTTCGATGAGTTCTTCGGCAACCTTTACCACCTGAATGCAGAGGAGGAACCCGAGAATGTTGATTACCCGAAGAATCCCGAGTTCAAAAAGAAGTTCGGGCCGCGGGGCGTGCTTCATTCCTACGCTGATGGAAAAGTCGAGGACACCGGACCGCTGACCAAAAAACGCATGGAAACGGTGGACGAGGAATTCCTCGCCGGCGCACTGGATTTCATCGATCGCCAGAACAAAGCCGGGAAGCCATTCTTCTGCTGGTTCAATTCGACACGAATGCACATCTGGACTCACCTGAAGCCGGAGTCGCAGGGCAAGACAGGCCTCGGTCTCTATCCGGACGGTATGGTTGAGCATGATGGCATGGTAGGCCAGTTGCTCAAGAAACTCGAAGACCTGGGAATCTTGGATAACACGATCGTGGTTTACACCACGGACAATGGAGCAGAAGTAATGAGTTGGCCGGATGGCGGCACAACTCCGTACCGCGGCGAGAAGGCGACAGGATTTGAAGGCGGGTTCCGCGTGCCTTGCCTCATCCGCTGGCCGGGGGTGATCAAGCCGGGCACTGTCTACAGCGATTTCTTTGCTCATGAAGACTTCCTACCGACTTTCGCCGCGGCGGGCAGCGACCCCGATGTCGTGACCAAGTGCGCCAAGGGCTACGCCGTGGGCGGCAAGACCTTCAAAGTCCATCTCGACGGTTACAACCTGATTCCATTCTTCAAAGGCGAAGCGAACGAATCGCCGCGTAAGGAGTTCCTCTATTGGAGCGACGACGGGGACCTGCTCGCCATGCGCTTAAACCAGTGGAAGATTTCCTTTAAAGAGCAGGAGCACACGGGGCTCAACGTTTGGAAACGAGAGTTCACCAACCTCCGTGCACCAAACATCTATAACGTGCGTGCGGACCCGTTCGAGCGCGGACCTGAGTCGTTCGAATACGCCAAGTGGATGGCCGACCGAGCGTTCCTGATCGTACCCTCGCAGGCCGTCGTCGGGCAGTGGCTTGCAAGTTTCAAGGAGTTCCCGATCCGGCAAAAGCCTGCCAGCTTCAACCTGGACGCGGTGATGGATAAACTGATGACCGCGCCCCCAAGCAAATAGCCTGGCTCTCCGCAGACTATGAGCACCAAACTCGCAAAACCCGCGCTGTCTCTGGTGCTGGTGACACTCACTTCGCCGATGATCTTAGCGCAGTCCGGCGAAGATCTGCCCAAGCGCGCGATCGAGCGGCGCGCGATCGAAGCAGTGATCTGGGGAATGCCGGCAGTTAATTACGAGCTGATGCTTCACGAAATGCTGACAAAGACCGACGGCAAGGTGAATCAGATCATTTATTGGTCGCGGCCCCTCGATTGGAAAAACCAAACGCTGACGCCTAACCCCGACGCGGTTTACTTCATGGCGTTCTTCAACACGAAGGATGCGGGCCCGATGGTGCTTGAGATCCCGCCGGCCGAGAGTGGATCTCTGGCGGCTAATATCGATGACGTCTGGCAGATGCCACTGGAAGACGCTGGACCCGAAGGCGCAGACACGGGCAAAGGGGGCAAGTATCTGATCCTGCCGCCTGGCTACAAAGAGAAACCGCCCGGGGGCTACATCGTTCTGCCATCCGACACCTATGGTGGTTTTGCGTTGCTCCGCTCCAATTTGGTGAGCCACAGCGATGCGGATGTCGCCAAGTCCGTCGCATATGGCAAGCGGGTGAAACTCTATCCGCTCTCGCAGGCCGCCAGTCCGCCTGAGACCAAATTCACCGACGCGATCGGCGTGATTTTCGACTCGACGATTCCGTATGACGTACGCTTCTTCCGATCGCTGGACCGCATCGTGCAGAGCGAGCCGTGGCTAGAACGGGATCGGGCGATGATTGATCAGTTGCGGTCGTTAGGCATCGAAAAGGGCAAGCCATTCAGCCCGGATGAGAATGCGACGGATATCCTGAATGCAGCGGCGCTCGAAGCAAAGGCGTCGCTGGAACAACGCTATGATCAGGGCTTGCCGCCATTCTGGCCGGGTAGTCGCTGGGGCGCGCCGGCATATCCGGAGGTTATCGAAGCGGCGCAGTCAGGCTACGCTAACCCTGACAAATACCCCGTGGACCTGCGAGGGCTGACCTACACGTACGGCTTCATCGGTATCAAGCGCCTGGGCACGGCGCAGACATATCTGATGGCGATAAAGGATAAAGAGGGCCACGCCTTTGACGGCGGGAAGACATATCGACTGAGGGTTCCCGCGAACGCGCCGGTCAAGCAATACTGGTCGGCAACGGTTTACGACCGCGCGACTCACGCGCTGGTCCGCGACATGTCGCGTGCAAGTCGCGCATCAAACAGCACCGAGGTTCAAAAAAACGCCGACGGCTCCGTGGATATCTATTTCGGTCCCACGGCGCCGGCTGGGAAGGAATCGAACTGGGTGCCCACGAAGCCCGACGGACAGTTTGAAGTCCTCTTCCGTCTCTACGGCCCCCAGAAGCCCTTGTTCGATAGAACGTGGAAGCTGCCGGAGATCGAGGAGGTGAAGTGAACGCGTTACACGCATGAAGGGAAATCGAAACATGAAAACTAAGCTTGCGATCTACTCGTTAGGCATCGCGATTACGATAGCTAATGTGATTCAAGCGCAGTCTCTCCCTCCTTTACCTGGTTTGACTGCAGCTATGCCGCCCGGACCCGACGCGCGTGTCAAGATCACGGAGGAATACGCCAAGGAGGTCGGACGTGACGCGTATTTTTGGGCGTGGCCGCTGGTCAACATGCGTAACCGGCGTGTCGCGGCCGAGAAAATGACCGAGATCGTCCTCCCCGGCGCGCTGCCGGCGGCGCCGCCCAATCGGTTGGGCATGTTGACGGATTACGTTGCGCCAGACGAGCGCGTTGCCACATGTCCAAACCAGGACGTCGTCTACGGCGGAGGTTCGCTCGCGCTCGACCTGTCACCTGTCGTCATTCAGGTGCCGGATTTCGGCGATCGTTTCTGGGTTTATCAGGTCGCGAATTGCCGGACCGATGGGTTCGCTGAGTTCGGAAAGATGCATGCGACCACACCCGGCTTCTACCTGCTGGTCGGTCCGAGCTGGAAAGGTGAAGTCCCGAAAGGCATCACCAAAGTGTTTCGTTCGTCGACCAATAGCGGACTCGTAGGTCCGCGCGTGTTCATGGACGACACGCCGGAAGATCGACAAGCCGTTCAGCCGGTGTTGCGGCAAATCATGATGTACCCACTCTCGGAATACGACGGCACGATGAAGAGCACCGATTGGAGCCAGATTCGTCGGCTACCAAATCCAGCAAGTGGCGAGGAAGAAGTGAAATGGGTGAAGCCGGAAACATTTGTTGATGAGTTACCAGCGGTATTAGCCGACGCGCCGCCGATGCCGGGCGAAGAAGCTCGTTACGCTCAGGTGCTCGCTGTCCTCGAGGCAGCAAAGAATGACACGAAGATAAGGGCTGCGATGACGAATGGCGCAAAAGAAGCGGACGAACTTCTCGTTAAGCCAGTCTTCCAGTTCCGTAACTACGGCCAGCAGTTGCCCCATTATTGGAGCACGATCGCAAATGGAGCCGCGTTCGGCACGGATTACTTCACCCGTACCGCCGTCGCAAAGTCTAACATCCTCGTGAACATTCCGGTGCAGGCGAAATATTTTTACCAAGACCTGGACGCAACCGGCGGACGCCTCAACGGCGCTAACCGCTATGTGGTGACATTCCCGAAAGGTCAGACGCCTCCGGTCCACGGCTTTTGGTCACTGACTCTTTACAACGACCACCACTTCTTCGCGCCAAACGATCTCAAACGTTATTCGTTAGGCACTAAGAACAAGACGTTGAAACAAAACTCAGACGGCTCGCTCACAATCTATGTGCAGGCCGATCCCCCGCCTGAGGCGCAGCGCGTGAACTGGCTGCCGGCCCCGAAGAATGCTGACTTTTCGCTTTTCATGCGCGCCTATTGGCCAAAGGCCGCGGTGGTCGATGGCTCATGGGTACCGCCGGCGGTCGAGAAGGCGAAGTAGCTAGATGAAATGATGCCTAACTGGAAGTAGGACGGCGAAGAACATGAAGCCGAACGAGGAGATTATCGGAACTTTACTCGTCTCGCTGCTGGTTTTTGGCGCGCAAAATCGCGCGAAGTGGTTGTCGGCTGAGGAACTAACTCACTGCGCGATCGAATCGGCGATTCTCGCCACTGACGCTACCCTTATTCATTACCGCACGGTTCTCCAATCAATGTCCGCGTATTCCAAGATCGCAAAGAGGCCGCGGACTGGCTAGGTGTCCCGCTCGAACTCCTAGTTATGAAGTCCAACGATGCTGATCAGAGTTACAGCAGGAATCAAACATGAAAACAAAACACAAACTCACCCCGCAGGCTCAGTTGCAGCCATGATTGGAGATCATAGGGATGAACAAAATAATACTGCCTCCTGATGTCGAGTTTCACGAAGACGTCCGTCTGCTCGTTTATAGACCTCGCGGTTTGGTGGACAAGGCGACTGTTAACAAAATCATAAGTATCGTCGGAGAACTCGAAACCATGTTGAAGGAGCCTTTCAATCGATTCTCCGACACGGTGGCAGCCGACGTGGTTGATCTTAACTTCGAACACATCATTCGCGTTTCTCTTTATCGGCGCCGTTTCTATGGCGATCGCCCGCCGATCAAATCGGCCATTCTTGCTACGGATGCTACCCTCATTCATTACGGCAAGGTGCACGCCTTACTGACTCAAGGTTCTCCGATCAAAGTCCGCGTATTCCAGGATCGCAAGGAGGCCGCGCAATGGCTCGGCGTGCCGATCGACTTGCTGGCGCCGGAAGCCAGCAATGAAACATGAGGATTAAAACAATCAAACGGGAGCAAACAGAGTTAGAAGAGAAAATTTCTCTGTTTCTTTTGCTAACTCCTGTTCTCACCAGGGGAGTTAATACATGAAAACAAATACCCAGCTGATTAATCCAATTCTCTTAGGCGCACTCGTCTTGACACTTTGTGTTTCATTCGCCCCTCGTGCCCTTGCTGTGGAAGGCGGCCTGGGTCGGCCCATTTCGGGCATGCAGATCGCTCCGTTCGCCGGTGTGATTCCACCCGAACCGGGCCTCGCAGTGGCTACGGGTGACACTTACTATGAGGGCTCCATCGGCGCCGGTCGAACCGTGCCAATAGCAGGGCTTCTTGTCGCGAATGTCGATATGAAAGCGTCATTTACACCAATCGCGTTTTTCTACATCTGGCCCACACCGACGAAGGAGTGGAACTTTGCTTCGGCGATGAGCTTTCCGCTGGCCTGGCTCGAGGTCGAGGCCAACTTTTCCCTTGGCCCGTTCTCAGTCCGGAAAAAAGAGAGCACCTTCGGATTGTTCGATCTGGTTTTTACTCCCATTATAGCAAGCCATCATTTTAGCGAGACTGATCATCTTGCTCTCAGTTTTACATTTTGGGCACCGACTGGATCGTACGAAAAAGGCCGACTGGTCAATCTCAGCCAAAACACATGGACATTCATTCCAGGCGTTGCCTACACAAAAATTCTTCCCGAGGCTAACATCGAATTAACTGGAATCTGGCAGATGGAATTCGACACTGAGGATCCCGCCACCCGTTATCAGAATGGGATCCTTTCCGACTTGGAGGCGCTGGCGATCAAACGATTCAAGAACGGGCTGGGCATTGGCTTTGTCGGGAGCTGGATTCAGCAGGTCAACGACGACGAAGGCGCACCGGCTGCGCTCAACGGTTTTCTCGGGCGTGCTTTCGGCATTGGCCCGATCGTTACCTACTCGACCAAGCTGGGCAAGAGTCATCTGGATTTTAGTGCCCGATGGATCCACGACTTCGATGTCAGCAATCGCGTCGCGGGTAACGCCTTTAACTTCAGCGCAAGCTTGAAATTCTGACCGTGCCCGCGATTACGTTCGATTTTTCAGGTAAGGTTGCGCTGGTCACCGGTGGGAGTCGAGGAATCGGTCGAGCGACAGCGCTGCTCTTTGCACGTAACGGCGCGAAGGTTGTCATCGGCGACGTCGATCCGGCAGGCGTTGAGACGGCAGAGGTGATCAAGCAGGAGCGAGGTGAAGCTATTTTCATCCAAACCGATGTATGTGTTGCGGAGCAGGTGAGAAATCTCGTGGCTACAGCGGTTAAAACCTTCGGTGGTTTGCATTGCGCCTTTAATAACGCCGGCGTTCTCCCACCGATGGCACTGCTGGCTGATATTGAAGAATCAACTTTCGACCACACCTTCAACGTCGATGTAAAGGGCGTTTTCCTGGCCATGAAATACGAAATCCAGCAGATGCTGGAGACTGGCGGCGGCGCGATTGTCAACAACGCCTCAATTGCCGGAATGATCGCCGAACGGGGTATTAGCCCCTACGTGGCAGCCAAACATGCTGTCATTGGCTTGACCAAGGCGGCTGCAATCGAATACGCAGACCAGAGGATCCGCATTAATGCGGTGGCTCCGGGACTGGTGGAAACCCCGATGACGAAACAATGGTTCGACGATCCTGCAATGCGCAGTTTTTTTCTGGGCAATTCGCCCATCGGTCGTTTTGCGCAACCGGAAGAGGTTGCCGCAGTGGTTCTCTTTCTGTGTTCCGACCTCGCCTCATTCGCCGTCGGTCATACCTTTGCCATCGACGGCGGCTACACCGCTCGTTAGGGCGGTTGGACTCCTGGCCGTGAGACTAAAGTCCTATAGTCAGCCGAGCTATTGTTTAGGATTGTGAGGCGGGGCGGAGCGCATCCGTCACGTTTCACGATTTATGGACCAAAGTCACATTCCTTGTACAAACATGAAAACCAAGCTCCTTATCTACTGGTTTGGGGTCGCATTTAGTATTGTCAATGCGACTTGGGCGCAGTCGCCGTCACCATCGGTCAACGCCGGTCCCGTTACCCTTTTTTCCAACGTCCGCATTTTCGACGGAAAATCGGACAAGCTGTCCGCACCGTCATATGTTCTCGTGCGCGGCAATGTCATCGAGAAAATCTCGACCACGCCCATTCCCACCGATCGTCGCGCGGATACCGTGCTCATTGACGGCGGCGGGCGCACGCTGATGCCGGGGCTAATCGACAACCACTGGCACACGATGTTCGTGCGGCCGACGGTGGCTCAGTTGCTCAACGGCGACGTTGGCCACCTCAACCTCGTGGCCGGCGCAGAGGCTAACGACACGCTGATGCGAGGTTTCACGACCATTCGCGACGTGGGCGGTCCGTCGTTTGGACTTAAGCAAGCGATCGACGAGGGCACCATAATCGGTCCGCGCATTTTCCCGTCCGGCGCCATCATCTCGGTCACCAGCGGTCACGGCGATTTCCGCCAGCCATGGGAAGTGCCGCGCGTCGTCGGAGCTCCATTGAGTCGCGGTGAGCAGCTCGGCGCCACCATGATCGCCGACAGTCCGGACGAGGTCCGTGTCCGCGTGCGTGAGCAGCTCATGCTGGGGGCCAGTCAGATCAAGCTGACGGCGGGCGGAGGCGTAGCGTCACCGCACAGCCCGCTTGACGCGAGCACCTTCACCCTGGAAGAACTGCGGGCCGCCGTCGAAGCCGCAAGCAATTGGGGAACCTATGTCACCGTGCATGCCTACACACCCGAGTCGATCCAGCGGGCGATTGCCGCCGGCGTGAAGTGCATCGAGCATGGCCATCTGATGGACGAGCCGACCGCTAAACTGATCGCCGAAAAGGGTATCTGGTTGAGCATGCAAGCGTTCCCCGACGAATTGGCTGAGGCGTTCCCGCCCGGCTCGTTCGAGCGGGAAAAGGCGATGGAGGTGTTCGCCGGAACGGACACGACCTACAAGCTGGCCAAAAAGTACAAAATCAAAACAGCCTGGGGCACCGACGTATTGTTTTCTGCGGCGCTGGCTCGGAAGCAGGGGGCGCTGTTGACCAAGCTGGTCCAATGGTACACGCCGGCTGAGGTGCTGATCATGGCGACCTCGACCAACGCCCAACTGCTCGCGCTCTCTGGAAAACGCAATCCATACCCTGGCAAGCTTGGCAGAATTGAAGAAGGCGCGCTTGCGGATCTCCTGTTGGTGGACGGCGATCCGCTCGCAAACATCAAACTGCTCGAAGATCCGGCAAGAAACTTTGTCGTGATCATGAAGGATGGAAAAATTTATAAGAACACGCTCAAGTGATCGAAGGCTTCCGGACATAAAGAAAATCAAGTGACTTATGAAGTCGTCTCGTGCTCGATTTTTTGGCCGAGATGTTCGAGGACGAGAACGAGGACGAACGATGAGGAGGAGCTAGCAGATGAAAACATTGACCGATTTTTTAAGAATGACATTGGTTGGTGGTCTGTTGGTCGTCCTCCCGCTTTGGGTAAGCGTGCTGTTGTTGTTCAAAGCAATCAAAGGCGCAATGGCCATGCTGCTGCCAATCGCCAAGCTTCTACCGCAGTGGGTCGTGCATGAAAAAGTCACGGCGCTAGTGCTATTACTCCTGATTTGTTTTGCAGTCGGTTTGTTCATTCGCACAGGACCGGGCAAACGCATTGGCCAATGGATCACGCAGCATGTCCTCGACCGCATTCCGGGCTTCGAGGTTATGCGCAGTATGACCCGACAGTTCGCCGGAGAAAAAGACGAGCAATCATTTCAGCCCGCGCTGGTTGAGATCGAAGAGGCATTGGTACCAGCATTCATCATCGAGAAACACGCGGATGGACAGTTTACGGTATTCGTCTCGTCCAGCCCGACGCCGATGGCCGGTGCCATTTACATTCTGCAACCCGAACGCGTGCATGCTGTGGATATGCCACTACGCAAGGCCATGGTCTGCGTGACGAAGTGGGGAGCCGGCGCGGCCGAGATGCGATCCGCGATGCGCCCTCGGGACATGAAAGAAGATCGGCCGTTGAATGAAGCTGTCTCCTGATATCGAGTTTCACCAAGACATTCGGCTGCTCATCTATCGACCGAAGGGCGTGATCAATGAGGCGGAGATTAACAGAGTCATCGGTGTTATCGAAGGTATCGAGGCTGCATCGCCACAGCCCTTCAATCGATTTTCTGATACGTCCGAAACTCACGAAGTCGAACTCAACTTCCAGTACGTCATTCAAGCTTCTCTTCACCGACGCCTTGTCCATGCGGGTCGTGTCCCAGTGAAGTCAGCCATTCTCGCCACCGATTCCACGATTGTTCATTACGCGCGCTTACTCATCCTGCTGACTCAGGGTTCTTCAATTAAGGTCCAGGTGTTCCAGGATCGCGAGCAAGCCGCGCAATGGCTCAGTGTTCCTGTCGCATTGCTCGCAGCGAACCCCGTCGAAGATAGCGATCAGAGTAATTGGAGATAGACCATTGGAATGAAAATTCAGCTTCCGCCTGACGTCGAATTTCATGAAGACATTCATCTGCTTGTCTACAGACCGCGCGGTGTGTTGAACGAGCAATCTGTCAACAAGATTACCAGCATCGTCGGAGAACTGGAAGCCAAGTTGCAGGAACCTTTCAACCGCTTCTTCGACACGTTGGGACACGACGAAGTCGAATTGAATTTCCGGTACGTCATTCAGATCTCCCTGTATCGAGTTCTCTCCTACGGGGATCGCCCGCCGGTAAAATCCGCGATTCTGGCGACGGACTCCGCCATCGCCCATTATTGCCAATTACATGCCATAATCACTCAGGACTCCCCGATCAATGTTCGAATATTTCAAAAGGGAGAAGATGCCGCGAAGTGGCTCGGCGTACCGATCGAGCGGATATCGCCGAAAACCGCTGCTGGCTGAAGACGAAATAACAGCAGCATTAGTGGCGAAAATTGCTCGTTCGCCGTGCTGCTTTGTGTGACAATTCGGGCGACCGATGAAACTGCCGCCAGACGTTGAGTTTCACGACGATATACGTCTGCTCATTTTTAGACCGCGCGGTGTGATCGATGAGGCGGCTGTTCAAAGAGTCGTAGACGTCCTCGAAGATCTCGAAGAAAAATTGCAGAGGCCGTTCAACCGATTCTCCGATACGCTGGGAGCCGACGAAATTGAGCTCAACTTCAAATACGTCATTCAGATTTCTCTCTGTCGGCGGCTTGCTTACGCCGGGCATCCACCGGTGAAGTCGGCAATTCTTGCCACCGATGCAACGATGATTCATTACGCAAGATTGCATGCGTTGCTAACTCAAGGTTCGCCGATCAACGTCCGCGTCTTCAAAGATCGACAGGAAGCGGCCAACTGGCTTGGGTTGCCGATTGAACGTCTGGAGATCAAAAGGGATTTATTGTGACCGCCGAGAAATCTTCTGTCCGGATAGTGGGTTTAATGTTTGGGATCGGCCTAACGATTGGCGTTGCGCAAGTTCGATCCCAGCTACTGACTGGGACACCCACCGAGTCCGCTTCATCAGGAAAACACCGCACGGAAAAAAGGACCGAGGCAACCCCGCCGGTCGAGAGCGGTGCATCACCTTCAGCAGTCGAGTCGCCCATGGCTTCACCGACACCGAGACGTGTCCGCAGAAAGACAACAGCTGAAGTGACTCCTAGTCCCACTCCAACTCCAGTCGCGTCGCCGACGCCCCGCAAATTCAAACTCAGATTTCCACGTCTGTTTAAACCGAAGAGCTCGCCATCCGCCAGCCCATCGGCCTGAATTCAGC
>Ga0207697_10001850_pt1 | contig 11323 bp, 12 predicted proteins | sample KBSSwiS5withPhiX_FD_184293 | JGI IMG/M metagenome (GOLD analysis project Ga0207697, IMG submission 184293) | Switchgrass rhizosphere microbial communities from Kellogg Biological Station, Michigan, USA, with PhiX - S5 (SPAdes) (version 2) | ecosystem: Host-associated > Plants > Roots >... | reverse complement strand
CATACGCCTCGGCGCGAAATCTGGAACGCGATTGTGCACGAACATCGGCGACGTTCGTTTCTTGCTTTCGTGCTCATGTCAACGCAGGCATTTTTTTATAATGCAATCTTTTTCACGTATGCCCTTGTATTGATGCGGTTCTACGGCGTGCCGGAACAAGACGTCGGCGCCTATCTTCTACCGTTCGCGCTTGGAAATGTGCTCGGGCCGCTTCTGCTTGGGCATCTGTTCGATACGATCGGGCGCAAACGAATGATTACGCTGACGTATGCGCTCGCAGGAATATTGCTCGCGATGACTGGTTGGCTTTTTCACGCCGGATTACTCACCGCGCAAACACAAACGCTCGCGTGGACAATTATCTTTTTCGTCGCTTCGGCTGCTGCCAGTTCCGCCTACCTGACCGTGAGCGAGATTTTTCCGTTGGAAATTCGCGGAATGGCAATTGCAATTTTCTTTGCAGCCGGAACCCTGGTCGGCGGCGTCGGTGCGCCGCTGCTGTTCGGTTGGATCATCGGTACGGGATCGAGCGCAGCATTATTCACGGGATATTTGGTGGCCGCGGCGTTGATGATTTTTGCGGCAATGATGGAAGCATGGATTGGCGTGGCCGCCGAGCGACGCCCGCTCGAGCAAGTCGCCGCACCGTTGTCGAGCAAAGGGTTGTAGGGCGTCTGTGTCAGACGCCGGCGTCTCACAGAGACGCCCTACAACATTGGCACTCTATGTCATCGGGCGGTCAGAGACCGCCGCCACAGTGGACGGTAAGTTCGCGCGTATGAATTGGCCCCGCAGGCGTCAGGTTGCTGGAATAAAGATGAAACGCGTCGACGCGGATCATTCCAGCATCGAACTGGGCATTCGATTGTAAGAATTTCCGTAGCGCTTGAGCGGAGACATCGCGGCAACGCGCGATCGTGATGTGCGGATGCCAGGGACGAAGCTCCGGTTCGATACCCACGGCCAGTGCGGCTTCCTGCACCCGCTTGTGAATTTGGAACAAATGCGGGTGCGCTTTGCCGACTCCGATCCAGATTATTTTCGGCGCGCCTTTTGAGGAGAAGACACCAACTCCACTCACGTTCAGAAAGAACGCGCCGAACCCGATCTCGCTGAGTTTTTCCCGCAGCCTGAGTTCAATATCTTCCGGAACGTCCCCGAAAAAACCGAGCGTCAAGTGCATCCGGTCCGGTTCCGTCCAACGCACGCCGCGAATGTCCGGATCAAGATCGGCAAGCAATTGGCGCGTTGAGTCCGGCAGATCAATTGCCACGAAAAGCCGTTTGCTCATGGCTTCGCTATGTTAATCGTTGAATCCTGAATCGTTGAATCGGGAACAATCAAATCCGATGTAACGATCAACGTTTTAACGATTCACAGAAGACGTCGCGTCTTCGTTGTTTTTCCTCGTCGCGCGGTCAGCCAAACATGTCATCCATTCCGGCGTTAATCGTGGAAGCTCCGAACCAGCTCGCGACTGTTCGCCGCTTTCATCGGCTACGTCAGGCAGAAAACGATTCACAATTTTCATGGCGTATCCGGTTAGATTTGGAAAGAGAGCGTTCCCAGCGATCGCGCCGCGGGCACCAAATGTAAGGGTGAGCGATGGCTGACCACGTTTAAAGGCTGCAATGATTTTGCGTGCTGCGCGATCCGCGTCCATTGAGATCAGCGGCGCGCCGGCGCCGGCGGAGAACCAGGCAAATTCAGCATCGTGCTTGCCTTTGAACTTTGCGTTCACATGTGAGCCGGTCCGCATGAGTCCGGGCGCCACAGTTGTGACTTGGATGTTATCGCGCGCAAGCTCAGCCCGAATCGCGTCGGAGAACCCGGTCAGCGCAAATTTGCTGGCGCTGTACGGCGCGAAATGCGGTATGGCAACTTTGCCGCCGATGGAGGCGATGTTCACGATACGTCCCCCACCCCAAAGACGCATCTCCGGCACGATCTGCGAAATCAATTCGTAGGGAGCCCAAAAATGCAGTTTCATCGCGCGGTCGTAATCTTCGCGGCTCATATGATCGAGCGGGCCGACTTCGATGATCCCGGCGTTGTTGATCAGAATGTCGATCCTGTCGAAATGATCGATCACTTTTCGGACTGCAGCCTGAATCTGATCGCGATCGAGCAGATCACACTCGACGGTGAGAACTTTTCCGCTGCGCACAGTGACGTCGGCTTTAGCGCGTGCGAGTTCTTCTGGATCACGCGCGAGGAGAGCAACCTTTCCGCCTTCATCGCAAATGTGTCGCGCCAGCACGAGACCGAGTCCGCGCGATCCGCCACTGATCAGTGCAACTTTATCGCGCAAGCTGTATTGGCTCGTGCGAATGACGCGAGCGGTTATCCAACCGCCGACTAAAAGAGCGCCTGCTCCGAGCCAAACACGCCTGTTCATTTGCACAACGTCATAATCAGATACGAAAGGTTTGGAGCAAGCGGCCGTGAGCCAAGGAACGACGGCTTGGGCAGCCGTCGCCTAAGCGGGACGGCTGGGAAGCCGTCACCCCTTGTGCATTCACGCGTGTTTGCGATTGAAGCGCGCAACCTCACGCGCCGTCTCGCGATCAACAGCGCGCTTCTTCAAATCAGCACGTTTGTCACGTGCATCCTTGCCCACGCCGACCCCGACTTCGGCTTTCAGTTTCCCGTTTTTCCAATATAACTTCAGGATTACGAGAGCGCGGCCTTGCACTTGCGCTTCGCCGTAGAGTCTGTCGATCTGCTCGCGGTGAAGCAACAATTTGCGAATGCGTTTTGCGCTTGGAATTTCATGGCTCGCGCGCTCGTAGGGCTGAATGTCGGCATTGTAAAGGAATGCTTCGCCCTTCTCGATTCGCGCGAACGCGTCACCGATATTCGCTTTGCCCGCACGGATCGATTTAACCTCGCTGCCCTTTAACTCGATACCCGCTTCGTAACGATCAACGATGTGATAGTCTCGCAGCGCTTTGCGGTTGATAATGGATTCGGCTGCCATATTGCCAAAGATCCCGGCATTCTCGCACCGGTCTCCCTTCATTGTAGCGTCCGCTGCCCTCAGCGGAAATCCAGCGCGCCACGTCCTCACCCTCGCTTGATTTATGCGCTGAGGACAGCGCACACGACATCCGGTCTAGAAATGCAGGCTGCTACGCGCCGTCCCCTTCGAGCGACTCGTAAGTCAGTTTGCCAGCGATAATTTCTGTTAGGGCAATATCCGTTAACGACATTCGCGGTGTCGTCTCGATTAACGGCCGATGTCCCAAGCCAAGCTGACGCACACGCTTGGAGACAACATTAATCAGAGTTTGCTGATTTGGGATAACCTGGGCTGCATCCTGAAGAAGTTGAGTGGTCATATGGCGCAAGAAACGAACGGGACGGACTGCCTCGGTCGGGAATTGAAGAATACTCGACACACTGCTTGTAAGCGCGGAGGGAATAAGCTGCGATGCGAGCATGGTAAAATGAGTGTTGACTTTCCAAATGAAGCGGCTCGTTGTCAACGCTTTTTGTCCGGGCAAGCACAAAGTAATTTCTGGCCGTTCGGCAACCTGCCGGCAAAAGAACACCGCTTTTGGGCCGGCCCACCGTAAGGTCGACGAGTTGCGCAACTCTGAAGTTAGCGGGAAAAGCCGGCGGGTTTTGTTAACGCCGATTGGTGAAGCACGGCTGACCAGCAAGCTCTGTCCTTGCGATTTAGATGAAAATACGCGAAGTAAGGACCGCGTTCGCGACAAATTCGGTCATTTCGGGCTGTGGCTCAGCTTGGTAGAGCGCCTGGTTCGGGACCAGGAGGCCGTGGGTTCAAATCCCACCAGCCCGATTCACTCGATGCGGCAAGTGTAACGGTGCTCGGGTCGACGACAGGCGTTTGGCACAAACGCCTCCACATTGTAGATGTCGGGGGCGGGTTTCGTTATGCATTCCTCAACCATAATCGTAGGCGTAGTCATTGGCGTGGTGATTTTGTTCTTTGGAAGAAAGCTGTTTTGGCTGTGCGTTGCCGCAGTCGGATTCGCTGTAGGCCTGCAGATTGCGCCGTTGCTGGTTAACGAGGCCTCGTCGGTGCTGGCGCTAGTCATCGCTCTGGCCTTTGGCGTACTCGGAGCTTTGCTCGCCCTTTTCATTCAGAAAGTTGCGATAGCAGTACTCGGTTTCTTAGCAGGCGGAAAGCTCGCGACGGCGATCGCCGCTGCATTTTTTGTGCAATATGCGCAGTACTCGACTGTCATCTTCGTCATCGGCGGCGTTATTGGGGCGATTCTACTGCTGGCCGTGTTTGGTTGGGCATTGATCGTTGTCTCTTCATTTATCGGCGCGTACTTGATTCAAACGGCAATCGTATTGCCGCCGACCGGTTCAACGCTCGTGTTCATCGGCCTCGCAATCCTGGGGATATTCGTGCAGGCAATGTCGTTCCGCAGAAGCGCGGTATAAACGCGCGTTCTCATTACTAACAATCGGCGCGTTGAATCGCTAGGGCCTTGAATGGCAAATCGGGACGTAACGTCGTCATTTCGCAAGCCACTCTCGCGGAACATCGATGTAGGTTCCATCGAGTTGCGCTACTGTCGCACATCCAAGCAGCTTAAGCGTGCGTACTAGATCCGCGCGCAGAATGTCGATTGCGCGTGAAACACCCGCGCCACCCGCCGCGCCGAGTCCGTACGCGTACGCGCGTCCGGCCATCACAGCGCGGGCTCCCAAACAGATGGCTTTAATAATATCGCTACCGCGGCGGATGCCGCCATCCAGCAGCACCTCGATGCGGTCTCCTACCGCCGCCACAACTTCAGGCAAAACACGCAGGGTCGACGCGACCCCATCGAGTTGCCGGCCGCCATGATTGGACACAACCAAGGCGTCCGCTCCCATGTCTACTGCGCGTTTAGCGTCCTCGGCGGTATGGATGCCTTTGATCACGATTGGCCCCTTCCACGCCTGCCGAATCCATTCCAGATCATCCCAGGTCACGACGGATTGCTCAAGGGCAGCAGTGACGTCGGCATACAGCATCGGCCCGTTTCCTGGAATGACGACATTTTCAAATTTCATCAAGCCGCCGTCGGCGAAAAAAGCCGCCAGCCAGCGTGGCCTAACGAGAAGCTGATTCATGAACGGCAACATTTGTCCAAGCTTTCCACTAAGAAGTTCTTTCGCGCCGTTGCGAAGGTCGCGTTCCCTGAAACCTGCGACCGGCGTATCAATGGTGACGACCAACGCCGAAAACCCGGCCTTGCGCGCGCGGTCGATACCGGCCAAAGCACAGTCGCGACCTCCGACGAGATAAAGTTGGTACCAAGTCGTCCCTCCCGATGCAGCTGCGACGTCTTCGACCCGGCACCCCGAAAGGGTTGAAAGCGTATAAATGATTCCTGCTTCGCCGGCAGCGCGCGCGGCTGCTTCTTCGCCGTGCGGAAACATAAGCCGGGAGCTACCAACAGGCGCGAGAATCAGCGGCATGCTAACCAAAGTGCCGAGCACCGTCGCTCGCAGATCGCATACTGGCGTGGCGACCGCACAGCGCGGGCGCAATGTCACTGCTTCGAATGCCCGGCTGTTTGCGCGCAACGTCGACTCGTCCTCAGCGCCGCCGTCAATGTAGTCGAACACGACACGGGGCAGCCGGCGCTTCGCCCTGCGCCGCAGGTCCTCAATGTTCAAAACGCGCGGCGGCTCAACCGATCGAGATAAGCGATTCATATTCGTCCCGAAAGTGATACATCACTTTCATTAACACCGGGCTTCAGCCCGGTGCAATGCATGAAGACACGGGAAAACCGTTTCAACGGTTTCATCAAGAGGAAAGCCGTTGAAACGGCTAGCACTCTCCGGCGCGGTGCACCTGGCTAAAGCCAGGTGTTAATGAAACAGTGGAAGAAGACGCAGACTAGTGCCGAAAGTGCCGTACGCCGGTGAAGATCATTGCCATCTTTCGCTCGTTAGCGGCGGCAATTACTTCTTTGTCGCGAACCGAGCCACCCGGTTGAATCGCACAGGTTGCGCCAGCGTCGGCAGCCGCCACCAGTCCGTCGGGGAACGGAAAGAAGGCGTCGCTCGCGACGGCGCTGCCTTTGAGCGAAAGCCCCCCTTCGTTCGCTTTCCAAACCGCAATCCGCGAAGCATCGACGCGCGACATCTGGCCGGCGCCAATTCCAAGTGTTCGATCCGCTTTGGCGTACACGATGGCGTTTGATTTCACGTGTTTGACGACGCGCCACCCGAACAACATTGCATTCAGTTCCGCCTTCGTCGGCCGTCGTTTGGTTACGACGTTCGTAGTCAGCTCTCCATCGACATCTGCGTCTTGAACCAAAACACCACCGCAGACCGAGCGCATGTCCGTCGCCGATCGTGCTTCTTTCGCCGGCGTCAACAAACGAATCAGCCGCAGATTTTTTTTCTTTTGCAGAACGGCGCGCGCTTCGATTTCAAAATCAGGCGCGATGATCACCTCACTGAAAATCTCGCTGATCACCTTTGCCAACGACTCAGTCAGCGGCCGGTTGCACACGATGATTCCGCCAAACGGCGCCTGCTTATCCGTCGCAAACGCTTTCTCCCACGCCCTGCGCAGATCTGGATCGGACCCCACGCCACAGGGGTTGGTATGCTTCAAGATCGCGACAGTCGGCACTTCAAATTCGGCAATCAAATTCGTTGCCGCGCTTATATCGAGAATGTTGTTAAACGAAAGTTCCTTGCCCTGAAGTTTCTCGAAACATTTGTCGAAATCGCCGTAAAGCGCAGCGTCTTGATGGGGGTTTTCACCGTAGCGCAAGCGCATCGTTAATGGCAACGAAAGTGAAAAGGAGGCATCGGTTTTCTGCTGTTTGTTAAGGAAATTAGCAATCACCCGATCATATTCCGCGGTCCTGTTAAAGGCTTTGATGGCGAGGCGCTCTCGAAGTTTTAGCGTCGTTTCACCATCGTGTTTGCCCATCTCTTCGAGCACCGCGTCATAGTCTGCCGGATCGATTACGACCGTAACGGATTCATAGTTCTTTGCAGCGCTTCGAATCATGGATGGGCCGCCGATGTCGATGTTCTCAATTGCTTCCGCGAGAGTGACGTCCTGTTTCGCGACCGTGGCTTCAAAAGGATAAAGATTGACCGCGACCAGGTCGATCGGATCAAAGCCGCATTCACGCGCTTCCGCTTCGTGTTTAGTGTTGCCGCGTTTGTAAAGAAGCCCGCCATGCACGCGGGGATGCAAAGTTTTTACCCGGCCATCCAGCACTTCAGGGAATGCGGTGAAACTCGAGATCTCGCGGACCGGAATTTTTTCGCTCTTTAGCAGCACCGCTGTTCCGCCGGTGGAAATGATGTCTACGCCCTGGCTTTCCAGCGCGCGAGCAAACGCCGCGACACCGCTTTTGTCAGAGACGGAAATGAGAGCACGGCGGATTTTCATCCCAGGAAGCGGAATTTTACGTCATTCCGAGCGAAGTCGAGGAATCCCGTTGTAGAAGCTTTGAGGCAGCGCCGCCGGATTCTTCGACTCCGCTGCGCTACGCTCAGAATGACCTCGCAGCGTCGCTTCAACGGTCGAGAAGGACGTTCTTCGCCACAGGATACAGCACCGGACAGCAGCCAATGGTTTCGCAAAATGCCTTACTGAAGTGACTCAGACTCGAATAGCCCACTTCTGTCGCGGCTTCGGTGACGTTGTAACGGCCGGTGCGCAATAATTCGGCTGCCCGTTCCATGCGAACGTTTCGCAAGTATTGCGGAATTGTATGACCAACTTCCCGCGAAAAAATTCTGCTCAAGTAAAATGGGCTACAGCCTACCTCTTGCCCCAAGATTTCCAGCGTCGGCGGATTCACCAGATCGCGCGTCAGAATCTCCTTCACCCGGTCAACACGCTCGCGCGCCAGCCGCTTCTGGCGCATGCAGAAGAACTCAGGATCCTTCGACGCAAAGAAAAACTGCGCTATGAGTTCCAAGGCTTTCCCTTGGTACCAAAGGACCTGCGCCGCTTTGGTGACCGGCGGCTCGGTCAGGCTCGCCACTACGCTGCGTTGCTGCAGCGTCATTGGACGCGCAGGCGCGACCACATTCTCTTCTTTCTTTCCGAAAAGGGTGCGGCGAATCTCCGGTTCAAGATGGCTTTCGTTCTGCGCAAGCTGGTTCCGCAAATGCTCGCGCGAAAATTCAAGGGTCACGAATTGGTGATGATCGCGTGCGCGCCGTGACGCGGGCAACGGCACATCGGCGACAGCGTAGTAGCCGCAATTGCCTGGCAAATAATCGCTGCGTGTGTCGCCGGCTCCCCCAACCGCTCCATGTCCGTTCAGGTTCAGGCAAAACTCCAGGCTATTCGGGTGAAACGTGCGTCCCCAATTAAATGAACGATCAAGGCGAAAGTCATGCCACTCGATTGCGACACCGATCTTGTCGACATCTCCGTACAACGGACGCCAGCCTCCTTTGACTTCGCGCCATGCAGCTTGTTCCGCTGCGCAACCAGGATTCATCGTGCGTAAACTACGGGTGTGGGTGGGTAGAATGCAAGGAAGGTTTGACTTCCTGTAACACATCGCGGTCCCACCTTCCCAGCTTTGATGCAGCATCGTAAGTGCTCTGCGCGAAATCCAGCAGTACTTCATCCGGGTTTTCAGCCGCGCGCACCGAGTCGTAAGGCAGCACGAACTCGCGGAGCTTCGCCTGGTAAAATGCTGCCTCTGGTTGAATCTTCGCTTCTCCAAATCCGGCCGGTTCCGGATACGCGTAGGAATAAAAAATCGGTGTCGGCGCCACAGCATTGCCAGGCCAGAAACCGAGGCTGCTCACCTCCTGCGAGTACGCCTCTCGCGTAATTGCATCAGGCAGATGCGGGATGCCGCCAGGATGCGGGGGCGCCGGTCGGCCGGAAAAGCGCGTCACAGCCAGGTCAAAACTGCCCCAGAAGAAATGCACCGGACTGCATTTGCCACAAAAGCGCGATCGGAACGCCTTAAATACGCGATCGCTCTGCACCAGAACCCGCCAGAATCGATTTGCGTATTCCCGATCGTAAGCATGGTGTTCTTCGTCTTGATCAAATGGAACTGCATTCTCAATCTCGTTAGGCGTCAGATTGATGGTCACAGGTAATTCCATCTCGGCTAGCGCATTCATCACTTCACCATAAAATTTCGCCACCGACTGCGGGCGTAGTTTCAACACTCGTGCCGCGCCATCGGTCTTAAGAATGCGCAATTCATGGTCGATGAAATCGAAGCGAATTTCGAATGTCGATGTGCCGTGCGGGATCGGAGAGGTCGTTAGGCCTCGCGAGGTGAGGTAGAGCGTCACGTGCCACGAATGGTTCGTCCACGGACTCAGCGTCAGGCGAATCTTGCCGACAATCTGGGTCCACATGTGCAGCGTAGTCGCAGTATCCTGCCATTCCGCAAAGGGCAGAGCCGGCCATGTGTTAGACATTTGGTTCACCTATCTTCCTACTCTCGCTTAATGAAATCGGAAAATGATCGCCGCACTTTCTCGAACATTCCGCGCGCTTCTTCCTGTGCTCTGTTGAAACCATGCTTGATGGATCGTTTCGCGTTCCTGATGACGCCCGTCCCCTCTCCCTGATCGTAGTCGCCTTCGACATCCTCCATCGTCGCCCCAGCGAACATCCCTTCCGTTCGCCTCACGGTGCCTCGCGTCCCGCCAATGTAAATCGTGCCGATGGGACGTGACGACCTATTTCGGAGAGTAACAATCCACATCGGCTCGCCACGCTCGTCTGTGCGCAATGTGTAATCGGCTGTTGCAAAACTGATGTGTGACGCTTCGGCCGTATGACTAGCCACCGCGTACGCGCCGCTGGAATCCAGGTTTAACCGCGAGACATCGATCGTGCCTCCTTCAGTGGAACCTGCTACGTCGCTGTCTGCCTCGTTATCGGATTCAATTCTGCCATCGGCAATTTCCAGTTCTCGCACGCCGCCACCTTGGGGATCTTCCAGAACAATTCTCCATCTCTCCGGCTCCGGATCGCCCCTGGTGCCATGGATCGACACAATTTGATGTAGCGCGTCGCGACCGAATTCGCTCCCGAGCACACGCAACGCCTCGTACGCGGAGACATTTGCCTCGGCGCAAACCGGCGTTGCCAAAAGCAAAAGGCCGACCCACACTCGCCACATCGTAGAAAATTGAACAGCGCTTTGGCTGACTGTCCACCGGCTTTTGAATTGCAGCGACATCTCAGCGCATGTTGAAAATATCCTCGCGCTTGAATCAGTCACCGAAATCTGCTCACGTCTTCGCGGGCTCCGATGAAAAGAAGCAAAGTCGAATTTAGCAGTCACACTGCGAACCTCGCGTTGCTCAGGAAATGTGTTCGCGAGTTTCTGAACGGTTATCCATTCTCAGAAAAGGAGCGAATGTTCATGGTGCTCGGAGTAGACGAAGCGTGCACGAACGTCATTCGCTACGCTTATGGATTGCGCGACGATCGACTCATCTCGTTGCGAATGGAAGGATTACGCAAATGCGTGCGCATGCGCTTGCGAGATTATGGCGAGCAAGTTTTCCCACACGAAATGAAAGGCCGCTCGCACGACATGATCAAACCAGGCGGACTCGGTTTGCACTTAATTCGCTACGCGTTTGATGAGGTGTCTTATATCCACAAGCGCCGTGGCACCGAGTTGCTTCTGATTAAGAAGCTGGAGTAGTGAGTATTGGGGCGATGGAGTATTGAAATTCTCTCTAGTTTACTCCACTACTCCATTACTTCACCACTCCGATGCCAGTAAAACCGCCCGAGCCAGACACTGCTTTTGAAATTTCGCTGCGACCACCCGCATTCAGCGAGTTCACCGGCCAGATTAAAGTGCGTGAACGCCTGGAACTGATGGTGGAAGCGGCTAAAAAGCGCGGCGATGTGCTTGAGCACATTCTCTTGAGCGGACCGTCGGGACTCGGCAAGACGACGCTTGCGTACATCATCGCCAACGCCATGAGCGTGAATATCAAAAACACCAGCGGTCCGGTCATTGAAAAAGCCGGCGAACTTGCAGGACTTCTTACCAGCCTTGAAAAAGGCGATGTCCTCTTCATTGATGAGATTCACCGGCTGCAACCAGCCATCGAAGAATACCTTTACCCGGCAATGGAGGATTACCGGCTCGACATCATCATCGACCAGGGACCGCAGGCGCGCAGTCTGCGGCTTAATTTACCAAAGTTCACGTTGGTGGGCGCGACAACGCGCGCGGGAATGGTAAGCGCGCCACTCCGCTCGCGTTTCGGAATGACGGCGCGCCTCGATTACTATAACGCCGAGGAAATGCAGAAGATCATTGTGCGCAGCGCGCAGTTGTTAGGCGTGGAGATCGAC